>Ga0209056_10008737_pt1 | contig 10388 bp, 7 predicted proteins | sample GraSoiAngelo_114_FD_185876 | JGI IMG/M metagenome (GOLD analysis project Ga0209056, IMG submission 185876) | Grasslands soil microbial communities from the Angelo Coastal Reserve, California, USA - 14_0903_13_40cm (SPAdes) (version 2) | ecosystem: Environmental > Terrestrial > Soil > Grasslands ...
TCACCTATTTGGGCGTAAAGGTGAATGAGCGAGCGGAAGTCCAGGGTCTGGGCAGGAACACAAATATCTTCGCGGCCGGAGAGATCATGGCAGGTAATGTTCTTGGCAGAGGCTATCTGGCGGGGTTCGGGATGACCATCGGATCTGTGTTCGGACGAATCGCGGGACGGGAGGCTGCGCGTGCCGCAGGTTGCTGACATTATCGCCGAGGGCAAGCGCCTGATGAGCGTCTGCAACGCCTGCCGTTACTGCGAAGGCTACTGTGCCGTTTTTCCCGCCATGGAACGCCGGTTGACGTTCAGCGATGCGGACATGGATTATCTGGCGAATCTGTGCCACAACTGCGCTGAATGTTACTACGCTTGCCAGTACGCGCCGCCGCACGAATTTGGCGTCAACGTACCGAAGGTTTTAGCGGAAATCCGCGCGCGATCCTACGAGAAGAACGCGTGGCCCCGCTTCTGGCCTGTAAGTGCGACCTGGGCCGTTATGGCTGGAATCATCGTTACAGCCGCGCTCGCGGGCAGGCGCGCCACAACGGGCGCTGATTTCTACGGCGTCATTTCTCACGACGTGATGGTCGGTGCATTTGCCGCCGTTTTTGCCGTCATTATCCTGGTGCACGCTGCAGGATTTTTACGTTTCTGGCGCGACTCGGGAGAGAAACTATCGGAAGCTTTCACGCCCGCCGTCCTGTTGAACGCATTACGTGATGGCCTTTCGTTGAAAAATCTAGATAGTCACGGCGCAGGATGCACCTATCCGGATGAGCACCATTCACAGGCGAGGCGGTGGTTTCATCATTTGACTTTCTACGGCTTTCTGCTCTGTACAGCATCGACCAGCGTCGCTGCCTTTTACCATTCGGTCATGGGATGGAGTGCCCCGTATCCGTATTTCAGCTTGCCGGTTGTGTTGGGAACTCTGGGCGGCGCCGGGTTGCTTGCCGGCCCCATAGGTCTTTACCGGCTCAAGCAGCGGCGCGACACGGCGATCATCGACGCCAAGCAGGACAGCATGGACGTTTCATTCCTGATGTTGCTTTTCCTGACCAGCATGACGGGGTTGCTATTGCTCGGGTTGCGCCAAACCAATGCCATGGGACTGCTTCTGAGAATTCACCTGGGCGTCGTCTTTGGCTTATGTCTAACGCTGCCCTACGGGAAGTTCGTGCATGGCATCTATCGCTGGGCGGCGCTCTTGCGCTCGGCGCTGGAAACCGCGCGAAGTCAGCACTAACGTTGCGACCAGGCTCGCGAGTCCGGCAAATCCCATCCAGGCGCCGGGCATGGCCGCGTTTCCAGTCTCGTGAATCAGCCAGGTGGAGACCGCAGGCGTGAAACCGCCGAAGATACCGGTGGCAAGACTGTATGAAAACGAGAAACCCGAAACGCGCACATCGGCGGGCATGATTTCAGTCAGAAAAACGACCATCGCGCCGTTATAGCTGCCGAAAATCATCGATAACCAGAGTGCTGCCAATAGCAGTCGCCCGAACGAGGGATCGCTGACCAACCAGAACAGAACCGGGTAGGGAGTGAGCAGCGCCATCGTGGAAAACAGCAGGAGCAGAGGACGGCGCCCGATCCGATCCGATAATGCGCCCATGCTGGGTAGCCAGCACAAATTCGAGAAACCGACGAGTAGCGTCACGAGCATGCTGGAGCTGATAGCGAGGTGGAGAACACTGGTTCCGTACGTCGGCATATAGGCGGTAATCAGGTAAAACGTCACCGTCGTCGTCAGCGATAACATCATTCCCAATACAATCAAAGACCAGTTGGCGACAATCGTGCGCCAGATTTCCAACGCATTGGGATGATGCTTCCGGGCTTTGAATTCTTCGGTCTCGGCCAGCGTGCGGCGCAACAACAGCAGGAACGGGATCAGCATCGATCCGATCAGCATAGGAACGCGCCATCCCCATCCCACCATCTGCTCCGGGCGAAGCGTGCCGGAGAGAATCAAACCGAGAAATGCTGCAAACATGACCGCTACTTGCTGGCTGCCCGATTGCCACGCTACATAAAATCCTTTGCGCCCGGGAGTGGCGATCTCTGCCAGATAAACACTTGCGCCGCCGACTTCGACGCCTGCCGACAGACCCTGCAGCAGGCGGCCGGCGACAACTAATAAAGGAGCGAACAAGCCGATCCGCTCGTATCCCGGCATGATGCCGATCGAGATCGTACCGACAGCCATTAACGAAAGCGTCAGCAGCAGGCCTTTGCGCCGGCCGTGATGATCGATGTAGGCGCCCAACACTACCGCTCCCAGAGGGCGCATCAGATATCCCGTCCCGAACGTCATGAACGACAACATCAACGACGCGTATTCGTTCTGAGTGGGAAAAAATGCGCGCCCGATCGCGGCAGCGTAATAGCCGAAGACCATAAAGTCGTACATCTCGAGGAAATTTCCCAACGAGACACGGACGACGGCGCCGATCTTTGAGTTTTTCATTTGGCCATGCCTTTGAATGCGTACTTGTAATAGCGCTGACCGTTGTTAACCTCGCCGAGAAACAGATTTCCTTTCGAGTCTATTGCCACGCTGTGAATGTGAAAGAATTCTCTTGCGTTGTGACCTGCGTGTCCGCCAACGGAGGAGACGATTTCCAATGTTTGCCGGTTCAGCACTCGAATGGCTTTATTGGAGCCGTCGACGACGTACAGGAATTTTTGTTCCTTATCCGGTGAGACGGCGAGAGCGTGTACTGTTCCCTCGTTCTGGAGCGTGCTTCTCGAGATAAATACTTCCTTGATGAATGTCCCGTCCAGCTTGAACACCTGGAGCCGATTATTCGAACGATCGGCGACATAGACAAGATCGTCGTTTGTTACCAGGACCGCGTGAACAGGATTGTTGAAACCCTCCGGTGCGGCACCTTGAACAAGCTGCGGGCGCGGCGGGAACTTGAGACTATCATCGGGCTTCTTGCCGTAGGCGCCCCAATGCCGTTTGTATTTGCCGGTGTCCGCATCGAAGACGATGACGCGATGATTGAAATACCCGTCAGCCACGAACAATTCATTTGTCTTCGGGTAGATGAACAAACCGGCAGGACCTCCGAGATTCTCCGTATCATTGCTGCCGCGATTCTTTCCCGCGTGCCCGATCTGCATGAGGAACTTTCCCTTGTTCGTGAACTTGAGGATCTGATTGTCTTCTTTGTTGTTCCCGCTCAGCCAGACGTTGTCCTTAGAGTCGACCAAGATGCCGTGCTCGGACGCAAACCACTCGTAGCCCTGTCCGGGACCACCCCACGCCTGAAGAAACTTTCCATTGGTATCGAACTCCAGCACAGGCGGCGCGGGTATGCAGCACTCGGATTGCGGCGGATTCAGCGAAGCGCCTTTTTCTCCGTCAGGGATTGTGGCCGGCCGATGGAAGACCCACACGTTGTCATGAGAGTCGACAGCGGTTCCACCGACCTGTCCGTTCACCCATTTATTCGGCAGCGCCTGCGACCAGAGCGGATCCGGCTCGAATCGTGGCACCTCCGTCCGGCTCGCCTGCCCATTCGCATGCTGCTGGACAAACGCAATCGCAACTATGGCGATAACCAGTACGCCAAGCATCCAGACTTTGCCTCTCATGAATCACCCCTAGTGATCAGGAATGTGCGCATTATAGCGGAAGCTCGGAATGAGAAACACTTTTCGCTTGTTCTGCGTCAGAACCCGGTATAATCGATTCCGATCCTGAAACTGCGGGTTGTATTTTTTCGAAACATTGAACCCTTAACCAAGGGCCTCTCGAATGTGAAACGCCTAACGATTATCGCCCTCGGTATACTGCTCTCCAGTTGCCATAAACGTACCCAGGCAACGGTCGCTGTGCCTGAGCCTTTACCTCCGCCTCCTCCAGAGGTTGTTCATGTTGTCGTTCCTGTTGCTGCCCCGGTTCCCGTTCCCCTGGACGTTCCCGCTTCTTTGCCTGTTGCTCCGGGGGCTGACCTGTTCGAACAAGCCGAACTCGCCTTCGCCATGGGCGATTATGAAGCCGCGATCCAGGATTACGAAAATTATCTGCTATTGGTTCCTAACGGCGATCGTACCGACCAGGTGCTGTTCCATGTCGGCATGGCCTATGTATTACGGACCAAACCGCCCGCAAACTGGACGCGCGCTACCGCGAGTCTAAGGCGGCTGGTAACCGAACATCCGGACAGCCCTCTACGGCCGGAAGCGACGTTGATCCTTTCCCTGCGCTCCCGTGCCGACCAGCTTGCTAAGGATGCCAAGGCCACAAGTGACATCGTGCTGGAATTAAACATGGAGCTCGAGAGGTTAAAGAAGATCGACGCGGATCGCCGGAAGCGTCCGTAGCGACTCGGTGTTCATTCGCGGCGTGAGCATCGGCTTCTTGAAAACTCGAAGCGCTATGGATGAGTACAACCTTCCGGAGTCATATGGCAAAACTCGCCTGGTCGTGCTCGCCGTAGATCCGTATCTGATTCATGCTTATTGGGAGATTGCCCCGCCTGAGCTCGATGAAGCGAGCCGACATGCCGGAAAGTCCAAAGCTGTGCTCCGGTTCACCAAGGGGACCAACCAAGATGAGCACGCAGATTGGTTTGATGTCGACATCGATCTTCAGTCTCGCAATTGGTACGTGCATCTTTGGAGCGCGGAGGAATCCTATCGGGTGGATCTAGGCCTGAAACGAAGTGACGGAACGCTCATTCGGCTGGTCCCATCCCAACTTGTTCTTATGCCCCGCTCTTTGCCTGCGCCCGAGATCGACCAACGGCCGACGAGAGTGGACCCAACCGAGCGGCGCGCTGAAACAGTTCCCGTGCCCTCCCCGCAACAAGATCCGCAGCAAGAAACGATTGCTCCCCTGTCCAACTTACCTGAACCTGATGCTCGTCTCGTTCCACCATTGCCGATCGATTCCGCAAAGATCACCAGGGAACAGATCAAGACGGCGTATGCCTCTCGGCAGTGGCGCCGGGAACCATTTGAAGTCGAAAGCCCGCGTACGGGGAATACTCCAACCGAAAGACCAGCCACGGATCCGACAGCCACGGATCTGACCGCCATGGATGAGACGAAACTCACGACTGGATTGTTTTCCGGACCGCTTCAGAGTAGCCACACAAAGAAGCAATCGGATCGTGAAGAATGAAACCGGGTTATCTGGCACTCGTGCTTCACGCGCATTTGCCGTTTGTTCGTGAAATCGAGGATGACGATTCGCTCCAACAGCACTGGCTCTTTGAAGCTATTACGGAAACTTACATTCCCCTTCTGCTCGTTTTCGATAATCTGATCCGCGATCGCATCGATTTCCGATTGACGTTTTCGATTACGCCGACGCTGGCGTCGATGTTGGGCAATCCGCTGCTCCAGTCGCGTTATCTCGTCAGGCTCGAACGCTTAATCGAACTGACGGACAAGGAAGTCACACGCACGCGGACGGATCCGCAGTTCGCCCCGCTTGCTCGCATGTACCAAGCGCTGTTTGGAAGCATTCACGAGGCGTTCGTCCATCGATACAAAAAAGACCTGCTTGGCGCATTCCATCGGCTCCAGACACTTGGTTATCTGGAGATCATTGCCAGCGCCGCGACGCACGGGTATTTGCCCTTGCTCGCGGTCAACGAGGCGGCGGTACGGGCGCAGATTAAAGTCGGCGTGGAGCAGTACCGGCAAAGTTTTGGACGAATGCCTGCCGGTTTCTGGCTCCCGGAGTGCGGATACTTCTCCGGCGTGGACGCGTTGCTCGATGAGGTGGGAATTCGATTTACGATCCTGGAAACACACGGGATTACACGTGCGCACGAACGGCCCCGCTACGGCGTTCATGCGCCGGTGCATTGCCCATCCGGGGTCGCCGCGTTCGGGCGTGATCCGGATTCTTCCAGGCAGGTATGGAGTGCGGGGGACGGCTATCCGGGAGACTACGATTACCGCGAGTTCTATCGCGACATTGGCTACGATCTGGATCACGACTATATCAAGCCATATATTCTCCCGAGCGGCGTCCGCATTGACACCGGCATCAAGTATCATCGCATCACCGGAAAAGGCGATCCCAAAGACCCATATGTACCGGAATGGGCCGAGCGAAAAGCCGAAATTCACGCCGAGCATTTTCTCGATGAACAAATAAAACAAATTGAGTGTTCAGGGCGTCTGATGGACCGGAAGCCGCTAACCGTTGCTCCTTATGACGCAGAATTGTTCGGACATTGGTGGTTTGAAGGTCCGCGATGGCTGGATCATCTTATCCGAAAAACCGCTGCGCGCCAGGACGTCATTCGCCTTGTTACACCTTCCGATTATCTGAGTGAGCATCCGGTAAACCAGACCTGCACTCCGTGCGACTCAAGCTGGGGTTATAAGGGCTACAACGAAGTTTGGCTTAACGGGAAAAATGACTGGATCTATCCCCACCTCCATGCGGCTGGTCTGATGATCGAGGATCTCGCCGCCCGTTATCCCGCGCCCAAAGGATCAGCCTTACGCACGCTCAACCAGGCTGCGCGAGAGTTACTGCTGGCGCAGGCCAGCGACTGGGCATTCATGATCAGCTCCGGGCAAATGGAAGACTATGCCAGCCGGAGAATCAAGAGCCATCTGGCGCATTTTCACCGGCTCAAAGAACAAGTCGAGAGCGGCGTGGTGGACCAGGAATGGTTGGAATCGATCGAAAAACAGGACAATATCTTTCGGGAGATCGAAACTTTCGCGGCTTTCCGCGTATCCTCATTTGAAATCTAAGACGAAACCCCGCTCCCCCTAACTGGGAGCGGGGTTGTTTGCTATCGCATTTTGCGATACCGGCATTGTTTGGATTTCTGCAGGGGGCCAAGCTAAGGATTGCAAAAACGCCCTACAGAATCCTGCAAATCATTCACGCTGGACGCTCCAAGTGCTAAGGCAGCCGCATTGATGCCCCTAAACTGTCGGGCCAGTGCAGAAATCGTCTTCCCGTGGCAGTTCGCCTGCCCGGGCGTTCCGGCCTCGGGAACCGTGTCGCCGGCCAGCGAAAACGTCATATTGAACGTGGGCGCTGTGGTGGCGGGCGGTATGATGCCGATGATGTCGGTGCCGATTCGTAGCCAATCCGGGTTCAGGTTTGCGTTGCGGATCCACGCTTGTAGGTCTGTCACACCGGCCGGAAACGGCGTCCCGGGCGGCACGATCGGCCTCGGGGCCGAAAGGTACAGGAAATCGCCACCGTTCACCAGGACCTCCGGCCGGAAGAAATAGTGACCCGCCGGCAAAATGATTGGGGTGGTGAAGTTGATGGTGATCGCGACCTCTTCGCCGCTCTGTGGCCCTTCGCCGTGCGTCAGTTGATTTGGTGACGCATTGATGCCATTTACCACACTATTCGCGACCGTGAAGCTCGGATTCAACAGGGTTGAAGAAAAGCTAAGCGTTCTCGCAAGGGGATCGCGCGTGGCGGTGTCGATTTCGACATCCGCGGGCGAATTGACCCGCGTGGGCACACGGATTGTGCGAGACAGGTCCGAGTCCAGGGGGAAGACATGGTACAACTCCACCTCGACCTGGCTGATACTGGCCAGCGGCATTGTGTTGGGAACGATTAGCCCGGTAATAACGGCCTGGCTAATGACTGTGGTCTCGGTCAGGGCAAAGTCATCGGCCGTCTCAGTCTCTATCTTCCCGGGGCTGGGACGCCGGGACAGCGCCCCGAGCCGACCGTCTGGGTTGCCGGTACTGAAGAAAAAATGTTCAGCCCACGCCGGCTCCGCGAGCCCGATCCCAATCATCAGGATCGCTGTTGCTAAACTCAATCGTGATCTCATGATTATCATTTTTGTTCTCCTTCGCTTCTCATTCCGACTGGGCTGCCGCCCAGTCATCCCTCTAAACGCAGCCAGCTCTCCATTCAGCCAATGCGCATACAGAGCGATCGTCCAAGGAGGTAAGCTGCTGATTCAGTGGTCCCTTGCGTTGGTGAGTTCCATGAATCGTTACGAGCCCAGCGGTGCTTTGTTTGATTTTGCCCCCATCGTTTTGATGGTTCCACCATCGCATTGATAGTGTCTTCGAGACCCCAATGATTTCGTGTGAGGGTCGGAGCGAGTCACACGACTATCCCAGACCGCCGCCGCAGACCCACTGACAATGTCCCGGTTGGAACGGGAGAGATATGAAAGCGACCGCCCGGCGACGGCTCCGCTGGTCAGTTCGGTGGAGCCTTCAGCTCAGCGTTGATCGAGTCATACCCGGTATGAACTGTGAATGGAATCGACCGGTGTGGACGGCTCATTTGTGGAAAGTTGCGGGTTCGTGTTGAACCTGAGGAAGCCTTCCATCTACGAAATCATCTACAACGGATTTCTCAACTTATTTGAGTGCATCCGACGGGGCGAACTAAGAAGCGGTTCATCGCATGATCCAGGCCCGACTCGTGATCTCCGTTCGTACGTCGTGAAATTGTACTCGTTTATTGTTGGATGTCCGTAATCGTATTAATCTCGCTTCGTTCCGTCGACGAATGCGCGCAGGCGGCGGTTGCGGCTGGGATGACGAAGTTTGCGAAGAGCCTTTGCTTCGATCTGCCGTATGCGCTCTCGCGTCACACCGAAGTTTTGGCCGACCTCTTCAAGCGTGTGCTCGGTGCCGTCCTCCAGTCCAAACCGCATCTTGATGATGCGCTCTTCACGAGGCGTCAGTGTGTTCAGCACCTGCTCTGTCATTTCCTTTAAATTGATATTGATGACCGCGTCGGCGGGTGAAACCGCGCCACGATCTTCGACGAAATCACCAAGGTGTGAATCTTCCTCTTGACCAACCGGCGTTTCCAGCGAGACTGGTTGCTGCCCGATCTTGAGAACCTTGCGCACTTTCGATACTGGAATGTCCATGCGCTTTGCGATCTCCTCGCTGGTGGGCTCCCGTCCAAGCTCCTGGACCAGAGCACGCGACGTGCGGGTCACTTTGTTGACCATCTCGATCATGTGCACCGGAAGGCGGATGGTTCTCGCCTGATCGGCGATAGCGCGGGTGATTGCCTGCCGAATCCACCAAGTCGCGTAGGTCGAGAACTTGTAGCCGCGCCGATAGTCAAACTTGTCGACGGCCTTTATTAATCCCATATTGCCCTCTTGAATGAGGTCGAGGAATTGAAGACCGCGGTTGTTATATTTCTTCGCAATGGAAACAACTAAACGAAGGTTCGCTTCAACCAGTTCCCTTTTCGCGATCTCGGCTCGAACCTGGCCCTGCATCATCGTTTGGACCGCGCGTCGAAGTTCGAGAGCCGTTGCATGGGCTTCGCTTTCGATTTCTCCGATGTTGGCCTTTACGATCTTGATCTCTTTCTCAACATTCTTGCGGTATTCCTTCTTGCTACGATCGGCTTTGCGTTCGAGTCGGCGGAGTTCCTGTTCGAGCGGACGAATTTTATCGACGGTCTCTTTCATCACTGCCATCAAGTGGAGTTTCTCGCCATTCGAGAATTCGAGAGACCGGATGAGCTTCGACAACTCGACTCGCGTACGGCCGAGATTCCAAAGGGCACGCCGAAGCGATGCCTTTTTTTCCTTCGATCCCATTCCGTCCAATTTCATGCGGAGGGTATTTACCTTTTTATACGTCTTGTCGATCTGGCCGATAATGTCCAAGCTTTCCTGGAGCTTCTCTCCAATTTTGTCATCGGTCAATTCCTCGTCACGAAACTGCAGAATATCTTTGATGATGCTGGGATCTTTCTTCAATTGATCTCCCAGCGAAATGATTTCGCGGGCGATGACCGGCGACCGCGACAGCGACTTCAATACCGTAAGGTGGCCGCGCTCGATACTTTTGGCGATCACGACTTCGCCGTCGCGGGTAAGCAACGGTACCGTTCCCATCTCGCGGAGGTAAATCCGTACGGGATCGTTGGTTTTCTCAAGCGCGCCCGGCGTGAGGTCTAGTTCAACCTCGCCTTCAGGAATCTCCTTGAACTCCTTTTCACCGGGAATCTTGTCCAGCCCGGCAAAACGTTCATCTTCGGCATCGATGACTTCGATACCCGCTGTACCGAAAGCGGAAAACAGATCATCCAAATCTTCAGCAGAGGCACCGATGTCAGAAGACAGAAGCTCGCGCACCTCATCATAGAGGAGGTACCCTTTTTCCTTGCCGATATCGATTAGCTTCTGTACCCCGTCGGGAAACTTGTCTTCAAGTGCCAATGGATTGTCCTATCTTGCCAGGGCGGTGTCGTCGCTTACAAATGCCTCAAATTCAATAAGGATAGCAGGCAATGCTAGTACCCGAAACTTCGTTCAATGATCGGTCTAGAGGATGAGGTTTGTAACTGTGCTGTGACTTGCAAGTGTTGCAGTTTACCCGCGCCGGCTTATCACCAACCATGGCTTCAACGGTGTGCGCCAGTATGCGCTTGCACTTGCCGCA
>Ga0209056_10008738_pt1 | contig 10388 bp, 8 predicted proteins | sample GraSoiAngelo_114_FD_185876 | JGI IMG/M metagenome (GOLD analysis project Ga0209056, IMG submission 185876) | Grasslands soil microbial communities from the Angelo Coastal Reserve, California, USA - 14_0903_13_40cm (SPAdes) (version 2) | ecosystem: Environmental > Terrestrial > Soil > Grasslands ...
GTCCGTGGGTCCGCCTGGATCCTGCCGGAGACGACCGAGACCACCGAGCTCTTTCAGTGGCTCGTGCAGGAGATCGAAGCCTTCGGTGGCGAGGCGACCCTGCTGCACGTGGACCGGGTGGGGAACATGACACAGGAGCAAATCACCGCGCTCTTCCACAAAGCCCGGGCTCTCGAATACCAGTCGACCTTGAAAGGGTGTCGGGAGGTCCTCTCACAGATCGATCGGTACCGGACGAACCACCGGGGCTCGGTCGCTCAGCTTCGCAGCAAGCTGGATGGCGTCAAACGGGAGCTCGATCGGATCCAGTCTATCGATTATTTGGAGGCGCCAATCGGTCGGCGCGCCCGCGGCCTCTGGGAGACGACGGCTAAACGTCTTCGCGCTGTGGAGACACGCCCGCACGCGCCGGCCAGTCGCCATCGGGCGGCGCTGCCGCCGCCCGGCAGCACGTGGGTGACCCGACCGCGGCCGCACATCGATCGGATCGCCTCCGCCTGGCTCATCAAGCGCTTCTACGATGCCGACGCGAAGTTTGCCTTCGCCGACGCTGCGGACGCGGCGCGCAAGGGTATCCCGTTTGACGTCCTCGGCGCAGAGTTCGGGCATCACGGAGAGGACTGCACGTTCGAGACGCTGATCAAGCGGTTCGGGATCAAGGATCGTCGCGCCAAGGTCATCGCGGAGATCGTGCACGAGGCGGACTTGCACGACGGAAAGTTCACGCGCAGCGAGTCCACGGGCCTCGACTTGGCCATCAAGGGCCTCGCAGAGGCTACGCACGACGATCATGACCTGCTCGAGCGCGGCATGGCGATTTTCGACGGTCTGTACACGGTGCTGAAGCAGAAAACCTAGAGCCGCAACCAGCTAGAAGCATTCGATGATTTCACCATTTGCGGTGTGACGGGAGGTGGCTCATGAGACAGCCATGGATGCGCGCGATCCTCGTAGTCGGACTGGCAGCGGCTGCCGGCGCCCTCGAAGTGACGCTGGCGTCAGAGCCCGACTGGAAGACGGTCGAGGCGGCGCTAGGCAAGTCAGGGCAGATACAGCCCGGGGGCGTCTTTCGCATCGGACTGCCGCGTACTGATCTCGCCGTCACCGTGAAGGGTGTGCCCGTCAAGGCCGGATTCGCGCTCGGATCGTATGCTGCATTCAAGCCAGTGGGTGATCAGGCGATGGTGATGGGCGACCTCGTGCTCCTCGATCAGGAGGTGCCTGCCGTAATGGCCGGCCTGTTCAAAGGAGGGCTCGAGGTCACCGCCGTCCACAACCATTTGAACGACATGTCGCCCCACGTGATGTACATGCACTACGAAGGTCATGGCGAGGCAGTCAAGCTGGCGACGGCGCTCCGCCAGGCCTTGTCCGCCAGCGGGACGCCGCTCGGTGGCGGGGGCAGTGCAACTGCCGCCCCGGCCGCGGGGTCTGGGCTCGATACCAAGCAGATCGAGCAGGCTCTGGGGCGATCGGGAAGGGCGCTCGACGGCGGTGTGTTCCAGGTGACCGTTCCCCGCACGGAGGTGATCACCGAGATGGGGGTGCAGTTGCTTCCGGCCATGGGTGTGACGACCGTGATCAACTTCCAGCCGACCGCGGATGGCAAGGCGGCGATCACCGGCGACTTCGTCTTGATCGACAAGGAAGTGAACGCCGTCGCCCGGACTCTCGTGCAATACGGCATCGACGTGACGGCTATTCATAACCATGGCCTCATGGACACGCCGCGCCTCTTCTACATGCACTTCTGGGCGAATGACGACCCGGTCAAGCTTGCGCAGGGGCTCAAAGCCGCCCTGAGTCAGACCAACAGCGCGAAGCCATGATTCTCGAGCAGATAGGTGAAGTGAAGCTTCCCGCCCACGACAAGCCCGGTGGCTTCGATCACGCGGCGGTGCACGGGCCGCGAGGGCGTCTCTACGTCGCCCATACAGCCAACGACGCTCTGGACGTGATCGATTGCGTAAAGAATACGTACCTCGGTGCGATCCCGCGCCTCGAGGGTGTGGCGGGTGCGCTGGTTTCTGAGGAGCACGACCTGGTGTTCAGCTCGAATCGCGCCGAGAACACCGTGGGGATCTTTTCGCCAGACCAGGAAGACACGCTGATCAAGGTGAAGGTGGGCTTGAGACCAAACGGCTTGGCCTACGATGCTGGCCACCGCCTCCTGCTGGCGGCGAATGTCGGGGATCCGGCGAGATCAGGGTTATTCAGTGTCTCACTGGTCGACGTGTCTGCTCGGGAGATGATCGTGGACGTCCCCGTGCCTGGCCGAACTCGCTGGGTGGTCTTTGACGGGGAGACGGGCTGGTTCTACGTCAACATCGCCGATCCCCCTCAGATCCTGGTCGTCGAGGCGGCGAACCCCCGCTTCGTGGCCCGTACCTTTACCGTCCCAGCTGCCGGCCCCCATGGGTTGGACCTGGATGGGGCGACTCAACGCCTGTTCTGCGCGTGCGACGGCCAGACACTCGTCGTCCTTGATTCCCGGTCGGGCGCGGTGCGGGCCCAGGCTGAGCTTGCCGGGGTTCCCGATGTGATCTTCTTCAACCGGGAACGGCAGCATCTTTATGTCGCCATCGGCGAGCCCGGGCTGATCGAGGTATTCGAGACCGACCACATGCGGCGATTGGAGACAATTCGAACGGAAGCCGGCGCCCATACACTCGGGTTCGATCCGAGCCGGAACACTGTATATGCCTTTCTGCCCACCACGCATCGGGCGCTAATTTATGCGGACCGAGGCTAGCCGGGACTGAGTCGAAGACCGAGCTGATACGACATGTCTGTTCTCCAAGCGCTGCTCGCGGCGGCGTTGTTCGGACTGAGTGCCCCGGTGGCGAAGCGGTTGCTTGACGTTGCCTCCCCTCTCTTTCTCGCGGGACTTCTCTATCTCGGCGCTGGGTTGTTCCTGACTGGGATGCGGGCCGTGACGCGGTCGCGGCGTTTGCCGCGCGCACTGGAACCGCGCGAGCGTGTAATCCTCGCCGGCGCGGTGCTGACTGGGGGTGTCCTCGCGCCGCCGCTTCTACTGTGGGGCCTCGCGAGGAGTCCGGCGAGCGCCGCCTCACTGCTGCTGAACCTCGAGGTCGTGTTCACCGTAGTCCTTGCCGGCGCCATCTTCCATGAACATCTCGGCAGCCGTGTGATCGCTGCGTCCGTCATGCTGGCCACGGGCGGCGTGGTGCTCGGCTGGTCCTCCATGCATCTTGATCCACCGATCGCCTTGGTCGCCGTGGCTGGAGCATGCCTCGTGTGGGCCATCGACAACAACCTGACACGGCTTATCGCTGACGCGGATGCCGTTCTCGTGGCTCAGCTGAAAGGTCTGACGGCGGGCGCTGTGAATGTTGCGCTCTCGCTCGCCGCTGGCCACGCTGTACCCCCGCCGGCATCAATAGCGATCAGCCTTGCGGTGGGCGCGGTCAGCTACGGCACAAGCCTGGTGCTCTTCATCGTTGCGATGCGAGGCCTAGGTGCTGCACGAACGGGCGCCTACTTCGCGCTGGCTCCCTTCTTCGGCGCACTCGGCGGGGTCGCGCTTCTCGGTGAACCCCTGACCGCCCAGCTGACCTTGACTGCCGCCCTGATGGCGGGCGGAGTCTGGCTCCTGCTACGCGAGCGGCACTCGCACCGGCATCGGCACGAGGCGGGGATGCACTCCCACCGCCACGTCCATGATCAGCACCACCAGCACGAACATGAGGGTTGGGAAGGACCCGAGCCGCACATGCACCCTCATGCGACCGGACCCCTCGAGCACGATCACCCCCATATCCACGACCATCACCACGGCCACGACCATCATTAACTGATGAACGCACACGAGGCCCTGGCGATGAGTGGGTGTCGGCTTGGCTCGATAAACCGATGTAAGCACTGCTCTCCTCGGAAGACCCCGCTTCATGCCGCATAGTCTTAGACGAGCCAAGACAACGCGACGCATTATCGGACCCTTGACAATGTGAAACAATAGTTTCACAGTAGCAACACAATGGATACCAAGCTCGTTCTGCTCATAGTGAGCTTGCCCCCGAATCCGTCGAGCCTGCGCGTGCGGGTGTGGCGCCGGTTGCGCGCGATCGGTGCCGTCGCCCTCAAGCGGACGGTCTACCTCCTTCCCGACACTCCGGACCACTACGAGCACTTCCAGTGGCTGGCCCAGGAGATTCAGCGGGCGGGGGGCGAGGCGACGCTCCTCCGCGTCGAGCAGATCGAAAACATGAGCTCGGGCGAAGTCATTCGACTGTTCCACGAGGCCCGCAATCCTGAGTACCGCCATCTTGGAGGGCGCTACCGAAAGCTCCTCCAAACCCTCGATCGCAAGTCGGCGGCGATCAGTCCGCGGGTTCAGGTGGAGCTCACCCAGCTCCAGAGGGACTACGAGAAGCTCCACGAGCTCGATTTTTTCGAGGCGCCGGAGGGCGCCGAAGTCGAGCGGTTGAGGGAGGCCATCGACATGCGCACACGACCATCCGAGGAGCCGAAACGAAGAGAGAAGACCGCGGGCGATCTCCGGGACCTCCGAGGGCGGCAGTGGGTCACGCGCCGCCGGCCCCACGAGGACCGGATCGCCTCGGCCTGGTTCAGCAAGCGGTTCATCGACCCCGACGCCACGTTCGTGTTTGCGGACCCGCGGGAGTTCCCCAAAGAGGCCATTCCGTTCGATACGCCCGGGGCCGAGCTCAGCCACGTCGGGGACGACTGCACCTTCGAGACACTCGTCAAGCGGGCCGGCCTTCGGGATCGCCGCCTCACGCGACTCGCGGAGATCGTGCACGAGGCAGACCTTCGCGACGGCAAGTTCCCGCGAGACGAGGCGCGCGGGATCGATCTGGTGATCCGCGGACTGCTCGCGGCCCATTCGGACGACCACGAAGTGCTCACACACGGTCTCGCGCTCTTCGAAGGACTCTATGTAGGCGCGAGCCGTAAGGAGTGAAATCCATGGACGAGGACTGGTACACAGTTGAGCAGCAGATTCGCGATCGGCTCACCGAGGCCCGGGCGGCCGCCCGGATCCGGGCCCTGACTGAGGAACTCGCCCCGACGGCGCGTCGCCCGACCTCCGTCGGGATCATTCGTCTGGCGAGCTGGGTCTTGGCTCGCGCAATGCAGTTGCCTCTGGAGCTCTCACGCGCGCTGGCCAGGGTGCGAGCGGCGATGGAACGCCGCGCGTCGGCAGCGAGAGAAAGGACACCGCATGTGCCAAGGGGTCACCCGAATTCCGATCAGGCCGTCGACGTCAAGCGGACTGTTGACCGACTCAACGTCCTTTTGCGCCCGTGAAGTGTTCGATCTCCTGATGCACGACGGCATCGGGGCGGTCACGCGCGCGTGGGCCTAAGCTCCCACATGGAGGAGCTCGATTCGCTCGACTTCGACAAGCGAGGATTCGAGCGGCTGACTACGTCCACGTTTCAGCGCGCCGTGATCGCTCTGCAATCCTTGGAGCCGTCGCGCTGCTCGCGCGACAAGGGCAAACATTTTTCCACTAGGGGGAGGGCTCCCGCGCCGGCCGCGCGTCCGGCTGATCGCTGACGCTGCGGCAGGATGCTGCATGCATGAAGCTCATGTTCTCGATCTCTAAGGGAGGTTTACAATGAACTATCGCATCGCTCCCCTTTTCTGCCGTCCCTGGACGTTGAACGGTATGTCGCCCCGTCTCATCGAGAGCCACTACGAGCATAACTACGGCGCTGCCCTCAATCGCCTGAATTCCGTCACGAGCGAACTGGAGGCGCTCGATGTCAAGACGACGCCAGCCCAGGTCATCAGTCGCCTGAGTCGGGAGCAAACCACGCTGCTCAACTCGACTCTGCTTCATGAATTGTATTTCGCTAGTCTGGGTGGGGATGGGCGGACTCTGTCCGACACAATAGCGGGCGCTCTTACTCGTGATTTCGGTTCAGTCGATCGCTGGCGCCACGAGTTCATCGCCTTGGCAGAGGCCTTGACAGGCGACTCTGGCTGGATACTGCTGACCTGGTTACCGCGCGATGGTCGGCTGATCAATCACAGTGCCTCGGATCACGCAGAGAGCATTGCCGGGGGCATTCCCATCCTTGCTCTAGACATGTACGAGCACGCCTATCACATCGAGTACGGAGCGAACACGACGGCTTACATCGCTGCCTTCATGCGCAACATTCACTGGGGAGCGGTCGAGGCGCGGTACATCGATGCCACAAAGGTTTCGCCGCCGCGATCGCTCGACCAGCCAGAATTCAGCGACGTGCCATCCATCACACCTGAAGAGGTCCAGGAGATGCTTAGCTCCGGCAAGCGAGTCCAAATCATCGATACCCGACCGCGCCACTACAGCACCAGAGCGCAGGACATCGTCGAAGGGGCTGTCTGGCGCGACCCGGAACGCATAGAAGAATGGATGGCAAGTCTTTCGAAGGACGAGCCGGTGGTCACATTCTGTGTATACGGCTTCCACATTGGGTGCCAGAGCGCGGCAGCGCTGCGAAAGGCTGGCTTTGACGCCCGATACATGGCTGGTGGGCACTACGCATGGAAGGCCATCAAAGGCCCGGTGAAGCTCTTTGCGTGAAGTTGTCAGGGTGAGAAGGCCATGAACCGAGTCGGGGCACCGCTGGAATGTCTACCGCAAGATTCCTCTAAAAGGAGAAAGCCATGAAATGGGTAACCCGAGAAAAAGCACGAGTCGACCGCATTGCGTGCCCATGGTTGATCAGCCGGTTTGTCGACCGTGAGCCGGTATTCCTCTTCGTTCCCGCCGCCGACGTCATGAAGGTGGCCGAGCGCGAGCAGGCGATACCCTACGATGTCCCCGGCGTGGAGCTGGGGCACCATGGCGACCACTGCTCGTTCGATGCGTTCCTCGAGAAGTACAAGCTCGACGACCCTGCACTCCGCGCGCTGGCACTGATAGTGCGGGGCGCGGACACCTCCCACCGCGACCTAACGCCGGAGTCGGCGGGTCTCTATGCCCTGGCCACGGGGTTCCAGGCGACGAGCAAGGACGACTTCGAGAACATGGCGCGGCAGTTCCCGGCATATGACGCCCTCCTTGCCTATTGCCGCACGAGCGAGCACCAGCCCGTCACGGCGCGGTAACAGCCATGGATGCCGTGGAGCTTCTCCTCACGCGCTATTCGGCGCTGAAGCTCGGTGAGCCCGCGCCCTCGGCCCAGGCCGTCCAGGCCATGCTGGAGGGCGCGGCTCGTGCCCCCGATCACGGCCGCCTCCAGCCCTGGCGCTTGATCCTCATCGAAGGGGAGGCACGCCTCGGATTCGGCGAGGTCCTGGCCGAGGCGTTGTCTCGGCGGAACCCCCTTGCCAACGAACAGGCCCTCGCCCGCGAGCGAGAGAAAGCATTGCGTGCACCTCTCATCATTGTGGTCGCAGCCCGATGCGATCGGTCTGCAAAGATCCCGATCATCGAGCAGACTATCTCCGCCGGCTGTGCGGCACACAGCATCATGCTGGCCGCGTCTGCCCAGGGCCTGGGGGCGATGTGGAGAACCGGCGAGCCCGCCTACGACAACGCGGTGAAGACTGCGCTCGGGATCGAGCCGGATGACCTCATCATTGCTTTCATCTACGTGGGGACGGATATCGGCGGCCCCGTGACCCGACCTGAACGAGCGCCCCGCGAGTTCGCCCAGCACTGGACTGCCGACAGTGCGAAGCCGTCGGGATCCTAAGGAGCTCCAGCTTTGCAGTGTCCGCGGTGTCAGGCTGAGAACCGCGAAGGTCGCCGCTTCTGCGGCGAGTGCGGACTGTCGTTCGCCTCGACGTGCCCGGCCTGCAGCTTCCTGAACGAGGGCAGTGAGAAGTTCTGTGGCGGATGCGGCAGATCACTTGCCTCGTCGGCGGCCACCGCGGACCCGAAATTCCATTCTCCTCATGTCTACACGCCCAAGCACCTGGCCGAGAAGATCCTCACCTCGAGAAGCGCCCTGGAAGGCGAGCGCAAGCAGGTGACGGTCCTATTTGCAGATCTCAAGGGCTCGATGGAGCTCCTGGCCGACCGCGATCCCGAGGAGGCGCGCAAGCTCCTCGACCCGGTGCTCGAGCGCATGATGGAGGCGGTCCACCGTTACGAGGGGACCGTGAACCAGGTGATGGGCGACGGGATCATGGCGCTGTTCGGCGCGCCCGTCGCCCACGAGGACCATGCCGTGCGGGCCTGCTACGCCGCCCTGCGCATGCAGGAGCTGGTGAAGGGTTACGCCGAGCAGGCGTTCCGCACTCTCGGTGTCGCGGTCAGGATACGAGTGGGGCTGAACTCCGGAGAGGTCGTTGTGCGGTCGATCCGCTCGGACCTCCGTATGGACTACACGGCCGTTGGCCAGACCACCCACCTGGCCGCCCGCATGGAGCAGCTCGCCCCCCCGGGCGCCATCTGGATCACCGCCGAAACCCTCCGCCTGGCCGAGAACTTCGTGCAGGTCCAGCCCCTCGGCCCCGTGCCGGTACAAGGCCTCAATACTCCCGTCGAGGTTTACGACGTGGTCGCTGCCGGCCAGGTGAGAACACGGTTTCAGGTCGCCGCCCTTCGAGGCTTGAGCCACTTCGTTGGTCGCGATGCCGAGATGGAGCAGCTCCGCGCAGCACTCGAAGGGGTGCGGCGCGGCCACGGCGAGGTCGGGGCCGTCGTGGGCGAGCCGGGCGTGGGCAAATCACGTCTTTTCCACGAGCTGACCCACTCCCACCGTGTCGCCGGGTGCCGGGTTTTCCAGGCCAGCGCTGTCTCCTATGGCCGGGCCACCAGCTATCTCCCCGTCATCGATCTACTGAAGGCCTATTTCCGCATCGACGAGCGTGATGACACCCGCTCGATACGCGCCAAGGTTACCGGACATCTGGTCACCCTGGACGCGGCACTCAAGGACGTGGTCCCGCCCGTTCTCTGGCTCCTCGACGCTCTCCCCGAGGAGGACGGCCTCTGGGTTCTCGAGCCGCCCCAGCGCCGCCAGGTCACGCTCGATGCGGTGAAGCGGCTGCTCCTCCGCGAGAGTCAGGTCCAGCCCCTCGTCCTGGTGCTGGAGGATCTCCACTGGATCGACTCGGAGACGCAAGCCCTGCTCGACAGCCTCGTGGAGAGCCTGCCCGCGGCACCGGTATTGCTCCTCGTCAACTATCGCCCCGAGTACAGGCACGGCTGGGGTGGCAAGACCTACTACCGCCAGCTCAGGATTGACCCCTTGCCGCCTGAGAGCGCCGAGGAACTGCTCCGGGCCTTGGTGGGCGACGGCGCCGATCTCGCCCCCCTCAAGCGTCTGCTGATCGAACGGACCGAGGGCAACCCATTCTTTCTCGAGGAGAGTGTCCGGACGCTGGTGGAGACCGGTGCCATCGCGGGGGAGCGCGGCAGCTACCGCGTGATCAAGGATGCCCTGACGATCCAAGTCCCGGCGACGGTGCAGGCGCTGCTGGCCGGGCGCATCGACCGGCTCCCACCGGCGGAGAAGCGCCTGATCCAGGCTGCCTCCGTGATCGGCAAGGACGTGCCGTTCGCTCTGCTCCAAACCATCATCGAGGATGACGAAGGGGATCTCCGTCGCGGTCTCGCGCACCTTCAGGCTGCCGAGTTCCTCTACGAAGCGCACCTCTTCCCGGAGCTCGAGTACACCTTCAAGCATGCGCTGACGCATGAGGTTGCCTACGCGAGCCTTCTACGGGAGCGACGGATGGCGTTGCACTTGAGCATTCTGGAAACGCTAGAGCGGCAACACGCCGACCAGCCGCGTGAGGAGGTCGAGCGCCGCGCTCGCCACGCGCTCGGTGCCGAGGCGTGGGACAAGGCGGCCACGTACCTTCGGCAGGCAGCCCAAAGGACGATGGCCCGGTCCTCGTATGGTGCGGCTGCCGGATTGCTCCGGAAAGCGCTGCGGGCACTCGAGCGGCTGCCCGAGACCCCTGACACTCTCGCGCAGGCCATCGACACCCGGCTCGAGTTGCGGCTCGCACACATACCACTCGGGCGATACCAGGATGCCCTGGCTGTCATGCGCGAAGCTGAAGGCCTGGCGACCAGGCTCGGCGATCGTGCTCGCTTGGGGCGGGTCCTCACCGATATCTGCGCGCGGCTCAGGAACGTCGCCGGCGAGCATCTTCAGGCCGTCGAGGTCGGACAGCGTGCCCTGGCGATTGCGGCCGAGAGTGGCGATCGAGAGCTGGAGCGCGAGGCTCAGTACCGCACCGGCCAGGCCTACTTCGCCATCGGCGACTTCCGTCAGGCCCTTGACTTCCTTTCACGATGCACGGAGGGCGCGGGTGAGGGCCGCGACCAGCCGTCTCCGCTCTTCGCCTCCTGGTCACACAGCTGGCTGGCCCTCACCCTCTCGAGTCTGGGGCGATTGGTTGATGCGAGCGCGCATGCTCAGGAGGCACTCAGGATTGCGGAAGGC
>Ga0209056_10008740_pt1 | contig 10387 bp, 6 predicted proteins | sample GraSoiAngelo_114_FD_185876 | JGI IMG/M metagenome (GOLD analysis project Ga0209056, IMG submission 185876) | Grasslands soil microbial communities from the Angelo Coastal Reserve, California, USA - 14_0903_13_40cm (SPAdes) (version 2) | ecosystem: Environmental > Terrestrial > Soil > Grasslands ...
GCTCCGCGTCGAGGAGATCGTCGACCTCTTTCGCTCTTACTATCCAGCCCCTCTCTCAAGGTCGGAGGCGATCCAGATGGCCGGGCTCGGAGCAAAGGCCCACAGCCTGGTCAAAGACCTGTCCGGCGGACAGCATCAGCGCCTGTACCTGGCGCTGGCGGTTTGTGGCAACCCCGACGCCCTCTTCCTCGACGAGCCGACTGTGGGCATGGACGTCGAGGGGCGCCGGCGCTTTCTGGAGGAGATCGGAGAGCTTGCGGCGAAGGGCCGCACCGTCGTCCTGACCACTCATTACCTGGAGGAAGCCGATCAGCTGGCGAAACGGATCATCGTCGTCAACCACGGCCGCGTGATCGCAGACTCGTCCCCGGCCGCGATCAAGGCACGCGTCGCCGGCAAGCGCATCACCTTCTCGACCACCGCCCCGCCAGAAGAAAGCCAGCTCGCGGGCCTCCGCCTGAGCTCCAGGCAGATCGAGGATCATCGGGTGCGACTTCTGACCAACGAGCCGGAAGAGGTCCTGCGCGAGCTCTTCCGTCGCGGCGTTGAAATCCAGAACCTCGAAGTGGCGGGGGCCGACCTGGAAGAAGCCTTCCTGGCCATGACCCACCATGACGTAGCGCCGTGAGCGCGGTCGCCGCACTGAACGTCACGGCCTCCATCGCGCCGATGCTTGCCCGGCAGTCTTACGCGGAGTTCGTCAAGCTCTTCCGAGTCCCGGCATTCAGCGTCACGAGCATCGTGCTGCCTTCGATGTTCTACGCCTTTATCGGGCTCGGCCAGGCCAGCGAACCTCTATATCCAGGCTCCAGCGTGACCTTCGGCGCTTACTTCCTGGCCTCGATGGCGCTTTATGGCGTCGCCAACGTGATGGTCCTGGGCTTTGGCATCTCGCTCGCCAACGAGCGCGGCCAGAAGCAGGACCTGCTGATGAAATCGACACCGCTTCCGGCACCGGTGTTTTTCACGGCCAAAGCCGCGTCGGCGCTCGCCATCGCGCTCATCTCGATCATCGTCCTCGGCTTGTTTGCGGCCGTGGTGGCGGGGGTGCAGCTCAGCGCGTCCCAATGGCTGACCCTAGGTTGGCGCGCCATGCTGTGCTCGATACCGTTCATCGGCCTTGGCTTTGCGCTCGGTTATCTTGCGGGTCCGAACTCGGCGCCGGCGGTGACCAACCTCATCTACCTGCCCACGGCATTCGCGTCAGGCCTTTTCTTCCCGCTCCGGCTGCTGCCGCACTTCTTGCAGCAGATCGCACCCTACCTGCCTCTTTACCGAGCCGCACAGCTGGTGTGGGATTCAGTCGGTGCGCGGACTGAGGGAGGAAGCATCACCACGGATTGGTTCTACATGGGCGCCTATGCGGTGGCGTTCTTCCTGATTGCGCTCTGGGCGTACCGGCGCGACCAGGGCCGTAAGTTCAACTAGTCCCGCGCCCAGAAGCGGTCCGGCAGGTCCACGCCAAACGCCTCGCGGTAGCGCGCATGGAACTCCTCGTGGGTGTGGTGGTGCTCGATCGTGCCGACGTGCTCGACCGCGTAGGTCGCGGCGAGCGATGCCACCCGACCTGCCGCGGCGAGGTCGAGGCCTCGCAGAAGACCGGCCACCAGGCCGGAGCGATAGGCGTCGCCGGCTCCGGTCGGGTCCTCCTCGTGCGCTGCCGGTGCGCATGGTATCTCCACCGATTCGTCGCGGGTTTGGATACGCGAGCCGTGGCGACCAAGGGTCGTGACCACGACCTGGGACACCTCTAGCAATCCATTGATGTCGCGGTTCGTGCGCTCCTGGATGAGCTCGAGCTCGTAGTCGTTGCCGATCACGATCCAGGCCCCGCGGGCGCCGTCCATGACGTCCTCGGCGGCCATCATCGGCAGCTGGTGCGCGGGGTCGAAGACAAAGCGCACGCCCCGATCGCGGCACTCGGCGACGAGCCTTTTCATGGCGCCAGGATCGTTGGGCCCGACGATCACCGCCTCGACGTTTGGGGGCCCGTCGTCGAGGCCGAGCATCGCCGCCCGCCACATCGCGCCGCCGTAGTAACCGGTGAGCTGGTTGTCATCCATGTCCGTGGTCGTGAATCCCGTCGCGCTCAGCTCACCTTCGAGGAGCCGCAGCCCGCGGCAGTCGACGCCATGGGCCGCGAGCCAGTCCCGATACTCGGCCGCGTCATTGCCCGCGGTGGCCAAAACCGCCGAGGGATAACCGAGCAAGGCAAGGTTGTAGGCGTAATTGCCGGCGACGCCACCCTTTCGCTTCTGCAGGTCGTCGACCAGGAAGCTGAGGTTCAGGATGTGCGTTTTGTCGAGAAGGATGTGGTCCTTGAAACGTCCCTTGAACGTGAGGATGTAGTCGTAGGCGATCGAACCAGTGCACAGGACCATCGGTTGCTCCGATCGCGAAGGCTACCCGAAAACAGAAAGGGCGCCCCGGCCTTTGAGAGGGGCGCCCTTTGGCGAGTGCTCTCCGTTAGGCGGCGCGGCTGCGGGACGGGCGGCGGCGCGCCCGGCGTGCGGCCGGCCTGCTTTGCGTCACCCGGTGAGCGGTGAGCTCGCTCGCCTGCTCGAGCCGCGTCGCGGTTCGGGCGATGGTCTTGAACGATCCGTTGAAGATCCGCAGGGTTCGCTTGGCGACGCCGCCGACCATGTCGTGGCGCCGTGCCTGCACCTTGACGAGCTGGAGGCCCTTGACGGCGATCTTCTCGGGCAGCTTGCCGTTGACCTCGAGGCCAAAGACCGTGACCCTGTCGGGGATCATGGCGTTCAGGCGCCGATTGATCCTGCGTACGGCCGGTGTGCCCTTGCGCTCGAAGCTCCGCACCTGCTTGCGCGCCGAGCCGACCGGGTCGGACACCACTTCGGCCGCGGACTTGGCGGCGCCGACTGCGACTTCCTCCACCGCGGTTGCGGTGCCGGCAAATTCAGCGTTCATCTGGTCAGACCTCCTCAGACTTCATGACGCAGCATAACGCGCTGCGTCAATCGCTGTCAAGGGCCGGCCTGAGTCTTTGGATCAGGGCTTCCGCCGGAGGCCCGAACACGTCGTAATGAGCCACCTTGCGACGCTTCTCGGGCTGGATCCATTCAGGTCGCAAGCCGTGAAGCCGGCCCCACTCCTGCAGCACCGGACGCAGGCCGATCACGTGGAGAAAGGGCTTCTCCCGCCGCGTCCCGCGGATCGTGGATCCGTGATACGAGTCGAAATTGCGGTGAACCGCGATACCGCCCGCTTCCGCGAACGCGATCGCCTCCTTGATGTGTCGCCGCTCAAAGTACTTTTCGCGCATCGCTGCAGATGGGACGGTAGGCGCATAGCGAGCACGGCCGCTGCGCATGCTCCGGTCCGAGCTGGAAGTCGCCCGCCTCGATGCGTTTCGACGCGGCCTGGACGCGCGCCTCGACGAGCGCATCATCGCCAGCGATCTCGTGCTGCTCACCGCGACGTATGTCGAAGAGGATGAGCCTCGGTTCGCGACCTCCGGGCAGTAGACCGCGGCGCGCCGCCAGGCCGTAGATCCGCAGCTGCAGCGAATAAGCCGCCATCAGCGCGGCATCGAGGCTGGCGTTCGTCTTGAAATCGATGAGCGCGGTGCCGCCGTCGAGCTCGCACACGCGGTCGACGAGGCCGCTGACCCGAGCCCTGCCGATGGCCATGTTGAACCCCGCTTCGACCGCCAGGGTCCGAGCTCCGGCGAGCGGGTGGGCAAGATACCGCGTGAGCATCTCGCGGCCCGCCTCAGGGCCGCGATACAGATCGAGCAGACTGCCGCCGGTGTTGTGCCACGCCGCGAGCGCCTCGTGGACGGCGGCGCCGAGCTCCGTCGAACCCACCGCCTGGACGTGGCGAGGCTGCAGCTCGTCGGGCGGAGCGGGCACGGCCCATACCTGCGCGAATCGATAGCGCACGGGGCATACCTCGAAGTCGTGCAGCTGCGAAAAGCTGAGCGCCACCTTCGCCGGCGTCGCCGGCGGGGGCGCGGAGGTGGCCGGCTGAATCATCTCCAGCCGATCCAGCACCGCGGCCGCCACGGATCGGTCATCCGGGACCTGGCCGTTGGCCACCCGCGGGACCGGCAGCTCGAGCTGCTCCGCCTCGACCACGGCCGCGGATTCGGGATGCGCGAGCGCCCAGCTGAGGATCTCGGCGAAGTGGTCATGTTCCTCGAGCCCATTGGCGCCCACCTCGTGCGCGGAAGGCTCCTCCCTGGCGGCCGTCACGAAAAGCGAGTCCTTCGCGCGCGTGAGGCCGACGTAGACGATCCGCCTGCGCTCACCGATGGCCAGCGCCACCGCGGGCGCGCCTGGCGAGGTGTCGACGTAGTGAGGATGCTTCTCGCCGCGCCAGTTCTTCATCACAAAACCCATGTTGTCGGGATCGAAGAACAGCCGCTCAGTGTCGCGCGGCCGCGGCGGGCGCAGGTTGACGAGGAACACGATCGGAAACTCGAGCCCTTTGGCGGCGTGGATCGTGAGCAGCGACACCGCCTCCGCGCCCGCGGCCTCTTCGGCTGCCTCGCCGACCGGCAGCTCGGCGTCGATGACCTGGTCCAGGTGGCGCACGAAGTCGCCGATACCGGCGAGCGCGAGGTCGCGCTCGAAGCGCCCCGCCAGCTGGAACACCTTGCGAAGGTTGAGCAGAGCGCGCGGGCTGCCGTCGCGCTGCGCGCGCAGCTCGGCCCAGCGCAGGTACCCGCTTTCCTCGAGCAGGCGGTTGAGTATGTCCGCGACTGTCAGCGCGTCGCGCAGCCGGCCGATGCGGTCGGTGAGCTCGACCAGGCGCGACGCCTGCTCCGCGACCTTCGGTTCCATCTCCGGGAATCCTTCGCGCATCGACTCGTCGAAGCAGTCGCGCAGCCGCATTCCCGATCTCTCGAAGCGTCTTGACGCAAGCCGGTACATGCCACGGTCGGAAAGCCTCACGATCGGACCCTGCAGGATGCGGACCAGGGCCCCATCGTCCATCGGGTTCTCGGTGAGCCGGAGCAGCCCCAGCACGTCCTTTATCTCCTGGCGATCGAAGAAGCCTGAGCCTCCGCTGGTGACGTATGGGATGCCCTGCCGGCGCAGCTCGTCCTCGAACTCGCGTGGGAGCATGCGGACCGAATGCGAGAGGACGGCGATCTCGCGAAACACGCGGCCGCTCACGTGCAGGCGCCGGATCGTTTCCGCGACGGAGCGCGCCTCCGTCCGCGAGTCGGGGGCCATCAGCACGCTGACAGCCCTTCCAGTTCCTCCGGCCCCTCGGGTGGCCACCAGGTCGGGCTCGGCTGCGAAGTCCGGGTCGCGGTGGATGAAGTCGGTCGCGCAGTCGAGGATGGCCTGGTAGGAGCGGCGGTTGTGTGTCAGGGGCAGCCGCCGGCCCGGAAAACGCGTGCGGATGTTGTCGATCTCCGCGTCGCGCCAGCCGTAGATCGACTGTTTGGCGTCGCCGACCACGGTCACGTTTCCGAATCCGTCGGCCGCCGCCAGCCGGATGAAATCGAGCTGGATGCGGTTGGTGTCCTGGAACTCGTCCACGATCAGATAGCGAAAGCGCTCACGACAGCGGTGTCGGAACTCGGGCACACGCTCGAGAGCATCGATCACCTCGAGCAGCAGATCATCGAAGTCCCGCAATCCCTGCGCATGCAGGGCGTCCTCGTAGGAACGGTAGATGGTGAACAGGACGTCGATGGCTTCAAGCTCAGCACGAGCTGGGTCCGGTCCGCCCGAGCCGTTGGGAGCGGGACGGCCGCTCCAGTGCTGGGCGTGCAGGTCGAGCGCGCGATGGCGGAATCGATCGGGGTTGATGCCGCGGCCCTTCAGCTTGAGCAGGAACCGCAGGCCCGAGCGCAGCAGGTCGTCGAGGTCTTCGACAGTCAGGGCGCTGAACGAGTCTGGGTCGAATGGGGCGGCGGCGCCGCTGCGCAGCCTCGCCATCAGCTCCTGCTCGAACAGCCGCTGCCCGGTCTCGTCGAGGACCCGCAGCTCGCGCGGCGCGCCAACCAGGTACGCGAACTCGTCCAGCAAGCGGGCGCAGACGCTGTGGAAGGTGCCGATCCACGCTCCGTCGAGGGCCTCTCTCGCATGGGTGCCCTGCGCGCGCCCGGGAATCAGATCCGGCCGCCGCGCTGACAGCTCCCTGGTGATGCGGACCCTCAACTCTTCGGCGGCGCGGTCGCTGAAGGTGACGGTCAGGATCTGGTCCGGAGCGACCCCCTGCTCGACGAGCCAGCAGAACCGCTCGGTGGCGGTGAACGTCTTGCCGGTTCCCGGCCCGGCCGCGATGAGGAACGCTCCCTGAGGCCCGGCGTGCGCGGCGGCGGCTTGCTCCCTGCTCAAGACCGGTCCGCCCACTCGCGTCGCGCTCATTCGGGTGGGGCCCCACCATACGGGCACACCGCCGAGTGCGGGCAGGTGCCAAAGCGGGTCACACAGGTGCCCGGGAGCTCGCGCGGTGCAGGCTCGAAATGGCCCGCCTTGATGCGCTCGATCGCGGTCACGACCACGGCGCGGCTGCGCTCGAGGTCCTCGGCCGTGAGAGGCTTCTCGCGATATTCCTTGAGCCCCGCGGGCCGGCCGATGCTGAAGATGTCCTGCCGCATGCCGCCCCAGACCCAGTCCTTCGGGTACCAGAGGGAGAGGAATCGCGGCTGAAAGCCAAGCGGTTTGCCCTCCTCGTCGACGCCCTCCTTGCACGCGAGGTAGTAGAGCGCCAGCTGCACGTCATGCAGCTCGGCCCCGAAGTACATGTCATACGCGAAGCGCATCGGCTTGCCGGATCCGGTCTTGTAGTCGACCACCTCGACCTCGCCGTCGCCGACATCGTTGACGCGGTCGATCTTGCCGACCACGGCCGCGCCATCGATCTGCAGACGGAAGCGCTTCTCAACCGCAAGCGTGCGCAGGCGGCGGATGAACTGCATTCCGGTGATCGACCGGATGTAGTTGCCGAGGAGCGAGCGGACCTGCCTTTCCTCGCGCTTGCGGTCGAGCACGCCCTCCATGCGCGAGAGGTATCCGTCGAGGTGTCGCTGCAGGGCTGCTTCAAGCCACTGCCGCTGCTGTTCCGCTTCGAGCGGGCGCCATTCCTCCTCCTGCTCGTGGAAGTCCTGCAGCACCTCGTGCAGAAAGCCGCCGCGCTCCATGGCCACCGAGCGCGGCTCCTCGACCAACCCTGGGTGGTGGTTGTACCAGTAGAGCCGCGGGCACTTCAGGTAGTTGTTGAGCGTGGTCGGGCTGAAGTGGTCGATCTCCACGGTTTCGGGGTTGCGTCCAACCCCGTACGGCTCGAAAGGCTCACCTGCATCGGCATCGGTGAGGAAGGCAACGTCGAGGCCCAGCGTGCCGGCGCGAGCGAGCGTGGCTTGATTGAGCGCAGTCGGATGCGATGCGAGCAACACCTCGGCCTCTCGCGTCAGCAGGACGTCGGCCGGCTCCAACCGAGAGGAGGCCCTGGTCAGCTCGCGCACCTCGGCGTCCGGCTGGGCGAGGTCCAGAAAGACGGAGCGTCCCGCCTGGCGCAGGTAAGCATCAGCGTAGGTCACGTACAGGCGTCGTCGAGCGCGCGTCATGGCCACGAACGCGAGACGGGCCTCCTCGGCGAGATGGCCATCGGGGTCGGACGGCCACGACGGCATGAATCCGACCTTGAAGCGCTCGAGCCACGCACGGTCTTCGACGTCGAGCAGGGGGTGCGGTCTCGCCTCGAGCGGGAAGAGGCCGTGCGCGAATCCGGAGCAGAAAACGACCTCGAACTCCAGGCCCTTGGCCTGGTGGACGGTCATGACCTGGACCGCGTCGCGGTGCCCCGAGGCTGCTTCCGTGTCGTCAGCCGCCGACACCAGAAGGCTTTCCAGCGAGCCGCTGATGTCCGCGAGCAGCGGCTTTGATCCATGCAGTCGCTCATGCACGACCTCGATCGACTCGAGGCCTTCGATCGCCGCGCGCAGGTCGGCGATCGCCTCCGCCCGCTGGCCGGCGGGAAGCTCGAGGTCGAGCAGGCGGCGCATCGCGCCGTCTTCCATGAGGACCGAATAGGCGAGGCCGGCGAGCGGCAGCCTGCGCGCCAGACCCAGGAGCCGATCGCGCGCCTGCATCGCCCTGTAGAGTCCGTCGATCTCTTCCTCGCTCAGGAAGGGCATGAAATCGGGCTCTGGACGCACCTCGGCCGGAGCCGGAGCCGATTCACCCCACGGCAAGGGGTATCGCTGCGAATCTCGTGCCGCGAGCGCGTACATCACGCGATCGACCACTTTCTTGAGCGGCCGGCCCCGTTCCAGCGCGTGCGCGCGAAGCCGGCTCACCGTGCGAGCGCCGACGCCGCCGAGGCTCGAGGACAAAGCACTCTCGAATGCGTCCGGGTCGTCCGGCCGGCGGAGCGATTCGAGATAGCCGATCAAGAACCTAACCACCTCGTTGCGCGCGGTCGCGCCCCAACCTCGGACCTCGTAGGGCAGGCCGAGCGCCCTCAGCGCTTCCTCGAACGGGCCGCCCAGCGCCGTCGTGCTCCGGAGCACGATCGCAAAGTCACGAAGACGCAGGTCCGGCCACTCCGAGCGCAGGCGTTTGATCTCGCGAGCGGCGAAGAACGCCTCGTCGACCGGATCGCCCTCGCGCGCCACCACCACCGCGGGCCGCCGGTGTGATCCCTCGGCATGCAGGCCTCGCGGTGAGCGGCCGGGCTGCGTCGCGGCCAGCAAACGCTCGCCCGCGTCCAGCACCTCCTGGGAGCAGCGGCGGCACGCCGCGAGGTGGCGGGTCGAGGCACCATAGGTGGCCTCAAAGTCGTGGCTGAGCAGTCGCGGGACGGTCCCGCGGAAGCCGTAAATCGATTGGTCCGGGTCACCCACCACGACGAGCCGGGGGCGAGATTCGGGCGGAGCGATCAGCCGCAGCAGCTCAAACTGCGCCGGGTCGACATCCTGAAACTCGTCCACGAGCACGAGCCGGAACCTGGAGCGCAGCCGCTCGCACAGCGCGGGCGACGACTGCAGCAGCTCGATGGTGCCCGAGATGAGGTCGCGGAAGTCAACGAGCCGGACCTCGCGCATGCGCTGCTGGTACGCCTGGTAGACCACGGCCAGCACCCGCAGCCGCTCGCCGGCGCTTGCCTCGGCCGCTAGCTGGAGCGCCGCGGGGTGGACAAGGTTTTGCTTCATCAAGGCGACGAAGGCAAGCAGGTCGTGGCCAAAAGCGTCGGACCTGCGAACGCCGTCGAGCGGGCCAAGTGCGGCCGGATCGAGGTCCGCCAGGACCTTGCGCATCACGATCCACTCCTGAATCCCGTTGACCAGCAGCCGCTCGCGATCGGGCGCGTTGTCGCGCAGGACTCGGGCGCAGAAGCTGTGGAACGTGGAGATCCACGCCTCGCCGTAGTCGTCTTGCAGACGTTCGTCGATCCGGCGCGCGATCTCCCCGGCCGCGCTCGTGGAGAAAGTGAGGACCAGGATCTGATCGCGAGCGGCCACGCCCGAGCGCACCGCCTGCTCGTACAGGTCGACGAGCGCGTGCGTTTTGCCCGTGCCCGGTCCGGCCAGCACGCGAAGGGGTCCGGCTATCTGATCTAGTGCGAGTTCCTGGGTATCGAGCGTTCTGGGTCTCCCGGAGTGGCGCGGGCGACCTGATTATGCCGGGGCTTGTCTCCTGGAGTCATCCCAGGCTGTTAACGGCCACCATGCCGCGATCACCAGCGCCAGCAGGAGCGCGATCTCGAGCCAGGGCCATCGATTCAGGTGAAGGCTGGCTCCCTTGAGGTAGAGGTAAGGGCTCGCGAGGAACCAACCCAGCGCCAGTGGCGCGCGCCAGGCGAGCGCAGGCCGCTCCTCCCAGACCATCCATCCAGCGGCCGCAAGCAGGACCAGATCCGAGCCGTGCAGGTACGGCGAGACCACCAGCGAACCGACGATCGCGAGCGGAATCACCAGCCCTGGTGAGTGCCGGAGCTTGTATGAGGCGGCAAGGACCGCACCGATGATGAGCACCCGCAGGGCGGTGGCGAACACCCCCGTCAACGACAGCGCGCCGTGCAGGGTGAGATCGTCGGCGCCCTTCGGCAGCGGCCCGCGCAGTTGCGTCACGTAGGCCCACATGCCATCGGGGCCGACCGTCAGCAGGACCACGATGAGGACCGCGGCCGATGCCCCGACCCATGCAGCAAACGCGCGATAACGCCACGCAAACAAGAGCGCTAGGGGCACGAGGATCGCTGTGTTGGGTTTGAGGACCAACGTGACGAGCGCGATCCCGGCCAGCACGTCACGACGTTCGCGTGTCAACCGCCATGCGACCACGGTCCCTGCAGCCACGAGCGGGACGACCTGGCCGACGTTGACGGCGTGCATGACCCACCACGGAGCGAGGGCGCCGACGACTGCGATCCAGCGGCCCCAGCCGGTGCTGACGCCCGCCCA
>Ga0209056_10008747_pt1 | contig 10377 bp, 5 predicted proteins | sample GraSoiAngelo_114_FD_185876 | JGI IMG/M metagenome (GOLD analysis project Ga0209056, IMG submission 185876) | Grasslands soil microbial communities from the Angelo Coastal Reserve, California, USA - 14_0903_13_40cm (SPAdes) (version 2) | ecosystem: Environmental > Terrestrial > Soil > Grasslands ...
TACGGAACTGACTTTGGTCGAACCATGAAAACCACTGACGGCGGGGCCAGTTGGTGGGCTGCATACTCACGCAAAATACCTTCGGGCGAGTGGGTCAGCACCGGGCTCGACGTCACTAACGTGTACGGCATACACTTCGATCCGTTTGACTCTAACCGCCAATTTCTGACCTACACCGACATAGGTCTGTTCCGTAGTGAAGACGGTGGCGCGAGTTGGCAAAGCTCCACCAAAGGCGTGCCGCAGGAATGGCTGAATACGACGTATTGGCTTGCGTTTGATCCCACAGTTCGTGGCCGTATCTGGAGCGTGAATAGCTACACGCATGATTTGCCTCGTCCGAAAATGTGGCGTCATCAGGACATTGCCAACTACAAAGGCGGGGTTTGCGTAAGCGATGACGGCGGAAAAACTTGGACGAAGTCGAACACGGGAATGGACGAAACCGCCGCAACTCACATTCTGCTCGATCCCAACAGCCCGCCCAATGCCCGCATATTGTACGTTGCAGGGTTCGGACGCGGTGTTTACAAGAGCACGGACGGTGGCAAAATCTGGTCTCTAAAAAATCAGGGTATCAGTCAGCGGCAGCCCTTTGCCTGGCGGTTGTCATTGGCTTCCGATGGAACACTCTACGTGGTGCTCGCGCGGCGATCAGAGGATGGCAGTATCGGAAACGCGAACGATGGCGCGCTCTATCGCTCGAACGACGGCGCTGAACATTGGGCATCGGTTCCACTTCCGAAAGATGTGAATGGTCCAAACGCCTTAACCATCGATCCGAAGTCACCGCAGCGCCTGTATCTTGCCACATGGGCACGTGCTTCTGGAACGCACGGCGATGGCGGAGGTATTTATCTTTCAGAAGACGGCGGACGTAACTGGCGGCAAATTTTTGATCGCGATCGTCATGTTTACGACGTTACTATCGATCCAGATGACGCCAATGTAGTCTATGCCTCGGGATTTGAATCGTCGGCGTGGCGCTCGAAGGACCGCGGAGAGCATTGGTTGCGGATTCCGGGATTCAATTTCAAGTGGTCGTATCGAGTGATTCCGGATCCAGTTGACCGTAACAAAATTTATGTATCGACTTTCGGCGGCAGCCTTTGGCACGGTTCTCTGCTTGGGCGGGATCAGCCAGTAGATATTGCAACACCGGAACTGCAGCCGGGCAAATAGGACTTCGTGCCTGTGTGGTTTTGCGCTGGGAAACCGAAAAGACATAGCTGGTGAAAGTATTCGAAGGGATGTTCGGGTGACGTTCAGCACAACAGTTGCTTTTTCGGATTGGCTGCGCGATGTCTGTGAGCGCCAGCCGGAAGCTGCCAGGTTGCTGCGTGCACCCGAAGAAGAGCAGCGCAGGCGCGGGTATTTCCACACTCTGCGGGAAATTTTCCAGCAACCCTCAAGCTGGATCCGTACCGCTGAACAAATGTCGTTGCTCGCTTCCGGTTTAAGGCCTTGCGTTGCCGGAATAAGGAACCTGGTGCTGACGGGTTCTGGCAGCTCCGAGTATGCGGGGCACTGTGTGCGGCTGGCGCTGCAGAAGCAGCTTTCGGTAAACACTCTGGCAATCGGCGGCGGCGTGCTGCTTACTCATGGCATCAAAGCTCTCCCTCTTGAGAGGCCGGGATTGGTGGTTTCATTGGCACGGTCGGGCGACAGCCCTGAGAGTGTTGGCGCGCTCGCGTTGCTGTTGGAATTGGATCCCCAGCTGCGGCACCTGGTGCTGACGTGTAACGCAAGCGGCAAGCTGGCGACAAACTTCGGTAGCGACTCCGAAGTGCGAGTTGTCGCCCTCGACGACGGCACGAATGATCGCAGCCTTGTAATGACGAGCAGCTTCACTAATCTCGTAATTGCCGCTCAGTCTTTGGGCTTTCTCCAAGAACCGGATGTTTACCAGTCTCGCTGCCTAAAACTAAGCGGAATAGTCAGCGAACTTCTGCAGGACCATTTCGGCACCCTTGCGCAAGTCGCAAGCTTGAATTTCCGGCGTGCGGTATTTTTGGGGACCGGTGCACGCTTGGGTGCAGCTCGCGAAGCTGGGTTGAAGATGCTCGAAATGACCGCCGGCAAAGTGGGTGCGATGTCTGAGACCTATCTGGGTCTGCGCCATGGTCCCATGAGCTACATTGATCCCAATACGCTCGTCATTTGCTTGTTGTCTTCCGATCCCACCATCAGAGCTTATGAGTCCGACCTGATGCGTGAGCTTGACCAGAAAAACCTTGGCCTGCTGAAGCTCGTAGTCGGTGATGACGTTCCTGCAGACGTAGTACGCCACCACGATGTTGTAATCGACTGCCCTGGGTTGGCTCAGGCAGGTGACGACAGCGCGCCCGTAATTGACGTTGTGGTAGGCCAACTTCTCGGATTCTTCCGCTGCATGCACGAAGGCCTGCGCCCTGATTCTCCATCGGAGGGCGGAGTTATTAATCGGGTCGTGCAGAGTTTTACTTTGCACTTTCCCGCTGACGTGTCATCAACCCCAATGCGAAATCCATCAGGAGACGGCAATTGATCAACCGGCGACAGTGGCTCCGCGGGTTGGGACTGGCGCTCGGCGCCACCGCCCACACCGGCACGCAGGCATTCGCAACTCCCACTCCACAAACAAATCCGCAAGAGAGCTCGTCTCCTGGACGCTTAGCATTGGCTGACTACGAGCCCAAAAGTATGCTCCAGGTGCGGGAGACCCGCGTTGAGCGCGCTCGATTTCCTGCGCTGGATATCCACACTCACATCTCCCTTTCCGTGAAGTCCGAGAACGGAATCGAATTAGCGCCGGAGCGCAAGTATTTGGGCCAACCTGCAGAGCTGCTTGCAGTCTTGGATCGGAAAAATGTCCGTACCATGGTGAACCTAACTGGCGGGTTTGATAATGGTCTTGTCGAAGCGGTTACCAAGTACGACAAAGCATTTCCGGGACGCTTCTTCACCTTTACCGAGCCTTCCTATTCGAAATTTCTGGAGCCCAACTATCCGCGACTTCAGGCAGAGGCCATCGGACAAGCTCATCGGGGCGGAGCAAAAGGCTTAAAAATTCTGAAGACACTGGGTCTGTACCTGCGCGAAAACATCACATCAGGGAAGTTGGTGAAAATCGACGACCCGCGATTTGATCCCATGTGGGACACCTGCGGACAACTGAACATGCCGGTCGCAATTCACGTGTCGGATCCGATCGCGTTTTTCACGCCGACCGATCGGTTCAATGAACGATACGAAGAGCTTAATAACCACCCTGATTGGTCGTTTTACGATCATGAGTTCCCCAGTAACGCCGAACTGCTTGAGGCCCGCAATCGTGTGTTCGCCCGGCATCCCAAGACGCAGTTCATCGTCTTACATGTCGGCAATTTCTCCGAGAACCTCGCCAACGTTTCCGATAATTTGGACCGTTTTCCCAATATGACTGTGGACACGGCCGCGCGCGTAGGGGAACTTGGGCGGCAACCCAGAACTTCTCGCAGGTTCTTCGATCGTTATCAGGACCGCATTTTGTTTGGAACCGATGCCACGCCACACGGAGACGAATTCCCGCAGCAGGTCTTTAATGACAAGCTTTACGAAATCTACTTCCGCTTTTTCGAAACTGACGACGAATATTTTGATTACGCTCCGGCGAAAGTGCCGCCGCAGGGCCGCTGGCGAATCTATGGCATTGACCTGCCCGAGTCAATCCTTCACAAGGTTTATAGCCAGAACGCCGCACGCCTACTGCAAGTCACGATATGAAGCGCTTTGCGTGGGTCGGATTTCTGTTTCTTGCCTTAACGTCTGCCCCAGCCCAGGTGCGCGTGTGGCAAAGCACAATGACTCTCCCTACATATGAGGAGGGCTTGCCCGATCCCAATCCTCCTTTCGATCAATACGCGAATAACCGCTTCAACTATCCCTATACTCTCCGCCACAATCTGACCGATCGCCGCACGGATCACGCCTGGCGTGCGCTCTTTCTTGAAAACGAATACTTGAAGTGCTCAGTGCTGCCGGACATCGGCGGACACCTGTACAGCTGCACTGACAAGATCAGCGGCAGGCCGATGTTTTACGAAAATCCTTCGATCAAGAAAGCGGACGTTGCGTACCGGGGCGCGTGGGCTGCATTTGGAATCGAGTTCAACTTTCCGGTTTCGCATAACTGGGTCACGGTCTCGCCCGTCGATTTTGCGTTCGGCAAGAAAGCCGATGGCAGCGCTTCGGTTCAAGTCGGCAACGTCGACCGCGTGTACGGAATGCAGTGGACGGTGGAACTGATTCTTCGCCCTCGTTCGACCGTGCTGGAAGAGCGAGTTACGCTCAACAATCGTAGCGATGTGCGGCATCGTTTCTATTGGTGGAATAATGCCGGAGTTCAGGTCTGGGACGACTCGCGGATTCAGTATCCCATGCGCTTCGCAGCAAGCCATGGATTTCGGGAAGTACAGCCCTGGCCAATCGAATCCGATGGCAATGATCTCAGCATTGTTAAGAATCACACCAAGGGCCCCGTGTCGCTTTTTGTGCACGGAAGCCGCGAACCATTTATGGGCGTGTGGAATCCGCACACGAATACCGGAACCGTGCACTTTGCCGATTTCGCCCAGCTGCCCGCCAAGAAAATCTGGTCATGGGGTTCAGACGCGGACGGTCTCGATTGGCGCAAGGCACTCTCCGATAACAACAGCGCCTACGTAGAAATTCAGGCTGGCCTGTTTCGGAATCAGGAAACTTATGGGTTTCTCGAGCCTCGGCAGGCGATCAGCTTCTCCGAATACTGGATGCCGGTTCGCAACATCGGCGGAATTTCCCGGGCTAATCTTGCCGGCGTTGTGAACTTGAACCGTCAGGCGAATACGCTTGTCGCTGGCCTGAATGTAAATCAGCCCGAGCATGACGCCACGATACTGATCTCATCCCGAGGTAAGCGAGTCTTCGAAACGAAGACCGACCTACTTCCTGAACGCACGTGGTCGCATGAGATCGCGAACGCCGATTCGCAGAAATATGCGTTTGCACTGCGCGATTCCAAAGGCGCGATTTTGTTACGGCAAACCGAGGCTGAGTATGACTGGACTCCAATTGCGGACATCCAGGTTGGGCCGCAGCCTTCTTATCACGTTCCCGAACCGGAGAAACGAACCCAGGACGATTGGATCCAGCTCGGAAATGAGCAGGAGTTGAATGGCCGACTTCTTCAGGCGCTGCAAACTTACCAGGATGCGCTCGCGAAACTTCCTGACAGCTTCGATCTGCGCAAAGCGGCAGGACGTTTGTGTGCCGGTCTATTGCGCTTTCAGGAGGCACAGACCTATCTTGAGCCAGTTCAAGCGCGCGACACTTCCGACGCCGAAATTTCCTACTATTTGGGGGTTGCGTATGACGGTTTGGGGAAGACTCGCAACGCCCGCGAAGCCTACGAGTCGGCCTACCGCATGCCGGCATTCAAAGCCGCGGCTGGCTTGCGTTTGGGCGAACTGTCCGCTCGCGAGGGCAACTTAACTCAGGCCGAGTCTTACCTTCAGGAAGTCAGGCAGGTAGCGCCCGGCGATCTTCGAATGGCCGAGGAATTGATTGCAATTCTGCATGCCGAAAATAAGACCACCGAAGCCGCCAAGCTGGCGCAGGAATGGCTAGCCCGATTCCCGCAGCGTTATTTTTTGCTCGAGGAGATGCAAAAGCCCGACCTGCGCCATCTCGCCAACGATGCAGAACGTGTGCTGAATATCGCGGCGGAATATATGCGGCTCGGCTTATACTCGCGGGCTCTCGAGGTGCTTTCTCGCGACTACCCAACCGCTGTTGCGGATGAAACCGAACCTGGAGCCCTTCCTCCACAGCGGCATCCGATGGTGGCCTATTTCCGCGGATTCTGTCGCGAAAAGTTGGGACAATCCGGCGCGGCGGACTTCATTGCGGGCTCAAGGTTTTCCACTGCATACGTTTTTCCAAGCCGGGCGGAAGATGTCGAAGTTTTGAATACCGCCTTGCGGGCAAATCTGCGGGATGCCAGCGCGCACTATCTGCTCGGAACGCTTTACTTCTCCCGCGGGCTTACGGATCAGGCTCTCGACCATTGGGCCCAGGCTCGCAAATTCAATCCTCAGATTCCGGTTTTGCACGCCAGCATGGGGCGTGCTCTGTTACACGTGAAGAACGATCCCGAAACGGCGCTCGCGGTTTTTCAGGAAGGCATGCGGAGTGATCCAGCAAATGTGGAACTCTATATCGGACTGGATCAGGCTCTGAGCATCTTGGCCAGGCCAGCCCGTGAACGGGTTGCAGCGCTTGACAATTATCCCGATCGAGCTAACATGCCGTCCCATCTTGTGTATGAGTTGATTCTCAACTTGAGTGAGGCTGGGGATTATGACCGCGCTGCCGCTCTTTTTCACAATAGATTCTTTCAGCGTGAAGAGGGCGGGACAAATGTGCGCCAGGTCTGGATTGAAGTGCAGCTACAGAAGGCGCTTTCAGTTGCAAATCATGGACAGTGCACGGAAGCTGTTTCCGTCGCTGACCACTTAGGAGCCGAGGTCGCAGAGCTGCCGTTCACTCGAGACGGTCTTGCACCCCTATTGCGTTCAGCTCGAATCCGGTACCTGCTGGGGACTTTGTACAAAAGCTGCAAGCAGACCGATAAGGCGCAGGCAAGCTTCAGGCAAGCCACCCAGCAAAGCGATTTGGAAGATGCGGTTTGGGCTTGGAATGCCGCCAGGGAATTGCCGGGCTTCGACCAGGATTCAGGAAAACAAAAGCTTGAGTCCATACTTCAACGAGCAAGAAGCACCAGCGAAATCAGTTCACGGACGGGATGGTGGCTCTACAACGCCGCCATGCTCGACCGCGCAGTGGGACGTTCTAAACAGGCAGAAAATGAATTCCGATCTGCACTCCTGTTTCCGGACCAGATGTTGACTTACCACCTAACACGTCTCGCGCTGTCAAATAGCACTCCATAGAAATTAGGCGTTGCGGGACGGCACGGGAACGCTACCTTTGTAGTTCGCGGCAACATCGGCTCGGGTTGCCGCCGATGCTCGCACGAACCGCAGCGCCACACTGATTGAGAGCGTGAGGCCAGCAAACCAAAGAATTGTTCCGCGCTGGTTTGATGGCGCTGTCAGCAGCAGCAAGAGGCTCAGCAATCCGATGGAGGCAATCGTGCGGCTAAGAAATCGGAAGACTTCACCGGTGAAATCGGGCGAGTCCTTAAGCTCCACACCAACATTGACCGGGGTATTCAGATTTCTGAATAATCTTGCCCGCCCCGCATTGTCTCCGGAATCAAGCAATCCGCTCAGGAAAAAAATCCCGAAAGACGATGGAATGATGATCGCCACCTGCTGAATCAGTGACCAATGAAAAACAAATGCGCCTAGGGCTCCCAGAATTAGGCCGGTCATAAAAGACGCCAATCCCGACCACGGTGGCGTTCGGCGCACCACCAACCCGAGCAGCGCCGGTGGGCCATAGGCCAAAGAAATTAGCGTATTGAAAGTGAGCATGATCTGAAAAACACTCTTGCCGCTCGCGGCCATGAAAGTGGCTATGCCCGTAGTCATCGCACCAACCAAGAAGGTGTTGATCCAGCCCACCGCCAGCAGTTCGCGTTCTCCTGCATCCTTCCGGATCAGTGTCTGATAAACATCCTTTGAAAGAATCGCCGACTTCAAATTGAACTGTGCGGAAAGATTTGCCATGGTGGCACTGAACATGGCCGCGAGCATTACGCCAATCAAGCCGTGTGGAAGCAGCGTAAGGCTAGCCACCGCATATGAGGCTTCGCTGGGATTCGCAAGCGCAGGCCAAATCGTGTGCAAATCCGGATAAACAACCCGCATCGCCATGGGTGGAAGGAACCAAAGGAAGGCTCCGACAAAAAACAGGCCGCAACACAGGAGTGCAACTTTGCGCGAGGAGCGCTCGTCATCAACGCTGAAGTAGCGCTGTGCCATGGCGCTGGTGTTGTAGCCGAATGAAACCATGATTGTCCATGAGAGCAAATAAACCCAGCCGAATTCTCCGGAGAAGTGCAACGTCTTCATCTGAGGAGGAAGCGAGTGCACCAGTCCGGCGACACCCCCAACCTTGGCCAGGGATGTGATCACAAGAACCAGGCAAAACGGCATTAAGATCGAGGCCTGCAGGAAATCCGTAACTACAACCGCCCAAAGGCCGCCAATCACACAGTAGAAGATGATGAGCGTGCCGGCGCCAATAATTGTCCAAGTTACTGGGAATCCGCATGCGGAGGAGATGAATAGGCTGAGACCGTAAAGTGTGCTGGCGCTGGTGAACAGCTGGAAGAAAATCGTCACCCAAGAGAATGTCTGGTGTGTAACCGGATTAAAGCGGTCCGAAAGATACTCCATGACCGTGGTGACACGGCTGCGTCGCCATCGTGCCGCAAAGACGAAATATCCCAGCAGGAAACTAGCGGCGTTGCCAATGTAAAGGCCGACGGCTGCAATGCCATGGCTGTATGCAACCCCCGCCGCCCCGGTGAAAGTCCAAGCGCTGAAACCGGACATAAAGCAGCTCAGGCCCGCCACCAACCAGGGAATTCTGCTGCCGCCGCGGAAGTATTCCGCAGCTCCCCGGTTGAAGCGCATTACGTAAAGGCCGACCACGACCATCAGCAGGCCGTAAATTCCGATTACGGAATAATCAACCAGATTTGCGCCCTTCATGCTTCCCACTGCTTTCTTATACTGTCTTTTGTGGCCGATTGGAAGCTAATAACAAACAAAAATAACCATTAACAGCCGCTGCGATGGTAGACTGTTCGCCCATGCGTCCCAGGCTCTTGGTCTCGGCTGGACCTGCTTTGTTCACTTCTTTCTTCCCGCCGGCACATGAGGTCAGACTGAGTCGCTCATTTAATTGGGAAAGGACCGCCGCCCGGTCCACGAATATGGCGTTCACCCGTCAACTCGCAATGGCCGATGCCCTGATGACTACCTGGGATAGCCCGCACTTGGGCGATGATTTGCTTCCGCACGCCCCCAACCTGCGGATTATCGCCCACTGTGGAGGCGAGGTGCAGTCGCGCTTCGCAACACGGTTGTTCGATAAGTTGACGATTACCAATTCCGCGGGTCCCATGGCTCGCGCCACCGCAGAGCTGGGTGCGGCCTTTCTTCTTTATTGTGCGCGAGACGTTGACCGCTATCGCGACCGACTCCGAAAGCCTTCGAATCGCGAATACTCGAATGTCCATCTCAATGGCACCGCAGAATCTATCGCGAATCGCGAAGTCGCCATGATTGGCTTTGGCCGCGTGGGGCGCGCCCTGGTGGATTTACTTCGTGGCTTCGACCTTCGCTGGATCGTCTATGACCCATTTGCACCGCGCGCTTTGGGGCAGCACTATCCAGTTTTCTTCAGTGAACTCAAGCCGCTCTTGCGGCGGGCGCAGGTTCTAGTCCTGACTGCGGCATTGACAGAACGTACCCGCGGTCTGCTCGATCGCAAAGCTTTGTCGTTGCTGCCAGATGGGGCCGTCATCATAAATATCGCGCGAGGAGGCTTGGTCGATTTGGCTGCTCTGACCAGGGAGGTCCAGCGTAAACGTCTTCGCTGCGCGCTGGACGTGACCGATCCGGCAGAGCCGCTTCCGGTGACGCATCCTTTACGAAAGTTGCCGGGAGCGATTGTTACTCCGCACATCGCTGGAGGTGGCCGTCAAGTCCGCCAAGAGATCGCTGCGACCGTCATGGATGATCTGGAAAACTTCTTTCGCGGGAAACCGGTCAAGAACCGTGTCACCAAGGCGATGCTTGAGCGGATGACCTGAGGAATGCTTCAGCGGATGACCTGAGCAATGAAGATGAGCTTCTCAACTCTGGCGTGCCCGACGTGGACGCTGCCCCAGGTGATCGAGATTGCCGTCAGTTCGGGTTATGAAGGAGTCGAGTTGCGATTTCTGGAAGACGAAGATTCGCTCTGGAAGTTACCTGCTTTTCAGGGCTCGGCGTTAGCTGAGGCAAAGCGAACGATCTGCGATAACGGACTCGTTATTACGTGTGTGGGCACGAGTTGCCGTTTCCACTCGCCCGATCGGACGGAAAGGGAGCGATGGATCGAAGAAGGGAAGCGTATGGCGGAGCTGACCGCCGCTCTGGGTTCACCGGGTATTCGAGTTTTCGGCGACAAGATACAGCCGGGAGCGGACCGTGATTCCACTCGCAACTGGATAGCGCAGGGTGTTCGATATCTTGCAGAACAGACAAAAAAGAATGGCGTGGAGGTCTGGATCGAGACCCATGGAGACTTCGCCTCCTCGACGGAAACTATGCAAATCATCGAGCAGGCTGACTCTTCCAAAGTTGGGGTGGTATGGGATCCTGCGAATTGCTTTACCGATGGCGCAGAAGATCCTCGCGA
>Ga0209056_10008749_pt1 | contig 10376 bp, 10 predicted proteins | sample GraSoiAngelo_114_FD_185876 | JGI IMG/M metagenome (GOLD analysis project Ga0209056, IMG submission 185876) | Grasslands soil microbial communities from the Angelo Coastal Reserve, California, USA - 14_0903_13_40cm (SPAdes) (version 2) | ecosystem: Environmental > Terrestrial > Soil > Grasslands...
GGTCCGCCGGAACAATGCCGAAACTCCGCCCCAACGTCGCGAGCGACGCCGCCCAGCCGAGCAGAGCCACCGCCTGCAAGAGTGTGGGTAATAGCTGTGCGTTACTCAGCTGCCCGGCGTCCTTCAGGAAAGATTCGACAAAAGTCCCGGAGATGGCCAGCAGCCCTTCGAGCGGGTTGCCAACCCTACTCGCGTCCCGCCGGATCATGAAAAGCACCAGCGCCGTGGTGTTGATTACAACAAGCCCTATCGTCGAAACCGACGGCGGATAGCCAGAATTCACCGCTTGGTTGAACACCAGGAACAGCCACACGATGGCCGGCAGCGTGTTTCCAGGCTTGATCAACGCCCGGATCATCTGCCTGCGCATCGGCACGGTTGTCTGTGCCGTCGCCATTCTTCCTCCTGAAGTTGAAGCTCCTAACGGCTGCACGCTCAGTAGGACTGCCGGCGGTGAGCGAGCGTTACAGAGCGCTAATTAGAGGCAAGCAGCGCCACGATAGCGCCGAACGCAAGGAACGGCCCGTGTGCCACGTAGTCCCTCAGCCCACGGAGTCGGGCAACGACGAGCACGCCAGCGACGATCCCGGCCGCGATCGTCCCCAGCAGGACGGCGACGATTACCGCCGGAAACCCGACGACGAATCCGATTAGGACGATCATTTTGACGTCGCCCATGCCGAACGCCTCCGGACCGAACAGGAGTGAGAAGAGGTAGATCAGCACCGCAATTCCCACCGCGACCGCGCCCCCAGCCAGGATCTGAGTCCATGTTGTGTCCGGCCACGCCCAGCAGAAGGCAATCGCAAGCAGAATGGAGGGGTAGACGATCCGGTTAGGGAGCAGCCGGCGCTCGATATCGGTGAGAGTCAGCGTCAAGAAGACCGTCGCGAAGAACCCGCCCAGCAGGCCGGCGCCTAGTTCATCGAACGCGAGGTAGGACAGGGCGAAGAGGCCCGCCGCTCCGGCGGGAAGTATGACCGCGCGCCAGGGCAGCCTCTCGCCGCAATTGGGGCAACGACCGCCCGAAAGGACCACCGTGCCGTAGGGGACCATCGCGATCAGCCGGACAGGAGAGCGGCAGGCGGGGCATTCGTAGAGCGGCCCGCGTAGTCGCTCGCCGGTAAAGAAGCGATCGAACACGAGGTGGACCATGTGGCCGAACGCGAAGCCAACCAGCGCCGCGAGGAATATCACTGCCGTTTAGTGCGGTAGAGAAGCTGCATCTTATGAGGTGGAACGCGACGATTGGAGGAAAGGTTGGCAACCATACCGGCGTGTCGGCCTTGCCGTCCTCGTGCTGTGTTCATCCGGGGCCGGTTCGCGGCTGCTTCCCCTGTAACAGCGCTCTTCGGGGCTACGTCAGTACTGGTGACGACAGGCGACTGCTACTCGGGCTGACCAGACTTCCCCGCTTGCCGGCCCCGTTGTACACACATTCCCACGGAAGGCGACGCAACGACCAATGTCTACAATCTCAGGCACAGTCAGAGGGAGAAGAGGATTCACGCTTGCAGGAGCACGAGCATTACTGCGAGCGCCGGAACGACGAGAGACCCTCTTCTGGTGGGTACTAGCGTGGCTCGCCCTGGCAGCCTGCGGAGTGATGCGAGGATACATGGACGATGTTGGTCTGCCGGTACACGGCGCAGCCACAGAGGAGGCTCTGTTCGGCTCGCTTCCGACCATCTGGTTACAAGACCACGTCTACCCGCTGTCGCCCACGCTTTTCTCATGGGCGGTGAGGGCGGTCCACGGTTCCTGGTTCGTCGTGCCCTGGCTGGTTGGTCTCCTTGTCACGTGGAAGAGGCCCCAACGCATCGGATCGTTCTTCCTGTGCTGGATCGGGCTGCACTTCATCGTTAATCCGATTTTCGCGCTTTTCCCGATGCAACCACCCTGGATGGCGAATGCCGAGGTGATAAGGGTTGCTGCGCTCCATACGGCCCGCGACATTCCAGACGACAACCCATTGGCGGCTATGCCCAGCCTGCATGTGGCGTTGCCTCTTCTGATCAGTCTCTGGCTGTTCCGCGAACGCTGGACGATGCCTGCTCTAGCCATGCTGGGCTACGCAACTCTGATTGCCTTCGAGGTGGTCTTTTCGGGTGAGCACTACGTTGTCGATGTGGCAAGCGGGGTAGCTATTGCGGGAGCGATCGCGCTGGCAATGGGGATCGACTACCGAGGAATATCGTTACGCCTCTCACGGCGTCTCGAGACGCTGAATTTGCTGCCTGCCCTTCGGCGAGCTGCGCCGCTGCGCTTCGACCGCGATGTTGCCTCCGGCGGGATAAAACCGGGTCTAACGAGCCGGCCGGCTACGATTTTCGCCCTCACCGCCGCCCTGATTGTGCTGGTTTCTGTCCAGGCCATCCTTTCTCTGTGGTCGTGAGCGCTAACCATTCCAGTCGACATGCTCCGCAGCAACCCGCCGCCGCACCCACTAGCTGGACGCGCTGATGCGTCGTCCGTTACTCCGTTCGACGCTCACGCGCAGCTTGGCGGCCGGCACTCGGTTTCGTGCCGTGCGGAGCTTCTCTGAGAACAACTGCGGCGTAGCGACCTCCGGGGACCAGGGAGTAACTCCGTCCCGCAGTGTTTCCCACAAATGGGGCTGCGAGCTAACGAGTGCCGTGTTTTGCCCTGTCCCTGTAAGACACTTCCGGGATCAAAGGTGAAATCTTCGTTTACGGAGTGGATAAGGTGTAACGGACGTAATGACATTCTCATCTAACTGGACGAAGAGAGTCCTAACCAGCGATCAATTTCTTGGAAAGGAGGAGAGAAGATGTTCTCGAAGATGAATGAGGCTCTGCTGTCGGTCATCGTGCGATTCCAGCGTCAGGACGGTCAGGCGCTGGCCGAGTACGGTCTGCTTCTGGCCTTGATTGCGGTGGTCTGCATCCTGGCGCTGACCGCGCTCGGTCTAGCCATCGCAGGCACCCTCAGCAAACTCACCGGTAAGCTCTAAGAGCCGAAATCGAGTTTTCCCGCGGCCCGCGGCGCATTCGCTGCGGGCCGCCCTTTTTTGCGGCTCTCCACGGAAATGAAGCTGCTTGTTCAAGCTTGTGTACTCACGGGTGAAATCTTCGTGAACTGAGCGCATAAGGTGTAACGGGCGCACGACCACCCCCATCTAACTTGGCGGAGAAACCAAGCGATCAATTTCTTGGAAAGGAGGAGCGAAAATGTTCTCGAAGATGAATGAGGCTCTGCTGTCGGTCATTGTGCGATTCCAGCGCCAGGACGGTCAGGCGCTGGCCGAGTACGGTCTGCTTCTGGCCCTGATCGCGGTGGTCTGCATCCTCGCGCTGACCGCGCTGGGTCTAGCGATCGCAGGCACCCTCAGCAAAATCACCGGTAAGCTCTAGAGGCGAATTCGAGTTTTCCCGGCGGCCCGCGGCGTATTCGCTGCGGGCCGCCCCTTTTTGCGGGCTCACCACGGAAATCAAGCTGCTTGTTCAAGCTTATGTGCTCACGGTGAAATCTTCGTGAACCGAGCACATAAGCTGTAACGGCCGCAAGCGCGATCCCATCTATCTTGGCGGAGAACAAAATTCGCTAACATTTTCGAAAGGAGGAGACGATGTTCCTTAGGATCAACGAGGCGCTCACTTGGATGGTGTCGCGCTACCAGCGTGAGGACGGTCAGGCGCTGGCCGAATACGGTCTGCTTCTGGCGCTCATCGCGGTGGTCTGCATCCTGGCGCTGACCGCGCTGGGTCTAGCCATCGCAGGCACCCTCAGCAAAATCACCGGTAGCATTTAGAGCCGAATTCGAGTTTTCCCGGCGGCCCGCGGCGTATTCGCAACGGGCTGCCCCTTCTTTACGGGCTCTCCACGGAAATCAAGCTGCTTGCACAAGCTTATGTGCTCACGGTGAAATCTTCGTGAACGAGCACATAAGCTGTAACGGCCGCAAGCGCGATCCCATCTATCTTGACGGAGAACAAAATTCGTCAACATTTTTCAAAAGGACGGGACGATGTTCTTTAGGATCAACGAGGCGCTCACTTGGATGGTGTCGCGCTACCAGCGTGAGGACGGTCAGGCGCTGGCCGAATACGGTCTGCTTCTGGCGCTCATCGCGGTGGTCTGCATCCTCGCACTGACCGCGCTGGGTCTAGCCATCGCAGGCACCCTCAGCAAAATCACCGGTAGCATTTAGATTTGGCGCGAGGTTGAAGGGGTCGCGCAGCGCTAGGTCGTGACCCCCACGCTCTTCTATCGAGAGCCAGCCGGATCGACCGCACACCGGACGGAAGGGATGGACCAGAATGACTATCAAGCAGCCAAAAAGACTACAGCGAAGGAGCGAAAAGGGCCAGAGCCTGGCCGAGTTCGTCCTCGTGTTGCCTATCTTCCTCATTTTGGTCTTCGCCATCATTGACTTCGGCCTCGGCTTCCACGCTTGGCTCACAGTTACCAACTCAGCTCGAGAGGGCGCGCGCCTTGGGGCGGTCAGAGCTCCCGCTAGCGGCACGTGCGCCAACGATCCGAACAAAAACGAGACCACCATTATCTGTCGCGTCAGGGAAACAGCCGACGCCTTGGACCAGTCGAAGCTCACTCCAACGGTCACTAACGCGCAGGGCACGCCCGGGTCCTCGGTTGTGGTGAAGGTTGACTACGACTACGACCTCATCACCCCTCTCGACAACATGCTGGGCTTAATTAGCGGCGGCAAAGTAGGTCCCACGATCAAGTTCACTTCGACGGCGGACATGCGCCTGGAGTGATGTCCACGTAAGAAGTAACACCGGGCGGTCGCACAACTGTCCGGGCGGAACGCGGGTGCGCCAAGCGCGCCCGCTTTTTTTTACTCGACGGGACTCCAAGTGTTCGGCCGAGGCTACTACTTGCGGCTTCCGGCCGGGCAACAACCGTTCGTACCGAACTGCTCAATAACGCGTCTAGTAAGTATCCCGAGAAATCAACTGCATGCCAAATGGCCCCGGCCTACGGCACTCAGACGGACTTCGGCGATCCGTTGGACGCGGCGCGCCAGCACCTCCTGAGCGCCAGCCGGCCGGGCGTGAAGAAGGCGATCATCCTTCTGACAGATGGCGGCGGCGAACCAGCCGCAATTCGTCGGCACCCCCGGCAGCACCGGCTTCCTCAACTGCAGCGCCCAAGCCCCGGGATCCGGCGGCGACAACAACGGCTTCGAGACGGACGCCGCAGCCGCCTGCGCTGACGGCGGTGGCAACGCCGCAGATATGGACAGTGGTATGGGACATCGACGTCGTGCTCGAATGCGGGCAAAGACCGCCATGTATTCCGTGACTTCAATATCGCTCTCCCGGCGGGGGCCGTTGTTGACGGCTTCGGCGCTCGCCTGGACGCCTGGGTGGACAATGCCTCCGGTACCCGCGCGATGTGTGCTGAGCTTTCGTGGAACGGTGGCGCGACCTGGACCGCAGCCAAGAGCACTCCGAGCCTCTCAACTTCTCAGTCTACCTACACGTTGGGGAACGCCAGTGATAACTGGGCGCTCGTGGCTATCCGGTGACATCTCTAACGCCAACTTCCGCATGCGTGTGACCGATGTAAGCTCTAACAACGCCCGCGACTTCTTCCTTGATTGGGCGGCTCTAGAGGTGTACTACACCGCGCCGCCTCCAGTCGTATGCTCGTGTAATTACGCCAACCAGAAGGCTTCGAGCGCCAAGAATGCTGATATTGAGATTTTCCGCCATCGGCTTTGGCGTTGAGAGTGAGATCTGTCAGTACGACAACGGATCGACTTACTAGAACGCGCTTGCGGCCAAGACCCTGGCCGACATGGCTACCGATTCGCTCGATGACCACGGGCACTGCTGAAGTTCATCCGCCATCGATGCGGACAATGCCGATGGTGATCATTTCCTTTGCGAGGCCAAGGACGGTCGCAGCCGCGCGCCACGTTTCAAGCAAGTTGCGGAAATCTTGACTAGCGGCTCGAAGCTGGTGCCTGTTTTCGCGTGGAGCGCCGGGTGGCGGGCGTTGACGTCGGCGTCACCCGGCCGTCCTCGGGTCCTGCCGCCGCGCATCGTGTCCCGATGGTAGAGCTACTCGCGCGAGAAAATCGGGCCGGAGCCGGAGTTCTGAAAAAATGGCCGGATTAATGGGGAAACATTGTAACGCCACTGTAGAGCAAACCATCTTTCTTTCTGAACCAAGCAGCACATTTCCATGTCGAGGTGTACGCATGATTAAAGGTATGACTCTGTCCAAGGGCGGCAGCAGACTCCCGCTAATCCTCGGACTCATCCTGGGTCTCGTGGCGGCGGTCCTTGTGGTCGTCTACCTGACCAGTGCCAAGGATGAAGGCGGCTCCACGAGCAGCACCGGTGAAGGCGTGCCTGTGGTGGTTGCCAGCCAAAACGTCGAGGCCGGCGTTCGGCTGACGCCGGGAATGCTGGCCGTCAAGAGCATCCCCCAGAGCGATCAGCTCGCCGGCGCCTTCCAAAGTGTCGAGGGGTTGGCCGGGCAGGTCACGCGCGTGCCTCTTGTCGCCGGCGAACAGGTCATCCAGACCAAGGTTACCGGCACGACCAATATCAGCGAATTCGGCAGCAACCCGCCGCTCGCCCTCATTGTTGAGCCCGGCCAGCGTGCGGTCTCAATCGAGCTGAGCAGCGTCATCGGCGCCGGAGGAAACATCCGGCCCGGAGACTTTGTTGACGTAATTCTTATCGTCCAGATCAAGCCCGAGGGGGACACGCAGGGCGCGTCTGACCAGATAGCCGCAACCATTATCCAGAACGCCAAGGTGCTGGCTGTTGACCAGACGAGGACAAACCCCAACGCCGAGACGACAAGTAATCCCGACAAGGCGAAGGAAGCCAGCCAGACGGCCACGACCCTGACCATCGGCGTAACACCCGTACAGGGTGAGATCGTGGCCATGGCTGAAGTATGCGGGCACAACCACGGCGGCCGCCTGTCCGTCTCGCTGCGCGGTGTCGGCGACGGCAATGCTCTGGGGAACCGCACGCAGTGGCCAACGGACGGCCCGCCTCCGAGCTGTGCCAAAGTCCTCGGTGTTTCGTCCCTCGGCCAATAGGAGCCAAGCGGCAAGAGTCTGAAGGGAGCTAAGGAAGGCGATGGCACGAAATCCGCGAGTGATTGTGATTGGCCCCGAGCCGGTGAACCGGGACGAGGTCCAGAAGATGCTGGCTCTCTCGGGGTTCAGCGTCCTCGGTGAGGCCGGCTACGGCATCGAAGCGGTCTCGCTGGCCAAGAAGAGCGAGCCCGATGTGGTCGTAATCGCCATCGAAGAGCCCCTCATCCGCGCCCTGCAAACAGTCGAGGCGCTGGCAGACCTTCTGCCTCAGTCCCCGATCATCGGCCACTCTTCTATCAAGGGCTCCGGGTCGATGCGCAGGGCGATGGTGGCGGGGGTCAAGGACTACCTCGTCAGCCCTGTGAAGGAAGAAGAGCTAATCAATTCCATTCACGCGGTCCTGGCCCAGGAGGAAAGGCGTCGCGCGAGGCTCGCGGGCGAAACGGACGAGCCCGTCGCCGCCGGCACGGTCGTAACCGTGTTCGGCGCCAAAGGCGGCATCGGCAAGACCACGATTGCGACCAACCTCGCGACCGCGCTCGTTCAGAAGACCAAACAGTCGGTCGTCGTCGTTGACCTCGACACCCGGTTCGGGGACGTCGCGATTCTAATGGACATCCCGGTGGAACGAAGCATCGCCGACCTGGCCATGCCGGAGGAAGACATCACGCGGGAGATCGTCGAAGAGTGCACCTACACCCACAATACCGGCGTCACGATCCTTCCGGCGCCGATCAGGCCCACCGACTGGCGCAACGTCCACGCCGGCCACATCGAGCGCGTCGTTACTCTTCTCATGCAGACGCATGACTACGTGATCCTCGACACGCCGGGCACCTTCAACGACATTGTCGCCCGGGCGCTTGAGATGGCCACGATGGTCGTCCTCATCTGCACCGTCGATATGGCGAGCCTGAAAGACACTCTTCTCGCCATTGACATGCTGCGCTCCTGGAACTTTCCACAGGACAAGATCAAGCTAGTAATCAATTCGACAAACGAGGCCAGCAATGTCCAGCCGCAAGAAATCCGCCGGATGCTGGGCCGCGACGTCTTCTGGAACGTGCCTTACGACCGAAACATCAGCGCGGCGACGCAGCTGGGCATGCCCGTCGTTGTTGCGAAGCCGCAGTCTAAGGCGTCCGAGAGCATCACCGAAATGGCATACGCCCTCAGCGGCGTGCGGCGGCAGCAACAGCCAACTAAGCCCCGCGAAGTGCAAAAGAGCGGCTTTCTTAGTCGCATCCTTGGATCGGTCCCTGAAGACAAAACTGAAGTAAGTGTGGAGTGACGAGATGACAAGCTTTCAATCAGGCAGACCCCAGGCGCCCACGCTCCGGCCGGCCATGGGCCCGAGCCGGACGACTCCCGGCCGCTACAACGAAGATATGGAGCAGCTTATCTTCCGCATGCACCAGATGCTCATCGATGAGCTCGACGCGGACCAGATCAGCGCCATGCCTGCGGATGAGCGCCGCAAGGTCGTCGAGCAGGCGGCTGAGACGCTCCTGCGGCGTGAGATGCCCGGCGTTGGTGGCATCACCCGCGACCAAATCGTGTCACGCGTGGTGGATGAAATCGTCGGCCTAGGGCCGATCGACGCTCTCATGCGCGACCCCTCCATTTCAGAGGTCATGGTCAACCGGGCCGATGAAGTCTATTTCGAGCGCGAAGGTATTCTCTACCTGAGCGACGTCCGCTTCCGCGACGATCAGCACATTCAGCGCGTCATTGAGCGCATCATCGCGCCGATTGGACGGCGCGTCGACGAGTCGTCTCCGATGGTTGACGCGCGTCTGCCGGATGGCTCGCGTGTGAACATCGTAATCCCGCCCGTGGCTCCCAAGAGCCCGACGATTACCATCCGAAAATTTCGCGCGGACAAGCTTCAGATGAACGACCTGGTGAACGCCAGTACGGTCACCGAAGATATGGTGGAGTTCCTCAAGGCCTGCGTGCAGGTCAAACTGAACATCCTTATCTCCGGTGGTACCGGTACCGGCAAGACCACGTTTCTCAACGCGCTCTCGGCCTATATTCCTGAGACAGAGCGCATCATCACGATTGAGGACCCGGTCGAAATAAAGATGCAGCAGCCGCACATCGTCAGCCTGGAGGCCCGTCCGTCGAACATCGACGGCAAGGGAGAAATCTCCCAGCGTGACCTCCTCAAGAACACCTTGCGTATGCGGCCCGACAGGATCATCATCGGCGAGGTCCGTGGTCAGGAGGCGTTCGATATGCTCAACGCTATGAACACCGGCCACGAAGGATCCATGTCGACAGTCCACGCCAACTCACCGCGTGACGGCCTGGCCCGTATCGAGAACATGGTCCTGATGGCGGCCCTCGACCTCCCTGACAGGGCGATCCGTGAGCAGGTGGCCTCGGCTCTGCACCTCATCGTCCAGCTCTCACGGTTCACGGACGGTGTCCGGCGCGTTACCCACGTAACTGAAGTCAGCGGAATGGAAGGCCAGATCATCACGCTGCAGGACCTCTTCCGCTTCCAGCAGACCGGCGTCAGTCCTGAAGGCAAGATCGAAGGAGTGATGGCGCCTACCGGAATCCGGCCGACATTCGCCGAACAGTTCGAAGCATCCGGCATTAAGCTGCCGGACGGGCTGTTCCTTCCCCGCGCGAGGTAAATCATGGACCCACTGATTATCGGCATCGCCGTCACAATCTTCTTCGCTTTTCTCCTGGCCGCCGTTGGCCTGACCGGCAAGGCCGCCAGGATGACCCGATGGGCTCGCGACTCGAAGCGTTTCGTTCCGGAGGCGGTCCGCTTCCGCAGAGCGGTGCGGCGCCAGGCAAACAATCCAGCTTCCGAGAGAAGCGCTCCTACAGTGGGCTCCCGGTGCTCAGCGCATTCCTGTCGCAGTTTCGTGGCTCGGAGGCGATGGCCATTCACCTCGAGCGCGCGGCTGTCCCGTTGCGCGTCGGCGAATTCTACCTGATCCGCTGGGGTATGGCCGCTCTCTTCCTGGTGATCCCGTTCATTTTTGGTGTGGCCCTCTTCAACCTGCTCCTGGGCATCGGCCTTGCGGTGGTCGGCTACATGCTGCCCGCTATGTGGGTCAATGGAAAAAAGAAGTCACGGATAAACAAGATCAACCAGCAGCTGGTAGATCTGCTCGGCCTCGTCTCGAACTCGCTGAAGTCCGGCTATGGTCTCATGCAAAGCTTTGAGTTCGCCTCCAGGCAGATGCAGCCGCCCATCGCCCTGGAGATCCGCCGCATGCTTCGCGAGTCCAACCTTGGCATGAGCGCTGAGGATGCGCTCAACGCCCTCGGCGAACGCATTGACAGCAGCGACCTGGAC
>Ga0209056_10008751_pt1 | contig 10375 bp, 10 predicted proteins | sample GraSoiAngelo_114_FD_185876 | JGI IMG/M metagenome (GOLD analysis project Ga0209056, IMG submission 185876) | Grasslands soil microbial communities from the Angelo Coastal Reserve, California, USA - 14_0903_13_40cm (SPAdes) (version 2) | ecosystem: Environmental > Terrestrial > Soil > Grasslands...
AGACCGCTTGGATCTTGTTATCCGATTGCTTGGATGGCGAGTCTTAGACCGGGCGAGCTATGTGTCGGCTGTATCTTCTCGACATCGAATGTCATATGACAGAGGCCGCAGGTGTGGTCGTGACCGCCTGGGTCGTAACACTTGTCAAGTCGTGCGCAGAAAGGACATTTCACACGATTGCTTGAGTCATACGTTTTCATCGTCGTTGCTCCTATGGATCAAAGGATTGGCATAATCCAATGGTTTTGACCGCTTGTTCAGGGGAATTTACGGGCTTGTTCAGCCTTCTTGAATGGCAGACGCCGGGGAGTTCGAGCAACTGGAACGTAAGAATTTCGAGTAATCCTCGCTTTCAGGTCTTCAACTGGCTCTCGACCGGTCCGTCATGGTTTTAGACTAGATTCCGTTAACTATTGTCGGATGCCTCTCTGACGTATATGGAAGGTTTTGGTTCTTGTTGTTCGCTTGTTAGCTGTCAAGTCCGTCTGGCAACATTATGCTCCGACACGGGATCTTATGGAATTACTGGGATTGTTCAAGAGGATGGTAAACGAATCCATCCGGATAGGTGTAGCCAACAGTGCCTTTTCGCTTAGGCGGCTCTCACTACTCTCCTACAACCAGCTTTCCTGTTATGATTCTCCTGGCTGTTACAAGCTCTGCGCCATCTCGAGAGCAGCAGGAATACTGGCTTCTAGGAAGAAGTCTTTGAAGAGAGGCTTTCCCACCAGGACTCCTTACGCTGTGAGACCATTGTTGGTCTCTTGTTACAATTTCAGAGTAAAGAACGGAGGTCTGGAGGTTCCGATCGCAAGAGGGAAGCGCCTCAGCATATCGCTAACCAAACATACGTTAGATGTCATCTCCCAGCCAGGGGTCAAGGTTCGCTCTTTCACTCTCACACAGAACAAGCTCTGCCTCTGCATCGCCCTAGACGTTCCCATGATAGAATGTATCTCCACTGTCGGCGTAGACCGTAATCTGTGCAATCTAACGGTTGGAAACGACCAAGAGACACGTCACTACGACCTCTCAGAAACCGTAAGAATAGCCAGCACAACAGTGCACATAGTCAGGTCTTTCAAACGCGACGATGCTAGGACAAAAGCGGGTATAGCGTCGAAGTACGGGCGACGAAGGACCGCGCGGACGAGACATCTGCTCCATAATGCCACCAAGACAATCGTCGCCCTAGCAGTCCAACGGCGAACGGCAATCGTTTTGGAAAACATTCAGGGCATACGTGCTCTTTACCGCAAGGGTAACGGGCAGGGAAGAAAGTATCGGGGTAGAATGAACGGGTGGAGCTTCGGGGAAGCTCAGCGACAGATCGAATACAAGGCGCGCTGGGTCGGACTACCGGTTATCCGTTTGTCGAGGCGTGAGACCAGAGGTTCCAGTGTGACTTGTCCGAGATGCGGGGAGAGACTCCAATCGGACAAGAGACTGGAACGTAAGCTCTGGTGCAGTAAGTGTAGAATAATGATGGACCGAGACATGGTGGCAGCGGTTAACTTGTCTCGGCGGGGACGGGTGAGGTTCGCACGTTCCCGGCCTCCCATAACCATCGAGGCGCAAGGCGGAGCAGTTGAAGCAATGATGGGGAACCCGACGCCTACGGTAATCCCCGGAGTCGATGCCCCGAAGCTAACTCAACAAAACAAGAGTTAACAGAACGAGACGGAACCTGTAAATAGCCCAGTATAACATACGTCATAAAAGAGAGAACGAAGCGATGGCTAACAAGAGTTACCTAGACTTAGATTATGCGAAGTACGACTTCAAGGATACTCAGAAGCCCATCTTCAAGTCCGAGAAGGGACTCTCTCGCCAGACAGTCGAGCAAATTTCTGATATGAAGAAAGAGCCTGAATGGATGAAGAAATTCAGGCTGCGAGCCTACGAGCATTTCATCCAGAGGCCCATGCCCACCTGGGGTGGTAACCTCTCCCACATCGACTTCAACGACATTTACTACTACCTAAAACCCACCGACAAGGTGGAGAAGAGCTGGGACGATGTTCCCGAGAAGATCAAGAAGACTTTCGACAGGCTAGGCATACCTGAGGCCGAGAAGAAGTTCCTTGCAGGAGTAGGCGCTCAATACGAATCAGAGGTTGTCTATCACAGCCTCCTGAAACATTTGGAGGACAAGGGTGTAATCTTCTGCGACACTGATACCGCTCTCAAACTACACCCAGAGATTGTCAAGAAGTATTTCGGAACAATCATTCCACCAGAGGATAACAAGATGGCCGCGCTCAACAGCGCTGTCTGGAGCGGCGGCAGCTTCATCTACATTCCCCAAGGAGTCAAGGTCGATCTTCCACTACAGGCATATTTCAGAATTAACGCGGCAAACATGGGACAGTTCGAGAGAACCCTAATCATTGCAGACGACTACGCAGACGTGCAGTACATCGAAGGCTGCACAGCTCCCGTCTATTCCACAGACTCCCTCCACTCGGCGGTGGTCGAGATAATCGCGAAGAAAGGAGCCAGGGTTCGGTACACAACCCTCCAGAACTGGTCGTCCGACGTCTACAATCTCGTCACGAAGAGGGCTTACGCTTACGAAGACGCCAGCGTCGAATGGATCGATGCAAACGTCGGCAGTAAACTTACGATGAAGTATCCTTCCGTCTATCTCGTCGGACCAAGAGCGAAAGCCGAGATAGTCTCGGTAGCATTCGCAGGCAAAGACCGTCACCAAGATACAGGCGCGAAGGCGGTCCACCTCGCTCCGTACACAAGTTCCAGAATCACCGCAAAATCCGTCAGCAAAGACGGAGGACTAACCACCTATCGAGGACTAGTGCATGTGGCTAAGGGAGCAGTCGGAGTAAAATCCAGCGTTCGATGCGACGCCCTGTTGATGGACGCACAGTCAAAAACATCAACCTACCCCTACATGGAAGTCAACGAAGACGACGCAACAATAACCCACGAAGCAACAGTTGGACGGATAAACGAAGACCAGCTGTTCTATCTCATGACCAGAGGCTTGACCGAAACCCAAGCGCTCAGCATGATAGTCACTGGATTCATGGAACCATTCACCAGAGTACTACCAATGGAATACGCGGTCGAGTTTAACCGACTAATCGAGATGGAAATGGAAGGCGCCGTCGGCTAGCCACCGAAGAAAACCAAAGCTTCTAACAGGCCCAGCAATCAATAGGGTACCCAGCCATGGGCAAGTCCCTCGCCAGCCCCACAGAAAGCATGATCAAAGAGGTCTCAGCGTCATTCTCTGAACCACAAGAACTCAGCAGAGAAAGATTCGCTGCTCTCGACTACTTCAACAAGCTACCACTCGAAAAATCTACGCTCTACACGAAGTACGTGGACATTCTATCAGGGCTTACACTGGACTCATTCGAACCTGGTCTACCCTCTCACATCAAATCGATACCGCACGAGATCGCCCACCTCGTCAAGGAGAAAGAGGAGCCGACTCTATCCCTCCAAGTCGACTCTCAGATGGTCCGCACAGAGGTCCACGGGACCCTTGAGAAAGAGGGGATCATATTCTCAAACATACAGTCAGCCCTCGCCAACAATCCAGAACTGGCCCGGAGCCACTTTACGAAAGCGATCCCCCCTGACGACGATAAGTTTGCAGCACTAAACAACGCTTTCTTCACCGCAGGCACATTCCTATACGTTCCAAAAGGGCTCAACATCAAAATCCCCTTTCGAAACATCGTCCTCCTCAAGAGCCGCCACCAGGCTGCATTCACCCACAACATCATCATAGCCGAAGAAAACAGCAAACTGAATTTTCTACAGGAAGCCTACTCAAAGCTTGATTCCGGCCAACAGGGGCCCGCTCTGTACAGCGAGGTAACGGAAGTCTACGTCGGCGAGGATGCGGAGGTCAACTTCGCTAGCCTACAGAACTTCGAAGGCGACGTTCATTCAACACTCAATAGACGATGCGTCGCTCAAAAAGACGCTCGCATGAACTGGACTATAGGCCACATTGGTGGAGGAACCACCCGATCCCGAGTGGAGAGCGTCCTAAACGGACCCGGTGCCGCCGCGGAGGATGTCGAAATCGTCTTTGGCTCAGAGTCACAGCGAGTTGACGCAGTCACCGATCTCACACACAGATCCACCAACACAACCGGACACGTGCTAGCACGGGGGGTCTTGAGAGACTCAGCACGTACCATATTCAAGGGCATGATACGAATCGAAGAAGGGGCGAAAAATTCAAACTCATACCTCGCAGAACATGCAATGATCTTCAGCAAGAAGGCTAGAGCCGACGCAATACCAGGGCTTGAGATCATGACGAATGAGGTGAAGGCCACTCATTCGGGATCAGTTAGCCAGGTGGATGAGGAACAGATTTTCTATCTCATGTCGCGAGGCTTGTCCCAGAGCGAAGCCCAGAGAATGATCATCATTGGATTCTTGCATCCCGCTGTTCAACGTATACCTCTCAGAACGGTCAGAGCTGCGATACAGTACCTGATTGAAGAGAAGTGGCTGGGAAGGGGAGGACAGATCCCTCCAAGCCCTGAACAATTACCGGAATTCGAGGAAGAGCCGGAGAAAGAAAGCGTGTCGTCCGATCTATTCGAGAGACATTACAAGTACCGGTAGCCATTCTTGGGAACTCTCATCAAGGTGTGTTCCATCTCCGAGCTTCCCCCGGGGGCGATGAAGGGAATAGAACACGATGGCAAGAGGATACTCGTTGTCAATCTTGAAGGGACCGTATACGCGTGGGACGGAACCTGTACTCACGAAGAGTATGACTTGTCGATGGGATTTCTGACCGGGGACAGCGTCACATGTGCACTGCACCTTTCGCGGTTCAATCTACTCACGGGGGAAGCAGTCAATCCACCTGCGGAGAAACCGCTGGGCAAGCATCAGGTAAAGGTAGCTGACGGAGACATCTTCGTGGAAGTGGGATGAGGCTGCGGCAAGCCTAGGTCGATCTTCCTCACAACGATTTCCTTCACGTTTTCCATTCTTACCCTCACACACAATTTCAAGTTACATGGCCCTTTAGTCAGTTCGCTCCTTTCTCACTTCGCCTTACCCATAGGCGTTCGAAGTGGACTGCTATGCGCGACGTGAGAAAAGGATAGGGATGGGATTCGTTCCAGCACAGAGGATACGTCCTTCTCTCCCTCCTATCATTGCTCTTGTTTGTAACCACATTCAACGCGCCGGTTCACGCGGTGGGCGAGACTTATGCTCTAACGGAGTCAGTCTCGCGATTGCAGGAAAGTAGTACTGCGAGTGTTTTGTTAATCTTAAACGTGTCCAATGCCAACACGGTCGCAAACTATGCTTTCACCTGGAGTGTGAAGGATCCTAGTGGGAGCGTCCATAAGGCCACCAACGCAACTAATGTGCCTCACGCAGTATCGTTTGTGGAGAGTGTCGCCTACCCAGGCAAATTCGGTTCCAGCCCCAGCTTAGCCTATACGGGTGTCTATGCGGTGTGGGTCAATCAGACCCAACCTCTGTTATTGGGTTCGACTGGGGTCGCTAACGGCCAGTTTCAAGTAGGTCTCACCGACAGTCTAAGTTACTCGCGTACTCTTCCCGTCGGAATCAGAGCTTCTGGGTATGCACCCAACCTGAATGTGACCATCGCGATATCCGGCTCTGGCGGACTCTCACCAGGTTTCCCGTTAAACCAGTTAGCCGATAGTAATGGAGATCTCTCCTACGTCTGGCCGTCGATACCCGCTTCAATTTCCCTTGGCAACTACACGCTGACTCTCACAGGGAGCCCGACGAAGACTCCGCCTGATATCCAGTCATTTACCGTCACAGCAACAAACGTGACGATTTCTCCACTTACGATCAGCCTGAGCTACCTGCAGAGGTCCCAGACTGATGATTTTCGTTTCTCCGCCTCGTATCCAAACGGGGCGCAGGTCAAAACAGGTTCCGCTAATCTGCGTCTAGTGGAAGCTGATGGCTTAACATCGCATTATGTTGCGATGGCTTACAAATCAACTCTGGGGGTGTTCCGCGGAACACTCCAAATCCCTCTCAGTAGCGAAGTTGGTCCTTGGGTCGCCACAGTCGAGGTTAGCAGCTTCGATGATGGTTATGGGAACAAGGGACCGATCTCGAGCGTATTGAAGCCCTTTACTGTATCGCCAGCGATACTCACTGTCTCCGCCACTACCAACTACAACAACTACACCATCGGGGGTATCGTGGTAATCTACGCCTCAGTGGTGACCCCTGGAGGGTACAACTTCACCAGCGGGACTGTCACCGCTACAACATATCATTCGTCGAGCCAGATTGGTAGCCCATTACTTTTGTTCTATGACCAGAGCCGGGCAAAGTGGGTCGGTAGCTACACAGTAAACTCAACCGACCCATATGGAATCTGGCAAATACAAGTCAGTGCCAATGATAGTTACGGAAACATGGGGCAAGGCTCCACGTCGACTCTGGTTAGCATCCCTGCTCCACCACAGCAAAGTTCAACATTCGACTATCTTCTAGTCGTAGTGATAGCGCTACTAGGTGGGCTCGCAGTTGTGGGTTCTTGGATCATCTTTGGACGGCGAAGAGTCCTGAGAAGAGTGTTGAAGGTGGATCTTGAAGCGATCCACGCGGAAGCAAAGAAGGTTGAGAACCAGGATTTCTTCAGGAAGATTCAGGACCAATTGAGGCAGCAGAGAAAGGAGAACGACGGCACCCACAGTGGATAAGACATGTTGCTGACTTCTCTTCTACAGGATTAGAGGCCTGACAATTCTTCGTTCGTAGCATCGGTGGAACCGATGTAGTTGTAGACCCCTGTCTTCAGTACCTTTAGAGACAACAGCGCGCATTTTAGCCTCACTGCTGTAAGCTGTCCACCTATCAGTGAGAGAACGTCTTCCTTGGAGATCTTGCGGACGTCATCGACGGTCTTTCCCTTTACGAGTTCGGTTAGCATTGAGGCTGATGCTTGGCTTATGGCGCAACCTTGCCCGTTAAATTTCACATCCTTTACCGTGTTCTTCTCATCTAGCTCAAGCTGCATCTCCACGATGTCGCCGCAGAGCGGGTTCGAGTCTCTGGCTTGGATCTGAGGGTGTGGGAGGCTCCCCTTGTTTCGAGGATAGCGGTAGTAGTCGAGGATTATTTCGGAGTATATGGAACTCATAACTTGAATATTCTTCCCGCTCGTTCCAAGGATTCTGTAAGCCGATCGATTTCATCTTCAGTGTTGTAGACGTAGACGCTCGCCCGGGTCGTAGATGAGACCCCAAGCCGTTCCATAAGGGGCTGCGCGCAGTGATGACCGGACCGTACCGCTATCCCATCTTCGTCCAGGAGAGTCGCCATGTCGTGAGCGTGAACGTCTCCCATGTTGAAACTTATCACTCCCGACTTCGTCCTCGGATTCTCGGGACCATAGATTCGGATGCCCTTGACCTTACCGAGTCTGTCATGCGCGTATTCGGTTAATTCCTGTTCGTGCTCTTGTATATTGCGTAGTCCTAGCCCTGACACATAATCCACGGCTTTCCCTAAACCAATCGCTCCTGCTATGTTGGTGGTTCCCGCTTCGAATCTGTATGGCGGGTCCTTCCATGTTGATTCGTAAAGGTGGACTTCTCGGATCATTTCTCCACCTCCATGATAGGGAGGCATTGCTTGGAGTATCGACTTCTTGGCGTATAGTATGCCGATGCCCGTTGGCCCGCACATCTTGTGGCCTGAGAAAGCGAGAAAGTCACAATCTAGATCTTGGACATCTACTGGCATGTGGGGGACAGATTGGGCCGCATCGACAAGGACTGGACAGCCCTGCTTGTGCGCTTCTCTGATATACTCACGAACAGGATTGATCGTTCCCAGAACGTTCGACACGTGAGTCATAGTGACGAGTTTGATCCCCCCCGATTCCAAGTGTTGGCGAAAATCCTCGTGGACCAGATGGCCATCATCGGTTAACCCCACGTACTTCAGATGCGCACCCTTCTCCTTGGCGAGTAGTTGCCAGGGGACAATGTTGCTGTGGTGCTCCATCTCGGTAAGAATAATTCCATCTCCAAGACCAACATTTGTCCGGCCCCAGGACTGGGCGACTAGGTTGATTGCCTCTGTCGTCCCGCGTACAAAGACGATCTCGCTCGGACTGTTCGCGTTTATCAGCCGAGCAATCTTAGCTCGTGCCTCTTCATAGGCAGCAGTCGCCTCTTCGCTGATCTTGTAGACTCCACGGTGAACGTTCGCATTGTACTCGTTGTAGAAGCGGGTTAGCTCATCGATTACGTCTCGAGGTTTCTGGGTCGTGGCCGCGCTGTCCAGATATGCCAGCGGTTTTCCATTGATAACGCGTTTGAGGATTGGAAAATCATGTCTGACCTTTTCGACATCGTACGGTTTTTTCTCGTGAATGTATGCTGTCGCTTGTTTTTGCGTGGCGTATCCCCTGACAGTGCTCAGGGCAAGCTGTCCGGGAAAAGTTAGGGGAGGCCTAGTAGTGGGCGTGGTGTTCTTCGGGACTGCGGGCCCCGGTAGCTTGTTCCTTGCCTTTCGGTACGAAGCTGTGGCCGCAGCCGCAGGTGAGGTAGCTTTCTGGGAAGTTGAATTTGAAGCCGCCGCCCATCTCTGTCTCGACATAGTCGATCTCGGCGTCTCCGAGAAGGTCTGCGCTCTTCGGGTCGGCTACGATGTTGACCCCGTTCTTGTGTTCGATGACGTCGCTGTCGCTGGTCTTGTCGAGCTTCAGGCCGAACTGGTATCCTGCGCATCCTCCTGCTTTGACGAAGATGCGTAGGGCGAGGGACGGGTCGCTGACCTGTTTCAGGTAGTCTTGGACCTTGACCGCTGCCTTTTCGGTTATACTAATTGCCATATTCTCTACCTAATCCTATCTCAGGGCTCCCTTTTTAACCTAGGCGTTACTTCACACGAGTTCTTGGCCATTTAGGGCCATGCGGCAACACTGAAGTTTGGTTCGCTACTTAAGAAGGAATCGGCACGCAATGACTGTAGGGTCTCAACGTCTTTCGATTTACAGTACTCAACAGGGCCGCCTGTGCTCCATTAACGTTCCCGGAGAGGCTTGATTATGGTCGGTTACCTCTTCGGGTCAAATTATCAGGGACATCTCTTCTCGTGTGCAAGCTGTAAAGTCGGTTTGGCAAAACTATGCCCCAACACGAGACGTTCTAGGGTTGTTGGATATGTTCAGGAGAATGGTCAACGATTCTATAAGGGTGGGTCTATCTAACGACGCGTTTGCGCCGAGAAGGCTCTCACTCCTCTCTTACAGCCAGCTAGCTCATTACAGTTCTCCCAGTTATTACAAGCTCTGCAGCATATCTCGAGTGGCGGGCATACTAGCGGCCAGGAAGAAGTCTCTAAAGAGAGGCTTCCCGACCAGAGAGCCCTACGCGATCAGACCGCAACTTACGTCCTGCTACGGTTTCAAAATCAAGAATGGGGAGCTAGAGATTCCCACATCAAGAGGGAGACGCTCACAAATACCTTTGACCAAGCATACTCAAGAGGCTGTTTCCCAACCAGGGTCACCGTTCGCTCTTTCACTCTCACGCGAACCAGACTGAGCCCCTGCATCCCCCGCGACGCTCCCAAGATAGAATGCACGTCGACGGTGGGAGTCGACCGTAATCTCTATAATTTGACGGTTGGAAACGACGATCAAACCCATCACTACGACCTCTCGGAAACTGTTAGAATAGCCAAAGTCACAGCTAGGATTGTCAGCTCCTTCAAGAGGAATGATGTTCGGCTAAGAAAGGTGGTAGCATCAAAGTATGGAGGCAGGAGAGTCGTCAGGACAAGACACTCCTTCATGATGTGACGAAAAGGATCATCGCTGTTGCAGTTCAGCAAAGGACCGCGATAGTTTTGGAAAATATCGAAGGCATACGCTGCCTCTACCGTAAAGGTAACGGTCAAGGTCGAAAGTATCGGGGTATGATGAACGGGTGGAGTTTCCGAGAAGCTCAGCGGCAGATAGAGTACAAGGCTCGATGGATAGGCCTACCTGCGGTTCGTCTGTCTAGACGTAAGACCAGAGGCTCTAGTATGACTTGTCCGAGATGCAGGGAGAGACTCCAATCGGACAAACGACTGAACCGCAAACTCTGGTGTCAAAAGTGCAGGCTAGTTATGGACCGGGACAGGGTAGCGGCGATAAACCTGGCCCGGCGGGGACGGGTGAGGTTCGCACGTTCCCGGCCTCCCATTATTGAGGCGCAAGGCGGAGCAGTTGAAGCCGTGAAGGGGAACCCGACGCCTACAGTAATCCCCGGAGTCGATGCCCCGAAGCCGACTTCGCACACTGCGAGTTGGTCGAACCACCCAATCGTAACCCTGAGCTCAAGTTAATGCTTCTTTCTTTATCCAATCGTAGCCT
>Ga0209056_10008752_pt1 | contig 10374 bp, 6 predicted proteins | sample GraSoiAngelo_114_FD_185876 | JGI IMG/M metagenome (GOLD analysis project Ga0209056, IMG submission 185876) | Grasslands soil microbial communities from the Angelo Coastal Reserve, California, USA - 14_0903_13_40cm (SPAdes) (version 2) | ecosystem: Environmental > Terrestrial > Soil > Grasslands ...
GCCGTGAAGCCTGTCATCCTCTTGGCCTCCCGAGTGAAAATCGACGGGGAGCCCGTCGAGGGCTCCCCGTCACCATAACCGCGGGAGTCGCTAGTCGCGTGCGGCAGCGAGCGCGTTCACGAGGCCTGCGCCGTAGTAGCTGTTGCTGCCGGGGCCTCCCGTGCAGATCTGCAGCGGCGCCCCGAAGAATTCGACGCCCGGATCGTGAGTGGCTGGGCAGGGCAGCTTCGTCGCCGTCCTGCGCAGCGCGGCAGCCACCGCGCCACCTGGCATTCCGGGGTGCGCGGCGCGGATCAGCGCGGCCACGCCCGCCGCGTGGGGGGCCGCCATCGATGTTCCGTTCAACCACGCGTAGTAGTTCCCGGCCGGATCGATGACGAGGCGATTGATCGATGCCTGGAGCGCGAGATCCAACGCGGTCGATGAATAGGTGGACAGGACCCGACCGCGAGCCGAGTTGAACGTCGGCGTCTGAAACCGGGAACCGCCGGGCGCGGTGACGTCGGTGATCATCCCGGTCGTCGAGTACCACGCGAGCAGGTTCTGCGCGCCGGTGGCTGTGACCACCACGACCCCGGCTATCTCGGTCGGCAGCGTCACGCAGCTGTTGTTCACCTGTCGAGTGACGTTCGCGCCGGGCGGGAAGTCCGGGCTGATCTCGTCCTGGACCGGGTGGTTGAGGTCGATGCCCTCGTTGCCCGCGGCGGCGATGAGCACCACGCCCTGCTGCTGTGCGTAGCTTGCGGCGCGCGAGATCGCCTGGACGATCGCGTTTTGTTCCTTGTCGCTGTGGCAGTTGAAGAGCCACGGGTCGGCGAAGAAGCTCATGCTCACAACATCCAGCTTCTGGTCACCGGCGTAGATGAGCGCGTCCACGACCGAATCGGTGAAGAAGAAGCCGTTCGCGGTGCCCGCCTTGAGCGCGACGATCGTCGCCTCGGGCGCGACGCCCGCGGTCCCGGTGCCGTTGATCGGCGCGGCGACCGTTCCGGCCGTGTGGGTGCCGTGCCCCGCGTAGTCCTGAAGTGCGGCCTTGTTGGAGCAGCTTCCGCGCGTGACTTGCTCGGCCGGCAGCGAGGTCGGCGTCGTCGGGTAGACGAACACGCACGACGCGGCCACGTCGACGTTGGAGATCAGGTCGCCGTGATGGAGATCGACGCCGGTGTCCATAACGCCGACCCTGACACCCTTCCCTTTGTTCACGGCATACGAGCCGGACGGCGTTGCGTGGATCGCTCGCATGTCCCACTGGCACGGACCCAAGGGATCCGGCCCGGTGGCGAGCGACACGCTATACAGCGCGGCGCAGCCCATCGCCTCGGACGCCTGCGAGTGCGTGCCGGCCGGCGCGCTGCTCGCTGTCGCTCGGTCCTGCGCGAAGGCACCGTCCCGAGCCGCGCCCACGATGGCCGGTGAGCGCTCCACCGCCGACGCGAAGTTGGCGTTGGACGATGCGACCGTCGCGATCCCCAGCTTGTTCAGGCTGAGGACGTCGCCACCCGCCGCTTGGATCGCCGCGTCGGCCGTAGCCGAGGCGTTTTGGTCGACGAGAACGATGTATTGCTGCACGCCGGAGCCGGCACGCGTTGTTCCGCCCAGCAGGACCGTAGATGCGACGACGCAGAGCCCGACCGCAACGCCTAGAACCCTGGATCTGTTCACCATCTCCCCCGTCCTTCGATTGGCTGGGCGACCGACGTCGCTCAGCGGTGCGTGAGCATAGTCGCGCGAGCGGTCGCCTGAGCGGCCGCTGGCACGAGACGTGCGAAATGCGTCATCGTGCCGGCTATGTCCTGTCGTCGGTGGGTGATATCCCTGCTCGTCATCGTCTCGATCGTCTTCCTCGCCTGCACGCGTCCGGCGGCCCGTCCCGAAGGCTCGGAACAGCCCGGCGGCGAGGTCAACAAGGCGCAGCCAAACCTGCCGCCGGGCAGAGGCGCCCCCGCCGTCCCGGGGAAGATGCGGTCGGTCGGTGTCGTCGGGGCGAGCGTGGCGGCAAGCGGGGACTTCCGAGGCTCCGGGAAGGCACAGATCGCGCTCCTCCAGGACCCCTCACGCGATCTGAGTCTCAAGATCACCGTGCGCGATCAGAACGCCGACGGCGACACGTTCTCGGACTCGACGTGGCTGACGACCGCGCCAAACTTCTTCGCGCTCGCGCGAGCGAAGTTCGCGGTGGCGGACGTGACGCTCGATGGGAAGGACGACCTCGTCGCGCTGTACAACGACGGCGACAACGGCGTGCGCCTGCTGGTCTTCCGCTCCACCGGAACGAGCTTCATGCCGCCGGAAGCATGGTGGGCCAGCGCGGACTACGCGTGGGGGCGCGCGGCCAACGTCATGGGCGCGAGCCTGGCGGGCGCTCCTCACGACGGCGTCCTCATCACCTACCAGTACGACAACGCCGACATGCGTCTCCACTACTTCGCGTCGACGGGTTCGTCTTTCTCGTATGGGGGTAGCGACGGCGTCTTCGATTCCGGAGCCGGCCAGTACGACACGAAGCGCGCGCGCTTTGTCGTCGGGCACTTCACGCGGACGGGATATCCCGACCAGCTGGCGGCGCTCTATCAGTACCCGAACGCGAAGGTCCGTTTGCAGCTCTTCGATTACCGCCCGGGCGGCTTCGTCATGGACCCCAAAGGCGTGTACGAGACGAGCGAGGGCGAATACGACCTCTCGCGCGCGTCGATCTCCGCCGCGGACTTGAGCGGCGACGGAAGGGATGAGGTTCTTGCGCTGTATGGCGCGGACGACGGAAGCGCTCGCGTTCACGTCTTCGACCCGGCGGATGCCTTCCGTCCGGAGAACGGATTCGCGGGCGCGGCGACCTTGCCGTCCGCCTCAACCTGCGCCGGGGCGACGGCGCTCCTTGTCGGCGACTGGAACGGGGACGGCAAGGCCGACATTGACGCGCTCGCGCCCGCTGACGGAATCCAGGTGCGGAGCAACCTGCTCGCGAACGTCGGCGGAAGCTTCAAGCTGACCTCGACGGCCGAGGAGACGCTCTGCCCGCGCTGGCCGCTCACTGGGCTGCCATTGAACAGAGGTCCGGTCACGAGGCGCCCGCTGTATGTGAAGATCGACAACAACCCGCACGCTCGACCCCACTACGGCATCAGCAAGGCCGATCAGGTGTACGAGTGGCTCGTCGAGGGGCTCACGACGCGTCTCGCCGCGGTGTTCCAATCGCAGCAGCCCGACGTGATCGGGTCGGTCCGGAGCGCCCGCATCACCGACACGCCGATCGTACCGAGCTTCAGCGGGGCATTCGTCTATTCAGGCGGTGGACCTGAAGAGCTCATGCGCCTGCACTACGACGACGCGGTCGCGCACCGCTACGTCGATCTCTCGCCGGGATACGGCTGGGGATATCGCGTGGGCTTCCGCGAAGCGCCGTACAACTACTTCACCAGCTACGCGGCGCTGCGCGACGCGCTCGCCGCGGCACCCGGCGGCAACGACCCGGTGAACGTTCCGGCCTGGGATTTCCTCCCGCCCTCGAACACCGATCCGCTTGCCGGCGGATTCAGCACGAGTGAGCCCGCGACCACCGTCACCGTCCCCTATCGCGCGGGCTTCGCGGTTCGCTACCAGTACGACCCGGCCTCGCGGAGCTATGCGCGCTACCAGGATGGCGTGCGCGAAGCCGACGGTGCCAACGGACAGGTTGTGGCCGCCAAGAGCATCGTGATCATCCAGACCGAGGTCCACTTCACCGACCAGTACGGTCTCGACCCGGCGGGCAATCCGAAGCTCTTCATGGAGCTGACCGGCACGAACAAGGGTGTCGTCTTCCGCGACGGCCGACGGGAAGACGTCAGCTGGACCCGCCCGGACATCTTCGACGTCTTCGATCTACGCAACGCGGCCGGGGAGATCGTTCGTCTCGAGCCCGGTCAGACGTGGATCCACATCGTGCCGAAGGACTGGACGATCCCCAGCCAATAGCCGTACGAACGCGAGGGTGGCATCCGCGACGTCCTGTCGGCGCGCATCGGTCGTGATCGAATGCCCGCTCCCCTCGAGGAACAAAGTCGTTACAGCCCCGCCGAGCCGGTGCGCCAGGAGGCGCGCATCCGCGACGGGGACGAGGCGGTCCGAGACCGCGTGCGCCACCAGGGCAGGACAGGTGATCTCGCCGAGCCTCGCGCGGACCCGGCCGATGCCGGTGATGAGCTCGGCCACCGCCCGAACGGGCACCGGGTCGTAGCAGGTCGCCGCGGCACTCTGCTCCACCATGTCGCTCGCCGGGGAGGGCCAGCGGCGGATCACGCGCCAGACGTACGGCGCCAGGTACGCGAGGCGATTTCCGACAGCGAGCGCGGGAGCGTACAGGAGCAGGGCCTTGGGTCGGCGGCGCAGGGCAACGTCGAGCGCCATCGTCGCCCCCGCCGACACGCCCCCGACGATGACCCCACGGTGACGCCGGGCAAGCTCGTCGTACGCCGCCAGCGCGGAGGACATCCAATCCTCCCAGCAGAGGCTGTCCATATCGGCGGGACACGTCCCCCGGCCGGGAAGGAGCGGAGCGCTGACGGTGTACCCGTCGGCGGCGAGGATGTTTCTGACCGAGCTCACGTCGAGCGGCGTCCCGGTCAGGCCATGAAGGAGCATCACGGCGGTGCCGCGGGCGCTCGGCCGCCCCGGAGGAGTGTCCCCGTTAATAACGTGAAACACCCAGGCAAACGGCATGCCCGTTGCATTTGCCAGCCGTATGCGGGTGCAGGTCACCCCGTGTGAGCGGTACCGGCTTCGTGTGACGACCTGGGGGAGCGGCGCTCCGCCCCACGCGGTCGTGCTGCCCGGACTCTCCGCCGACTGGCGCGCGCTGGCACCACAAATCCGGACGCTCCGCCGCCTCGGCTGGACCGTCCACGTCGTCGATCTCCCGGGCTTCGCGCTGCACCCATCGCTTCGCGCCGCGGACGCGAACGTCGTGCAGCTCGCCGATTACGTCGCGCGCGTCATCGAGGCGCTCGCGGTCCCACGGGCGCTCGTGCTCGGTCATTCGCTGGGCGGCGGGGTCGCACTTCACCTCGCGCTTCGCCGGCCCGAGCTCGTGACCGGCCTCGTCCTGATCGCCCCCGCGGCGCTCGGGGTCTCGCTCCACTGGATCTACAAGCTCTACTGCGTCCCGCTCCTGGGGCGGCTGCTCCTGCGGCCGAGCGTTCTGCGGGCTTCGACGATCCGCCGCTTCCTGGTCGGCAGCGGCCGGCGGGGCGACCAACGCTTCGTGGCACGTCTGGTCCGGCACGGGATCAGCGCGCGACCCCGCGCGCTATCGGCGCGGGCCATCATCTGGGCGAATCAGCCGCGGCGCTGGCGCAAGGCGCGTGCATTCCTGCCGGGCGGCGAGCAGCTCGGCATCCGCATCGACGGGCGCCTCACGGAGCTCAGCAAAGTGCCGACACTCGTGCTCTGGGGCGACGAAGACCGTGTGATCTCCGCCACCGACGCGAGGCGCTGCAGAGAGCTGCCGCTCGCGGAAGTCCAGATCGCGCGGGGCGTCGGCCACTCGCTGCCGCTCGAAGCGGCGGGCTGGGCGAACGAACACATCACGCGTTTCCTCGCAGCACTGACCACGACCGTATCGCGAGCCGCCTGACCTAGCTCGCGCTCAGTTCCGCTCCGATCGCCAGGCGGCGATCTGCTCGAAGACGCTGCCGTCATCCAGAGCGATCGCGCGACGGTTGCGCTCGGCGACAAGACGCGCGGTCCGCGCGGCGCGTTCGGCGAGCCGGCGCCGGGCGGGCACGAGCTTCGCGCGCTCCGCGAGCACCCGCGCCACATGCGTATGCGCGAGCGACTCGGTGAGCCGCTCCGCGTGGAGGAGGATCGGTCCGAGGTCTGCGTCCTCAAGGCTCCCGCCGCGCAACAGTCCCGGCCCCTTGCGCCGCACGAGCCGTCCCACGAGCCCCCGCAGGGACCCGACGACGTGGCCGCGCGCGGCGGCGAAGTCCGAGCCGACCCGCCCGTCGAAGCGCGCGCCGGCGAGCAGGCGGCTCGGTCCGCCTCTGACGAGCGAGGCCGGTCGCTTCATCGTCCACTTCATCAGGTCCTTGACCGCCATGAGCGATTGGATCTGGGACGTGCCCTCATAGATAGGAGTAATGAGGCTGTCGCGCATGAAACGGCCGACGTCGTATTCGTCGACGACTCCGACGCCGCCGTGGATCTGCAGGGCGAGCCGGCAAACGCGCACCGCGCCCTCGGTCCCGTACCACTTCACCAGCGGTGTGAGCTCACGAGCCTCGCGGGCGGCACGCTGATCGGCCCCGAACATCACGAGGTCTTGGAGGACGGCGGCCTCATACGCGAGCGCGCGGGCTCCGGCGACGGTCGTCTCCATGTCGAGGAGCATCTCGGCAACCATCGGATGCTCGCGGATGGGCTTCCCCATCTGGACGCGTCGCGCCGCGTACTCCGACGCCTTCTCGAACGCCGCCGTCGCGACGCCGATGCCCTGGATGCCGACGCCGAGGCGGGACTCGTTCATGAACGTGAGGATCTGCTTCCATCCTTCCCCGGGTTTCCCGAGGGCCGCGGAGCGTGTGCCCTCGAAGACGAGCGCGCACGTCGGCGAACCGCGGATCGTGAACTTGTGCTCCGCCCGCTCGACGAGATAGTTGCCGCCCTCGCGATCCGCGACGAACATCCCGAGACCATCGAGGCCGGTCGATCCGGCGACGCACCGCGCGAGCACGATCACCATCTCGCCCTGCCCCGCGGAGATGAACTGTTTGCGGCCCTGAAGCATCCAGCAACCGTCGCTCCGCTCGGTCGCCGTCGTCGTGAGGCGGCCGACGTCCGAACCGGCCTGCGGCTCGGTCATCGCGACCGCGCCCATCATCTCGCCCTTCGCGAGTCGCGGAAGGTACTGCGCCTTCTGCTGGTCCGTCCCGAATCGATAGATGAGCGCAGCCGGAGAGTTCCAGCCGATCCCGTGCTGCACCTGCGTCGACAGATCGGCCCGGGCGAGCATCTCCCCGATCATCATCGTCACCGTGAACGGCAGCCCCGCGCCGCCGAAGTCCGGCGGGACCGAGGGCGAGGCCAGGCCGAGCTCCGCAAGACCGCGCAGGTTCTCCAGCATCGGTTCGTTCATGCGGATCTGGCCGTTCTCGCGGATCACGCCGATCTCATCCACCTTCGCCGCCCGCGGCGCGATCTCGGTCGCGCTGTACTTGCCCGCGAGGTCGAGGATCTCGCGCCAGGTGGAGACCGTCCCTGCGACGTCGGCGCCGTCCCCTTCGACCGCACGGACGACGCGCGACCACGGAACGACCTTGTCGAAGACCTCGACGAGATCCGCGTTGCCACTGAAGAAGTTCGTCGTCGTCACAGACTGAAATACGGCCGCCGCGACCGCAGCGACTCAGTGGGCGCGAGACGATCGCCCCGCGTCGCGGCCAGCCGCTCGAGCGACGTCACGATCTGCTGCCGCTGCGCGTCGGCGTAGCGGAACGGGCCGCCCAGGAACGGAGGGAATCCGAGCCCGAGCACCGCACCGAGGTCGCCCTCCGCCGCCGACCGAAGCACTCCCTCATCCAGGCACCGCGCGGCCTCGTTGACGAACGTGAGAGTGAGCCGCTCGGCGATGTCTCCACCGGCCGGATGCGTCGGCGCGCCGAGGAGCTCGCGCACTCGCGGGTTCGGCGTCCGCCGGCGCCCCTCGTAGCGGTAGAAGCCCCCGCCTTTGTGCTTGCCCTTGAAGCCCTCCGCCACGAGCGCGTCCACGATCGTCGGCGCCTCCAGGCCGCGCGCTTTCGCCACCGTCTCGCCGGCGTGCGCGGCGACTTCCAGGCCCACCTCGTCGACCAGCAGAAGGGGGCCGACGGGCCAGCCGAAGTCCGTCATCGCGCGATCGATCGCCTCCATCGAATCGCCTTCGGCGAGCATCGCGAAGGCCTCGCCGATCATCGTCGAGAGCACGCGGGTGGTGTAGAAGCCAGGACCGTCGCCCACGACGATCGGGGTCTTCCCGAGGGCGTTCGCCACAGCGACGGCGGTCGCGACGGCGTCGGGATCCGCGGCCGCCGGCCGAACGATCTCGAGCAGCGGCATCTTGTGGACGGGCGAGAAGAAGTGCATTCCGACGATGCGCTCGGGCGTGCGTGCCTCGCGCGCGATCTCGGCGATCGGCAGCGCGGACGTGTTCGACGCGATGACGGCCTCGGGCCGGAGCACCTGCTCGAGCTCCGCGACGACGCGGCGCTTGGTCGCGATCTCCTCGAAGACCGCCTCGATCACCAGATCGGTGTTCCGGAATCCGGCGAGATCCGGCCCGCCGCTGATCCGTCCGACGATGCGCGCGGCCTCGCGGCGCTCGAACACACCCTTCTTCGCGGCGTCCGCGGTGAGCTCGCGGATCGTGGAAAGGCCCTTCGCCACCGCCGCCGCATCACGGTCGCGCGCCCGCACGCGCAGACCGAAGGCCGCCGCCGCCTGCGCGATGCCCGAGCCCATGAAGCCCAGACCGACGACACCGACGTTCGCGATCGGCCGCGGCGTGCCCAGCCCCTCGAACGCGGCCTTCCGCTGGCGGAGCGTGAGCATCACGAGCGCGGTGAGGTTGCGCCCCGTGTCGCCTGCGGCGAGCTCGCCGAACGCGCGCGCCTCCGCGTCGAGACCCGCGCTGATTCCCTTCGCGAGGCCCGTGGCGACCGCGTCGAGCGCAGCGACCGGCGCGGGATAGCGACCCCTGGTCTCCGTGAGCGTGCGCGAGCGGGCTTGGCGGAGGGCGAACGCGCGCGCGGGCGCGAGCCAGGTGGCGGCGCGCTCGACGGCGGTCACACCATCTCTCGGCCTGCGCTTGCGATCGCGCAGCGCGTGATCGGCAGCCGCGCGAGGCAGGACGGCGGGATGAACGACTTCGTCGACGACGCCGGCGCGGAGCGCGCGCTTCGGTGAGAGCTGGCGCGCCGTGAGGATCATGTCCAGCGCTCGCGGAAGACCGATGAGACGCGGCAGTCGCTGGGTCCCACCCGCCGCCGGGATCAGCCCCAAGCGGGTCTCGGTCAGGCCGAGCCGGACGGTCGGCGCATCGGCCGCGATCCGCGAGTCACATGCGAGCGCCAACTCGAGCCCGCCGCCGAGCGCGGGACCGTTTATCGCCGCGACGGTGGTGAACGGAAGCGCCGCGAGATCATTCAGGACCTGCTGCATCGCGCGGCTCGCCTGCTCCGCTTCAGCCTGCGACGCTCCGCGCAAAAGTGAGAGATCGGCGCCGGCCATGAACTGGCCGTCCTTCCCGCTCGCGACCACCAGACCGCGAGGATTTGCCTCACGCGCCTGGGCGATCGCGGCGGCGAGATTCTCGAGAAGCTTCACGTCGATCGCATTGACCGGGTCGTCGGGGCGATCGATGACGATCCGTGCGACTCCGGAGGCGTCCGCGGGAACAAAGGTGACGGATCGGCGCGGGGCGGTCGGCTCCACGACCGGGGCCTCGGGGGGTTGGGGGTCGGAGACCCCCGAGATCTTGGTGATCACGACGCGCGCTCCAAGAGGATCGCGGCGCCGTTCCCGCCTGCCGCGCACGCGGTCGCGAGGCCGTACCTCGCGCCGCGCCGGCGCATCTCGTTCGCCAGCGTGAGCACGATCCGCGCGCCCGTCGCGCCGAACGGATGGCCAAGGGCGATCGATCCGCCCATCACATTGATTTTTTCCCGCGGGATGCGCCCGACGCCATTTTTCTCGAGGACGACGAGCGTCGACAGCACCTGCGCCGCAAACGCCTCGTGGATCTCGAAGAGATCGATGTCATCGAGGGTCAGACCCGCGCGCTGGAGTGCGATCGGGATCGCGTACGCGGGTGCGATGAGCAGCTGATCCGCCGGATCGACGGCGGCGTAGGCGTAGCTTCGGACGGCCGCGAGCGGCTCGATCCCCATGGCCCGCGCGCGCGCTTCGCTCGCGAGGACGACGGCCGCGGCGCCGTCGGTCAGCGGGCTCGCGTTGCCGGCGGTGATCGTTCCGTGCTCCCGGTCGAACACCGGTCGAAGGGTCCCGAGCTTCTCGAGGGTGGAGTCCCGGCGGATGTGGTTGTCGGTCGTGACCGCATGCCCGTTGAGGTAGACGGGGCCGACCTCTCGAGCGAGACGGCCATCGTCCCAGCCTGCCGCCGCGCGCTCGTGGCTCCGAAGGGCCCACGCGTCCTGCTCCTCGCGCGGGATGGCGTTGATCGCGGCCATGCGCTCGGCGGACTCGCCCATGGTCAGGCCGGTCGAGGTCTCGCGGATGCCCGGAGCGACCGGAGCGATGTCGGACGCCCGGACGTCGGCGAGGCTCCGGGCTTTATCGGGCAGGCGCTTGGCCTGCGAGGCGGCGATCAGCGCGCGTGCGAGGCGTGGGGTCAACGTGAGCGGGACG
>Ga0209056_10008755_pt1 | contig 10371 bp, 7 predicted proteins | sample GraSoiAngelo_114_FD_185876 | JGI IMG/M metagenome (GOLD analysis project Ga0209056, IMG submission 185876) | Grasslands soil microbial communities from the Angelo Coastal Reserve, California, USA - 14_0903_13_40cm (SPAdes) (version 2) | ecosystem: Environmental > Terrestrial > Soil > Grasslands ...
CTTCGAGGGGCAGGCGAAGGATCAGAAAAAGCCGGAGGCCGTGATCGAGAAGATGGCTTTACCAGTGTGCCGCATCGTCTCGCTCACCATCACCGAGGGTGGATACTACGTGAACGAGGGCACCGGGCAATTCGACGCGACCCACCCGGACATCCGGCACGACCTCGAGCACCCGCATGCGCCGAAAGGTGCGTTTGGTTACCTCGCCGAGGCTCTCGATCGCCGCCGCCAGCGCGGCCTCGCTCCGTTCACGGTCATGTCCTGCGACAACCTGCAAGGCAACGGCGACATCGCACGCCGGATGTTCCTCGCCTTCGCCGAGCGCAGGAACGAGGACCTGGCGAGATGGATCGCGGAGAACGGCGCTTTCCCGAACGGCATGGTCGACCGGATCACGCCCGCGACGACCGATGCCCACCGCGATCTGGTGCGCGAGTCGTTCGGAATCATCGATGGCTGGCCGGTGGTCACCGAGCCGTTCAAGCAATGGGTCATCGAGGACCGTTTCCCGGTGGGCCGGCCTCCATGGGAGCGGGTCGGGGCGCAGATGGTCTCCGACGTCCACCCCTACGAGATGATGAAGATCCGGCTGCTCAACGCCAGCCACCAGGCCCTCTGCTACATCGGCATGTTGCTCGGCTACCGGTATGCCGACGAGACGATGGCGGACGCCGACATCCGCGCGCTGGTCGAACGCATGATGAACGACGAAGTGACGCCGCTGCTCCCGCCCGTGCCGGGCATCGATCTCGCCCAGTACAGGCGGACGCTGATCGAGCGGTTCGGAAACCCGGTGCTGCGCGATCAGTTGGCCCGGATCGGGACGGAAGGATCGGCACGGATTCCGAAATTCGTGCTGCCTTCGATCCTGGACCGGGTCTCGCGCGGAGGGCCGATGCGCGCGCTGACGTTCACGGTGGCGGCGTGGTTCCGCTACCTCGCCGGAACCGACGAGCGCGGCAATCCGCTCCCCATCAACGACCCCATGTCGGAGGAGCTGGTGCGCCGCGCCCGCGCCGGGGGCGAGGATCCGAAGGAGCTGCTCGGGATCGTGAAGCTCTTCGGGACCGTCCTGCCCAACGCGCCCGCTTTCACCAATTACCTCGCCGAGGCCTTGAAGTCGCTCCACCGGGAGGGTGCCAGGCAGGCCCTGAAGAAGTGTTTGCAGTCCTGAGTCCGCGGCGGGAAGCGACCGATGTTCCTCGGGATCGATCTCGGCACCTCCGAAGTGAAGGCGCTCCTCGTCGACGAGTCGGGCGCGCTGGCCGGGAGCGCGGGCTCGCCGCTCGAGGTGCAACGGCCTCATCCCCGCTGGTCCGAGCAATCGCCCGAAGCATGGTGGGAGGCGACCCTCGCGGCGGTCGAGGGGCTCCGGCGGGCCCATCCGGAGCGCCTCGCCGCCGTCCGCGGCGTCGGCCTCTCCGGCCAGATGCACGGAGCCACCTTGCTCGACGCCAAGGATCGGCCCCTCCGCCCGGCCATTCTCTGGAACGACGCGCGCTCCGGCGAGGAATGCGAAGAGCTCGTCGCGAGGGTACCAGCGACTTCGGCGATCACCGGAAACCTCGCCATGCCGGGCTTCACGGCGCCAAAGCTCATCTGGGTGGCGAAGCACGAGCCCGAGGTCTTCGTCCGCGTCGCCACGGTCCTGCTTCCCAAGGATTACCTGCGCCTGCGGCTCACCGGCGACAAGGTGTCGGACATGTCCGACGCGGCCGGAACGCTCTGGCTCGATGTCGAACGGCGGGATTGGTCCGAGGCCATGCTCGACGGGTGCAGGCTCTCCCGCGCGCACATGCCGCGGCTCGTGGAGGGCAGCGAGGCCAGCGGACGGCTCCTTCCGGAGATCGCAGCGAGCTGGGGCATCCACCACCCGGTGACCGTGGCCGGAGGGGGCGGGGACAACGCGGCGAGCGCGGTGGGCATCGGGGCGGTTGCGCCTGGCGACGGCTTCGTCTCGCTCGGCACGTCCGGCGTGCTGTTCATCGTCAATGATCGGTTCTCGCCCAATCCCGCGCGGGCGGTCCATGCTTTCTGCCACGCGCTTCCACGGCGCTGGCATCAGATGAGCGTCATGCTATCGGCGGCGAGCTGCCTGCGCTGGGTGACGCGGCTCGTGGGCGGCGCGAACGAGGCCGCGGTGCTCGCCGAGGTCGCCACCCTCGATCAGCGGGAGCGGGAACGCGCGCCCATCTTCCTGCCCTATCTCTCCGGCGAGCGCACGCCGCACAACGATCCGAGCGCCCTGGGTGTCTTCTTCGGTCTCACTCACGCCACTGATCGCCGGGCCCTCGTCTACGCCGTGATCGAAGGCGTCTCCTTCGGCCTCGCAGACGGGCTCGAAGCGCTCGGGTCGGGGGGCACCAGGGCCGGCGTGCTATCGATGGTCGGCGGAGGGTCGCGGAGCGCGCTCTGGGCCCAGCTCCTCGCCGACGTTCTTCAGACGCCGCTGCGCGTGCACGCGGGCGGCGAAGCCGGGGCAGCCTTGGGAGCGGCGCGCCTCGGCCACCTCGCCTGCGGCGGAGACGAGCGGACCGTTTGCACCCGCCCGCCGGTGGCAAGCGAGCGCGTCCCCGCGCGCGACGGAGCGAGGCGATTTCAGGAGCGCCTGGAGCGCTTCCGCACGCTCTACGGAGTGCTGTCCCCGGTATGGAAGGGCGCCGCCAGCGCTACGTCGTGATGCGGGTCCCCAGCACCTGGAGGAACTTCGAGATCCAGTCCGGGTGCGCGGGCCATGCCGGAGCGGTGACGAAGTTCTTGTCGGTCACCGCCTTGTCGATGGCGATGTCCGCGTACTCGCCGCCGGCGGAGCGGACTTCGGGCGCACAGGCTGGATACGCCGAGATCACGCGCCCGCGCACCACGTCGGCGGCGGCGAGGATCTGGGCCGCGTGGCAGATCGCCGCGAGCGGCTTGTTCGCCTGCGCGAAGTGGCGGACGCAGTCGAGCACCTTCTTGTTGAGCCGGAGGTACTCGGGGGCCCTGCCTCCGGAGACGAGAAGGGCGTCATAATCGCCCAGGCGGACGTCGTCGAAGGTCGCGTTGAGCGTGAAGTCGTGTCCTCTCTTCTCGGAGTAGGTCTGATCGCCCTCGAAGTCGTGGATGGCGGTGCGGACCTTGTCTCCCTTCTTCTTGCCGGGGCAGACAGCATCCACCGCGTGCCCGACGGCCTGCAGTGCCTGGAACGGCACCATGATCTCGTAGTCCTCGCCGTAGTCCCCGACCAGCATCAGGATCTTCTTGGCCATGGCTTTCCTCCGCGCCAGTGGTGGCCCTCGTTCGGCCGCGACGCGGCTGTACTCTGCGATCGGTGCAGAGTCAACCGATTCGCGCGGCGTCGACGAATTTGAAGCCCGGCGGCGATCAAGCCGCCGCGCGGGCGGCTTCCTTCCGGCGCACGCTGAGGATTTTCTGCACGCGGGCGACTGGTTCGCCGTGCTCGTCGAGCACCGTGACCTCGAAAGCCGGGTTGATCTTTCCCTTGGCGTCCGTCTCGGCGCGGATCTGCTCGACGCGCTCGCGCGGCAGCTCGAAACGCGCTTTCACCTTGCCCCGCCCGGGACGCAGGAACTCGATCGACGCGCTCTTGTCCCAGACCACGTAGCCCTCGCCCAGTTGCATCATCAGCATCAGCATGAAGAACGGATCGCACATCGAGTAGAGCGACCCGCCAAACTGCGTCCCGACGAAGTTCCGGTTCCAGGCGGAGAGCTTCAACTCGACCTCGACGACGCTCAGGTCGGACGCGACGTGGATCACGGAGACGCCGGCCCCGAGAAAGGGCGGATACAACCCAAGGAGCTTGAGGAACCGGTCCTGCCCGAATCGGCGCGCAACGCGCTGCATGAGGCTCATGGCCCGTTCAACGCTTCCGCGCGCGCATGGTCTGGCGCTGCTGCTCGGCTGCCTGCTTGTAATCGTACGTCGGGTAGAACTCGGTTCGATAAGGTCCCCAGGCGGTCTGCTCGAGCGCCACGTTGATCTCGCGCAGACGCTCGGCCGGGAAGCGCAGGGTGACGATCTGGCCGATCCCCATCACCACGTACCAGGAGAGAACCTCGACGCCGTCCGGCGGAAACTTGTCGTAATACCCGTTGCGGAAGAGCTGCTCGTTGATCTCGTTCAGGTTCTTCGACTGATCGTGCTTGAAGAAGACCGTGAGCAGCATCGTCCCGGCCGGCTGCGCCGCCTGTGCATGCGGCTGGGCCGGCGCCGGCTGCGCGTGAGCGGGCACCGTCAGATGCGGAGTGAAAAGGAGCCCGGCCACGAGCGCGGTGAACGGCCAGCGCGTCATGTGATTCCCTCCGGATCGCAGATGCCAGCGGGTTACTTCGGCTGCTGCGTGATCCGCAGATAGGGCTTGGGCGACTTCCAACCCTGCGGGAACTGCTTCTTCGCATCCTCGTCGCTGACCGAGCCGGCGATGATCACGTCTTGTCCCTGCTTCCAGTTCGCGGGCGTCGCCACCTTGTGCTTCGCCGTCAGCTGGATGGAGTCGAGCACGCGCAGGACCTCGTCGAAGTTGCGCCCCGTGGTCATGGGGTACATCAGGATCAGCTTGATCTTCTTGTCCGGCCCGATCACGAAGACCGCCCGGACCGTTGCGTTGTCCGCCGGCGTGCGCCCCTTCGCCTCGCCGGAGACCGAGCCCGGAAGCATGTCGTAGAGCTTGGCCACCTTGAAGTCCGAGTCGCCGATGATCGGGTAGTTCGGGGCGGCGCCTTGGGTCTCCTCGATGTCCTTCGCCCACTTCTTGTGGTCGTCCACCGAGTCCACGCTCAACCCGATGATCTTGGTGTTGCGCTTGTCGAACTCCGGCTTGATGCGGGCCATGTAGCCGAGCTCGGTCGTGCACACCGGGGTGAAGTCCTTGGGATGGGAGAAGAGGATCGCCCACTGGTTGCCGATCCACTGGTGGAAGTCGATCGCGCCCTGGGTCGTCTGCGCCGTGAAGTTCGGGGCCTCATCGCCGATACGCAAAGCCATCGGAGTCTCCTTTCGGTACCCGAGAGCGCCCAACCGTAACGCCTTGGGGGCTTTCGCGCCAGCGGTCATTCGCTGTCCCGTGGCTCAGGGGGTCCGCTCCGTGGCGCGGCTCACCTGCCGCGTCGAAGGGGAAGGCCGGGCGCGGTTTCGCCACCAGATCGCGCCGGCGGCGCCGATGACGCCCAGGATGCACCCGGCCAGGGCCAGGGTCCGCTTCCGGCGGCGGCGTCCCCGCCCGAGGAGCGCGCGTTGATCGGCAGAGATGGGCGGTGTGCGAACGATGCCTTGCCGCGTCCAATCGAAAACCCAGGCGAGGATGCCGGCCACTGGCAGTCCCACCAGGCAAGCCGCGACGATCCAGCGGCGCACAAGCGCGCGGACGAGCAGCCCCAGGTCTTCACGGCGCTCGCGTAAGGATCCATCGACCCATCACGCGGCGAAGACGCGCGTGGTCGCCGGACATCCGGTCATCCGGGATGGACAATGCGAGCCGGGCTTCGCCCGCGGACCGTTCGCCCCCGCGGTTGAGATCACCGCGTCCGATGGAGACCTCCTCGACGCCACGAAGGCAGTTGCGGATCGAGGGAACGGACAGCCGGTCGCAGACGAGGCCGAGAAAAAGGTGCGGGACACCTCCGCTTGCGGGCGGCGTGACCTCTCTGGAAATCGTCTGCGATGCGAGCGGCACCTCTCCATCCTACTCCGCAAACCAGCTTTGGCGTCTTGCGGCAGGCCCTCGCTTCCATCCCTCAGCGCGGGAATGCGGCGGCGATTCCGCCGTTGACGGGAAGCGTGGCGCCGGTCGTCGGAGTCTGGTTGGAGGCGAAGAAGACCACCGCACGGCCGACGTGCGCGCCGGTGATCTCGGCGTGCAGCAGGTTCCGTTCCCGGTAGAAGTCCTGCAGCTTCTCCGGCGGAATGCCCCGCGACCTGGCCCGGTCGGGCCCGATCTCCCGCCAGAGCCCGGAGGGCGTATCACCCTCGGCGAACACGGCGTCCGCGTTGATCATGTTCACCCGGATGCCGAGCGGGGCCAGCTCGATCGCGGCCACCTTCCCGAGCTGGTGGCCGGCTGCCTTGGAGGCGCTGTACGCGCCGAAGTCGGCCCCTGGGGCGAAGACGTTCTTGGAAGCGTTGATGATCACGTTCCCGCCGGTGCCCTGCAGGCGCATCACCCGCGCCGCCGCCCGCAGCGTGAGGAAGTATCCGCCGAGGTTCACGTCCAGGACCTTGCGGAACTGCCGGGCATCGGTGTCGGCGAGCGCGCTGACCTGCGCGATGCCGGCGTTGGCGACCACGATGTCCACGCCGCCGAACGTCCGGCAGGCGTGATCGAAACCGGCGGCAACGGAGCCTTCGTCGGTCACGTCCAGCCGCACGGCACTGCAAGCGCCCGCCCCCGCCACTGCGACGACTTTTCGCAGCGCGCGGTCCAGGCCATCCGCATCGATGTCCGTGAGCACCAGATGGGCGCCGGCCTTCGCAAGCTCGATGCCGGTCGCCAACCCGATCGCGCCCGCGGCTCCGGTCACCAGCGCGACCTGGCGCGAAAGCGGCTTCTCGAGCTCCTTGCCCAGCTTGGCCTGCTCCAGGCTCCAGTACTCGATGTCGAAGAGATCGGACTCGTCGAGCGGCTCGTAGCGGCCGAGCGCCTCGGCTGCGTCCTTGATCCGCACCGTGTGCTCGGCGATGTCCGCCGCGATGACGGCATCCTTGCGCGTCTTGCCCGAGCAGACGATTCCCAGACCAGGAATGAGGAACACGCGCGGATCTGGATCGAGCTTGCTACGGGTCACGCCTTTGGCGCGCACCTGGCCGGCGAAGTAAGCGTCGTAACGGGCCCGATAGCCTGCGATCGCGGAGGCGAGCTGCGACCGGAGCGCATCCGGATCTTGCAGCGCGGGCTGCTCGATGAAGAGATGCTGCAGCTTGGTGCGAATGACGTGGTCGGGGGTGAGCGGCCCCCGGGCGGCAAGCGCGGCGCACTGCGGTGAGGCGATCAGCGCGAGGAGCTCGGGCGTGGCGCGGTGTTCCAGGATCATGCGCCGGTGCGGCTGGTCCGGATTGCCGCTCGCGCTCGCGAGCAGGCCGCGCAGGATCGGTCCAACCTGTCCCATTCGCGCCCGGGCGGCGTCCCCGTCGCCCGGGGCGGCGCCGCCCGAGGAGCGGCCGCGCAACCGCGCTCGCAGGAAACCCTCCGCGCGATCGACGTACTCGATCGTCCGCTCATAACTCGCGCGCGCGTCGGCCGCGAAGGTGAAGAGCCCGTGCTTGAGGAGCACCATCCCGTCCGCGTCCGGCTTGCCCTCGAACATCTCGGTGGCCAGCTTCGCCAGCCGGAACCCGGGCATCACGTATGGCACCACCACCACTCGATCGCCGAGGGCCTCGCGGATCAACCTGGCGCCATCCGGCTGGTTGGTGAGCGCCAGGATCGCATCCGCGTGGGTGTGATCGATGAAGGTGTGCGGCAGGAAGGCGTGCAGCAGCGTCTCCACGGAAGGGTTGGGGGCGGCAGCGTCGAAGAGGTGCGTGCGCAGCTGGTTCACCATCTCCTCGTCGGAGAGCGCCTCCAGTTTCCGCAGCCGTCGCAACCAGCTCAGGTCGATGGCGGGGAACCCCTGCGGCTCGATGGAGTCGAGGTCCCAGCCGCTGCCCTTGATGCAGAGCGCCTCGACGCGATCGCCGAGCAGGTTCTCCTTCGCCACTTTCACGGAGGTGTTCCCGCCGCCGTGCATGACCAGGTCGGCTTCTGCGCCGATCAGCCGCGACGTGTAGACGCGCAGTGCAAGGGCATCCCCCCAGCGCGGCGCGTAGCGATCGGAGAACTGTCGGGCCTCGGCGTCCGACCAGCGGTTCTTCATGACGCTGAGGGTAGATCAAGCTGACGTCGCGCTCCAGCGGGCGGCCGAGCAGGCACAGCCCCGAGGGGGAAGCGAAACCTCTTGCCCTTAGTCGGCCGCTCCCCGTAGCAGAAAGGGATGGCGCTGACGGGACGTCCTGCCTTCCGCATTCTTGCATCCTCGCTCTTCCTGCTCTCAGCCGCCCCCCTGTACGCGCAATCGGTCACGGCCCTGCGCTCGTCGGTCAAAGTGAGGCAGACGGACAAGGTACCCGTCGTGAGCAGTATCGAAATCCGCGCCGCGAGGAACGAGTTCGAAGAATTCCAGGTGGTGGTCACGGCCCGCTCTCCGCTTTCGGCGGTAACGGTCGTTGCCCCAACGCTGACGCTGGACGGCAGCTCGGCGACGATCCCTGCGTCGGAGATCCGCCTCTACCGGGAGCAGAACATCTACTTCTCGTCTGCTTCGAATCCGGAAGGCGGTCAGGGGTGGTGGCCGGACGCGCTCGTCCCGGCCCGCGAGGACGGTCCCGCGGTCTTCAGCAACGGAGGCGTCTGGAGCGAAGGCCTGTCGGTCGGCGAGACGAGAAGCGCGTTTCCGGCAAGCGTCTCCGCTCGCAACAACCTCGTCGCCTTCGTCGACGTCCACGTGCCACCCGGCCAGCCCCCGGGCAGGTACACCGGCAAAGTGGTGGTGAACAACGCAAACAAGCTACTCGGGACCGTCGCCGTCGTCCTCCTCGTACGGAACTTCACCCTGCCTTCGACGAGCTCGCTGCCGACCGCATTCGCGGTATCGATCGATCACATGTGCGTCGCGCACGGTAATGCCTCCGGTCCATGGTGCGCCAATGGCAATCCGGACTTCCATCTCTGGGCGCGGCTGTACGGCCGCTTCCTGCTTGACCACCGCCTGACCATGTTCCTGCCCGATCACCCGAACCCGTCGGATTGGTCCGCAACGACGAGCATGTACAACACCGACTACGGCGCAATCATCAACGGCATCGATCCGCAGCAACGCCTCTCCGGAGCGCAGATGACCACCTTGGTCTATCCGTGGTTCGATGGGAATGACTCCGCGCCGACGGCTACCGGTAAGATGACGACGTGGGCGAACTTCACGAAGGATATGACGGGCCGCCCGTTTTCCTGGTTCAACAGGACCTTCCATTACGCGCAACCGGATGAGCCTGGCTCGAACTGCTCGAACTGGGGGCCCATCATCAATCAAGGGACGTGGGCCCACAGCGTCGATCCCAACTTCCGGGTGATGGTGACGGGGACCGTCTCTGATTACACCGCGTGCAATGCGGGAACGGCAGTGAACATCCTGAATCCACCGGTCGATTTCGTCGACGTGAAGCCGAATGGATCACCACCGGGAAACCACCGTATCGAGTACGACCCGTTCCTCTCGGGCGCCGCGGTGAATTCGCTTTGGATGTACCAGAGCTGCATGGTGCACGACTGCGGTGGGTCGACGAATCCGTACACCGTCAACTGGCCCAACTTCATGGTCGACGCGACGGCGGTCCAGAACCGCTCGGAGCCGTGGATGCACTTCATCTACGATGCACCTGGAATGCTCTATTGGGACATCTCGAACAAGCTGCCCAACGGCTGGAGAAATGACGGCATTTACGATTTCACCGGGCAAGGAGACGGCACTCTGGTGTACCCCGGAACACCGACGACGGTGGTCAACGGGTCGTCGTATGCGATCGGCGGAACCAGCCATATTCCGATCGCGAGCCATCGTCTGAAGATGATCCGCGAGGGCTTGGAGGATTACGAGTACCTGTCGCTCTGCAAGGCCGTCGATCCCGTGACGGCCATGAACGTCGCGCGAAGCGTGTTTCCGATGACCGGCACCGGCGCGAATGGGCAACCGACCGGAAGCATGTACTCCGCGAACAACTACCCCAATGCGACGCCGGCCGCCTTCGCGGACAATCTGGAGTCCGCACGCGTCCAGCTCGCGCAATGCATCACCGGCATCGCCGGACCCTGATTCGGGCCGACGCGGAACGGTCCTCAATCCAGACTGGTCTCCGACCCCCGTTGCGCACAGCGCTTCGCGGATCAAGACTGTGCCGCCCCGCGCCTTGCGCGCCTTGTTTCGGACAGACGCGATGTCCATCAGTGGCGCTAGGGACCGGGTGGTGGCCGAACAGCGGTGCTCCAGGCCGGGCCCTCCAAACGCCCCGGCGAGCCGGCGGGAGCAGGAGACAGCGATGCCCGAGCGCAGGGGGAGCACGATCATCGAAAACGTGCAGCCGCAAGTCGACGGCGGGCGCTATCCGGTCAAGCGCAAGGCCGGCGACCCGGTCCGCATCACCGCCGACATCTTCAAGGAGGGCCACGATGACCTCGCCGCCGTGGTCCGCTGGCGCCAGCTCACCCCGGAACAGGGAGAGCCTCGCGAGGAGCCGATGCGGTTCCTCGGCAACGATGCCTGGGAGACGGAGCTCCCGATCGGCGCCAACGGCCTCCATGCCTTCAGCATCGAGGCCTGGCCGGACTCGTTCCGCACCTGGGTC
>Ga0209056_10008756_pt1 | contig 10371 bp, 10 predicted proteins | sample GraSoiAngelo_114_FD_185876 | JGI IMG/M metagenome (GOLD analysis project Ga0209056, IMG submission 185876) | Grasslands soil microbial communities from the Angelo Coastal Reserve, California, USA - 14_0903_13_40cm (SPAdes) (version 2) | ecosystem: Environmental > Terrestrial > Soil > Grasslands...
CGGCGCAGCTCGTCCGTGACGTAATCGAGATCCGTGGAGGAGAGGCTCGCAGCCCCGTCGTCCCCGGTGTGGCTGTGGAAGCCGCCCAACACCGCGTAGCCCACGTCCAAGTTCTCGATCGCCCCGCGCGCCCGCTTGAACGCCTTCTCGTTCCCGTGGCTGACCCAGTTCGGCTTGCGGTCCTCGGTCTGCAGCGGATAGGCCGCCCGCAGGACGGTGACCTCGCGGGGTCGCTGCCGGACGAGCCGCGTCCTCCGATTGCCGACGAGGAACCCGTTCGTCTCCCGGTTGTACGCCTCGACGGCGGATGCGACGAGGCCGACGAAACAGCTCCGTTCGATGACGATGTCGTCCATGGGCCAGACCCTCCGCGGTGGGCGGCAGACACGCCGCGCGGCGTATAAGAAAGTACTGACAGTGCGCCGGCGCTCGGTTAGAATCTTTCTCTGACGGTCTCATCCCGATGTCACGACCACCGCGGCCCGAAAGGCAAAATACGGTCCCGAGGATACGCGCTCTCGCGGAATGAAGCACTTCGCGACACAACTCCGGGGGAAGACCGTGATGACGGAAGACGGGCAAATCCTCGGCGTACTCTCGGACTTCGTCTTTGAGACGAAAACCGGGCGGATCCACTCCCTCCTCGTGCAGCCCACGGAGACCATCGAGACGCGGCTCTTCAAGACGGACCCGGAGGGCCGCATCATTCTGAACTTCCGCTCGATGAAGGCCGTGAAGGACGTGATCGTGACGCAGCTCGCGGAGTGACCGCGGTCGGGAGGGCGGGCCGTGGCGAAACTCACGTTTTACGGCGGCGTCGCGGAAATCGGGGGGAACAAAATCCTCGTCGAAGACCGCGACGCGCGAATCTGGCTCGACATGGGGGCGCCATTCGACCTCGGGGAAGAGTACTTCGTCGAGTTCCTCCAGCCGCGGGACCGGTTCGGCCTTCGAGACTACTTCGCCCTGGACCTCGTGAAACAGATCCCCGGCCTCTATTCGGCGGAGGCGCTCGACCCGACGGACATGGCGTGGGAGCCCCCCGCCTTCTCGGCGATCTTCATCACCCACGTTCATTACGACCACACGCAGCAACTCCGATTCGTTGATCCCAACATCCCCGTTCACCTCGGAGAAGGCGCTCGGACCATCCTCGAGTCCCTCGACACGACCGCGCGGGCGCCGTTCCTCAAGTTAGGACCGCATGCGTACGAGACGTTCCGATCCGGCCAGGCGCAGACGGTCGATGGGGTCGAGGTCGAGCCGATCCATGTGGACCACAGCGCTCCCGCGGCGTACGGGTACTTGGTGCACACGAGCGAGGGCACGATCGCGTACACGGGGGATCTGCGCCACCACGGACCGATGAAGGCGTTGACGGAGGATTTCATCGCCGCGGCGAAAGCGGCGAAGCCCTCCGTGCTGATCACGGAAGGCACGCGGGTCACGCCTGACGACCCGCGGGGCAGCCTCACGGAGGCGGACGTGAAGGCGGACGCGATCCGCCTCCTGAAGCCGCTCCAGGAGAAGCTCGCGGTCGTCACGTTCCCGGGGCGCGACGTCGACCGCATCCGTACTTTCTTCGAGACCGCGCAGGCCGTGGGTCGCAAGTTCGTGGTGAACGCGAAGACCGCCCACCTCCTGCTGACGCTCCGAAAGGACACGCACATCGATGTGCCGGATGTCACCCGCGCGGATGACCTGATCCTGTTCGACCGGCTCATGCGAAAGACGGATTTCTGGGAGAAGGAGCTGCAGGCGAAGCTGAAGGACCGCGTCGTCACCGCGGACCAGATCGCCGCGCGGCCCGCGGAGTATCTCGTGCAGCTCGATTTCTGGCACCTCCCCGAGCTCGTCGACCTTCGGCCGCCACCAGGCTCGCCGTTCATCCACTCGAAAAGCGAGCCGTTCGAAGAAGACGACGTGAACGACACAGTGTTGCAGAACTGGCTCGATCGGTTCGATCTCAGGCGGTACCAGCTCCACGCCTCAGGCCATCTGAGCGAGCGGGAAGTCGGGGAGATGATCGAGACGATCGACCCGGAGACGGTGATGCCCGTCCACACCCAGCATGCCGAGCGGTTCACGCGGCTGGCACGTCGCGTCGTGCAGCCGACTCGCTTCGAGCCAATGTCCGTGGGTTAGCGTGGACGGGCCACCCTCTGGCGTCAAATCGTCTCGAGGACGTGGCGGGCGAACGTCAGGTACCCGGTATGACCGAGCGGCGCGAACGAGGGGTGCGTCCCGGAGTCCCGGGCCTCGATTCCCCGTTCGATGATCTCGACGGTCCGGATCTCGACGAATGTCGCCGTTCTGAGCACCGCGACGGTGCGGTTCACCTGCTCCACGTTCGGCGAAAACGAGGCGAAGTGACCGCACGGCCGGAGGGCTTTCGCTGCGGTCCCGACGGCCTCCCACGGATCGGGAACGTCGACGATGACCGCGTCGGCATCCCGGTCCGGAATCCCGACCCGCGCGTCACCGACCTTGAACTGAACCCTTCCGTCGAGCCCCGCGGCCGAGAGGTTCGACTTGGCCACGTCGAGGAAGTCAGGTCGCACGTCGTAGGTGACCACGCGACCCGCCGGACCGACCGCATGGGCGAGTGCGAGGGTGAGCGCCCCGGAACCGGTCCCGACCTCAACGACGAAATCCCCCGCCTTCAGGTCGCAATTCCAGACCAGCGAGGCCGCATCCTTCGGACCGACGATCTGGGCCTTTCGTCGGATCGTCCCGACCACGTCCCGAATCGACGGCGTCAGTACCAGGAACGAACGACCCCCCACTGTCCAGCGCCGGCCGACCGAGGCGCGAAGGGCGTCGGCTCGCACGACGCCAACTCGCGGGACCTGTACCGTGTCGCGGTCGAGAGCGACGAGGTGCTTCCGGCCCGAGGGCTCGAGCAGCACGAGCCGATCGGCGTCCATCGACACGACAAGTGCCTCACCGGCGTAAGGCCTTTGGTCTTCGAGCCCGGGAAAAGTTAATGGGCTTCCCGACGTTCCCACCGGGACAGACCAGCCTATGGCGATTCCCCCCGAGCCGGAATCTCTCTCAGCGTGGACCGTGGCACGGGGGGGACGCGGACTTTTTCACCTGACCCGGAGGACGCGCCGGCAGCTCCTCCGCGGGGGGGTGGCGTGTCTCGCGTTCGTCGGTCTGAACGCCCTGCTAGCGGCCCGGTTCGGTGTGAGCATCCTGAATTACACGATCGCTGGGCTCTCGGTGAGCAGCATCGTGATCGTCTCGGCAATCGGCCTCACTCTGATTTACGGGATCCGGGGATTCGCCAACTTCGCACATGGAGACATCATAGCCTTGGGTGCGTACGTCGCCCTCTTTGTGAACCTGAACGGATTGTCGCTCATCTGGGGGACGATTGCCGCCTTCGCGGTCCTCGCGCTGTTCGGCATCCTCTTCGAACTCGTCATCTTCTCGCGGTTGGAAGGCCGTGGCCCGGTTCCTCCGATCGTCGCCTCGGTCGGGTTGGGCCTGATCATCCAAAACGGGATCCGGACGCTGGCGACGACACGGCCCTGGCTCTACCCCGTCCCCGCATATTCCGATATTCCGATCGCGCCGGGCCTGGGGGTGAATCCGATCCGGCACATTCTCACTCCGGCAATCGGGCTCCTCTTCGTTGTCTCCGCCCACATCCTGCTGACGTACACCAACCTCGGCAAAGCGATGCGGGCGACGGCGGACAACCTCGAACTCGCGAAGGCCACGGGGATCGATACGAAGCGGGTCACCTATGCGACCTGGGCTATCAGCTGCTCGTTCGCATCGACGGCCGGCGTCCTCCTCGGCCTCACGAGCTTCTTGCGGCCCGAGATGGGTCTCAACATCCTGCTGTTGATCTTCGCGGCGGTCATTGTGGGAGGGGTTGGCTCACCGTGGGGGGCGGTGCTCGGCGGCCTCGTCATCGGCCTCTCTCAGGAGATGTCGGCCCCCCTATTCATCTGGCTCGGACAACCGGACGTCATCGGCCTGGTCAACGCTTCCGCCTACAAAGTCGCAATCCCATTCATCATCCTGATCGTCGTGTTAATCCTGCGGCCGTGGGGAATCGCAGGACGCCCACCGGCGTTTGTGAGCCGGGTATATTTCGTCGAGCGAATCACCCAGGCCATCCTGTCCAGAACAGCCAAGGCCGAACAGGCGGACGGGGACGATGGAGGCTAGCGACGGATGGCCATCGATACCGGCATCCTGATCAACGTCGGGTTCTACGTCAGCTTCTCCATCGTCTTCGCAATCCTCGCGCTCGGGTTCAACCTTCAGTGGGGATACACGGGTATATTCAACGCGGGCATCGCGGGCTTTTTCCTGATCGGGGCCTACACCGCGGCGATCGCGATCACTCCGCCGACACCGCCCTCCCCCGGATACCCCGGGCATCTCGGTGGCTACCAGCTCCCCATCGCGGCGGGCGCCATCCTTGCGATGTTGGTATCCGGGTTGACGGCAATCGCCATCGCGCTTCCCACGTTGCGGCTCCGGGCGGATTACTTGGCGATTGCAACGCTCGCGTTCGCGGAGGTCGTGCGGACCGTCGCCATCAACCTCGAACCGGTGACGGCCGGAACGATCGGCATCATCGGCATTCCGCGCCTTTTCACGTTCTCCGGCACCAACTCCGCGCTCTTCACAACCGGCACCGTGGTCGGCGTGGGGGCCGTCATCATCCTCGTCCTCTTTGTGGTCCTTCACTTCATTGTTGAGTCGCCATGGGGCCGGGTTCTGCGGGCCGTCCGCGAAGATGAGGAGGCGACGATGGCCGTCGGCAAGAACACCTTCTGGTTCAAGCTCCAAGTCTTCGCAATCGGCGGTGCGCTGATGGGGTTGGCCGGCTGGTTCTTCGTGATGGCGCTGCCCTACCTCGAGCCCGCGGGCGATTTTGCTCCCGCGGTGACGTTTTCGATTTGGGTCATGGTGATCGTGGGCGGGGCCGGAAACCTCAAAGGTTCGATCGCCGGGGCGTTCCTCGTCTATGGCTTGGAGTGGTCGTCCGTCCAGTTGAAGGACCTTGCTCCTGATGCACTCAGTCCCTCAATTCCATACATCCGCCTCATGATCGTTGGGGCCCTGCTAATCGTCCTCATCATCTACCGTCCCGAAGGAATCCTTCGCGAAAAAAAGCGCGTGCTACGATGAACGCGACCGCGGGGGCACCTCCTATTCTGAGCGTCCAACGGGTCCGAAAGTCGTTTGGCGGAATCCGGGCTGTCGACGATTGCTCTCTATCGATCAATGCGCAATCGATCACCGGCCTGATCGGTCCGAACGGAGCCGGGAAGTCGACGCTGTTCAATATCATCGCGGGCCTGTACCGGCCGGATGCGGGCGCCATCTGGCTGGCGGGCCGCAGAATCGATGGTTTGCCTCCCTATGAGATCGTCCATCGCGGCCTGACAAAGACCTGGCAAATCCCGCACGAGCTCCGGAACCTGACGGTCCTCGAAAACCTACTCCTTGGCGCGAAGCGCAACTCCGGAGAGCACCTGCTTAACGTCCTGCTTCTATCGGGCGCCGTTCGGAGCGACGAAAAGCAATGGAGGGCAAGGGCCCGCGAGGTGCTGCGGCTGACCGAACTCGACGGACTCGCCAACGAACACGCGAAAGCCCTGTCGGGAGGTCAAAAGAAGCTCCTCGAACTCGCCCGCGCCCTGATGACCGATCCAGCAATCGTCTTGCTTGATGAACCGGTCGCGGGCGTGAATCCCCGGCTCGCCGGGAACCTCATGGACCTGATCGAACGGCTGCGACAGGGAGGAAGGACGTTCTTCCTCATCGAGCACGACATGAACGTCGTCATGAACCGTTGCGATCGGGTAATCGTCATGCACCAGGGACACGCCATCGCGGAAGGAACGCCCGCCAGCGTGAAGGCGAACCCTCTCGTGATCGAATCGTACCTCGGCGGCTGATCATGCTCCTCCAGGCACAGGATTTGCACTCCGGATACGGGGAGATGGAGATCCTTCACGGGGTTTCGATCGATCTCGACCAGAAGGAGATCGTCGCGGTGATTGGGCCGAACGGCGCGGGGAAGTCGACGCTCATCAAGACGATCTTCGGGCTGCTCCGAATCTCTGGCGGCCAGGTCCTGTTCGACGGCGCCGACATCACGGGAAAGCCTCCCCGTGAGCTCGTCCTCCAAGGCCTTGCGTATGTGCCCCAGACGAACAACACATTCCCCTCGCTCACGGTCCTCGAAAACCTCCAGATGGGGGCAATCACGCGTCGGACGTCGCCGCTGTCAATCCCATGGACCCGAACGGACCACTCCGGAACACAATCCCAGATGAACGATGCACAGATCCGCGAACGGGCGACCCACGTGGTGGGGATGTTCCCCAACCTGCGCCCCAAGCTCCGCGAACGCGCGGGTACGCTCAGCGGTGGGGAGCAGCAGATGGTCGCGTTGGCGAAGTCCTTGATGCTGGATCCGAAAGTGCTCCTAATCGACGAGCCGTCGGCGGGGTTGGCGCCGAAGCTCGTCGAAGCCCTGTTTTCGAAGATCCTCGAAATAAACGAGGCCGGAACGGCGGTCATTATGGTCGAACAGAACGCCAAGAAGGCGTTGGCAATCGCGCACCGCGGATATGTGCTCGAAACGGGTCGCAACCGCTTTGCTGGCACCGGGCAGGACCTTCTGCACAATGCCGACGTGGCGAGGCTCTACCTCGGCGGGTAGGTTAGGAAAGCCGAGGCTACTGGCACGCGAAAGAAGGAAAGAGGAAAGAAGAGGGGTCAGTTCAGCCGGAACGGAGCCGCGGCCACAAGCTGTGTGGTGAAGCTGTTGACGTGATCGGCCTGAGCGCTCTGGCCCACCAACTGGAGAGCCGCCGCGGCGGGCACCACGAGCGACTCTCCGAAGTAGGCGACGCGGTAAATCTGGTAGTTCGGCGCCGCGCTGACGCTCCAGATCTCGTAGCTTCCGCGGCCGGGATCGTTCGTCGAATTGAGATTCTCCGACCCCGAGGCTCCCTCCCAGTTTATCGTATGGTTAGCAGCAAGCTCCGCCAGTGCCTTGGGCCATTCCGCTCCATGTATGACCGTCCCATTCGGACCCGACACCGCGCGCAGCTGCGACCGAATCGACACGCCATCCACGGCCCCGGCCTTTTGAGCGGCTAGGGCAATCATGTAAACCGCGTCGTACGCGTGGGAGGCATAGAGCGCAGGGACCTCATTCATGTACTGCGCTTTGTACCTCGACACAAAGGCGTTGTAGAGGGTGGAGTTCGGCGCAGCCGGCGAGGTGCCCCAAATCTTCGTCACATCAACCCCGACTGACGCGCCGCGAAGCGAATCGATGAAATCTTGGCTATCGAGTCCTTCCGAGAAGACCCACTGACGGTCCCACCACGGGTGGGTCGACAATCCGGCTTGCCACTGCTTCATCACAGTCAATCCGGTGTCCGGATACCCGACAAAGTAGACCACCTGCGGGGCCGTCGAGGCGCCTGCGGTGAACAACTGGTTCAATGCACCAGTGTAGTCCGGCTGCGCCTCCGGGATGATCACCGGGGTACCGTTAATCGTTCCGCCCAAGGACGTGAACTTCGCCTTGAAGTTGTTTGCCAGGCCAACGCCGTAGGGATTGTTGATAGCGAGGACTCCTGCATATCGGAACGAGCTGTTCGTGTAGAGATAGCTCCCTGCGACGGCACCCTGAAGCGCGTCCGAGGAAATCGTCCGGAAGAACCAACCACGTGTTACAGTGAGATCCGATAGCTTCACAGAAGTTGCGGAGGGAGAGACCATCGGGACGGCGTTGCTGATGATGGTATCGAGCGACGACAAGGAGCCGCCCGAGAACTGCGCCCCGACGATCGCGTCCACGTGGTTTTGCGTGATGAGTTTCGTCGCGGCCGCCGCGGCCGCGAGGGAATTTGTCTGGTCGTCTTCACTGAAGACCTGAATAGGCTGACCGAGGACCCCGCCTGCGGCGTTGATTTCTGCGACGGCGAGCTTCGCACCTTTTGTATCGCTCGGTCCGTATGGAGACAACCCTCCCGTCAGAGAAAGGAGGGTCCCAATTCGAAGAGCTGGTTTCGCCGGTGCGCTGGAGAACACCCCCGCGAAGCCGGCCGCGAGCGTCAGCACATTCGTCAAGACGAGAACTGCAATCACGATCCACAAAACCCTGGTCTTGGGAGCCGATTTTGCGATCTCCCCAGAAGGCGCCTTCTCCTCCTCCATGATAACCCCGCTCGGGGATATTTTGACACAGTCTTAAACGTTCTGGCGTTCGGGGGCGAACGGCGGTTAGAGCAACGTTCGAACCGGACCGCTGCACTGCTTGCGTTAATCATTCAGAGAGGTGGAAGGGAGATTGTCAGATTGGGAATCGATTCAGACCGGTCGCTCACGGCCGTAGATGACGTATCCGACGAGACCGAAGATGGGGACCAAAAACACGATCGCGAGCCAGAACAGCCCGTTCATGCCGCGGATCCTCGCGTCCTGGTATACCCAGAGCGCGATGAGAAGGAACGCGAGGTACAGTCCGATGAGGAACAACGTGAACGTGGTGAGCGATGTCGCCGCTTGGAATGGGATCGCGATGACTGACAAGGCGACTGTCGCGCCGCTCACCCCACGCCCCTCCCGATGAAATCCGAGGGGCGGATGCCCCGAGGCATATTTATAGGATGTCGCGCGACGGGCCATCGCCCAAGGGGAACGTTTTATTCGGTCGCGCGACGCTCACGTTTCGGAGCGGGGGTTGGCAGAACTCACGACGGGGGCGCTCATCCTCGTGGTCGGCGCCGTGTTCACGCTCCTTGGCCTCCTGTTCTTCCCGTTCCTCTGCCTCGGCGTCCCGCTCCTGATAGTCGGGCTCATCTTGGTCGTGGTCGAGGGCGGAGAGACGAGGAAGCAGCCTGTCTACGGCTACCCGGCGTACTATCCTTATCCGACGCTTCCGCCGGGAACGCCCATTCCGCCGCCGGGGCAAGCGCCCGGTGCCACGCCAGGGACCTCGGGACAGCCGCCGATTCCCGCAGGTGCGAAATTCTGCACGACCTGCGGAGCCGCTCTCCCGCCCGGCCTCTCGTTTTGTCCAAACTGCGGAGCGCGCATCGCCACGTAGCGTGCGACCCCCGCAACGCCTTTATTCCAGAGAACTCCTCACCGGCGCGGTACCTTGGTCAAGAGCTCCGACGTATCTGGCTTCTACAAGAAGAGCCCGGAGGATCGATGGCAGATCATCCGGTCCTTCGGCGATCTGACGGACGCAGAAATCGAAACGATCCGGAACACGGGCGCCTTGAAGTTCGACCAAGTGGACCGAATGATCGAGAACGTCGTGGGCGCGATGCCGATCCCGCTCGGCATCGCCGTGAACTTCCGAATCAACGGGCGCGACTACCTCGTCCCGATGGCCATCGAGGAACCGAGTGTCGTTGCGGCGGCCTCGAACGCGGCCCGGATGGCCCGGGAGCGAGGGGGCTTCACGACGAGCGCGTCCGGGCCCATCATGATCGGCCAGATTCAGCTCGTCGGCGTGCCGGACCCGCACGGCGCGCGCATGACGATCCTCGCGCACCGCGACGAGATCCTCTCGATCGCGAACGAGAAAGACCCCATGCTCGTCAAAGTCGGCGGCGGGGCGAAAGACGTCGAGGTCCGGGTCGTGGACTCGAAGCGAGGCCACATGGTCGTGACCCACCTGATCGTGGATTGCCGCGACGCGATGGGGGCGAACGCCGTGAACACGATGGCGGAAGCCGTGGCGCCACGTATCGAAGAGTGGACGGGAGGCCGCGTCTACCTGCGGATCATCTCGAACCTCGCGGTGCGGCGCCTGGTCCGGGCGCGGGCCGTGTTCGCGAAAGACTCGATCCGGACGGGTGAAATTCCCGGCGACGAGGTCGTCGAGGGCATCTTGGAAGCGTACGCGTTCGCGGACGCGGATCCGTTCCGGTGTGCGACCCACAACAAGGGCATCATGAATGGAATCGATGCGGTGGTCGTGGCGACGGGAAATGATTGGCGCGCGATCGAGGCCGGAGCCCACGCATACGCGGCGTGGAAATCCGGCGGGTACCGGTCGCTCACGGCCTGGGAGAAGGACGCGAACGGCGACCTCGTCGGGACGATCGAGCTCCCGATGGCCGTGGGGCTCGTCGGCGGCGCGACCGCGGTGCACCCGACCGCGAAAGCAAACGTCAAGCTCCTTGGCGTGAAGTCCGCCCAGGAGCTCGCAGAAGTCATCGCCGCGGTGGGCCTCGCGCAGAACTTTGCCGCCTTGCGCGCTCTCGCAACGGAGGGAATCCAAAAGGGACACATGGCGCTCCATGCGCGGAACGTCGCCGCGACGGTCGGAGCGATCGGCGACGAAGTCGACCGCGTCGCGGA
>Ga0209056_10008759_pt1 | contig 10368 bp, 5 predicted proteins | sample GraSoiAngelo_114_FD_185876 | JGI IMG/M metagenome (GOLD analysis project Ga0209056, IMG submission 185876) | Grasslands soil microbial communities from the Angelo Coastal Reserve, California, USA - 14_0903_13_40cm (SPAdes) (version 2) | ecosystem: Environmental > Terrestrial > Soil > Grasslands ...
CAAATCGCCCGAAGCTATTCCCAACCTCCGGACTTTGCCAGGCGACGTTGTCGTAGTTTGGCGCGAGGCGCTGATGGAGAATGCTGCCGGTGCCCGTCCACAGCGAGTTATCCGGTGTCACATTGAGACCATTGATGCAAGGAGGGTAGCCGTATGGATCGCAATCGGTCGCCAACTGACGCGTGAACGTCTCGGTGTAGCTATCGTTGCCCCATTGCAAAAAGTGGCCCACGCCTGATATGTCTCCGAGTACGAGACCGGCCGGGCTGGCCCGATTACTAAGCAGCGTACCATTTGTGCCTTGGAGAAGGTTGCGTAATTGACGGCTTGGCCCGTCCCAGGTGTAAAGATCGCCAGTGCTAACGAGTGCGGCAATCTCTTTGTTGCCATCACTGTTGAGGTCTTCCACGATGAGGCCGTTGACGCTGCTAAATCCGCTGGCGAGAGCGACCGAGCGCCACGATTGCACGCCCGAGGGATAGTCATAGACATAAACATAAACGCCATCTGAACCGGTGTGGGCGACGGTGTTGCCGGCAATGATTTTGCGCGTGCCGTTATTGTCGAGATCAGCTACCTCAACGAAGTTAAACGGATTGCCTACCGGCCGCGTCGCATTTGTCCATATCCGCGTAAAGGTGTTGTCCGAGTCAAATCGATAGATCTCGATCGCGCCATCGTAGAGATAATCGGCGCCAATCACAATGGACATGCGTCCATTGTTCTCGACATCTTCCAGCTTGAAGTCATGCACGCCCGTCCATGCGTAGTTATCTACAACCGGATCCGATATTGCTCGCAATGCCAAAGTAGCAAGATCAAATACCAGAATACGCCCGCTACCGTACGTAGCATCGGAGTACGCAGAACAGACAACCAACTCCGGCTGCCCATCTCCGTCGAGATCGCCAATCGCTGGCCCCAGGAAGGGGCCCTCCAAATCCACGTTCTGCCATTTAATGTCGTGCGTTCCGGTTGTGCTCGCCACGTACAGATGATCCGGACCAGTATCACTGTATCCCGCTCCCCAAAGCAACTCGACTACTCCATCGTTATCTACATCGCCGACCGCGATGTTGGTAACACCGTGCTCCGGGTTGTTTACTTCCCACAATAGCGCCTGCGTATTGAGATCGTGAACATGCACCGTACCCCATTGGGCATCCCCGATGATGATCTCAGGGACACCGTCGTTGTTAACATCGGCTACCTGAATTCCGCCAGTGTTGAAGTTCGGAATCGACCACCGCGGGACCTGGCGGGCAACATCATAAGAGTAAATGATGTCCCATGCATTGGCACCAATGAGCTGCTGATAATTCTCGCCCGGGAACGGGGCCAGCTTCAGATAAGAACCGAAACCGGCGTTGTATGTCCACTGGACAGTATGCGTGCTGGCGTCGACGACATTACCACTGGTTGTCGCGATCTCGATTGCTGGATCATTGTCCATCTGCCCCGCGACCACGTCATAACCACCCGCTCCTGTAACTTGCCAGAGTAACTGTCCCGCGCTATTGAAGACAAATAGGTCGTCTTGTGTGGTGACAATCAACTCCGCAAGTCCATCTCCATCGAGATCGGTTAGGCTTAGCCCCGTCAATCCGTAAGAGCCAGCGATTCCCGTATCGAAGTGGCCGAGTTCCGTTTTGGTCGCAAAGTCATAGAGATAGATCAGCCCGTCATTCAGCATCACAACGAGTTGCCAATTCGACGCACTCGTGACATGCGCAAGCCCAATTCGGCTAATAGTTACGGAGTATTCACCTTCGCGAGGCGGGTAGATTGGACTAACGAAAATCTGATCGTAGCCGCCCGTTGTTTGGTTGTGTTGGATGGAATGCCAAAAATCGTTGCCCCAGAAATAACCCTGTGAACTGCCGCCAATGACGATCTCCGGAGCCCCATTTGGTACTGTCGGACCAATCACAATATTGCTCGCCCCGATACCGGAGCCGAAGATGGCGTACTGCCAGAACGCTGCCTGGACGATTGGTGGCGGTCGTGGCGTGGGACGCGGCGCCGGAGTCGGTTGAGGCCGCGGTGTCGCCGTAGCACCGGCTATGTGTGCGCGCGCACGACTCGAGCGAAGATTTGGCGAATTCCGCTGCACCCGGGCCATCCGCTCGAGAGTTTTGCGATCATAATTAACGTGGCGCCCTTGAGCGTCCATCACTGGCGCGCCATATTGATTTACAGGCAATTGCTTCCGATCGGCAGCTTTGACCAAGCCTGGTGAGCACGCGAGAAGTATGGCAGTTATGCCAAGCTGGGACGAACGAAAAGGGACAACGGAACTTAAAGATTTTGTCATGGGGGCGATAAGAGAGAGCCCTTTTAGCGTCCGCGGGTCCTGTTTACAAGGGATATTTTTGGTCAGTTCCGGAGCAAAACGCGGGTGCCGTGTTTGATCGTGCGCGAGATTCGCTTTGTCTTTTGCGGCTGGATTTCTGATTCGAGAGCGACATATTCTGCTCGCTTGTTCTGCGCCCGTAGCTCAGCTGGATAGAGCAACGGATTTCTAATTCAAGCCTAACGAGTTGCGCATTGTTTCACTGCTTTGCACAGCGTTGCCTACGCTAGGTATTTGGCGATTCAGCATTCGCGGTGTGTTGTGTAGAGTTGCACCGTTTTCCAGCAAAATTTTAGCCGACCGTAGAAAAAACCGTGAAAAAACCGCCAACGTCTCATAACCACGGATTGCTACTTCGTAAATCTCCGTGACGCGCTAAGCGGTACCCGCTAAATGCGTGCCGGCAGACTAAACTTCCGCGGGTGATTTGGAGCCTTAGCAAATTCCCGGGCGGCTGTTGCACTAGTCCGACAGATCTGGCCCCGGGACTATGACATCGGCACGATCACCGGCGGAAGGATGAGGAATTCGCTGCCCACTGGGACCAGGCGAACGAATACGCCGTCGAACTGCTCGCAGCCAGAGCCCACCAGCGAGCATTGAAAGGTCAGTGGCTCGCAGCGCCAGGGCCGCGAGTTTAGGCGGCGACGGGAATCGGCCTTTGAACGCGACTCTTTGGGTTAGGCCATTAGCGCGATTACCCCGATTCGCGCGCGCCGCTATTGGAAAAATAGTGAGGAGAAATGCGCTTCTATCGTTGGGGTGCCACTTCGGCTCATATTGAAAATCCGCGATTTGCAATTTCAGGGTAAGAAGCGACTGCGACCAACCCCAGAGCGTAGCGCCGCCGCCGCCGCACTTGCGGGCCAATGTCGTTTTTGTAGCGGGCGTCGATTTGCCCCTCAGCGCTCCTTGGTGTTAGTTGGCTCTGTGACGCAGTCATCCGCCTTGCTCGCGCTGGCTAACGATCCTGTGTGGTTCTGCCTGAGGACTGAGCCCAAGCGAGAGCACCTGGCGGCGGTGGGACTGCGGCGTCACTTTGGAATCGAGTGTTTATCGCCGCGGCTACGTTTTCGCAAGCTGACTCAGAGAGGGCCAGTATGGTTTGTGGAGGCGATGTTTCCAGGTTATTTGTTCGCGAAATTTGTCTATTCCACTCAGCGTCGGGCGGTCGAAAGCTCGCACGGAGTCCGGGGAATTGTCCGATTTGGAGATCGCCTGGCAACCCTGCAGGAAGAGATCATCGCCGCCCTTCAGTCAAAGGCTGGCTCCGACGAGGTCGTCACCATCGATTCGTCTCCCAAAATTGGCCAGCCGGTCCACATAGTAGAGGGACCTTTTCAAGGACTCGAGGTGGTGGTCACCCAACTTTTGCCTGCCAAAGAACGAATTCGAGTGCTGCTCGACTTTCTCGGGCGATCCTTGGAGATAGAAGTTCCTACGGGAAAAGTGCTCCCCGCCTAAGGACAAAACACGCTAAAAAACACAAAGTGGCCACCCCCCAGGAACAGCCACTTTGCTTCCAGCTCAGCTTCGCGAGGACCGGGACGCTTTGCTGAAAATCGTTTTTTCTGGTTAACCGGTTAGGTAACGCCGAACCACACCAAGCGCGCCGAGAGCCACCCCGAGTAACGTTACAGTGGCGCCGCCGTCAGGAACAGAACCACCAGTTGGGCCAAAGAGTATCCACCCGGAAAGGGCATGCCCTTTGGGCCCAAGCAAAGGAATCGTGATTTGCCCAGTTAAGCCACCGATGTACCAAACTTGAGAAATATCTCTTTGGCCGTCGTATTTCGCAAACAGGTATGTAAACTTACCGTAGAGGTTAAGGTCTATGGTGATGCCGGTACCGGTTACAGCTCCCGTTGCTGAGGCCGTAGGCAAGTTAGCGAACATATTCGTTGTGCGCGTGATTTTCTGGATGCCTTCCGCTCCCCCGAAGTCATGGTTTACAGAATCGCCAAGACTCAACTTAATCATAAAGTTAATATAATCTCTTACGTCGGCGGGACTGGCTGGTGAACCAGGCGTCACGGTGCCAACAACGTGTGTATCCCCCGGAAAGAAGCCCAGAACGGTATTCGCACTGGCGTTGTGGCTGAATGCGAGCGTAAGGGCACAAAAGGCCGCCGACAATAAGGCCAGTTTGGTAGGGGAGATCTTGTACATGCGCATACGTGTGATTGGTAAAAAGCAAGCCTTGTGCCATAAACTAAGTAAGCTGCAGATCAAATTATAAGTTTCAGTGTCTCAACTCCTTAGGCAGTGAATGAATTCCCGCCGATTTACGGTCAAGTCCCCAAAATCGTCAAGTATTCCGACGTTTTACCGGGTTCGTCCACAAAATGCCAGAAGAATGTCGAAGCACCCGCCTTCGTAACGGTAACACGGCGAGGCAGGCGAATGACGAATGACGCCTGGGCAAATTTTTTTCTTCCCGCGAATCACGCTAATTGACGCGAATCAAGGAAGGGCGCTTTTCCCAAGCGCCTGAAATCGTTGCCAGTCGGGGAAACCGCGACCCGGGCTCAATCTGGGTTGCGGCTGTGCCCGCTTTGCACCTCCCTGTTTTTCGAGTTTTTTGGCGCCTGCCGGGGGCTGTAGTAGTGCAGCGGCGGCGGGTGTTTTGGCGGATCCCACTTCGGTTGCCGCTGCGCCGCATTCCTCTTCTGCGTTGAATTCAGCTCTTTGCCTGCTATTTCCCGACTCAGGCAAAGATGCCCGTCGATCTTCGTGCAAAAACTGCGCTCCGCTGACTGAGCTCGATTCTGGTTACCGAGTCTTACTTAACCGCTTCTGGGTGTCGCAGTGGAAGGTTTTTTCGATAGCTGGCAATGTCTGATTGAAGGTCTTTTGTCAACGCCGAATTGTCTTGAACAACAGCCAGTTGGAAGGCTTGTTGAGCTTTGTCGAGGGCTTCAGAAAATCGGCCGGTCTCTGCGTAGCCCGCCGCCAGTATCCGAAGAGCGATTATTGCCTTCTGATCATTCCCATGGCCAACGAGCTCGGTTATCTTTTTCGCCAACTCAACGGCCTTGGCGCCATCCCGTAATGACGCGTCTGGAGAAGTAGCAAGCACCCATGCCAGTTTGGCTTGGGCGTAAATGCCATCTGGGTTGATTTTCAAACTTTCTTTCAAATGCGCGACTGCCTCGTGCACGCGTTCCTTTCGTAAGAGACCTTCTGCGAGTGCGTCGTGCGCAGGGAAGTAGCGGGCATGAATTTTGATTGCTTCTTCAGAATGAGAAATTGCTTCGTCCACACGATCCGCCCTTAGAAGGACTTCGGCGAGATTCGCGTGTGCAATATCGTTATTAGAGGTGACAGCGAGTGTGTGATTCCACAGTGTTTCGCTGTCACGCCAATAGGTGTTCTGAACCCAGGCCAACCACGCGAGAGCGGCAATTACTACTGCGGCTGTAGTCGTAAGGATCTGATGACGGTAGCGCCACGTCACAGACAAGTCTGCTGCAGTCCAGGTCGCCATCAGATAAAGGCCGATATGCGGGAGATAGGTGTAGCGGTCCGCCCGCGCCTGAGCTCCGACCTGCGCGATTCCAATTATGGGCACAAGCATTCCGATGTACCAGAACCACCCGGTCACCAAGTATCGATGCCCCTTACCAAAAGCGAGCACAACTGCCGTAACGCCTGCCAAGAATGCGATGGCTGCGGCGACTTTCCAAAATGCCAGCCGATACTCGGGATGCGGATAAACGAGTGCCAGGTCGATCGGAAAAACCATCTGCCAGATGTAGGCAACGTAGCTCACAAGCGCGTTCTTGATTCGCCACAAGAGGGGTAAAGATTCGACAGAAACAGTGGCGCGCCTTTGGGCGAACAGCGTGATTATGGAAGACCCGGCAGAGAGAACGAGCAGAGGAACCTTTTCCATTACGAGACCGCGAACCACTGACCACCTTGGCTCGCCGTAGCTCCGAGAAGGCGGCTGACGGGTGACCCCTGATCTGCGACTTCTGACTTGTGACGGCTGATTTCCAACTCTGTTGAGGGGCCAGTAGTCGAGCAAGAGGAGTACGAGCGGGAGTGTTACGAGCGTAGGCTTGGCCATCAGGCCAAGCGCAAAGACCAACGCGACAATCCCGTAGCGCATGCTTGCTGGCTTGCGGACGTAACAAACATAAGCACCTAGCGTGAGCATGAAAAATACACCGCTAAGCACATCCTTGCGTTCTGCAATCCAAGCAACCGACTCCACTCTTAGAGGATGAATAGCAAACACCGCAGCTACAAACGCGCTGCGCCAGAGCGCGCCTGTCATTTCCCACAACACAAGGAAAAGCAGGATCACGGCGATCATATGCAGTAGAACATTAGTAAAGTGGTGTCCCCCTGCATTCAGCCCAAAGAGTTGACAATCCAGCATGTGCGAGATCCATGTCAGCGGATGCCAGTTCTGCATCCACGAATGTGTGAAAGCCCAGAGAATACCGGTTGAAGTTAAGCCTGTGGTGATCTGGGGATTTTGGAAGACGTATCCTTGGTCATCGAAGTTGATGGACGGATGGCGCAACGTCTGTCCGAAGACCAGCCAGGTAATGGCCATCAGAAAAATAACAACACCTAGAATGGTCGCACGCGGTGCAGGGGAGTGCGACGATCGGATTTGCTTTGCTTTACGCGATCGGGCGAGCATTGCTTTTCATCTCAAGGAAGGTCCCATCCAAAGCGACACGGAGACCTGTCGCACTCCGAAAGCTCCGCGAAAATCCAGCGGAAATTCTCTCCAATTCGCGTTCATTCGCGCCGGGCACGCCGTAGCCGAGCCGACGCGGGTGGCTTCGCGGGCTCGACTTGGGTTGCCGCTGCGCCGCCCCTGCGTCCTCTGCGCCGCTATGCGTGAAAGTTTTCGCAGCCTTGCGCAAGTTTCTCGTTCTCCTTGTTCGTCCTCGACTGCTCGCTTTCTTACAGAAGATAACGAAGACAACAAAGACTGTGTCCTGCGACTTCGGAGCTGAGTTTGTCTGCCTTCTCATAAAGTGGATGCATCGGAAAAAGGTCTACAGAAGACCGCGAGGAAAGCGAAGTTTTGAATTTGCGTTCCGTTGGAATACAAGCCCTTCCTTGACTTCGTTTCCTTCTGTAGGAACATTGGGTTGCGGCTGCGCCGCCGCTGGGTCCTTTGTGTTGAATCCAATTCGTTGCCTGCTGTTTCCTGATCGGGCAACGATGATCGTGCAAAAACTGCGCTCTGCTGACTGAGCTCGATTTTGATTACCGAGTCTTATTTACCGCTTCTGGGTCTCGCAGCGGAATGTTTCTTCGATAGCTGGCAATGTTTGATTGAAGGTCTTTTGTCAGAGCGAAGTTATCTTGAGCCATGGCGAGTTGCAAAGCTTGTTGAGCTGTCGCGATAGCTTCAGGGAATCGGCCGCTCTCTGCGTAGCCCGCCGCAAGTGTTCGAAGAGCGATTATTGCCTTCTCATCATTTGCCGGGCCAGCGCGCTCGAGTACTTTTTTCGCCAAGTAAATGGCCCTGGGGCCATCCCGCAATGACGCATCCGGAGAAGTGGCAAGCACCCACGCCAGGTTGGCCTGGGCACTCAGGTCATGTGGCTTGATTTTCACAGTTTCTTTCCAATGCCCAACTGCCTCCTCCACACGCCCCCTTCGGAAGAGACCGAGGGCCAATGTATCGTGCGCATTTCCGTCGCTGGGGTGAATCCTTAATGCTTCTTCGGAATGAGAAATTGCTTCATCGATGCGATCCTCCCTCAGAAGGACTTCGGCGAGATTCGCATGTGCGACATCGTTATGTGCGGTAACGGCGAGCGTGTGAGTCCAGAGTGTTTCGCTGTCACGCCAATAGGTGTTCTGAATCCAAGCCAACCACGCGAGAGCGGCAATTACTGCTGCGGCGGTAGCCGCAAGGATTTGACGGCGGTAGCGCCACGCCACAGACAAATCTGCGATGGTCCAAGTCGCCATCAGGTAAAGGCCGATCTGCGGGAGGTAGGTGTAACGGTCCGCTCGCGCTTGAGCGCCGACCTGCACGATTCCGATTACGGGCACAAGCATTGCGACGTACCAGAACCACCCGGTAACCAAATATCGACGCCTTTTGCGGAAAGCCAGCACAACTGCCGTGACGCCTGCCAAGAATGCGATGGCTGTGGCGACTTTCCAAAACGACAGCCCATATCCGGGATGCGGATAAACGAGTGCCAAGCGGATTGGACAAATCATTTGCCAGATATAGGCAACATAGCTCACAAGCGCGTTCCTGATTCGCCACAAGAGGGGTAGAGACTCGATGAAACTGGCGGCGTTCCTTTGGACGAAGAGTGTGATTATAGAAGATCCAGCAGAGAGAACGAGCAAAGGTATCTTTTCCCTTACCAGACCACGAACCACTGACCGCTGACCGCTGACCCCTCCTCTGCGATTTCTGACTTCTGCCGTCTGATTTCCAACTCTGTTGAGGGGCCAGTAGTCGAGCAAGAGGAGTACGAGCGGAAGTGTTACGAGCATCGGCTTGGCCATGAGGCCAAGCGCGAAGACCAACACGACAATCACATAACGCATGCTTGCTGGCTTCCGGACGTAACGGACATAAGCACCTAGCGTGAGCATGAAAAATACACCGCTGAGCACATCCTTGCGTTCTGCAATCCACGCAACGGACTCCACTCTTAGGGGGTGAATAGCAAACACCGCAGCTACAAACGCGCTGCGCCAGAGCGCGCCTGTCATTTCCCACAACACAAAAAAAAGCAGGATCACAGCGATCATGTGCAGTAGAACATTAGTAAAGTGGTGTCCCCCTGCATTCAGCCCAAAGAGTTGACAATCCAGCATGTGCGAGATCGAGGTAAGCGGATGCCAATTCTCCATATGCGAATGTGTGAAAGCCCAGAGAATACCGGTTGAAGTTAAGCCTGCGGTGATCTGGGGATTTTGGAAGACGTATCCTTGGTCATCGAAGTTGATGGACGGATGGCGCAGCGTCTGTCCGAAGACCAGCCAGGTAATGGCCATCAGAAAAATAGAAACACCTAGAATGGTCGCACGCGGTGCAGGGGAGTGCGACGATCGGATTTGCTTTGCTTTATGGGAGGGGGCAAGCATTGCTTTTCATCCCAGGGAAGGGTCCCATCCAAAAGGCCACGGAGACGTGTCGCACTGCGAAAACTCCGCGACAATCGAGCGGAAATTCTCTCCAATTCGCATTCATTCGCGTCTTGCCGCGCCGGAGCTTTACGAAGGCGGGTGATTCGCGGGAAGACACGAGAGACACGACTGAATCAAACGCAGAGGACACAGAGATTATCGGCAGACGAAACTCCAAAAAATAACGGCAGCGGACGATCTGCTACTTTGTCATTAGGCCGTTATTTCGTCATTCGTGCTTCGACATTCTTGTCTTTGTGCCTTGGGTACAAGAAAAGTGGCCGTCCCGAGGAACGGCCACTTTATCAGCTAAACTTTTTTTAAGCGAGGTCGCGAGCACTCGACATTTAACCCGCAAGATAGCGCCGTGCTACACCGAGCAGACCGAGCGCAGCGCCCAGCAACATCACTGTCGCTCCGCCATCAGGAACCCCGGCGGTTCCGTTCCCGGCTGCGAAACCGGTTGAGATGCTGCTGTTTCCTATAGCAAAGATGTGAGCCGCTGCTAGCCAGCCCCCATTGTTCCCTGTCGTGAGGACCAGGACGCTCATGGCGTTTGCCCAACTGCCGCTCGTAAGGGTGAGGGTGAAGGTTACAGAAGTCACCGCACTTGCAAAACCATCATGGTTATTGGTTGTTTGATTGAACGTTCCAAATCCGTCGACATTACCGCTTCCACCATCGCTGAAAGAGGTGGATCCGTTGCCCCCGGTCCATGAAAAGTTGCCAATTGTCCACCCAGCCCCGTTCACATTGACATTAGCGGACGAGCCATCTCCAATAAGAAAACCTGAGTAGGCCGTGAATGTGACGGTGGCGCTGGTGGCGCTGGGGCCCGCCGTCGTGATACTGACGTTGGCATAAGGGCCGGAGAACCCGGAGAT
>Ga0209056_10008766_pt1 | contig 10366 bp, 7 predicted proteins | sample GraSoiAngelo_114_FD_185876 | JGI IMG/M metagenome (GOLD analysis project Ga0209056, IMG submission 185876) | Grasslands soil microbial communities from the Angelo Coastal Reserve, California, USA - 14_0903_13_40cm (SPAdes) (version 2) | ecosystem: Environmental > Terrestrial > Soil > Grasslands ...
TACCGTGAACAACATCGTAGTGTCTGACCCTCGAATGCCGTTCGGCGGAGTCAAGAAGAGCGGGATAGGACGAGAACTCTCAAGATATGGAATGCTAGAATTCACTAACATCAAATCAATCCGTCTCTACGAAAAATCCCCCCTAGCCTTTGTACACGTAGAGTAGAGCGATAAGATCGGACGGCAAACCTTCCTGCCAGGAAAGACTGGTCTCATCTGGGACGAGAGATTCCTCGACTACAACCTCGGACCCCAACACCCTCTGAGACCCATAAGGGTCAAGCTCACCTACGAACTGATCAGATCCAAGGGAATCCTTCAACACGGGTCCGTCCAGGTGATCAAGCCCCGCCTAGCATCCAGAGAAGAGATTCTCCTCTTCCATGAGGACGACTACGTGAGACTTGTCGAACAATACAGCAAGAAAGGCTCAGGTCTCCTCGATATGGGAGACACTCCAGCGTTCAAGGGCTGCTACGAAGCGACAAGCCTCGTTGTCGGAGCCTCCATCGTCGCAGCCGACGAGGTGATGGGCGGCAGACTGTCGCACGCGTTCAATCCTTCCGGAGGATTACACCATGCGCATCCTGAAAGAGCTTCAGGATTCTGCGTTTTCAACGACCCTGCCGTCGTAATTGCACATTTGAAGGCCAGATACAACGTGAAGCGAATTGTCTACCTCGACGTTGACGCTCACCACGGCGACGGCGTCATGTACGGATACTACGATGATCCCGCAGTGCTAGACATTGATTTCCATGAAAGCGGAAAATTCCTCTTTCCGGGCACAGGCTTTCCAGATGAAACCGGAAAAGGAGAAGCTCAAGGATTGAAGCTCAACATTCCGCTACCGCCCTATACAGGAGACGAAGCATACCTTGAGGCGTTTCAAAGAATCGTCCCTGACGCGGTCAAGAAGTTCAGACCTGACATCATTCTAGTCCAATGCGGCGCTGACGGCCATCTTGACGATCGGCTTGCACACCTCAGACTCACAACCAAGGCCTACGCAGAGGTCATCAGCCAAATGCACGACCTCGCGCATGAGCTCTGCAAGGGAAAGCTGCTACTATTCGGAGGCGGCGGATACACACTTGCAAACGTGCCTCGAGTCTGGACCGTAGCGTTCTCAACCCTTGCTGGAGCGAAGCCGAGCGACGAAATCCCATCAGACTGGGCCAAGCAATTCGAAGAGTCAGCCAACGAAGACCCACCTCGCAAGTTGTACGACAAGGCTACTTCAGATGACGAGAAGACTCTGAAAGAGGTCCGAAGAGCGGTCAACGAACTCCAAACCAATCTCGCCCACGAATCGCAATAGCATCTTTTCAACAGGAAAAATCCCTCCTCCTCCCAAAACTGGAAAGCCTCGGGTTTTCCCGTTTTTTAAAATGGAGTCATGGAAAAGAATGATCACTCCCTTCTAAATAGAAGACCCGGGAGAACGTAGAAGCTAACTCCACCTATCCCAACCACTTCTTTCTTTATGGCTCTTCGATTCAGGTTCTCACCCAGTTCTCTCTTTTCGGTCTCGGTTTCCCTGCTCGACTCGCGAGGGATCCGTTCAGTGTCAGAGCGAAGAACCAGACTCTGTTTGTTTGAGCGAGTTCACCGGCGAGAACTACTATGGTCTGAAGATTCTCAAAGGCGATGTTGAACCGAGATGGTTGCTGTGATATTGGTGAGTTGTCCTCTCTGAACAACGGTTCCTGCGACAGGTTGGGAAATCACAAGAGTCAACTGGGAGCTTACGGTGAACTGTCCACTCGCGACTGTCCTGCAGGGGTTCTCAGATTACCCCATTCTCACGATGGCTGTGGATGGACTCAGCCGTATTCAATCGTACACATGCATCAACTAAAGTACTACTCCAGTGACCTAAAATCAGGCAAGAATGTCAGAATTCGATGAGATCCACACGCGAAAACTCGGAAAGACCATTCAGCTTCTCTTGGGAACTGTAGTCATCCTGAGCCTAGGGTTTACGGCGATCTCGATTCAACCCGCTTCTGCTCTTCTAAATTCTTGGTCATCCACTACAAACTATCCAATAGGAATTGAATTCCCAAGTTGTGTAGTCAGTTCAGGGTTTGTGTACTGTATCGCTGGAGACAACTCTAGTGGCTTGACTAACGCTGTATACTTTGCGCCGCTGCTTCCTGCTGGAGGAGCCGGTTCTTGGTCATCGTCAACGAGCTATCCACTTAGGCTTCAGTCACAAAGTTGTGTAACGAGTTCAGGATTCGTATACTGCATCGGCGGCGATACCCGTGGTGGTCTCGCGAATTCCACAAGTGCTGTCTATTTTGCAGCTTTGTCTTCGAATGGAGTTGGTTCCTGGTCACCCAGTACAAGGTACCCGACAAATATCGCCGGCCAAAGTTGTGTGGTCGATTCAGGGTTCGTATACTGCATCGCCGGCGAGAACACTACAGCCTTACCCGGTGGAGGAGTACAGGGTACGATTAATAGTGCTGTCTATTTTGCGCCTTTATCTTCGAGTGGAGTCGGTTCCTGGTCACCCACCACAAGCTACCCAACAGGCATTGTCTTTCAAAGCTGTGTGGTCGATTCAGGGTTCGTGTACTGCATTGGTGGCGATATGGCTAATGGCTTCGGGACCGCTAATGGTTTCACGAACGTTGTCTATTTTGCGCCTTTATCTTCGAGTGGAGTCGGTTCCTGGTCATCTGGCACAAGCTATCCATTGAACGTTATCAGCCCGAGTTGTGTTGTGGGTTCTGGGTTCGCATATTGTATCGGCGGCGATACCGCGACTCATAGTCCCTTTGGTGGTACCTTTACTGGGTTCACTAGTGCTGTCTATTTCGCGTCTTTGTCTTCGAGTGGGGTCGGCTCTTGGGCATCCACTACAAGCTATCCAACGGTCATTTACACACAAAGTTGTGCGTTGGATTCAGGGTTCGTATATTGTATCGGCGGGAATAACGGTAGTGGTGTCCCTAGCGGAACTTGGAGTAATGGTGTGTTTTTTGCGTCCACGTCTCCCAATACCACCTCGACCAGCATAAGTTGTAGTCCTTCTTCCGTAGCTGTCAACCAGCCTACCCAGTGTACAGCAACGGTTACGGATACTTCATCCACTCCCGCTCCGATAATTGGCACAGTCACCTTTTCCAGCAGCAGCTCCGGCTCCTTCACTCCGTCCAACACATGCACACTCAAATCCATCGGTTCTTCAACAGCCAGTTGCGCGGCCACTGTAAGCTATGCGCCGGGGTCTGGCACTGAAGGAACGCAGACTATAACAGGAACTTATGACGGCGACCATCAGGGGAGTTCGGGCACAACCAGCCTAACGGTGACAGAGCGCACAACGTCAACGATGGTAACGTGTCCGAAGGTTAAGGGCAACACAGTCTGCACCGTCACCGTGACAGATACTTCACCTGGAACGGCGATAACACCGGCCGGCACTGTGGCCATGAGCAGCACGGGAAGTGGCATGTTCACCAGTTGCAACCTGTCAGGCACGGGCTCGTCAGCAACCTGCACCGCCACTTATACGACGGGCAAGGGCAAAACAACCATCATAACAATTATGGCAACTTACAGTGGCGACAAAGACCACTTCGGAAGCTCTGGCAACACAACAATAAAGTCCTCCTGATAGTAGGACGGAAGACCATAGACAACGCCCATCAGCTCCACTACTCAACAGTGGCACCGGGGTGCACAGGCCACCGTTCTCTTGAGGGGATCCTCGAAAGGCGTTGGGAGACTATGACGAAATCGTGTGACGATTGACTATCTACTTTCACTTCAGTCTCCCAAACATAACCTCAAGGATTCTCCGACATTTTGACCTTGCCGTCGATGGATAAGAATCCCGACTTCTTCGCCCGCTTGCTGCTAATATGGTGCTGGACGTGCGGCAAGACGAGCACTCACGAGGTGACATGGCGGTGGGGTGGCAGATGTTACCAGTGCCGAGACTGTGGGCAAATGGTGGTGGAAAAGCTCGATTCATTCCAGAAAGAATAGGGGATAGGAGCAAGTCCGGAGCTAAACTTATTAGTTTGAAACGAGAAACGCGTTTTGCCCGCGTAGTAGCCTAAGACTCGGGACGCGAATCCCGCTTTGTGCGGATGATGGCGGTTCCTAAGCGGCGAAGATGCGGGGACTCCTAATTTCATCTTCTAAGAATGACAAGCGTAAGTGAATTCAAATGTCAGCTGAAGTTCGAGTGGCACGGGATAAACCACCCGCTCATGTGTTGAGAACGATGAGCAAATGAGGACGCCCTCATAGGGACATTCTGGAGGACTTGGAGAGCGACGGGAAGACGCCTGAAGCTGTCTTGCTTGCTTGGAGAATAATCCAGATGTATTGCGACAATATCGTTCCAAGAATTTACGGGATTTCATCCCAGAATACAAGATCAAAACCCCTGACTAACCTCCGCGTGTCGGATAAACTCAAACTGTTCCGTCAGATGGAATTGCTTTCTGACACAGAGTTTGATGTTATTCAACAATTCAAGACGAAACGTGACGGGCTTTTCCATCAAGATGGTCTTTTCTTCCCGAACTACACGGAAGCAGAGAAACGCGAACTAACTGACAAAGCAATCGCCGCCGTCGATGTCATGCATAATTTGTCCGACCGAGCACTCAAGATTCCAAGTCCCTATTCCGGCAAGCCTACGGAACCGCCAAAACTTCGGTTCTGAACTCTCTGAGCCGAGAATGTGTTCAGCATCTATTCGTCTATACTTGGAGAAGGTCGGAAACGGGGTCAGTGGTGAACTGTCAACGCGGCAGAGAATTACGCTTTCGACATGCGCTATGAGGGAAGACTATATTCGTTCCCAGAGTAATCGGCGAGTGCGACAATCATGATGCCCAACGACGACCTAATGTCAGAGAAATTCTAGAAGCCGTAGAGAAAATTGTTCGAAGGCACGTTGCTACCGGAGTGAACTTTGAACATTTTCCCAATCCAATTATCGAACACTATGGTGGAAAGATCGCTATTACCTTAGAAGCAAAGGCGATGCTGTTGAAGGAGAACGTGATCGAAGTAGACCGCAGACCCCAATTCTTGGATATCAAGTTCCTAACTCCTATTTCTTAAGCGCTCGGAGTATTTCGTTATTCAGATTTCTTTCGGGGACATTTGTCATGGATTGGCTCGAATAATTCCGCCCTCTTATCGTATCGGTAATGCCAAGGCTCGTCCTCGAGTATTTCTTGGAAGCATGACTTGCAGATAGTGCCGGTTCCCAAAAGTCAGTACGATAGGGGCTTGAAGATTGGTGTTAGAGGTCGCCGAAGCATTAGCTGTCACGGGTTGTGACTCGCGGCACGTCTCAGCCTATCCTCAGTGTTCTTGTTCGCATATTGCTCTATCCGCTCGCACTGAGGACAAACGTAGAGGTCTATCGGAACGGGTTCTTCTCCAAGCTCAGCCCACGCCCCAATCAACAATCGCATGCCCGGTCCAGTTCCACCAACTCGGAACGGCACTCCGTAGTACGCGTCCATCACTTTGTCGCAAGTTGGACACTTCAAGCGTTTCTGTGCGGACCCCGGTTCTTCCGCTGGCGCTTCCAAATGTTGGTTAAGATGTTCGTCTAACTTTGAATCATTGACCCATTATCCAAAAACATTGCATTGAGACTTTGCCAAGGCTCGATACCGGATTGCCATTCTTAAAGACTAAAGAGCCTGACGGGTGGTGGGTTAGAAGGGTGGTCGGAGTCTGAAACTACGATAGAGAAAATCGTTGGTGTGCTCCTACTACTGGTTTTTGTGGGAAGTTTTTCGGCTACCAAAAGTGTGTATGCCGCGTCTCCGATAACGTTGGACGGTTTGGGAGCATTTTCGTCTTGCGGCGTTTTCATGAATAATGTCCGACCCTGTGATACACAGTTACTTACTACAGCCCACGGTCACGATATCATAATTCTCGTGATAGTGGATAGCTCGTGCTGCAATACAAATGAGACTGTATCCTCCATCATTGACAGCAGCGGTCTGGTTTTCACCCCTCGCATTGCCTACTCCACGTACGCTAAGGTCTGGGAATACTACGCCAGAACTACGTCCCCCTTGAACTCAGACAATATCACTGTCGTATATTCCGACTTTGCTTGGTTCGGAATTCAGGTAATCGCCATCCATGGCGCCAACAACCGATCGATATTCGACCAGAACCCTTCGGTTCCTGGAACGGTCTCTTGTCTTGGTCCTACATGTTCTGCCTCTATACAGACTTCCACCTTGGACTTCGTAATAGCGAGTGTAGCGATAAACGATGCTGACTCATGCGAGTATTCGATTGGGGGACCCCAGCCTCCGCAAGGATTCACGCCGGTAGCCTATACGGGTAAGATGGAGGTAGAATATTCGATAACCGCTACGCCGCAAAGCAACGTTGCGTTTCATTGCAACTACGATGACGCAATGGCAATCGTCCTTGACGCAATTTCGTTCTACGGCGCATTCGGTACTTGATTCCCGAAACCCGTGCCAGGACCTTGGGTCATTGTCGCGCTTCGATACGACGTTGAACGACCGACCTCGCGGTCCCCTTCACAAGAGGTCATCTCGTCCGCAAAAAATCATGAAAGGTTATTACGTAGAATAACCCTTATCTCGAAACCCTTTCCTCAGGGAACGAGATTCTACATATGACTAAAGGGACCACCTCATTCGGCAAGGCTGGGGGAAAAGGAACTCACATCCGGTGCCGGAGGTGCGGCCGACATTCCTATCACGTCAGGAAGAAGAGGTGCGCGGCCTGCGGGTTCGGAGCCACCACAACGCTACGAAGATACTCTTGGCAGAACAAGAAGATAAACAGAACTCGCATAGTTTGATAGGCTCGTTCACAAGTCAACCCAAAATTACATTCTCACCTTCGAGACTCAAGAAACATGGACGAGGTCAAGTGCCCACGTTGCAGCAGAAAGATGCGATGGATTCCACGATTGAAGATATGCTTCTGCGACAATGATGGCTACATCCTAAGCCCTCACGAAGCAGAGTTGAACGGTCTTGTCAAAAGCGCGACGCCTGCAACTGTACAGGCTAGCCATTAGTTCTGTAACTCGAGCTATTCAGAACGGTTCCAGTTTCTTATTATTCAAATTCAACGCTCTTATCTCGAGTCATGAGGCCAATCGACTACTCCGCACTTAGAGGACTGAAGGCAGGCGCATTAGGCGGTCTGGTTGGGGCTGCAGTCCTAGGAGTCCTAGCTGGCCTCAGCGCTTTTGTTCTGGACCAGGAAGTTTTCTATGTGACCATCGCGACGAAGGTCGGCCTGTCGTCCCCCGTTTTGACAGGTTGGGCTCTACATTTCCTCGTCGGTCTCGTTGCGGGAGGAGTCTTCATCGCAATCACGGCCTTGCTCAAGAGGTTCGCCCTCGATACCACCCGAAAGAGCTTCTGGGTAGGCCTGCTAGGCGGAATCGCGATCTGGATCGTCGTCTATGTGCCAGTCGCAAAACTGTTGGCTCCCACGGACTTGTCGAATCTCATGTTTGCAGGAGGGAGCTTCATCTTCCACCTAGTCTATGGAGTAGTGACGGCGCTTGTCTCCCTCTGGCTTATCCGTCGAAGCGTCAAGACCCAGATAGCAGCATAGGTTTCGAAACCGCGAGAGCAATAAAACTCCGAACTTACCCGACAATAGCCACGGTCATCACGCCAATTCCTGAATCTTGAATATCCGAATAATTCGTGGTTGAACTGGTGGGCTGGGCAGGATTCGAACCTGCGACCTTCGCCGTGTCAGGGCGACGTCCTAACCAGGCTTCGCCGACGCTGTGAAGCGTCTTAGACGACCAGCCCCGAAGAATCTGCGATTGGAACCCTGTATCAAGCTTTTCCGGTTCACGAGGGTACTCTGGATAACTATCGAAAATAACGACTAAGCTTAAACCAAATCCTCACACGAGGTGCGTTCATGCATCGAAAAATCAGAAAAGCGGTAATTGCGACAGCGATAGTGATTGCGATACTCGTCGGCACAGGACAGCCAGTTCACGCGCAGGGTTTCAACATCTATGCGAAGCAAGATCGAGCATCCTACGTCACGGGAGACTCAGGTACAATGACAATTACGATCGTTAACACGGGCAGTCAACCCCTCCAGTTGAACAATATCACAGTGTTCTGGCCTTGGGCCGGATTTGGACCAGATGGAAAATGGCAGGGTAACCAGACTTCAACATATTCGGGCCAGTTCTTGGCAGCACCTGGCGGAACATCTTCATCGACGTTCACAACCACCTTTCAGTTCACAATACCCTCCTGGTGGGGCTATGCACAATCCTCGCCTTACGGGTGCCCCGGTAGTCCAAGAACAACAAAAGTCCAAGCCTCGAGTTGCATCATCGTGGGGACCGCGGGCAATCCATACGACGGTGCGTCTTTCTCAGCCGCAGGGATGGCAATCTCAATGGCGATACCGACCTACACACCAATCTCGATTGTATCTGAAGCCATACCAATAGCCACTCTCGCTGTCCTCGCAATCGCCACTGTTCTACTAGGTCTGCTGTGGACTAGCAGCCGTCGAACGGCCAAGAAAGCGTGAAGCTCCCCCACTTCTCTTTTCTTTTTTTAAGTATGGAACTTTTCTCACAGTCGAGTTCCGAATACTACGATGTTGTCACATCGAAGGTAACCTCAAGCCTTTTACGAGAATCCAAGATGAAGAGCTTTCTAATGAAAACGAGAAAGATAATGTTAACATTGCTGTCGATAGCATTCTTCTCAGCAATCATTCTGAGTCCGGGACATGCGTCATTTAGCTCCTCTGTGTATGCTTGGACCGACAAGGCTAGCTATCTTCCAGGGGACTCAGGTACGCTCTACGTGAGCGTCTTGAACACTGGAACTGTAGATTTCAGCGTCAAGAATGTCTCAATCGCATTTCCCTGGAAAGCGTACCTCGTGAATCACTGGGACGGAAACTTAACTGATACGGCTATAAACCAGGCTCTGGGTCAGGGGCAAGCCTTCAACAAACAGTATTCGTTCACGGTTCCGACAGACGGGCGAGCTAATGTGTTGCCGGATATTGTCGGAGTTGGCATCGAAGTCTTTGTTGGCATCAACATTCCTGGCGGACCCCTGCAAACGACCGCTCCAATTTCCATCGCGTCCGCAACGTACCCCATCGGGTTGACAACCTACGTTCTGCCAATAATCTCCGTTGTTATTCTGGGTGTCGCAGTAGTCCTGTTGACATTGATCTACTTGGGTCTCCCCAAACAGGCAAAGAAGTAGGGTCACTCTACCTACGGACGCCGAGAATCCCTCTTTTTCGTAAAGTTATTTGTACGGTCGGACCGCTGGTCGACGTCGGGCCCGTAGCTCAGCACGGACAGTAGCGTCGGCCCTCTATCCAATTGGGGAGAGCCGAAGGTCGAGGGTTCAAATCCCTCCGGGCCCGCCACCAACCGGGAACCTTTTAGGATTTGGCAGATTCTATGTTTTGACAGCTTCCCTTTGGACGATCTCTCTGATGGTTCTGGCCCGGATCTGGTTGTAGTGGTCTTGGAGTTCTTGTCCTTGTTAGATTCTGGCGGGCGCTATAATCCTCGACATAAAGCAGTGCAAAGCAAGCATTCTTTTCTGTAACTTTTCTTCTTGCGTAACTATTCTCTTCTACTAACTAATCTTATGACCCCAAGGGGTGGTCGATTTTTCCCGCGTCGCATCCTCAATAGCCCGAAACCGGACACAAGATCGACTATTATCAACCCTGCTTCAAGATCTGAACAGGCACATCCGGAACAGAGGATAATCCACGCTGTAAACGCGGATAATCGCCGATCGACCCAAGCAGAGACCCTGCCCCTGGTCAACTTGGTTCGCTTATTATCAGCGCCCGACAGCGAGGGTTCTGGAAAAAAAGGGGTCCTAGCGACTGCCTCTCGCCACGTGTGAATGAGAGTCCGGGATGAACCCCGAAACTAAAATTCCTTAGCAAAAGTGCCCTGTATCTTATCTTGTGGCGAAGGCGTGGAGGCGATCCTCGAATATCGTCCTCGCTGGAAAGCCTATCGAGCGCGCCTACAAGACTACTCCCATTCTTCACAGCTCCATTCTGACTCCCAGATGCTCTCGCCTACTATTGCGTAGCTGGACCGCGTATTCTAGAGCGTTCCCTCGGTTCGCTTCGGGTTTACAGGGGTTTCCAGGCGATTCCTCTGAACTGGGACGTGCCAATATTCGGGAGCTTCGTCAACGTTCCATTACCGTAGGCCAGTATGGTGCCGCCTCCACCAACAATATACGCTGTGCCTGATGAGGACCAGGTTATAGAGTAGAGCCAGCTGGAAGTCAGAGTCGCAAACATGGTAAGTGTCGAACCGTTGTATGTAAGC
>Ga0209056_10008767_pt1 | contig 10366 bp, 8 predicted proteins | sample GraSoiAngelo_114_FD_185876 | JGI IMG/M metagenome (GOLD analysis project Ga0209056, IMG submission 185876) | Grasslands soil microbial communities from the Angelo Coastal Reserve, California, USA - 14_0903_13_40cm (SPAdes) (version 2) | ecosystem: Environmental > Terrestrial > Soil > Grasslands ...
CTCATAGCCAGCATACGGTAACGTATTTTCTCAGATATGTCCGGGCGCCCTGGAGGGCGCTGAAGTCGGGTTTTAGCCAGGGCCGAAGGCAGCGAATAGCCCCGATTAGCAGTGCCTCCGCGTGCTTGAGAAATCGCGTCGGGTCGTCCAGTGAAGTGTTCAAGTTACTCGCCGCGCCCTTGGCATAGCCGACCGAAAATTCGTTGTAGCCTCCATGGAATTCCGTGCGGGTATGGCGGAACCCCAGACCCAACAGGCTTAGCGAGTTCTTGGGCTGCCTGCTGCGCGGTCACTGAGTACTTCTCGGCTGACGGTGCTTTGGTCTCCTGCTCGGCTGCCTTCCGCTCGAGAGCCGCAAGACGCTTCTGAAGATCAGCAATCACCTGCTCGTAACTTTGTGTCCACCAAGAAACCCTAGTCCGAACTGCTCGCCGAATTCAGAAATTGGCAACTCTGACGAGAGCTTTCATTTTGTGTTGCTGACCGGGCGCGAGATCCACCGCAAAATCCGAGACGTTGCTGGATTCGATACAGATCATCTGCATCCATTCGTCATCCGCAAAATCTGACAAGGAATGTGCCTTCTGCACCCATGGGTTCCACACAACGGTCGTGCGTGAATTCTCCTTCGTAACGCGGGTGCGACGACGTAAGACAGGATCTTCCAGTTCGATTGCGTCCCTGGTGTCCAGGTACACGCGATCGGTTTCTGAGACGATCACGATCTCGCCGTGCTGCATCTTCTTCCGATTCGAGTCGGTCTTATCGAAATAGTGAACCGTATCCAGACCCCGCACTCGCGTCTTTTCGATATTCCCCACTCTATGGTACGCATGCAGGGCTTCCTCAAAGCGCAGCGATGTTCCCCCGGTATTCGTTACCACAAGCTCGAGGCTCAGCTCCGAACCGAACGTGGCGCGATGGACCAGACGAAATTCGGCGGGCCACCATCTCTTCGTACCTTCGTCGCTTTCGGTAAACATGCTGACTGTGACCGCACCCCCGACCTGCGCTATCGACTCAAGCTGCCACGCCCTCGTGCGTACGAACCCGTGCGCCGGCGCTGTGGGATCGTCCGCCTTGCCTCCAAACCAGGGAAAACAGACTGGTACGCCTCCACGAATTGCGTGGCCCTGTGCCCATCGCGACTGTGAGCTGAGAAAGAGCACTTCCTCTCCGCCCACCGGCTTCCACGAGGTGACGTGCGCGCCGTGCAGGTACATCTCTCCTACAGCTTCGGGACAGGTGATGCGTACCTTGGACAGCCCGCCGTTTCCCTCGACGATCTGGGCGGTGCCCGGCAATTCGAACCGGTGATCCAACTCTGGAATTGCGCCTTCCATGTGTATTCACTCTCCTGAATTAATATTAATCGGGTAGTGTGTAGCGCCGGCTTCCAGCCGGCTCCGTAGGCCGCCAAGATGGCGGGGCTACAAGACCACCCCATCTCCCGCGCGAGTGAAAAGCACGACCACTGAGCGGGGGCCGGCCCGATAGGTGCCGCCCGCAACCAGGGGTGCGGTCTGCCATTCGACGATGTCGTGCGGCGAATCGAGGGTAGTGTCGATCCATCGGCGCCATGAGTCCTCGCCGCGGTCGCCCGCGCGCGGCAGCTCGAACTCGAGTGGCTCCCAATAGGCGTTCAGGATCAGGTGAAACAACAGCTTCTCGTTTCGGGCCTCCGCGCTGATTGCCAGGCTGTGCGAAGAATCGCCCCAGTCCGGTTGCCCGAGTTTTACGCCGTGCCAGGCAGCAACTCCACGCCGGACGCTCCACGGGAGAATACGCTGAAATTGACGCCGTCAGGAAAGATCGTTGCTCCCAGAGGATAGCTCCGCCCCGTGCTTTCGGCATGGTTCGCTGTGGCTGGCATCCTTTCGACAACGGTTTGATCGAGGATGACACTCATGGCTTATCCGCTGCCGCCCTGCCCAACTGCTCTTTCGCCGCCGCAACAACCCGGTCTGGCTCGAAACCGAATTTCCTCTGGAGCTCCTTGAGCGGCGCCGAAGCTCCGAAAGTCTTCATCCCGATCACATGGCCGGAAGTGCCGACGTATCGCTCCCATCCGAAAGTAGAGGCCTGCTCGACCGCGACGCGCGCCTTCACGTTGGGTGGCAGCACGCTGTCCTGATACTCCTGGGTCTGGTGGTCGAAGATGTCCCAGGACGGCATAGACACCACTCGCGAGCGAATGCCCTCGGCGAGCAGTGTTTCGTGAGCACTCACGGCGAGACTGACTTCGCTCCCCGAGGCGATCAGGATCACTTCGGGGTTGCCGCCGGGAGCGTCGGCCAACACGTAGGCGCCGTGCGCCACACCCGACGCCGCTGCGTACCTGCTTCGGTCCAGAGTCGGCAGGGGCTGGCGCGACAGCGCCAGCACGGCAGGCTTGTGGCGCAGTTGCATGATGCAGCGATAGGCCTCGACCACTTCGTTGGCGTCAGCGGGCCGCAGCGTGACCAGCCCCGGAATAGCGCGCAGCGATGCCAGGTGTTCTACCGGCTGGTGAGTCGGGCCGTCCTCTCCGTCGCCCATGGCGTCATGAGTGAACACGAAAATGGCGGGCAGTTCCATCAGCGCCGACAGACGGATGGCAGGCCGGAGGTAATCGCTGAAGATAAAGAATGTCGCGCCGAAGGCCCGGAGCTTGGAGAGGGAGATCCCGTTCACAATCGCTCCCATGGCGTGCTCCCGGATGCCATAGTGAAGGTTCTTCCCGCCCGGGGTATCAGCCTGGAAATCTCCGGCGCCCTCAAAGGTCAAGAGAGTCTTGTTCGATGGCCCCAGGTCGGCCGAGCCTCCGAGGAACCAGCGAATATTCTGCGCGAGCACATTGAGCACTTTGCCCGAGGCTTCTCGCCCCGCCATGCCCTTCGCGTCGGCAGGAAATACGGGTAAGTTGCGATCCCACCCGGCCGGGAGTTCGCGTCGCTGCATCTGGTCGATTTCGGCCGCGAGTTCGGGGTAGGTACGCCTGTAAGCGTCGAAGAGCTTCGTCCATTCCTGGCGGGCCTTCGCGCCGCGCGCACCGATCCCCGCGGCGAAGTGCTCATAGACGCCCTCGGGCACGAGGAACTTCGCGTTCTCGGGCCATCCGTAGCTGCGCTTGGTAAGACGGATCTCCTCGTCGCCGAGCGGCTCGCCGTGGGCTTCGGCGGTGTCCTGCTTGTGCGGTGAGCCGTAGCCGATGTGGCTGTCGAGAATTATGAAGGTGGGCCGGCCCTTTGTCCTGCGGAAGACCTCGAGGGCGTGCTCAATGCGATCGGTATCGTTGGCATCGCCGACCCGCAGGACGTTCCATCCGTAACCCAGGAACCGGGTTGCAACGTCCTCTGTGAAGGCGATGCGCGTGTTGCCTTCGATGGTGATGTGGTTGTTGTCGTAGACCCAGCAGAGATTGTCGAGACCCAGGTGGGCGGCCAGTGACGCCGCTTCCGACGCAATGCCCTCCATCATGCAGCCGTCTCCGCAAACCGCATACATCTTGTAATCGAAGATCTCGAACCCCGCCCGGTTGTAACGGGTGGCAAGCCACTTCTGGGCGATGGCCATACCCACGCTGGTGGCGACGCCTTGTCCGAGCGGGCCGGTCGTGGCCTCAACGCCTGAGACCCAGTGGTACTCGGGGTGACCCGGGGCTTTGCAGTCGAGCTGGCGAAAGCGGCGGATGTCGTCGAGGGTCACCGAGGGCTGTCCGAGTCTCTCGTAGTCGGCATTCACCGCCTGCGTCTTGGTAAGATGGAGCACCGACCAGAGCAGCATCGAGGCGTGACCGTTCGAGAGCACGAACCGATCGCGGTTGGGCCAGATCGGGTCCTGCGGGTCGAAGCGCATGACGCGGTTCCAGATGGTGTAGACCAGAGGGGCGAGCGCCATCGGTGTGCCGGGGTGCCCGGACTTGGCCTGCTGGACCGCGTCAATCGAAAGTGTGCGGATCGTATTGATGCACAACTGATCGACTCCCGCGTCTGTCATTGGTTGAGCAACTTGCGTCGTACTCATGGTTTTCTCCTCGCTAACACGCTGATTTTCTGATTCACGGCCGCGACTGCTTCCGGTGCGTCGTGGTCTGCGGCCTTCACGATCAGGAGCGCCAACGGGCGCGGCCTGTACAGATCTACGTCCACTTGGTAGCTACAAATTCAAATCCTAATTTCTAAACACGCGAACGAATCGCCTTTCGACGCGTTTTTAATTTTGAATTTGGAACCATTGTTTCGAATTTCGAGTTCTTTCTGAGCGTATGAGGTCGCTCGCTATGTCTTGCGTGGTGTGGTTCCGGCCCCACGCCGGTCGCTGATCAGTTCCGGCTCCAGGGCAGCCACTTTGCCCAGACGGCGCAGGTGACGCTCGGCTTGACTGAACTCGGCCCCCAGAAATGTCTCGACGAGGTCCCAGGCCGCGAAGGGTCCAATGGTACGAGCGCCCATGCAAATAATGTTCATGTGGTCGTCCTCGACCCCTTGCCGGGCCGAGTAGTGGTCGTGCACCAGCCCGGCACGGACTCCCGGTATCTTGTTTGCACAGACCGACGCTCCGACGCCGCTGCCGCAGACGGCTACGCCGCGCTCGACCGTCCCTGCCGCCACAGCCCGGGCGAGCGGGATGACGAAGTCGGGATAATCGTCGCCCGGGTTCAGGCCATGCGCCCCGAAATCGACTACCTCATGCCCCGCCGCGCGGAGATGAGCAAGCAGTTCTTCCTTCAAACCGAACCCACCATGATCCGTGGCAATTCCTACGCGCATGTCATCCTCCTCGCTTGTACTCAGCGGCCAGTTGTCCCGCTGCCGCGCGGTCAGCCAGCAGCAGAGCCTGCTCGCGGCGAACCCGCCCGGCGGGAATGGATAAATCGCCGTCGCGCAGTCGACGGAGCATTTCCACCTTCTCACTCCCGGTCACAACCCAAAGCACCCGCCGGGCACGATTAAGCATCGGATACGTCAACGTCATCCGGCGCCTGCCCTGGTAGACTCCGGTCGGCGCCACGTCCGCGTCGGTAACATCGAGTACAGGATCGCCAGGCACCAGTGAGGCAGTGTGGCCGTCAGGGCCGAGACCGAGGTGGACGAGGTCGAGCACCGGCGGCGATCCGGCGATCTCACGGAGAGCAAGGGCGTATTGCGTGGCTGCGGCTTGCAGGTCAGCCGTCTCCACAGGCATGGCATGGATCTGTTCCGGGCGCAAAGGGGCATGCTGAAGCAAGCTTTCGCGCAAGTGTGTGAGGTTTCGGTCCGTGTGTCCGTCGGGGGCCACACGCTCGTCGACCTGACATACATGCACACCCGCCCAAGGGATATCTTCCCCCGCCAGCGCCCGCAGCATGATCCAGGGAGTGTGACCGCCACTGACAGCCAGGGCAAACCGGCCACGAGTAGCAATCGCCGCGCGAGTATCCGCGGCGATTGCCGCCGCGGCCGCTCGCGCGACGGAATCGGCGTCATCAAACACTTCGATATTCATAGTGCAGCATCTCCGCAACCAAAAAATCCCACCGCAGTCTCACATGTGCGGCGCGCACCCAAGCGCATGAAAATGCGGTCTCGCCGTCCTCGCGGAATGGCGAAGCAATGTGCATCTAGTGATAACGAGTACCCGTATACCACCCAGTCAGTCACGGGCGAGACGCCCGTGCCACGATGGCTTCGCGACATGGCCGTCCCGGCCATGACAGAACTTGACCGATTTGTGAACCTTGTGTCCACCAACTGGACTTGGTTGCCCCATCCGGTATTTTCGAGACAGAGAAGCAGTGGGGTCGGGACGCTTCCTGAGAGCGCACGCATCTTGCGTGCACCCCGTATCGGGAAACCTCGTGCACGCTGGAAGCGTGCGGTCCCAGGAGAACTTGGGAATGAATTCTTTCCGGGCAGCACAGAATTTCGCGCTTCATAGATTAGGGCTTTCTCCAGAAGAGATCAGTCTGACAACCCCACATCGCAACCGTCCTATGCAAGGGCTTGTCAGCCGCTTGGGCGGTAACACGGAAATCTTCCTCGTCCGCAGCGGTCGGGTTATGCCAGCCTCCGGCGGGCGAAACTCTCTGGTCGGCCTCCCTGGGACCCCAGGCGCCTTTCTGGTATTCGTAGATCGGAGTGTTGGCCTTCAGCGCCGGATCGACGATTCGCCACGCCTCTTCCACATAATCCTCGCGGGCAAACAGAGTGGCGTCTCCCGCCATCGCGTCGCCCAGCACGCGCTCGTATGCTTCCATCTCGTCCGGACGCGGATGACGGCTGGCGACCATCTCCACCGTCTCGCCTTTTATGACTTCGCCCGGCGCCATAACGGTCGTGCCTACGGCTATCGTCATCTCCGGACTGATCCGGAACCGCAGATAGTTCTGAGATAGAGCACTCTCCCTGATGACCGTTGGAGGCTTTCTAAACCGGCCGAGGACCTCCGTGCAGGTCACCGGCAAGTTCTTGCCCGCCCGAATGTAGAATGGCACTCCTTTCCAACGCCAGGAATCGACCTCCAGTTGCAGCGCGGCAAAGGTTTCCACCTTCGAATCGGGACTGACTCCTTTTTCCTGGCGGTAGCCGCGGAACTGCCCCCGGACGAGATTGTTCGCCTCCAGCGGTGGAATCGCTTTCAGCACCTTCACCTTCTCATCACGAATGGTTTCACTGTCTATGCGGACCGGGGGCTCCATCGCAAGGTTGCACAGGATTTGGAAGAGATGGTTTTGGATCACGTCGCGAATGGCGCCGGTTTGATCGTAGAAAGCGCCGCGTCCCTGCACGCCGAATTCTTCCGCCATGGTGATCTGCACGCTTTCGATGTAGTTTCGATTCCAGAACGGCTCCATGAACGCGTTGGCGAACCGGAAAACGACCACGTTGTTCACCGGCCGCTTGCCAAGATAGTGGTCAATGCGAAAGATTGCGGACTCGGGGAAGACTGCATGCAGGATGCGGTTGAGCTCCTGCGCCGAGGCGAGGTCATTGCCGAAGGGCTTCTCGACAATGACGCGAGCGCCCTGGTTGCAGCCCGATTTCGCTAATTGTTCCACAACCGTTCCGAACAGGAGCGGCGGGATGGCCAGGTAATGCGCCGACCGCCGCGCCCCCTTGAGTTCTTTGCGGATCACCTGAAAGGTGGCAGGGTCCGCGTAGTCGCCGTCCACATAACGCAGTAAGCCGCTCAGCTTGTCGAAAGCCGCGGCATCGACTCCGCCATGCTTCTCGAGGCTGTCCTGTGCCCGCGCCCGAAGCTGTTCGAGGTTCCAACCGGCTTTGGCCACGCCGATGACCGGCACGTCGAGCCGGCCACGTCTTAGCATGGCCTGCAGCGCCGGGAAAATTTTCTTATAGGCCAGATCGCCCGTGGCGCCGAAGAAGACCAGGGCGTCGGAATGGGAATCACTCATCGCAAATCTCCTTTTCTCGCCCGGTCACTTACCGGTTACTTTTTCCAAGTGTCCGCCGAAGCCGTAGCGCATTGCTGAGAGCAGTCTGTCCTGATAGTCCGCCTCGCCGCGGGAGGTGAAGCGCTGATAAAGCGCGGCGGAAAGAACGGGTACCGGCACGGCTTCGTCGATAGCCGCCTTGATCGTCCACCGGCCCTCGCCTGAGTCCGAGACGCGCCCGGTAAACTGGGAGAGAGCTGGATCCTTCACCAAGCTGGCCGCCGTCAGGTCCAGCAACCACGACGCGATCACGCTGCCGCGCCGCCACACCTCCGCGATGTCACGCAAATCGAGATCATATTGGTAATTCTCGGGGTGACGCAGTGGCGTTGTCTCGGCGTCGATCGCGTGCTGCTCTTTGCCCACGTTGGCGTCGCGCAAGATGCCGAGCCCCTCAGCGTAGGCGGCCATGAGGCCGTACTCGATGCCGTTGTGGACCATCTTGACAAAGTGGCCGGCGCCGTTGAGACCGCAGTGCAGGTAACCTTGTTCGGCGGTGCCGTCAAATTTCTCGCGTCCCGGCGTGCGCGGGATGTCGCCCGTACCCGGCGCCAGCGTCGAGAAGATTGGATCGAGGTGCTTGACCACGTCCTTTTCGCCGCCAATCATCATGCAGTAACCGCGTTCCAGGCCCCACACACCACCGCTCGTCCCCACGTCCACGTAGTGAATGCGCTTCGCCGCGAGTTCCTTTGCGCGACGGATGTCATCCACGTAATGGGAATTACCCCCGTCGATGAGGATGTCTTCCGCCTCAAGATGCGGCAGGAGGTCGGCAATGGTTTTGTCCACGACAGCCGCCGGGACCATTAACCATACCGCCCGAGGCTTCTCGAGCTTCGTCACGAGATCATGCAGTGAGGAGCTTCCTGCCGCCTTCTCCTGGACTAACTCGTTCACTGCTTTCGGCGACATGTCGAAGACTACGCACCGGTGTCCTCCTTTGAGGAGCCGCCGCACCATGTTTGCCCCCATCCTTCCCAGACCAATCATTCCAAGTTGCATGAATCACTCCTTTGCCGATATCGTCACTCGACCTGTTGAGATTGTTTCCACAACTGCTTGATGCCGGCCCGCAGCCGGTCCATCGCCGCAGACACTCCTTCGCTCTCACCAAAAATCGCCGTTCCGGCCACCAGAACGTTAGCGCCCGCGGCAACCGCCATTCCCTGGTTCTCCCCTTCTTCTTCATGCGGCGCGGACTTTTTCTTTTTCAAAGATGTCCACAAACTCCCGGTAGCGGCGGGCGATCTCGGCCACAGCGTCCTCCCGCGTGATCTTCTTGGCGCGCCAGTTAACGAGCGGCTCCCAGAAGTCCGTCCGGCCCACAGCGAAGCCGATGAACCCCGGGACACCGGCCGCCGTCGCCAGCCATTCGCGCACCTTTTTGTCGTCCTCGCCGCGGCCCAGAATGATGCAGCCGACTTTGTCACGGCCGCCCTGCCGCCCAGCGGCCACGATTTCCTCGCAGTCCTCGCGGGAATCGAGTCCCTCGACCTTCCAGACGTCTGGCTCGACATGAGCGTTTTGGAGCTGCTGGATAGTCTCGACCATCAGTCGAGGGCGAAGCTCCAGGTCGTAGGCTTTCTTGTCTCCCTTGAGCTTGTCGAGCTGCGCCTTCTCGGGCGGCACCAGGAGCTCAAACATGAACAGGCTGCGACTCTCGCTATGCAGGTAGTCTGACAGCCGGTGCAGGCGGGCCGACTGCCGGCGGTTCAGCGCCCGATCGCCCTCCGGGTTGTAGCGCACCAGCACCTTGCAGAAGGTCGGGTGGAAGGCCTCGATGTGTTTGGCGAAGTCGTCGCCATACTCGAAGTCGAACTCCTCCTGCCCGCTCTTCTCGGCGGGGCACGCGGTCACGTAGCCCTGCGCTGCCGCCTCCCGAAGTATGGCGGCGCCGAACTGCTCGTCCACCAGGATGCCGGCTTTCTCCTTGTGCACGCCGGCCGCAACGGCAGTCTTGAAGCCGTCGTAGATCACCTGCTTGGTGGCAGCGATCTGCGCCGTCTGCTCCGAAGTTAGCGCACCCTTCCAGCCGAACATTCCCGTCTCAAACGAGCCGCGATGGTCGAAAGGCAGGACGTATAAAGGTCTATCAAAACCACGGGGTATCATGATGCCTCCTTGAGCTTCCGGTAGCGGCGGATCAAGCTGTTCGTTGAACTGTCATGGCCGAGCGCGGGATCTGTCTTGCTCTCGAGTTCCGGGATAATGCGCTGGGCCAGCACCTTGCCAAGTTCCACGCCCCACTGGTCGAACGAGTTAATCTGCCAGATGGCGCCCTGGGTGAACACGCTGTGCTCGTAAAGGGCGACCAGCTTGCCGAGAATTTCCGGCGTCAGCCGATCGGCGAGAATTGTGTTCGACGGGCGGTTGCCCTCGAAAACCCGGTGAGGTACGAGCCAATCCGGCGTGCCCTCGGCCTTGACTTGCTCGGGCGTCTTCCCGAACGCCAGCGCCTCGCTTTGGGCGAGGACGTTCGCCAGGAGCATGTCGTGATGGCGGCCGAGCGAGTTGAGCGGCTGGCCAAACGCGATGAAGTCGCAGGGGATGAGCCTGGTCCCCTGATGGATCAACTGGTAGAAGGAGTGTTGGCCGTTGGTTCCCGGCTCGCCCCAGTAGATGGGGCCAGTCGCGTAGGTGACCTCGGTCCCATCGAGCGTGACGTGTTTGCCGTTGCTCTCCATCGTCAACTGCTGTAGATAGGCTGGAAATCGCTTCAGGTACTGCTCGTATGGAAGCACGGCAACCGTCTGGGCACCGAAGAAGTCGTTGTACCAAATGGCCAGGAGCCCCATGAGTACCGGCAGATTGCTCTCGAACGGGGCGGTGCGGAAGTGTTCATCCATCTGGTGGAAGCCGTCCAACAGGGCTCGGAAGTTATCCGGGCCGATGGCCAGCATCGTTGCCAGGCCGATTGCCGAGTCCATGGAGTAGCGTCCGCCAACCCAA
>Ga0209056_10008770_pt1 | contig 10363 bp, 5 predicted proteins | sample GraSoiAngelo_114_FD_185876 | JGI IMG/M metagenome (GOLD analysis project Ga0209056, IMG submission 185876) | Grasslands soil microbial communities from the Angelo Coastal Reserve, California, USA - 14_0903_13_40cm (SPAdes) (version 2) | ecosystem: Environmental > Terrestrial > Soil > Grasslands ...
ACCGATTGCGGATTGACGATTTCGGATTGCGGATTGAGAATGCCAGATGAATCCAACAAATCGCAAATCCGCAATCGAGAGGGGCGGATGAATTGTGGATTTGAATTTCGGATTAGGGATCGTGGATTGAGAAAAGCCGGATGAATCCAACCAATCCCCAATCCGCAATCCGCAATCCGCAATCCGAAATCGGAAATCCGCAATCGGTGGCGCCGTGGCGCGACCGGCTGTTTCCGAATCACGAATGGGTACTGATGTTCGTGCTGCTGTTCGAGTGCGGCATCTTCAGCCTGAGTGGAGATAATTTTCTGACGTCGGCGAATGCGTTCGAGGTGACCCGGCTGAGCGTCGAAATCGGATTGCTCGCGCTGGCGCTCACGCCGGTAATCATCACTGGCGGGATCGACCTTTCGGTCGGCTCGATGGTCGGACTCGCGGCGGTCGTGCTGGGCAGTCTGTGGCGCGACGCGGGCTTGCCGCTCCCGCTGGCTGCGGCTGCCGCGCTGCTGTGCGGGTTGACTGGCGGGGGCCTGAACGCGCTGGTAATCGCCCGGCTGAACTTTCCGCCGTTGATCGTCACGCTCGGCACGTTTTCGCTCTTTCGAGGGATTGCCGAAGGGCTCACGCGCGGTATCGAGAACTACTCCGGTTTTCCGCCGGAGTTCCTGTTTTGGGGGCAAGGCCATGTGGGCGGCGTTGTTCCAACGCAGTTGTTTGTTCTGATTGCGGCAATCGCCGGCTGTTCCTGGTGGGTGCATCGCACAACGGCGGGGCGCAGCCTTTACGCCATCGGTCATTCTGCCGAAGGCGCCCGCTACGCGGGCATCGAGGTTGCCCGGCGATTGACCTTCGTGTACCTGCTGTCGGGCCTGGCTTCGAGTCTTGCGGCAGTCATCTACGTGGCCCATCTCGGGCAGGCGAAGTCGGACGCTGGAACCGGATACGAGCTCATGGCAATAACTGCCGTCGTGCTCGGCGGGGCGTCGATCTTCGGCGGGCGCGGCACCGTGCCGGGCACCGTGCTGGGCTTGTTCGCCATTGTCATCCTGCAAAACGGGTTGCGTCTGAGCGGGCAGCCCGCGGAACTGTCGGGGATTCTCACGGGCGCGTTGTTGATCGGTACGATCCTTCTGGATCGCCTCTCAAAACGGGCGGAGACACAACCGCGCGTCTACACCGCGGCGGAGAGGAGCAAGGTGAAGAGAGTGAGGCTCGCGATTGTTAGCGCGGGCATTGCGACGGCCGGGTTGGTCGTAGCCGTCAACTGGTTCGCGCGCTCGCCGCGGCAGGATTCAGGGAGTGCGGCCGGCCCGCAAAGTTCACCCGGAGCGCTGACGGCCCGCGGGCGCAAGCCCGTGATTGCGATGATGCCGAAGGCGAAGGGCGATCCTTATTTCATCAGTTGCAGGCGAGGGGCCGAGGATGCCGCAAAGGAATTGGGCGTGGACTTGTTGTGGGACGGCCCGACCGATCTCGATCCCGCGAAGCAGAACGAAGTGGTCGAAGCCTGGATTACGAGAGGAGTGGATGTGATTGCGGTCAGCGTGGAAAATGAAGCGGGGATCTCCACCGTGCTGCGCAAAGCGCGGCAAAAGGGCGTCCGCGTCATCACCTGGGACGCCGATGCCGAGAAGGATGCGCGCGACTTCTTCATCAACCAGGCGACACCGCAAGGCATCGGTTACACGCTGGCTGACGAGGCCGCGAGAATACTCGGCAACACGGGTGAGTTCGCGATCATCACGGCGAGCCTGAGCGCGTCGAATCAGAACGAGTGGATCAAACACATCAAGGCGCGGGTTGCGGAAAGGTACGGTGCGATGAAGCTCGTGGCGATTCAACCCAGCGAAGGGGACCGCGACCGCGCCTTTGCCGAAACGCAGACGGTGCTGAAGGTTTATCCGAAGGTGAGGCTGATTATGGCGATCGCCGCTCCCGCCGTGCCTGGAGCCGCCGAAGCAGTCAAACAGTCAGGCCGGAGCGACGTCAGAGTCATCGGGCTGTCACTGCCCAATATGTGCAAGCCTTACATCCATGCGGGGGTCATCGAGAGCATCGTGTTGTGGAACACGATGGATTTAGGCTATCTGACGGTCTACGCGTCCAGCGCCCTGAGCGCAGGGGAACTGAAACGCGGCCGCCGCGAGATGGCCGCCGGGCGGCTGGGCAAGATTGAAGTGCTGGGAGACGAAGTGAGACTCGGCGCCCCCTTCATCTTCAATCGAACCAATATCGACAGGTTCAACTTCTGATTGCGGATTGCGGATTTCGGATTGCGGATTGACAAAGCCAGATGAATCCAACAAATCCGCAATCGGCAATCGAAAGAGCCAAATGAGTCCAACTAATCGGAAATCCGCAATCCGAAATCCACAATCCGAAATCCACAATTCAAGGGCAGTTCAATTAGAGGACAAAGGTCATGAGAAAAGCTGTCATCCGCGAAGTACGCGCCTACGTTATCGCGCCGGCCGCGATGGGCGCGGATTATCACAACCAGCCGGGGGGCCACTGGATTATCGATCTGCCCATTGCGAACCCAATGTCTGTTTATGAAGAGTACAAAGCCAGGCGCACCAGTTGGGGCATCAATGCATTGGGTACTGTCGTCGTGCAGGCCGAGCTTGATGACGGCACTGTCGGTATCGGGTGCAGCATCGGCGGCGAACCTGCCTGCTACATCATCGAGAGGCATCTCAGCCGTTTCGTCGAAGGCAAGGACCCGCGTAACGTGGAATTGATCTGGGACCAGATGTGGCGCGCGACGCTCCCTTACGGCCGCAAGGGGGTGACCCTGCACGCCATCAGCGCGGTAGACCTGGCAATCTGGGATTGTCTTGGCAAGCTGCGCGAGGAACCGATCTATGCTTTGCTCGGCGGCAAGACGAAAGAGCGGCTTCCGGTCTATGCGACGACGGCGCGCGCCGACCTGGCCAAAGAGTGGGGATTTCAGGGCGCGAAGATCCCGTGCCGCTACGGACCGGCGGATGGCGTCGAGGGCTTGAAGAAGAATGTCGCGGTGGTCGCCGAGGCGAGAGGGCAGGTGGGACCTGATTTCCCCCTGAGGCTCGATTGTTACATGTCGCTGACGGTGCCTTACGCGATCGAGCTGGCCAGAGCGCTCGCCCCCTACAAGCTGCATTGGATGGAGGAATGCCTGCCGCCGGACGATTACGACGGCTACGCGGCGCTCAAAGCCGCCGTGAGCCACATCTGCCTCGTGAGTACCGGCGAGCACGAATACACGCGCTACGGTTTCCGCGAATTGATCGCGCGCAAGTGCGCCGACATCCTGCAGCCGGACATCAACTGGGTGGGCGGGTTGACCGAAGCGCGGCGCATCGTTGCCATGGCTGCGGCTTACGACATTCCGGTGATCCCGCACGGATCGAGCGTCTTTTCCTATCACATGCAGTATGCGTTCACAAACTGCCCGATTGCCGAATTCCTTGTCATGAGCCCGAAGGCGGATCGGATCGTGCCGCTTTTTGGCGAACTGTTCAAAAACGAGCCTCTGCCCAAAGACGGCTGCATGGATTTGCCCGGCGCGCCCGGGTGGGGCGTGGAGCTGAACGACAAGCTCGAGCTGGTCAGGCCGTATGCGCGGCAGAAATCGGAAGCAAAACGCTCGTGAAAGAAATGAAACCACAGATCAACACAGATGAACACAGATCGTTATTGACGTGACATCCCTTTGCAGGATGACAAAGAGTTTTCTCTCTGAGCACTCCGCCGTATTTTATCTGTGTTCATCTGTGTTCATCTGTGGTTTGTCCTTAAGTCGGTGCTTCAAACCGTGGAGCTTAAGCTCTTGGGGGATGGCGAAATGACAGGTGAATTCAAGGATCAGGTGGCTGTGATCACCGGCGCGGCTTCAGGGATAGGGCTGGCGGTGACGAAGAAGCTTCAAGCGGAGGGCGCGACGATAGCGATGCTCGACCTGAACGAGCCTGCGCTGGAGGCGGCGGCGAGAGACGTGGGGGAGCGCGCTTTTGCGTTCAATGTCGACATCACAAGCGAAGCGCGGGTCGGCGACGTGATCGAGCGGATCGGCAATCGGTTTGGCAGGATTGACATTCTCGTCAACAGTGCGGGAGTCACGGGCAAGACCAACGTCAAGAGCCACGAGGCGGAACTGTCTGATTTCCGTTTTGTGTTTGAGGTGAACGTTATCGGCTGTTTTCTGACTTCGCGCGCCGTGCTGCCGTGGATGCTGAAGCGGCAGTACGGGCGCATCCTGCATATCGCTTCGATTTCTGGCAAAGAAGGCAACGCCGGAATGCTGGCGTACTCGGCCTCGAAGGCGGCTGTAATCGGAATGACCAAGGTGCAGGGCAAGGAATACGCTGAAAGCGGCATCACCGTCAACGCGCTGGCTCCTGCGGTGATTCGCACGGCGATGGTCGAAGCGTTGCCCGAGGCGCAGGTAAAATACATGACCGACAAGATTCCGATGAAACGTTGCGGCACCCTCGAGGAAGTGGCCCGCATGGCGGCCTGGATCGTCTCGCCCGCGACCAGCTTCACGACCGGCTTCACTTTCGACCTGACAGGCGGTCGCGCCACCTACTGACGGAAGGCAGAAGGCGGAAGGCAGAAGGCAGAAGGCGTTCAGAGAGTGACCCTGCAGCGGCAAGACGTCCTGCTTCACCAGGGAGACCTGGAGGGCACGGAGTTTCACAGAGTTCTCCGTGCACCTTCGTGTACTCCGTGTCTCCGTGGTGAATAAAGTGCTTGAATTCTTCTGGAGCTTGCCTTCCCGCAAATCGTCGGGCTCGTGATGACTTTGAGAAGAGGGGCAAAGGGGTAGACTTTGGCCTTCTCTTTTACGCTCTTCGCGTCTTCGCGGTTAAGTTAAGCCAGTCTCAGTTTCACCGCGAAGGCGCGAAGTACGCAAAGGCAAAGTCTCCGGATTTTCTTCGTTGCATTCGCGAATGTTTTCCGGGTAAATGTTTGTCCAGGTGTATGCAATAGAAAGGGTTTCACCCATGAAGCATTGGGTCGGCGTGATCGCGTTCCTCTTTGGCGCGGTGGGGCCTGTCTACTCGTATCAATCCGTCGACTACCTCCGGGATGTAAAGCCTGTCTTTGCCAGTAACTGTTACGGGTGCCACGGAGCCAAGGTCCAGATGGCCGGGCTGCGGCTCGACACGGGCGCCGCGATCCTCAAAGGGAGTATGAGTGGTCCCGTCGTCGTTCCGGGCAGCAGCGCCGAAAGCAAATTGATCCGGGCGGTCACCGGGGCCGAAGGGGCTGTCCGGATGCCCTTCAAGAAGCCCCCTCTCAAGGAAGAAGAGATCGCGCGCATCAAAGCCTGGGTCGACCAGGGAGCGAAAGTTTCTGAAGCCGAGCTGGCCGAGGACGGGAGAGGGGCGCAAACACACTGGGCGTTCCTGCCACCGGTGCGCCCCGCGCTTCCCGAAGTCGACAATCCACAGTGGGTCCGCAACGAAATCGATCGATTTGTCCTCGCCCGTCTGGAAAAAGAAGGGATCGCACCGTCTCCGGAAGCGGATCGCGTGACCCTGATCCGCCGGCTGAGTCTCGACCTGCTCGGCCTTCCGCCGTCGATTGAAGAGGTCGATGCCTTTCTCGCCGACAAGCGCCCCGACGCATACGAGCGGCTGTTGGACCGCGTCCTTCAATCCCCTCACTACGGAGAACGCTGGGGCCGGCACTGGCTGGACCTAGCGCGCTATGCCGACTCCAATGGCTACAGCATCGACGCGCCGCGCGAGATCTGGAAGTACCGCGATTGGGTCATCGACGCCCTGAACCGGGATGTCCCCTTCGACCAGTTCGTCATCGAGCAGATGGCGGGGGACACGCTCCCGAACGCCACCGTGGAACAAAAGATCGCCACCGGGTTTCACCGCAACACGCCTTTCAATCAGGAAGGTGGAATCGATCTGGAGCAGTTCCGGATTGATTACGTCGCCGACCGCGTCAATACGATCGGCGCCGTGTTTCTCGGGCTGACGGTCGGCTGCGCCCGCTGCCATGACCACAAATACGATCCGATTTCACAGCGCGAATATTTCCAGCTTTTTGCATTCTTGAACAATGCCGACGAGCCCACGCTCGATCTCGCCGGCCCGGAGGAGATCGCCCGGCGCGATGCCATCCGCCCGCAGCTCCGGTTGCTCGAAAACGAGCTCCAGGATTACGCAGCGAAATGGGTCAAAAATCTTTCGGATGACCGCCGGCGCCAGGTCCGGCCCGAGATCTTCACGATTCTGGCTCTCTCGCCGGACCAGCGCGACGAGCGGCAGAAGCAAATTCTCGGCGAATTTCTGAAGACACAGGATACCGGCCTGCACGAACGGCTCATCACAATCGAAGAATTGAAAAAAAGAGAGCCCAAATTCCCGAGCACGCTGGTCCTGGAGGAACGCGCGGAGCCGCGTGAAACCTACATTCATCTCGGCGGGGACTTTACGCGCAAGGGGAGCCGGGTTTCTCCGGGCGTTCCCGGTGTTCTGCACCCACTCTCTTCGAAGACGCCGCTCAACCGGCTGGATCTCGCTCGCTGGCTCGTGGATCCGAAAAACCCTCTCCTGGCCCGGGTCACGGTAAACCGGATGTGGCAGCACTATTTCGGGAAAGGGCTGGTGGAAACCGAGAACGATTTTGGGACGCAGGGGACGCCGCCCACACATCCGGAATTGCTGGACTGGCTGGCCACGGAATTCGTCGCGCGCGGCTGGAGCCAGAAGGCCATCCACCGGCTCATCGTGACGTCTGCGGCTTACCGGCAGTCGTCGCGTCACCGGCCGGACCTGGAAGAGCGCGATCCGTACAACCGCCTGCTCGCGCGGCAGTCGCGCGTGCGGCTCGATGCGGAGATCATCCGGGATTCGGGCCTGACGGCCTGCGGGCTGCTGAATCGCAAGATTGGCGGCCCGTCGGTGTTTCCTCCTCAACCCGAGGGCGTCTTCGGTTTTACGCAGATCCCGAGAGTGTGGATTGCGAGCCAGGGCCCGGAGCGGTATCGCCGGGGAATGTACACGTACTTCTGGCGCTCGGCCGCGCATCCGTTGCTGATGGCGTTCGACGCGCCCGATGCCGTGACGGCGTGCACCCGGCGGAACCGCTCGACCACGCCGATGCAAGCATTGACGCTTCTCAACGATCAGGCGTTTCTGGAAATGGCTCAAGGCCTGGCGGCCCGCGTGCTTGCTAAAAAGCCCGATGGCGACGAGGCGCGGATCGGATTCGCCTTCCGGCTGTGTCTGGCGCGAGAGCCATCGGCCGGAGAGGCAGAGCGCCTTTTGCGATTCCTCCGGCTTCAATCGGAAGAATTCCGCGCCGCGCCAGAAGAAGCCCGTGCGCTCGTTCCCGCCGGGATTGCGACGGGTCCCGGCGCTTCGCACTTTGCGGCCTGGACGGCGGTCGCGCGCGTGTTGTTGAATCTGGACGAATTCATTACCAGGGAGTAGGGCCGATGATATGCTGTGACGAACTCATGCTTCTGCGGACCCGGCGGCACTTTTTCGAAGAGTGCGCCCTGGGCTTGGGCAAGATGGCGCTCGCCTCGCTCTTCCTGGGGCCTCGAGCGTTCGCCGGTCAGGACGTGAAACTTCCGAACCCGCTCGCGCCGAAGAAACCCCACTTTCCGCCACGGGCCAGGAGCGTCATTTATCTCTTCATGGCCGGAGGCCCGAGCCAGCTGGAGCTTTTCGACTACAAACCGAAGTTGCAGGAGCTCGACGGTCAGCCCATTCCGCAATCCTTCATCCAGGGGAAGCGCTTTGCTTTCATGGACACGTTCACCAAAGAGGTTCCGAAGGTGCTCGGAACGCGGCGGAAGTTTGCGCAGCGCGGTCAGTGCGGCGCCTGGGTGTCGGAATGCCTTCCCCAGATTGCGTCGGTTGTGGATGACGTGGCCTTCGTGCGCGCCGTGGCGACGGAAGTTTTCAATCACGCGCCGGCAAAGATTTTTACCAACACCGGGAGTCCTCAATTTGGACGGCCGAGCATGGGCGCGTGGGTCACGTACGGCTTGGGGAGCGAATCCCAGGATCTGCCGGGCTTCGTTGTCCTCCAATCGGGGCCACGCGGCCCGCGCGGGGGCGCCCCGAACTGGGGAAGCGGCTTTCTGCCGACGTCGTACCAGGGCGTGCCGTTTCGCGCCGTCGGCGACCCGATCCTGAATCTGACGAGCCCCAAGGGATTCAACCAGCGGCGGCAGGGGCAGGCGCTGGAAGTGCTGCGGGACCTGAACATGACAAGGCTGGCCGAAACCGGCGACCCGGAGGTCGCGACGAGAATTGCGTCCTACGAGATGGCTTACCGGATGCAGACGAGCGCTCCGGAACTTATGGACCTCACGCGCGAAAGCAAAGAAACCCTCGAGCTCTATGGAGCCGAGCCCGGCCGCAGCTCGTTTGCCAACAACTGCCTGCTGGCGCGCCGTCTGGTCGAACGAGGCGTCCGGTTCGTCCAGCTCTACCACACCGACTGGGACCACCACGGCGGGCCGGGACAGGATCTGGAGGGGAGCCTCGACAAGGTGTGCGGGGAAGTCGACCGCCCGTCTGCCGCGCTTGTCAACGATCTCAAGCGGCGCGGGCTGCTCGATCAGACACTGGTCGTCTGGGGCGGAGAGTTCGGCCGCACTCCCATGGGGGAGAAGCGCGAGACCGTCGGCCGCAATCACCACATTGACGCTTATACCATCTGGATGTCCGGCGCCGGTGTCAAGCCGGGAACAACGGTCGGGGAGACAGATGAGCTCGGATTTGGTCCGGCTGGAGACCCCATTCGCGTGCACGACATTCAGGCAACCATCCTGCATCTTCTCGGCCTGGATCATCTCAAACTGACATTCCGCTTCCAGGGCCGCGATTTCCGCCTGACCGACGTAGGCGGCAAGGTCATCACCAAGCTGTTTGCTTGACCGGATGCAAATTTGACCGTTTCGTTACTAGGCTTTGAATTCGTCTTTTCCCGCCTGGAAAGAATCTCATCCGGGTTTTACTTGGGAGCGCAGGTATCCTGTTCACCACGAAGACACGAAGACGCGAAGAATCGCAAAGGATTTCTTCGTGTCTTCGTGGTGAGTTTTTTTGGTTGTCACATCAGACCATAATAGGATCTTCCTTCACCACGGAGTTTCCATAATCCCGTGCCTCACCACCGCGAATGAAAACCGGGAGGGCAGCGAAGACGCAACCAGAAACTTGGCTCTTCGCGCCTTCGTGGTAAAGCCTGGCCCAATCCACCACGAAGGCTCGAAGGACGCGGATTGGCGGATCTTTTGGATCAATTTGCTTGCGTGTGAATCGCCGTCGCAATTTGTAAATTGCTTGACGGGCGGAGAGCCGGAAGCCAGAATCCAGGAACCACTGATGAACAACTAGCCCGAAAATCCTTGGTTTTTTGGAAAGGATTTTTCTGCGTTCTCTGAGGAGCGCAGGCATCCTGAGATTTTTTTTGGGTTGCGGCTAGCTGCACGGTGTTTATCGGTGGTTTCATTCAGACTCTCGGGAGCGATGAACATGAGGCGCAGCAAAGCGAAGTTGCCGGGCTTGACCCGCCGTGACTTTCTTACCCAGTCCGCCGGTTCGTTGATCGTGACGTCGGCTGGGCCTTTGCTCGCAGAACCGGCCGCGAGCCTGGAGAGCCCGGACTCACAAAGAGCTCCCTGGTACTCCTCCATGCGCCGCTGCGGGCAGATTAATTTTAACGAGCGCGATCCGCTCGCGATGGACGTGACCGCCTGGGCCGACTACTGGGCCTCTCTCAAGGTGAACGCCGTTCTATTGAACGGCGGGGGAATCGTGGCGTTCTATCCGACCCGGGTTCCGTATCATCACCGCAGCGAGTTTCTGGGCTCCAGGGATCTCTTTGGCGAAATGACCGCCGCCATGAAGAAGCGCAACCTGCGCGTCGTGGCGCGCATGGATTGCAATTACGCTTATGAAGAAGCCCTGAAGGCCCATCCCGAATGGTTCGAACGGAACGCGGACGGGACTCCGCGGCGCCACAATGAATCCACCTGGCTTTACAAGACCTGCATGTTCACCTCCTACTTCACGGAGCAAATGCCCGCCATCTATCGCGAGATCAACCAGCGCTACGCTGTGGACGGTTTCTTTACAAACGGGTGGCCCAGCACGGGGGCGCTGGCCGTCTGCTTCTGTGAGAGCTGCAAAAAGGTTTACCGCGATGAAGTCGGCGGCACGCCTCCCGGCGAGACCGATGGTTCGGATCCCGTGTACCGGAAGTATTACGACGTCTACATCGACCGGGTTCTCGAGGTTTGGAAAAAGTGGGACGGCATCGCCAAGGAAAAGAGCCAGGATTCCGTCTATGTCGGCAATCTTGGCGGCGGTATCCGCACGGTCAAAAGCGTCAAGAG
>Ga0209056_10008774_pt1 | contig 10360 bp, 8 predicted proteins | sample GraSoiAngelo_114_FD_185876 | JGI IMG/M metagenome (GOLD analysis project Ga0209056, IMG submission 185876) | Grasslands soil microbial communities from the Angelo Coastal Reserve, California, USA - 14_0903_13_40cm (SPAdes) (version 2) | ecosystem: Environmental > Terrestrial > Soil > Grasslands ...
GCTCTGGCGGTCCGAACCGGCGCCGGCGCCGACTGATTCCACGGCAGAACTCGCCCGCCCGTTCGCCGCGCGGCCAACCCCATTGCCTGCGCGCTGGTGAGCCATTCTTCTGCGTATTCGGCGATTTCGAGGAGCAGCGCTTCGAACTGGGGCCGCTGCGTCTGCAGCATGTAAGGCTGCGCAAGCCACCGCAAAATTTCCCGTCCCGCGACTCCCATGCGCTGGCGGGGCGACGTAACCAGACGCTCGTTGAAGTAGCGGATCAACACTTCTTCGACAACATCCCAAGCGTTGTCTGCGCCGAACAGCCGCTTAACGTCGTCCGAGTTCAAGATTCGAAATGCTTCATCGAGTAATTGCATAACCTCGACTCGCAGGACGTTCAGGTGGCCGAACGAAGTGAATTTCAAGTTATTGCGTAAATCGAGGCCAGCGCGGCGCACGATCGCGATGCTGCCGAAGCTCGGGTCGAAAGAGCGTTCCCGTATCACGTCGGAAATCCGCTTGTCGCGCCAGAAGAGAGTCACTTGATTGATGAAGTGGCTAAACATGGCATGGAAGTCGGTATTCGCACGGGATCCAGTGGGAACCGGGGTCGTCCCGTAACCCAAAACGCGCCGATATGCCGAAAGGCGGTCGCGCTGCGTGTACCGCAGGACTTCTCGACGATCGAATTGATATAGAGAATACGCACCCGCGCCCGAGGATAGTCGTACGACACCGCCACGATAAAGCTCTTGCAGTTTTGCAATAACCCTGAAGACACCAATGGTTTCGTGTTGATAAATGTAATAGAGATCGCCGACCGCATTGATTCGTTCCGAAGAGACTGTCTCGTCGTAGTTCTCTACGCCCGGGGGCAAGCGTGTCTTGCCAAGATCTTGAGCGGCTTGCGGGCCGATGCCAACCAACTCGGCGAGCCCCTTGTCCGGAGGCGGCGGGGTCTTGGCTTCGTCGGCAACGACCTGCGCAATCAAATCGTCGATCTTTTTTGTGAGAACTTCGGCGAGTTGTGGGTTCGAAGTCAATCCAGCCGCGAGTTGATCCGCCAATTGTCTCCGCAACTCTGCAGTTTTGTCATAGAGGTTTTGGTTTTCTCTTTCGGTCGACATGGTAAGCTCCCTCAATTGCGTTTACGGCACTAAACGCTTAAACGCGAGCACAAGACACTACGTTATCGTTCCACTGAGACGCGCGGCCTCGTCCAAGTGGCCCACCACTTCGTCGATTGTTCGACGCACTCTCTCGTGCCGTGCCCCCGGATGCCGGATTCTTCCAATACTTGCTTCGACAAGGTCGTGCAGGCGCCGCAAAGTGGGCACAATTGCGCGAACACCACGTTTGCCGCCATCTTCAATGATTGACGGCGCTTCGTCCGCAGCGTAATCGTGCACCCAGGAGAACAACTCATCGACGAACATCGGCGGCGCCACATTGGCTGGGAATTCGATCCGTGTTGTCTTACGTTCGGCGGGACCAAGGAACACCGAATCCATCGCGAAGTACACCTCATCGACAGATTCCGCGATAACGGCCAGCGAGCGTTGAATGAGCACCAATTGCGTACCGAGGAAATTATCGATCCCGCCAAGGAAGTTGGGCCGAAATGCGAGCCAACTCACCAGCAGCGAGTCAATGTGATCACGAACGATCAAGTAATTGGTGAGGTCGCGCTCCTCTTCGATCGTGTTCACGCGGTCGCGCGTCAACCCAAACACGTCACCGAGCCGTCCCAGTTCGCCCGATCCAAAGGCTGCAAGCAGTTGCGCGTTGATTAGAGCAAGGATATTTTGACCGTTGTCGATTGTCCGGAATCCGCCGCGCCTTCGATTAAATGGGGCGTTCGGGGGATCGCTGAGCAGCGCGAACAGGTCGTCCACGCGCTCTACGCGAGGACCACCTTCAACTCCGAACTCGTTCACCAACTCGATCATCTCCTGGCGTACGATGGCCCGAACCGCTTCCACTTCCTGCGCATCGAAGTCAGCTCGCAGCGGAGTGAGCGCGTCAAGCAGAGGTAGCGCGTTGTCTAGCGCCAGCCTGGCCCGTTGATATAGGCTCGCTTGCGCACCCGTAATCGTTCCGCCCAGTTCGGCAACTGCGACCCCGCCACGCTGATTCCATCTGCATACTGTGCGACCCTCGACTTCTTCGCATACAAACGACTGGTTGAGGGCGGACATGAAAGACTTCGTGTCGTTCAAACGCGGGCGTAAACCCAACACCGCCGAAAACGCGCGTTCGACCATTTGCCCTAACGGCGTACCGCCGCCCCCCGTCCCGCCGCTCGACGGAAACGACCCACTGCCGTAACCGAAGTCCTGCGTGAGAACGGGATACGTCGAAAGGTCGCTTACCGAGCCACGAATTCCTGAGACGTTCGCACGCTGACCTTCAGCGGTCGAAATTTCGACCAGTTCCTGCACGCATTCGTTGATATGCGCCTCAAGGTCGGCCAGGCGCGACCGGGTTACGACGGCCGCTGCACTGACCCTCCCCTCCCGGGCAATTAAGTCAGGCAGCGCTGTATCAAGGGCGTTTCGGATTGGCGTGAAGTGTGTCTTTGTATCCGTGAAGATCGGCGTCGCGTGCTCAATCAGCGTTGCCGCGTTATTCGTTCCAGCTAGACTCGGACGCTGTGCGGCGATGGTCCCAAGTTCTGATTTTGCCTGGTCAATAAACCCAATCAATGTCGGTACCAACGGGTCCGCCGCGGAAAGAGCGCCAACCAGCTCTGTCAAACCATCGCGAAAATCCGTCCAGCGCGTACTCAGATCGTCAACGCAATTAAGGAACAACTCGAAAATCATGATCCTTCCTCCTTCACACGGCTCCGCCTGCCGCTGCACTGAATCGATGAGGTCAGTTTCGGGGAACTCCCAGCAGACTTTTCATCCGTGCATCGGATGCTGCGAGTTGACCTTCCAGATCGAAAATCTTCTTACTTTTTAGCGCGAGATCGAACACGGAAATGTCCGCCTTCAATCGTCCTTCCTCGGCGGCTTCCGTGCGCGCGAGTGCCAGAGATGTTTGAGCGGCCGCGCGAAAACTGTTCCACTGCCGGAGCGTTCGATCCCGAAAATCAGCCAAGGAGACCCTTCCCGCGGAGACATCGCTGCCAAGCCATGTCAGCTCGTTGCCCAAACTTTTCACCAATTCGTCGGCCTTTACGCGGGTGGTCCCCGAAACGAATTCCTTGGTCTTGTTGGCCAACGCCAAAGCGTCCATCAGAACCCGACCAATCGGATCCGTATATGTTTTACTTGGTGGAACCCATTTCGGAGGCACCGGCTTCGGGGGCCAATCCGTCGTGCTACCCTGGGTCGGGGGAGTTGGCTGTACACCAGCGCAACGCCGCGAAGGAAGATCGAGATCCACTTCAATACTCTCGACCGATGTCTTGAGTTTCTCCTGGATCTTGAAATACCTTGCAAGGAGTTGATTGGTTTCATAACACGGGTCGAAAGTCGTCTGGCACTTGCACAACGCCAGACGAATCCTCGCGATCGGCCACCAAAACCTGTCGAAAAGCTCGTACGGAAATTCCGGATCGCTCGCCAGAGGCTTTGCCTTGTCAGCCCACGCGTGTAGTTCGGAGTCGGTTTTGTTGACGATGTCGCTCAGCCACTCGAGCGCGCTGCAACAATCGTCGGAAGCGCTGATGGTTGCGGCTTGCTGCGAAGCGCGTTCGGTCAGGGCAAGCAACTTTGAGGAAGTTTCCCTGCAGTGATCGGGCGGGGGGCAAAGTTGTCGCTCGGCCCAGCAGTCGATCTCCCGCTTAACGGCAACGACATTGTCCTGAACGGACTTGAAGTCGGTTTTCAACTGCGTGATCCAATCCGTTTTCTCGACCCGGATCGACTGCAATACCTTCAAGGTGCTCGCAACGTAGATGCCCGCGCCTTCAAAAAATGTTTTCACTTCGCCGATCATGAAATGATCCGCGTCAACCTGGCATTCCCAATTCTCCAATTTGCAAATGAGCTCATGGTAAGCGTTCTCGATATCGATGACGGCCGCGCAAATCTCATCGACGGTGCCGGGTATATCGTCCGGATCGCATTGCGCTGCTGCAGCCTTCGATTTGTCGCGAATTGCTCCGCCAAGTTCTACAAACTTTTTGATGGTTAGATCAACTTTTTGGAAAGTATGTTCAGGAAAAACCGTCTTCCATGTTGCCGTTGAAACCTTCACCTCGGATTTTTCAGGGTTGAAGTAGTGATAAAAGTCGTTAGCAGCCGATTCGAGTCTGTAGAGTCGGAGTCGAGCGAAATCACGGGATTCAAATGCATCGACCTGAAGACAAAGATCTGGAATCGCCGCGGCGACGGCGTCAAGGTAACCTGCTGCAGACTGGACAAGAGACTGGTCCAAGCCGCTCGTGTTTTTGAGAGCCGTAAACGATATCGCCATCTCCTTGTACAATCCGTTTACTTCCCTGATCAGATTGTGCTCCGGATCTTTGGAAAGCACCGCCGCCGCATGGCCTGCCCGATTTGAAAGTGCGATGAGCCTGGCGGGGATGTCGTCCTGTGGTGTGCTAGGTCCGCCCTCGGACTGTTCCCTTTTGGCTTTCCTTGTGGTTTCTCCCGGAGTGGACGGCCCCGTCGCGCTCACGAGTGAGTCGATCGACTTTTTGAAATCGAGAAAGATCGTCTTCACATCGATGAACCCTCTCCGAATGAACTCTTCATCTTCAGTGCGTTTCGGGCATATCGATGCCCGCGCCGGATCGGAGAGTGCATCGGTTGCCCCGGCGGCGCCGAGGGTCTCAGCGAGTTCCTTCTTCAGGATAAGGTCCGCCGTTAATTGGCGGTTCATTTTGTCCCGTATTCGATCTTCGAGCGATTGATACTCTTTCGAGTCTGGCATAACGAATCTCCCTATTCTTTCCTTCCGCCGATCGCGCTGCCGCTCTCGCGGATGTACTGGCGTCCCACTACGAGGCCTCTTCACGGCCTTTCGGCCTAGCGCAACACCCAACTTCACCACACCGAGTCACGGAATATGTCCTCGAGATAACTCACCGACTTCTGCTGCATTGATCTGTTGCCCGATGTTGGTCGCGTGAACGGCGACCGGCGAAATCGCCATTCGGTCCGTCAACTCCAGCCAACTCTGCAAAATCAATTGATTGACCTTGTGCATCATTTGCCGGCATTGATCGAGCGCGCTTTTGACGCTGCCTACCCATGCTTGACCTTCTCGTCCGAATTCCCCTCCCATTTCCACCAACTCGCCGACGCGTTCGTACGAAATAAGGTCGAGGTAGTTTTTCATCGCGTTATTGATTCTTTCATTGCAAGAGGCCAACCTCCGTCGGGCCAGGTCGGAATTAATTGAATTCATCTCGACCGCACGACGCGCCTCGTCGGCAAACTCAAGCGCCTCCTCCAAGTGCCCGCGAACGTCATAGGTCGCGTCGCCCAACTGGTCGATCAGTGCTCTGTCGCCTCCCAACGGCTTGTCTTCAACAATTGTTACGCGCAAGTCCTGTACGTATTGGCTCCACTCTGCGATTCCTGAGCACAAGTTTTGAAACGTTGCTTCCAGAGTCACTTCGCTACCTCCCTGCTATCTCCTGGACAACTCGCGGTAGAAGTATTCGGTGATCACTCCCGGGCGAGCGAGTTTGTTATCCAGCGCGAACCGCGCCGCGCCGATCAAAAATCGTTCCGGCACGACGCCGGGATCAATCCCGCTGGCCAAACGGGTCGCTGCCTCTTCGACCATCTGCTGTTCCTTCGGCGCAAACTTGATCGCTTGCGAGAGACACTTGTTGCCGAGCGTCTCGTACGGTTGGTAGCAGATCGTATCCACGACGAGAGCGTTGGCCTCCGGAAAAGTCTCGAGCATCTCCTGGGGAATGTTACCCGCACGCGGGTTTGGGTAGATGCGGGACCATGCTCGTCGATATCGTTCAGCTTCTTCTGTGAATCCCATCCGGCGAAGCAGCTCGATACTGATGAAGGTGCGGAGATACATCGTCGGATGCGGCCCACGCGAGCTGAAACTGAAAACGCTTCGCGGCGAGCGGCCAATAACGTCCATCAGAGAAGCGACCACGGCCGGTCCGCCCAACAGTAAACCCGACAGGTCCGCGTAGATCTCCCGGTGCCAACGCGTCCATGTTGAAGCGACAAACGGACTGAGTCTGGCCTGGAGCAAACGGCGCGCGACTGCACGGGGAATGACGCGCGCGAGTCCGAGGTCGTTCTGCAGATTGTGCGAGACCTCGTGCAAGATGGCTCCCAGCGTCCAAGGATTCACCAGCCTGTGATAGGGAAGCTGGATCAATGGAAACGGGTTGAGTTGCAGCCCGAGCTGGCGCAGCGGAATCCTTCGTCGAAACGTCGCCGGCGAGAATCCGGTCCTCATGTAGGCGAATGGCGGCGGCGCTGGAATCGACTTGGCGGTTCCGAGTCCAATGAAGGTGTGCTGGTAGCAATCGGTCGCAATTCGATCGCAGCTTACCAGCCAATCGCCAAACTGGGATTGTCGTTGGCCGAACAGCTCGAAATAAAAATCCCAGATGCGTTCGATCCGGCGCACCCAATCGTGTGCGCGTTCTTTCTGCGTCACGAGCGTTCGAAGATTCGGCGTAGATGGCTCTTGAGAGGTCAGCGTGGCAGTTTGCCCGACCGAGGCCGTTAAACTTTCAAGACGAGCTCGAAGCTTTTTGATCAAATCATTCGCGGCTTGAAGATGCCCTTCGGTTGGCGCGGCCGCGTTGGTTCCAAATTCACCGTGACGAAACGGACGCAGAGCGGCCCAGTGCCGGTTGACGTTGATCGACTGGGCTCGAATCCACGGTTGCAAGACCGGAGCTAGGCGGGACCTTCGTCCTGCCCCGGGTCTAGGCACAGCATCGCTTGTGCCTCGCGGGGGACTTGCAGCGCCAAGTTGTTCTACGGAAGTCTCCAACATCTCATTCTCCGGATCGAATCGCTAAATCGCCGGGCGCTCGGCACTCAGCACTCCATTTCTCTGCTGCCGCATGCACAGCAAGCCCTTGCCGGACCCCTGGCGCCGGTCCGCGTCGCCGCCGGCCGAGGAATTCTGCCCCTCACGGCCGCCGCAGTTGCGCGGTGATACCGTTGGTCCAGGGCGCGCGCACGTCTGTACGCGCGCACGCATTGGCGGGGACTGCTCAGCACTCGGGCCGTTTGCCGCGCCAACGTTCTCACAGCAGACTGAGGGGTGACCCTTCTTCCCTGGGCCGTTTGCCGCGCGACTGCCGCCGCCGTTTGTCGAACGACCGTCGGAAGAGCGCGAACGAGAGGCCGCGTCACCGGATTGCGCCGAAGTGTCCGTGTTGCAGCTGTGAGTCCTCGAATCAGGCCCGGCGCTGCACGGATGATCGCCGGCGCGGCTCTCGGAATGATTCGGGCCGCGAGTGGGACAAGTGCACCGACAAACGCTTCGGCTTCTTCTTCACTTTCGGCTTCGGCGGCTGCGTGACCGAGATGCTCCATCAACGCATCGCTATAAACCCGCCGCAGCGGATTGACTTCGCTCTCGAACTCGCCCTCGTATTCTCCTTCGAACTCGGACTCCCGTTGCGGTATCCAGCCCATAACCGTCGGAACTGCTTGTTGTCCGAGCTGCCCGCCGGCCTGGGACCCGAGAAAGCCTCCCGCGGCCGCGCCGACAGGTATCCCTTCCGGACCGGCGAGTCCGCCGAGGGCGCCGCCCGCTTCTCCGCCGACTACGCCGCCGGCCCATCGTCCGAGCGCAGGCAGACCTCGCTGAACGACCTGGCGCGCCGTTCCAAACGCTACTCTTCTTAATGGCGAACCCGGCACCGCCTGTCTTCGCATCCAACCCGCAGCCTGGCCGGCAAGACGTCGAAGGTTCGACAGAAATTCTTCGGTTTCGTACTCACCTTCGTATTCGCCTTCGTACTCACCTTCGAGCTCACCCTCGAATTCACCTTCGAGCTCCGCTTCCATCTCGTATTCGTACATGACGGGACCTCCCGCGGCCGAGTCGTGCCGCCTGAAATCGAATCGTTGACCAGATCGACGTCGTTGATCGGTTTAGCCCGCAACGGCTCGCGCGCGGACGCACTCTACGCGCGGCTTGGGCTGCACGAACGTTGCGCCGAATCGCGACCGCACAAGTACGCGGACTTCCGAGCACGCGTTGCGTTTGCGCCGCCATCACGCGCGCCGCCGTTGTCCTCGTGACGGGCCTGCCGGCGCGCGCCCGCTGGGCTAGAGTTGCCGCGGTCCGGCGGACGATCGTCGGAACCGTTCGCACTGCCGGCCGCGTCATCCGGCGGCTGCGCAGGATGCGCGTCAAAACGGCTGCGCCTCGCGTCAGGTGGGGAACCATCGCTCGAAGAGCCCGCCGGTCCGCCCGCGACATGAGGTTGGCGGTTGCCGCCCCGATCATCGCTTCGGCTTCAGCCTCGGATTGTGCGCGCGAAGCAACGGCTGCCATTAACTCGGCCAATGCCTCCTGCTGCGTCATTGGTCCAACAGCTTCTGCTTCCAACTCGCCCTCGAACTCGCCTTCAAGCTCCATTTCGAATTCGCCTTCCGCCTCGAACTCCGACTCGCCCTCGCGCAGCGCTCGCTGTGCCAGATTACCCACGGCACTGCCGAGCGCCATTCCGGCCGGACCGCCAAGGGCTCCGCCCACGGCTCTTGCAACCCAAGGCGCGGCAACTCGCGCCACGTTTCTCAAGAGAGGTGCGGCACGTCGAACGAATCCACCGATGCCGCGGGCGATGCGTCGAAAGCGCCGAAAGAACTCTTCCCCTTCGAACTCACCTTCCAGCTCGCCTTCGTATTCGGACTCGAACTCCGCCTCCCCTTCACCTTCTCCTACACCTTCGAGCTCTGCTTCCGACTCCTCTTCGAATTCCCCTTCGAGCTCCGACTCGCCTAGGCCGAGGACGCCTCCGATGCCTCTTGCAGCCGTGCCAAGAAATTCCTCGCCTTCCAGCTCGCCTTCGAATTCGCCTTCGAGCTCCATTTCCATTTCCCCGATCGGCCTAGCCATAACCTTTTCTCCTTTCAAATTTGCTGAGGTGGTCACAGCGTAGACGCGTGCGCCTGGCTTGCATAGTCGCATTTTAAAAGTAGCAAGGACGCACTAGCCGGTATGTGGTAGAAGCGGCATGGTAGCCCAAAGACGTGACTGGCGATCCCATCGTACGCGTACTATCTTTCGCACAGCAGGCAACGGCGGCCACAGCGGGCACGGAGTACTTTACGAATGACAACTAACATGTTACTTTGCAAGAACGCTATTGCCTGATATTGCGACAAGAACCAATCACGTAAGCAACGAATTAAACGAATCAGCGACGTCAGTAACGAATCATGGACTGATTTGACAGCGCCGCAAGAATCCGTGTGATACGACGAAGGGTGTCCTCGGGATACCTTCAAATCGAATAGCGTTTGGTTGTTCGATGAAGGGTCGATGAGATCACTGGTCCCGCTCGGTAAAGCGGAACCTCTTGTGGAGCTAATAGCATGTCAGTGCGGAATGTCGCCCGGCAAAGATCCAATAGCACGAAATCCCGAAACTCAACCACCTCCAAAGATCAAAACCACATCAGAACCTTGGTGCGAGCCGTCGTCGCCGAGATAGGACCGCACTTGCTCGACATGCCGGACCGAAAAGGTCCGATCCTTGATCTGGAGATCGATGGCGTACGTTGCGTGTTGATGCCGGCAAGATTGGAGCGCCCCGCGCATGACCTGACGCCTCGAGAACAAGAAATCACCCGCATGGTGGCGAAGGGGTATCCGAACAAGACAATCGCGGGAGTGCTTGAGATCAGTACGTGGACCGTGTCAACTCATCTTCGCCGAATCTTTGCGAAGATGCGGGTTGGGAGCCGCGCCGCACTGGTTGCTAAGTTCCTTGAAGAATATTCGATCGCTGAACGTGGCACGGAATCCGGCTCACCTTGAATTAATTCAGTCTGGACAATCTCACGTCGGCTCCGAAAAGTCTCTGAACATCACAGTAAAAGGAGATCGACGCTATGGCTGAAGCGCGGGTACGACTCGGTTTCAGAAATGCGACTGATGCACAAATCGTGGCGATGGCTGATGCTGTCGTGGCGGGAATGACAAACAACATGGCATTTCCGCAACCATCCGTAGACCTGGCGACTCTTGAGACGGCGCTTGACCAATTCAAGAACGCCATCGCAACGCGGGCGGCCGGCGGACGGGCAGCGACGGCGCACAAATACCAAAGACGAGAGCGAGTGCCCGGCAGATGAAGTTCGGTGCTGGACACTGGTGAGTGACAACGGATTCCCCTCCTGGAACAGGGCATCAACATACTTGGCTCACCAGCCTTCCCAACGTAAGCAATCCGCCATCGCCGATTG
>Ga0209056_10008780_pt1 | contig 10357 bp, 15 predicted proteins | sample GraSoiAngelo_114_FD_185876 | JGI IMG/M metagenome (GOLD analysis project Ga0209056, IMG submission 185876) | Grasslands soil microbial communities from the Angelo Coastal Reserve, California, USA - 14_0903_13_40cm (SPAdes) (version 2) | ecosystem: Environmental > Terrestrial > Soil > Grasslands...
ACCCTGAGGTACTGAAGAGTTTGAATAAGGTGCTGGACGGGGCTCCGAGAGTGCGCGTCTCGGACGTGATTAGCTCGACTCTTCACAAGAGTGCCGCCATCGCGGCATGAGCCGGGTGTCAGGTTAATTCGGGACGGCGATAGCCGTGTCGGTTCCTACGCACATCGATGGGTCTGGTCATGAAAATTCCCGATTGGAAAAAGTCGTATAAGGACGTTCTGTTTGAGCGTGATCCATCCAAAGTGGCGACGACGATCGTTTCTGCGCAGCTTGTGATGCGTGGGCGATTGCGAGAGCTGCACCGGGACGGGCACGATATCGAAGAGCGGAAGGCAGTGGATGCTGCGCTCGGCAACATCGAGGCGTTGCATCGCTGCCTCAACTCCACGGAGAAGCGAATTGATCTTGCTGCATGATAGGTGGGCACTCGGCCGCTGCGAACAAGGCCAAACCACTACGTGACCGGAGCGTTCTGAATGAAATGACGAGTTGCGACAGTTACCCTTTAGTGCCTTCGTGGAAAAGCGAGCAATTCTGCACAGTTTGAGAAGAGCAGATGAGCGATCATAGTGTTGACGGGGCAGTTCAAGGTTCAGGTCCATTCCCCCTTTAAGAGCAGTTCTGAAGGTTCTATGAGCATCTACCTGATAGCGTTCATTGTTCTAATGGTTGCTTGGATTTACGGCTGGATTGGTTTTCACGTGCCGAGTGGGTTGATTCATATACTTCCTGCCTTTGCCGTGGCATTGCTGATTTTGCATTTCATTCGCGGCAGACACGAGGAAGCCGACCTGCGCATCACGAGATGAACGCCCAACGTTTCCTGGTCAGCCACGTCGAGGGGGCAGCCCTACATCAAGCATGATCCGCTTGCTCTGCGATTCGATCTCAGGCATGTACGCCGATTTCCACGATGCAGATTGAGGTTGGATCAAACTTCTTCCTCTCCTTCAGCTCTCAATTGTCCTCGCGGAAGTCATTACCCCGGTTCGGCCCCTGCGATTTCGATTGAAAACACATGGCTTTTGTTGAGCCGATCCTCCGCCGAATGTCATTTGAATAGTCTCGGCTGGTCTGATTCACCCCTACAGTTGAAAATCAGTTCCGCGCGTTCGGCTCGATTACTCGTAATCCGCTCGCGAATCGCCATTTATGTCCCGGGTTACGCGGCATTGATCGGTATTCCGGCCATCAGTAAATCATCACTCTCAGGGCGCGAATTCCCCGCGAGGGTGCGGAAGATGCTGCAATCGTGGCACGACATAATTTTCTACGGCATTCTGTTCGTCGAGGATTTGCGGACGTTGTGCGAACCACTCAGAATCTGCCGAACCAGCCCAACATCAGCAGGCAGCGCCGGACGACTGGTCAGAATTGACCAGCTTCCAGTCGAGTGAGCGGTGCATCATGCAATTATGAAAGTGAGCGAGAAACAAGCGCTAACGATTCGCTGCCCCACCTGTGGAGCTAGGCCCGGGGAGAAATGTGAACTTAGCACCGGCTTACCACGTACCGATCCTCATCGAGATCGCCGTCTGGCGGCTTTTGACAGGTAGTTACTTCTGCAAAGGCAGGCGCATTCCTGTCACGAAGATAAACCGAGGGAAGTGAGTTCTTGGAGAATTCAGACCAGAACAGGCTTTGCCAGCGCGGAGCTGACGTCGTTGATGGCTTTGGTCATCGAGGTTCCACCGCAATTAGGTGCGGGTAAGTAACGCCGGCAAGAAGCCAAATTGTTTCTCAACCGCTTGATTCACCATCCCACCGTTTGCGTTCCTGAGATCGTTCACGTCTACTCAGGACCAAGAGGACGCAGCCTGCCAGGAACATCGCCGTGACAATTGCTGCGAGATACAGATCGACCGGAGACGTCAAAGTGCTTCCCGCATGCGCTTACCTTGGGTTGAACCGCAATTGCCGAATGCGGTCAATCTTTGGCCGAAGCGGCATCGTGGTGGGACGACCGGCGCTCCTCGGCGCCATCCAAGCGCCAGCCCTGTTGGATATGGCGCGAATGTGCGGAAACAGTGGTATAGGGCACACCAAGAAAGCGGTTGGCTACAATGCCGGTCACTTCGAGGCAGTTGAAGTTGTGAAGTCTCACCTTCGCGAGAATCCGGTGCAAGGCGTTCTTGATCTTGGCCGCTCCGGGAGCGCCAAAGAACATTACCTTTACTTCTGCAGCCATAAAAAAGAAGTTCCACCCCGCGGCATGGATCTTGCGATCGAGGGCGAAACCATCGAGTCCACGGATTACGCTCCATTTTTCCGAACAGGATTCACTCTCCAGTCCAAGGAATTTCGTGATCCTAGGGCGCTCTTCGATCAGAATCGTTCCGACTTTTAGGGTTGGCGTGATAGTTCCTCCTGCGCTCAAAGTCGAACAAGCGTAGTCGTTGTGAACAATACAAGTGATGCGAGTATCAGCGTGCCGAAGGTCAACAGCACGAATTCGCTGAGCAGGTCAGGCTTCAGTAACTCTTCCGGATGCATGTCGGTCCTCCTTGCTGCAACGGCCCGGAGCCACCTTGTTCGGGCAAGCTGCTGGCCCAAGGGCAGCTAGGCCGTCTGGTTTGACGGAAGGCTGCTCTCTTGAGCCATCCCTAGGTTCGCTCATTCTCTAAAGGAATACTGAGCAGAATGGCTCATTTCCGGCGGAGGTAAGTATTGCTTTTTGACTAGGGTGATTGTGCCGAGTTTGCGCCACTTTTGGACTAAAATTAGAGACGATGAGTCCCAGTGCAGTTGCCAAGAAAACCCGCGAGTTCGAGCCCGAGGCACTCCTTGCGACAATTGGTGAGGGTAGGAAAGCTATGCTCTTTCCGAAGAAGCGGACCATTTTCGCGCAAGGAAATCCGGCAGATGCGGTTTTCTATCTACAGGCGGGAAAAGTAAAACTCGCGGTTGTCTCTAAAACTGGCAAAGAAGCAACCATCGGCATATTGAGCGAGAGGAGTTTCTTCGGAGAGGGTTCGCTTGCGGGCCAAGCTCTCCGTATGGGCACTGCAACCGCAATGACGGATTGTTCCGTCTTGCGAATTGAAAAGAAGGCCATGATGGAAGCGCTTCATCGGGAACACACACTTTCCGATATGTTCGTCGCCTATTTGCTCGCGCGCAATATCCGTTATGAAGAGGATCTGGTCGACCAATTGTTTAATTCCAGTGAAAAGCGTCTGGCCCGCGTCCTTCTTATGTTGGCTCATTTTGGAAAGGAAGGAGTTCCTGAGACCGTGGTTCCCAAGATCAGTCAGGAAACCCTCGCGGAGATGGTCGGCACTACCCGTTCGCGGGTCAGTTTTTTCATGAACCGGTTCAGGAAATTGGGCTTTATTGACTATGCCGGAGGGGAAGACGGTGGACTGCAAGTCCACAGCTCGCTCCTCAATGTAGTTCTGCACGATTGAGCATCTCAAACTAGTCGCTGGCCAAGTGATCTGCGCGGGTCTTCGGGGTATCCCATTGAACGGGCGGAAAGTCGCGGGTGCCGCCTGGGGCAGTTGCGTTGGCCTGCCTGTGCCCGCACGACAGGCAAATCGCTCCAACTTCTCGGATGTCAGTCTCTCTCGATATTTCATTCTCGCGTACTCCGGTCGATCCTGAAATAACCGGTCCTCCGCATTTGTCACACGAATAAGCGGAAACATGAAGGTAGTGTTTTCTCATATTCCTTCTAAAGCCTCAACAAATCCGTACCCATCCTAGTCTCTACTGGTTGGAATATCTGCTCATTATTGCTCGCTCAAGCAGTAGTTCCTGGTCTCCCCGACCAAATGTATAGCGTGCACAAGCATTAGCGACAAGAGAGCTTCAGGCGTCAGGGCGCTCGAATCAAGAGATCAACTTGTACAACACTGCCGCGCGAAAAGCGCTGAACAGCCTCGTCAGAGCAAGTCAGTGATTATCGTGACGGGCAAAATGGTGATGTTCCAACATCCAGGCCACAAAACGATTCTTTACATCGACGATGATGACGGGATGCTGGGTTACCAAGGAGTGCTGCTCGAACACGTGGGTATGCGGTGCCCACCGCCGCCTCTGGAAGACGGGGTTTACAGATAGCGGCAGCCTGCGCGATCGCCGCCGTTATCGTCGACTACCATATGCCCGAGATGAATGGACATGAGGTCGCGACCGAAATAAAGCGTCTCACACCACAAGTACCCATCATCATGCTTTCCAGCGACCAGGAGATTCCAGCAGACGTGCTGAAGGCGGTGGACGCCTTCGTTTCCAAGAACGACGCCCCCGCTCGCTTATTGCCGGTGATCACTCGAGTCTGCGGTGAAATCCCTTCTGAGTTCGAAGGAAGCAGAATCATTCCCTGAGAAATGTATTTGGTTCGGTTTCGTGCACAGTGCCCCAGGTTTCGCAGCGGGTGCGAAAAGTGGGACCTTGGCAAGCACGTCGAACTACTGTCGTCCCGTCCTACTTGGCTACGGAACTATGGCCGGCAACCAGCTTCCACATGCCGTTCTGCCGGACGAAAGTATCGGTACTAAGTACAGTCTTGACGCGGTGTTCGCCCCGGACCATTCCATCGTAAGTATCGGTATAGGTCGCGATCGCGGTGTTGCTGTCGTAGATGCGGACTTTGAGATCGCTGATCTGTTCGCTGTTCATCTTATTGTTGGCTGAGTCTTTTGCATCCGCCAATACGGATTCCTTCGTTGTCCAGATTCCACCGCTGAAGCCGCCGGTCCAATCGTCGGCGTAATTCTTCTCGACGAAAGATGAATCTCCAGCAAGATTAGCTTTTACAGCATCGTTCTCAAACTGGGTAATCGCTGCAACCGCCTGATCATTTGTCGGTTGTTTTTTTGCTGTGGCAAGCGGACTCAGGAGGGCCGATACCACGATTGAAGCAAGAAGCGTAAGCATGATTCTTTTCATGTGATGTGATCCTTTCACGTCGTTGCGTGACTAAGGTGGGAAAACTTCAGATGGGCTGACTTAGCTCAGAGAACCTGAAAGAGTGGAAGAATGTACTCGCTCACTAATCACCGTAGGCTTCTGAGTCTGACTTGTCAAAGGAAGTCGTGCGAAGACCACCTACTCGTCTATGCGCCGGCATCAGTTGGAAAGCCATGGCATTAGCTACGTCAAGCCCAGCGGCGGCACCATAAATCTGGTTAATACTGTGGCGCAAAGCAATCATATTACTGCGGGAGGATTCCGTGGCCAGGCTGGTTGGGTCCTTAGCAAATTCTGCCTGGTACATCCTTAGCAGTAATTCGCTCTGTTCCTCCAAGCGTTCGATTGTTTCCGCGTCGAAGTGTGCTTCAATCTGCATACTCTATTGTACGCATATCTGAGCGTCAGGGTTCGCATGGAGTATGACGAAAATAGCTGGAGGAAGCGGAAGTTTCCACCCAATTTGACGTGGTTAGTGGCGAATGCCTTGGCAATGGATCGGGCAGCGTCTACGCCGTTTTGAGAGCCTTGCCGCATTCCAGGCAGCATCTCTTCTGGCGTGGCGTAATCAATCCGCAAAACGGGCACATCCTTTGCGCTCTGAAAGTTTGGCCTTCCGGGGTAGGCGTTGCGCGCGAATTAATCAATGAGTCAGCGATGAGAGCTAGCTTCCTACGCAAATGATTGAACAGCCGACGAAAGTTGGGTGCCATAGATATACCCTACGCTTTATCACCCGCACCGGGGACCGTCCAGCGACCAGCCCGACCGGGGTGTTCAGGAATGGCTTCGCGGTTTGTATTTCCCGCAATTTTAGAATGGCAGAACCAAGCGATGCGATGCTGTGCCGGATTGCTCACATCTTTCGGTGAAGCCACGCTTGAGAATGAGATAACTGTGAGCAATTTAGACCAGCGGTTCTCTCTCGCGGGCGAGCAAAACGCGAACTGAAACATCCAACCCAGCGGGTTCATCGGTCCTGATCTCGCCTCCGCTCACTGCTTCCATTGGCGTCCAACCAATTCAGCAGGGTACGAACGCTACTGCGAGCCAGGGCAATCGAGCAATCAGCAGCTCCGTAATAGATGTTTATGGCGTCGCCATCGACGTCCATCGTGTACCCGCACGGGAAGACAACATCGTCTACGTCGCCGTGACGCTCGTAGTCGGCCTCCGGACCAAAGATCCACGAATCACCGCGCAGCAAGCACTTTTCTGGATTCTCAAGCTCGAACAATGCGAGGCCCAACCTGTACAAACAGCCAGAAGGCGTGTGCCGTACTCCGTGGTAGAGCACGAGCCATCCTCTGGATGTTTCGATCGGCGGCGGCGACAAACCAATCTTGTTGGCATCCCACCAAGCGCCGCGGCGCGCTTCCAATATGAGCCTGTGCCGGCCCCAATGACGCAGGTCTGGAGAATAGGAGATCCACATGTGCGAGCCGAGTGGCGTCATCGGTCGATGAATGAGCGCCCAATACCCGTCGATTCTTCGCGGCAAAAGGGCGGAGTCCTTATCATCCGGTGACATGATCACACCGTAGCGCTCGAAGCTGCGAAAATCCTTGGTCAAGGCCAACGACACTCCTGGACCGCCACGCGAATACGAGGTGTATGTGACTGCGTACTGCTGCAATTCAGGCACGAAGGTGATGCGAGGATCTTCGATGCCCCAGAGTTCTTCGGGATACTCTTTCGGGCTCGACAGCAATGTTGGCTCACTGTCAATTTCCCAGCTATCTACGCCGTTTCGAGAGCGGGCGGCACAAAGGTGGGATATGCCGCGTCGATCCTCCACCCGGCACAGAAGCAAGGTCGATCCATCAGCCAATAATGTCGCACCTGCGTTGAACACACTGTTGATCGAGTAAGGCCAGTCCTTGGCGGTTAAGATGGGATTACTGGGATGCCGAAGCAGAAGAGGTTCGTAACGAGTTGTTATGGCAACACTCATAGGATTTCACAGTACATTTGCAGCCTCAAGACTGTTGTTGCGGGCGATGAATAGGTCGTGTCGTGATCGCGGATGATGAAGTTCTCCGAGTGAGCGCATTTCCACCAACGCCATCAGGAACGCCAAAGTCGACTCTGCTCCTTGGTTTTCATTCACTCGCTCAGGATGTAGGCCATCCCGGCAACCACCGGTGGAGGGATCGTACAGGGCAATTTGCAAATCGTTGTTGCCTAAAAACCAGTTGAAGGCCGACCAGGCCTCCTTGAGCCAACGATCTTCCCCGGTCGCACGATAAGCTCCGAGGCACGCCGAAACCGCCCCGCCGGCTTCCAGAGGTTGTTGATCGAAGCGAGCTTTCTCGCCGCCCTTGCGATAGAACCCTTGCGACCCGATGGGTACAAAATGATCATTCTCCGGGGAACGCTGTATCTCGCTCAGCCAATTCAGGGCTCCGAGGGCGGCCGATACCATTAGAGTATCCGAGCTGCGACGGCCGGCAATCAAAACCGCTTGTGGTAGCCTGGCGTTTGAGTAAGCCAGAACATCTTCAAACCAGTTCCACTCAGGAGACTGGTTAGAACCGTAGAGCTCGAGCAGCCGAGTTGCCAGTACCGATCTCATCTGTTGAGCATCCCGATCGCCTGGAAACCAGTCGAGGTACTCTTGTATCCCGAGTAGCGCGAACGCCCAGGCACGGGGACTGCTGAAGCCGACAACTGCCGGGACGGCAGTCTCGAAAAGACGTCCCGCCGCACCTCGGAGCGCCTCATTTCTTGAACGTCCCAGAACCGTTCCCAGCGCCCACAGCGCGCGCCCATGACAATCTTCTGAGCCCGCGGCCTCTGTCCATTTGCGTTCGTAAGTAAGAAAATTTCTGAACCTCTCGTTTTCCGGATTGAACGCATATCCCAGAAATGCCAGGTACCGGGAAGCCAATTCTTCAATTCTTGCCGACTCGGTCCCGCCAAGTTGCTCAACGAGCACGGCGAGAAGGAGCGCGCGGGCGTTATCGTCGGTGGTATATCCCTCGCCGTAATTTGGCACAGAAAAAGTAGCGTGCTGGAGCATGCCAGTGTCGTCGGTCAACCGATGCAGGTGGTCCAGTTTTAGGGCCGGCAGCTGGTCAAGATATTTCTCTGGCGAAGCATCCGCGAACATCGCGCGCGGCTGCCGCGTGCGGTCAGCGCGAGCTTGGGCAAAACTCGCCATATATCCTTGCGCCACACTTTTCCAGACCATCTCCCGCGAGTATACGTACGCACGTTTTCGCATCGCGTGCCGTATTGCAGGAGTGTCCAACAGTTCGACGGCCCTACGCGCAATCGCTTCCGGGTCTTGAAAGGGCACAAGCGCGCCCCGGCCATCGTCCAGTAACTCAATCGCATGCCAGTAGGGAGTGGAGATGATCGCCTTGCCTGCACCTAACGCATAGGCAAGCGTCCCCGATACAACTTGCTCCTCATAGCGGTAAGGAGTGATATAGATATCCGCTGCGCCGATAAATGCGACCATTTCCTCGGGGCTCACGAATCGGTTGTGGAAGATCACATTCGACTCCACTCCAACTTCCTTCGCCAAGGCCTGCAAGTAAGATCGATAGCGATCGCCCTCGCGGCGGAGAATGTGAGGATGGGTCGCCCCTGCGACTATGTAAACCACGTTCTTGTGCTTCGCCAGGATCTGCGGCAAGGCTTGAATTACATTTTCGATTCCCTTATTTGGAGAAAGCAGACCGAACGTGAGCAGGACGGCCTTCCCCTCCACGCCAAAGCGGTCCTTGTAGAAATTCGGATCGAGGAATGGCAAATCAGGGACGCCATGCGGAACCATGTCGATCTTGCTTCCGGGCACCTTAAAGATTTCCTGCAAAAACTGGGATGAAAGTTGACTCATGACAATCAGACGGTCTGATATTGCAGCGATTTCTTCCATCACTAGTCGTTGATCGGGATTCGGTTCCCGGAGCACCGTATGCAGGGTGGTTATGACTGGCATCTTGAGGCGACGAAGCAGACTCAAGATGTGATTACCAGCCGGCCCTCCGAAGATTCCGTACTCGTGCTGCAGGCATACCAGATCGAAATTGTTGAAATTAAGGAGGTCAGCCGCTTGCTCGTAAGATGACAGATCATCCTGCTGAAGGGCGAGTCTCACCCGCGCCGGGTATGAATAACCCGATTGGGTATCATTCACGGGGACTGCAAACAGTCGGGCAGATCCATACTCCGTGGAAATTGCCTCGCACAGGTCAGTGGTAAATGTGGCGATCCCGCACTGGCGGGGAAGGTAGTTGCCAAGCACGGCGATCCGGCTCGGCAGCCCGGCGCCAGAGCGCGCGCGAATCGGCGCTGCTGACACTTGGTGCGACACCACGGGGTGCCTCTTAACGAATTCGAGGATTCCGGTCGAAGCTACTGTTTCTATTTCTGACATCAATTGTCCCAGGATTGCTCGGAGCTGCGTGGCGAAGGTGGTTTCGAGAACGAGTAGCACTCGTCAGGGTTGAATCAAAGTGGGCAACGTCCGTTCATTTCGCCCACTGTGTAGAAATTCTTTCTCGCGGACAGCAATCTTCCATCTTTAGTATCAGGGTGTTGGGGAAGAAAGACTGGTCAAAATTGACCAGACCTTCAGATGGGCGGAGTTTTGCGGAGCCTGCCAGCCTGTTGGGTGCAATCACGCCGGGAGTTGTCCAAATAAGTTATTCTAATGACATGAATCATCTAACAGTTCTTCGGGACAAGATTGGGTGTCTCCGGGAAGAGATCGCTAACATTCAAATGTTAAATGAACAGTTTCGGCGCGACGGCTGGCATGGAGCAGATGCTCAAGTCGCTCACGGACAGCGGAACGAACGGTTGCAAGCCATCCAGCAGGAGCTTGTTCGACTTGCCGATCTTGGTCGCAAAGTAGTCTCGACAGAACAAATGAGGGAAACGCACCGCTCTCGGCTGCATCTCGTCACGCAGAAACGGGCATCGTAGCCTTCCCACCCAGTCGAAGTGCCCGAAGACCTGTATTTGCCGGTCTTCCAACTTGCACACGCAGGAAAGCCCCGCAGTAAAATGGCGCAAAACGAAAGCGCCCGAGACTCAAATGAGTCAAGGACGCTCGTTCGAACAGCCCTCCCCCGAAGTCTGCTCACATGGCACTCTATCTGATACCGCACATGGGGTATTTTAGAGCAGGTTTCCAGGGCAAGGATAAGGGCCGTCAGCTCTGCCAACGGCCCATGCGCGGGAAGCGACTTTCCCTTTAACAGTAGTTCCATGGAAGGCAGGATGCAAGTCTTACCACTCGGGTGTTTCACGCCGTGTTAATGAAGCAGCTGCGCTGCTTTCCGCGAAGAATGATGATTGCTGATAAATCCCGTCTCTGACAATGTCGGCTGTGTCAAGTACTTTTCGAACACACTTTGGCATGCACTCGAAGAAGAGCGCCATTTCGCTCTATCAGAAAAAGTGCCATACCCAACCAAGGCTCGCATCG
>Ga0209056_10008786_pt1 | contig 10352 bp, 12 predicted proteins | sample GraSoiAngelo_114_FD_185876 | JGI IMG/M metagenome (GOLD analysis project Ga0209056, IMG submission 185876) | Grasslands soil microbial communities from the Angelo Coastal Reserve, California, USA - 14_0903_13_40cm (SPAdes) (version 2) | ecosystem: Environmental > Terrestrial > Soil > Grasslands...
TGCTCGTCCTCAATAAGGCGGACCGCCTTGATCCGCATGAGGCGGCCACGCTCAGCGCGAGGGTGGGCGGTCTTCCAATGTCCGCGCTCAGGCCCGACAGCCTGTATCCATTGATGAAGGTCATCGAGGAGAGACTATGGGGCTGTTTGACCCGAGAAGGTCTACCCTGCTAACATGGCGTGTTTTCAGGGCTCATGACTCCGCATGCGTCTTGCCCGTTGTTTTCACGTAGGTCATCATGCCGACGAAGGGAAGGAACGGGGCCCAACGGCTCCTGTCGCTGCTGGACAAAGAATTTCCGGTTCCGGCAGTAGCCTTGCATTTCGAAACGCCCCTTGAATTGCTGGTGGCGACCATCCTTTCCGCGCAGTGCACGGATGCGAGAGTGAACCAAGTGACGAAGACCTTGTTCCGCCGGTACCGGGCCCCCGAAGACTATGCACGCGCGGACCGCGTCACCCTTGAACAAGAGATCAAATCAACCGGTTTTTATAAGGCCAAGGCCAAAAATCTGATCGCCTGCGGGAGCGCACTTGTGGAACGGTTCGGCGGGAAGGTGCCGGCGACGATGGAAGAGCTCATTACCCTTCCCGGCGTTGGCCGAAAGACCGCCAACGTGGTGCTGGGCAACTGCTTCGGCATTCCGTCGGTAGTGGTGGACACTCACGTGAAACGAGTGAGTGGTCGGCTCGGATTGGTCGATGCGGAGGACCCCGAGAAAATCGAGGTCGCATTACAACATCTGCTTCCGAAGGATCGCTGGACGCGGGGGTCGCATCAGCTGCTTCTTCACGGGCGGCACATTTGTATGGCTCGCGCGCCGAAATGCCCTGAATGCCGATTGAATCCGATGTGCCCATGGGAGGGGAAGCGTCTCACGTGATTTACAGCATGACGGGGTACGGCCGGGCGGAAGGCCGGTACCAGGGATTTCCAATGCTGATCGAGGTGAAATCGGTGAACCATCGCCACCGTGAAGTAGTGGCGCGACTTCCACGAGTCTTCCAAGCGCATGAGGATCTGGTGCGCAACCTCGTCCAAGCGCATGTGCGCCGAGGCCGGGTCGACGTCAGTATCAGCGTCAACGGCGAGCGTGAGGGAGGGGGTGAGCTGCGGTTGGATCGGCCCCTCGCCAAGAAATATTTCAGCCTGTTGAAGGAGCTGCAGCGAGAATTGGGCGTACCAGGCACTCCAGACATCGGTCTTGTGGCCGGCTTTCGTGACGTTATCAAGTCTGTCGAGTCGCCGCGAGAAGATCAGGCAGCGCTCAAATCAGTGGAACACGTATTGGCGCAAGCGCTCAAGGCCCTCACCCGCATGCGACGACAAGAAGGGCGGGCACTGGGGCGCGATCTTTCGGCGCGGTTGCGAGAGATTCAGCGCAGGTTGGAAGCTGTCGGCAAGAGAGTGCCCCACATCGTGAAGGAACACTACACTCGCACCGAGGCGCGCCTCAATCGACTGTTGGAGAGCGTGGGTGACCAGGATCGGGTTGACCCGGTCCGCCTTGCTCAGGAGGTGGCGCTTCTTGCAGATCGAAGCGATATCAGTGAGGAGCTCACGCGGTTGGACAGTCACCTGCAGCAATTCAGAGGCTTCCTGCGGAAAACGGAACCGGTCGGACGTAATCTTGATTTTCTCTTGCAGGAGATGAATCGGGAAGTCACGACGTTGACCTCGAAGGTCGGCGATATCACTGTGACCCAAGAAATCCTTGCCGTCAAAGCCGAGCTGGAGAAGGTTCGCGAGCAGGTTCAAAATGTCGAATAGGGGAATTCCATGTCTTCGACGCCGGGGCGCGTTGTTTGTGGTCTCGGCGCCTTCCGGGACGGGAAAAACTTCTCTCTGTCAAGAAATGGTGTCTCGTTTACCGTGCGTCAGACATTCTGTTTCCTATACGACGCGACCGGCCCGAGCCGCCGAGGTGAATGGAAGGGACTATCATTTTGTCGAGCACGCGGCCTTCAAATCGATGATCCAGCAAGGCGCGTTCTTGGAATGGGCCGAGGTCTACGGGCAGTTCTACGGGACTCCGGTTGCTCCGCTCCGGCAATGGCGCGACGAAGGCATCGACGTGATGCTCGACATTGACACCCAAGGCGCTGCGCAAATCCGGGCTCACGAACCGGACGCGGTTTTGATTTATCTGCTGCCGCCGTCGTGGGATGTGTTGCGCGAAAGACTTGAGCAGCGAGGATCAGATCCCCCTCGTGAGATCGCCAAACGGCTTGCGAAAGCAAAGGAGGAAGTTAAGCATTATCGATATTATAAGTATGTAATCATCAACGATGACTTTAAATCTTCAGCCGGCCAATTAGAAGCGATTATCGTGGCGGAGCGATGCCGCACGGCCATGCTGGACTTATCCGGATTGGAGATGATGCTGTCGCAAAAGGAGGAGAGCTGCTAATGGATGCCTTATCATTATTGCCGGATGATCTGACACGGGTCGGATCGAGAAGCCGTTTGGTGATCGTCTCGGCGCAGAGAGCCCGCCAGTTCATGCAGGGAATTCCGTCCTCTATCGTGACCAAGCATACCAAGCCAACGACGATTGCGTTGGAGCAAGTCCTCAAAGGACATGTCAAATTCCTCGTGGGGAAGGATGCGCGTCAAGCGATGAAGGAGGCAAAAAAGCAGCGGGAACGTGAACTCGAGCGTCTGGCCGTGGCGCGAGTTGCCGGAGAAGATGCAAGCGAGATCAAGAAAGACCTCAGCGTGATGGTAGACGATTCGAAGCCGGTGGAACCGGGTGAAGAAGACTGACGTTCATACGCCTTCTGCTCATGTTGGACGTTATGCCGGCAAGACGTTTGTGCTCGGCGTGACGGGCAGCATCGCCGCCTATAAGGCGGTCTCCTTGTGCCGGCGTTTGAAAGCCGAGGGTGCCCAGGTGCACGTCGTCATGACGCGCGCCGCTGAACGATTTGTCGGTCCGCTGACCTTCGAGGTGATAAGCGGGAATTCGGTCGCGACAGGGTTGTTTGTCTCCGGCAATGAGATGGCGCATTTGAACCTGGCGGAAATTGCGGATGCCATCCTCGTTGCTCCGGCTTCCGCTCATTGTTTGGGCAAGATGGCTCATGGTCTGGCGGATGATCTGCTCTCGACGCTGGTTCTTGCGGCAGAGTGCCCGCTACTTCTTGTGCCTGCGATGGACGGTGGCATGTGGGATCATCCAGCTGTTCGGGAAAATGTGAGGATACTGCGCGCACGCGGCGTGTGCGTCATGGAATCCGACACCGGCCCGCTGGCCTCCGGGCGGATCGGCAAGGGTCGTTTGCCTGATGAAGAGACGATCCTAGCGGCTTTTTCATCGGCATTGAGCCCGCAGAAGGATTTTCAAGGTCGCCGTATTCTCGTGACGGCCGGACCCACGCAGGAGTCGTTGGACCCCATCCGGTACATCTCCAACCGATCGACTGGTAAAATGGGGTGGGCCATCGCCGAAGTGGCGAGAGATCGCGGCGGAGACGTCGTCTTAATTGCCGGTCCCACAGGCCTTGCGCCCGTGACAAATGTGACATGGGTTCCGGTGGTCACTTCCGAAGAAATGCACAAGGCCGTGACGACCCGGTTCGCGGATGCAGACATTCTTATCATGGCTGCGGCAGTTGCCGACTTCAGGCCGGCCCGGAAAGCCCCGGGAAAGGTTGCCAAAGGCCAGGGGCGTTTCGTGCTGGATCTGGAACCGACACCGGATATTTTGGGCGACTTGGCAGAGCGCCGATCCGGACAGATTGTGGTGGGGTTTGCCGCGGAGACCGGAGATCTTCTGGCAAGAGCGCGACGAAAATTAACAGGAAAAAATCTCGATCTAATCGTCGCCAACGATGTGACAGAGCCGGGCGCCGGTTTCGGCACTGAGACGAACCGGGTGACCTTGCTAGACCGGGCGGGAGGCTGCAAGGCGCTGCCGCTTCTCTCTAAAAGAGACGTGGCCCATCGGATCCTGGACGCCGTCCGGCGGCTGACGACGGCTGGCAGACCCAGGCCTTGACTCTCCTCGGCGGTTTATGCGGGAATTCCCAGGCTCCTTGGAGGTAATAGACCATGGCGAATGAGTCAGTGTCTCGGGCGTTTATGAATACCGCAAAGGATCTTTCCGACGCCGGAAAATTTGGCGACGCCATCAACACACTCCAGGAAGGCTTGAAGCAGTACCCGAACTTTATCAGTGCACGGGTATTGCTCGGGGACGTCTATTGGATATCGGGAAACGCCGCCCTCGCGCGGGTCGAACTGGAGCAAGTAATCAAGAGCGTGCCGGATAATTTTGGCGCCCGCCGCAAGCTTGCGATCATTTATCACAGGCTTGGGCAATTTGCCCTTGCTGCCGAATGTTGTTTGGCCGTTCTGAAGGCGAACCCCAAAGATCAGGAAATGCGAAACCTCTTGACGGATTTACAGACAAAAATGGGACCTCTTACAACTACGGCTGCCGAGCTGCCGACGGCGACCGTGCGGACACGTGCGCCACTGTCTCAACCCGCTCCAACGGATATGGAAGAAACGGTTCGGACGTCGTCTCTTCGCGAAGAAGAGGCGGAGATCGACAGCGTATCCCTCGCCGAGCTGTATGTCTCGCAGGGACATCGCGAAAAGGCCCTCGCGGTCTACGGGCGGCTGGCGGATAAGGATCCCGACGATCCACGCTTCCAATTGCGACTCCAAGAGCTTCTTGGCCACGATCACCGAGAGATCGCGGATGCCGAAGGACAGCCTCCACACGAGACGCCCGGCCAGGCGAGACGGAAGAATCAAGTGCGTCGCCTAGAGGGTTGGTTGGCGGTCATCCGGAGCCGACGTCAGTCGTGAGCAGCCAGGACCGTGGACAGACTGCGGCAAGAGGGCGTGGCGCCGTGATTCTGGTGCTGCACGGACCCAATCTGAATCTTTTGGGTACGCGGGAAACCGACGTGTATGGGACCGTGACCCTCGAAACCATCAATGAGGAACTTGAGAAGCTCGCGCGTACGGAGGGAGTGTCGGTGACCATTCGGCAGTCGAATGCCGAAGGGGAACTCGTGGACGCGATTCAGAAAGCCGTGGGCCGTTTTGATGCCTTGGTCATCAATCCCGGCGCGTTTACGCATACCAGTATTGCCATCCGTGACGCCATCGCGGCGGTCGGCATTCCCGCCGTGGAAGTACATCTGTCGAATATTTACCGGAGAGAGGATTTCAGGCACCAGTCCTACATTGCTGGCGTTGCCGTCGGACAGATTTCGGGGTTTGGGACGGACAGTTACCTGTTGGGCTTACGGGCTGCCGTCTCGCAGGTGAAAATGCAGCAGGCAGCCAAGCGGTAACGTCTTGACCGGCGCGCCTGAACAATCTGCGGACGTGTTCGGCGTTCGGCGTGACTCGGTGACCGTCGTTCATGAGTGATATGGAGGAGGATCGGAGTGATTACGACGTCGGAGTTTCGCAATGGGGCAAAGTTGGAATTGGCAGGGGAGCCGTTTACGATTATTGAATTTCAACATGTGAAGCCCGGGAAAGGGGGCGCATTCGTCAGGACAAAGCTGAAGAGCCTCCGGTCGGGGAATGTGATCGAGCGGACCTATCGTTCAGGCGAGAAACTCGACACTCCCGATCTTGAGGAACTGGTGATGAAGTTCCTTTACGCCGCGGGCGATCAATATACGTTCATGGACACCACGAATTACGAACAGCTGACTTTTGACAAGGGGCTCCTCGGTGGCGGCTGGGATCTTCTGAAAGAAGACATGACGGTGACGCTCTTGATCCATAATTCGGTTCCCATCGGGATGGACCTTCCGGTCTTCGTCGAACTAAAAGTGGTGAAGACCGATCCGGGCGTTCGTGGGGATACCGCGTCGGGAGGCTCGAAGCCCGCCACGCTGGAAAGCGGCGCCGTCGTCAAAGTGCCGCTGTATCTCGATGAGGGTGTGATGGTCAAGGTGGACACCCGGACCCGTGAGTATGTGGAACGCGCCTGATGAAACGGCGCGCCGCCAGAGCCATCTCAAAAATAGCGAAGTCTGCGCCCAAGCCTCGTCCCGATGCGCTGATCGATCCGAAGGTCTTGCAGGAACTGGTGGATGTGTTTCACTCGGCGGGAGTGGCGGATCTGGAAGTGGAACGGGGAGGGCTGCGCGTTCGCTTGCGGCGCCAGGAGGCGGTGGTGGCCGGCCAAAGCCGTGAGATCACCGTGCCGGTCTCCGAGGCTCTCCGCCAAAGCGGTCCCGTCGAAACGCCGGCAAGCCTGGCGGAAACGGAAGGCCTTATTACCGTCACCTCTCCGATCGTCGGTGTCTTTTATCGATCCGCCTCGCCCGAGACCGAAGTATACGTGGAGGAAGGCTCCTACGTGCGGAAGGGCCAGGTGCTCTGCATCGTCGAGGCCATGAAATTGATGAATGAAATCGAGTCGGAGGTGGATGGGCGGGTCCTCAAGATTCTCGTTGAAAATACCAAGCCTGTGGAGTACGGCGAGGCCCTGTTCCTGATCGAGCCCGGGGCGAGGCCGGAGGCCTAGCGTGTTCAAGAAGATTTTGGTCGCCAACCGAGGGGAGATCGCGGTCCGGATCATTCGGGCCTGCAAGGAGCTCGGCGTGCGGAGCGTGGCGGTCCATTCCGACGCCGACGCCGACGCCCATCATGTCCGGCTGGCGGACGAGCATCTCTGCATCGGGCCAGCCGAACCCGCGCTCAGCTATCGGAACATTCCGAACATTCTCAGTGCCGCGGAAATCACCGCATGTGATGCCATCCATCCCGGCTACGGCTTTCTCGGGGAGAACGCCCACTTTGCGGAGGTGTGTGAGTCTATCGGCATCAAGTTTATCGGTCCCACCTCCGAAAACATCGCGACGATGGGCGACAAGTCAAATGCCCGTGAGCTGATGATTCGGCATGGACTTCCAGTCCTGCCCGGCAGCGAAGGGGAGATTGCCAGTGAACACGAAGCGGCGGCCGTGGCCGCCAAAATCGGCTATCCCGTGATCATCAAAGCCTCTGCCGGCGGCGGCGGCCGGGGCATGCGAGTGGTCAATAAGGAAGAGGACCTGGCGCATGCCTTTCAGGCGGCCAAAGCTGAGGCGGCCTCAGCCTTCGGAGACACCGGGCTGTACGTCGAGCGTTTCTTCCTCGAGCCCCGGCATATCGAAGTCCAAATTCTGGCGGACGAGCGCGGCCGGACCATCTCGCTGGGCGAGCGGGATTGTTCCATCCAGCGGCGCTATCAGAAGCTCATCGAAGAGACTCCATCTCCGGCCGTGGATGACCGGCTCCGGCGCGAACTCGGACGTGTGGCCGTCGAGGTGGCCCAAGCCGTCCACTATCGGAATGCCGGGACCGTGGAGTTTCTTCTCGACAAGGATCGGCGGTTCTATTTCATGGAGATGAACACGCGGATCCAGGTCGAGCACCCCATCACGGAAGAAGTTACAGGCATTGATCTGGTCAAAGAGCAGATCAAGATTGCCGCCGGGATGTCCCTCCCGTGGAAGCAGCAGGATGTGAAGATCAACGGCCATAGCATAGAATGCCGTATCAATGCCGAGTGTCCTGAGAAGTTCACGCCTTCGCCCGGCCGCATTACGCGTTTTCATCCTCCCGGCGGCCCGGGGGTGCGAGTGGATACGGCCATCGAGACCGGGTCGGAGGTGTCCTGCCATTACGACTCACTGATTGCCAAGCTGATCGTTCATGGGGTCAACCGTGAGGAATCGCTCGCGCGCATGCGGCGAGCCCTTGATGAATGCGTCGTGGAAGGAATCAAAACGACACTCCCGCTCCATCGCCGTATCTTTGATGATCCCGACTTTCAGAAGGGCCGCTTTTCCACTTCCTTCCTGGAACGGTTTTTTGCCGCCTATTCGGCGTAAGAGACGGCCGCGCCCGCCCGTGACGAAGAATTCTCCGCATTTTCCCGCTTCACGGTGTCCTCCCTTGCCGTACGGGTTGTATCTCATTCTTGACCCCTCCGCAGCAGGCAGACGATCGCTCGTGGAACTGGTCGAAATCGCATTAGCGGCTGGCGTGCGCGCATTTCAATTACGGATGAAAGCCGTGGGCACCCGCCAGCTCTACGACCTCGCCGCACGACTCTGTCCGCTCGTGCAGGGGCATGGAGGACGGTTCATCGTGAATGACCGGTGCGACGTGGCCCTGGCCGTCGGTGCCGACGGTGTGCATCTCGGACAAGACGATCTTCTCTTACCAGACGCCCGGCAAATTCTCGGCCATGAGGCACTGATCGGGATTTCGACTCACACCCTGACTCAAGCCCTCGATGCTGAGCGAGGAGGCGCTGATTATATCGGCTTCGGACCGATCTTCCCCACGGTGTCGAAGGGCGAGCGGGAACCCATTGTCGGACTCGAAGGATTGAGGGCCGTGCGGCGCCATGTGCAGATTCCCATCGTTGCTATCGGAGGCATCGGACCGGGGAACGTCGCGGACGTCGTTGAGGCAGGCTCGAACACTCCGGCGATGATTTCTGCAATTCTATCAGCTCCAGATCCCGCGGTGGCCATTGCCGATACTCTCGCCGCGATCAGAGGAATGCGATGAGCCGCACGTGGTGCTTGCTCGTAAGAGCATTCTCTGGTACTCTTCATCGACCTGATCGGCCTGGTGATACCCTATGCCCTTGCTGGCGCGTCAGTCTGGAAAGCTAACTCACAAGGAGATGTCTATGAACACACGCGGAGTGGTGATTTTGACCCTGGTGGTTCTGACCAGTTGTGGACTGTTCCCGGCGCTGGCGTCCGCTGATGATACGGTTGAGACCGGCCGATTGCTGGCCGTGCTGTTGGACTCGGGACGAGTAGTAATCGGCGTGAACCAGGCCATGATCAACGACATTGAGCAAGGCAACAAAGGATTCACCGTGGAAGTATTCGAAAAGCAAATGTCCGAGAAGTTCAAGGCAAGGACCGGCGTCGATCTGGCCAATATCAAGAACGAAAAGGTTCCGGCGCAGGCGAAGGTACTCCTGCCTATGCTGATGGAGGCCGGCAAGACGGTCACACGCAACTATCAGCCGATCATCAACAAGCAGGGGATGGGGTTCAAGAATTTCATTCCGGCGACCTGGGGGACGCAAGCGGCCGCCCTTTTCACCGCGGAGTCCGGGGCGTATATGAAGCAGACCGCGCCGGTCAAACTGGTTCGCAATCAGAAGAACGTGCCCGATGAATTTGAAGCGGCGACGCTCGCAAAATTTGCGGATCCAGCTTATCCGCGGGTCGGTGAGAAAGTGATCAGCGCCGCTGCGGACGGCGGCAAGACGGTGCGCGTCGTCCTCCCGCTGTTTTACGGCAAAGGCTGTCTTGGATGCCATGGGGAACCCAAGAACGAAAAAGATATCTCTGGATACCTCAAAGACGGGGGCAAGGAGGGCGATCTCGGCGGTGCCATCAGTGTGAAGTTGGCGGTGAAGTAATATGAGATCCGGCGAAGGCTAACGCCTTCGCTTAGGTGTTCGTTTCGCGCGTACACGCGGGGAGGGCTTGCTTGAGCGACGCGCTCGAGAAGCCCTCTCGGCGTGTCTGGGCTCAGTCTTTGCCGATCTTGTGGAGGACGTCGGTTTTCGTTCAAGGGTGGTCATCCGCAACTCCAGTGCCCGCACCTGCTCACGCAATTCCGGCAGTTTGGCGACCACGGCCATCGCTTTCAGCCAGGTTCTGTGGGGAAGGGCCGGCGCCCCCGACACGATCTCCTTGGCGGCCACATCCCGGTTGAGACCGGCGCGGGCGGCCACCATCGCGAGGTCTCCCACCGAGACATGATCCGCAATGCCTGCCTGCCCGCCGACCATCACATGGTGGCCGGTTTTGCTACTCCCGGCGATCCCGACCTGCGAGACGAGAATGTTATCTTCGCCAATCTCGACGTTATGCGCGATCTGCACCAGATTATCGATTTTGGTGCCGCGCCGGATGACGGTTTTACCGAACGTGGCGCGGTCCACCGCGACGTTTGCACCGAGTTCCACGTCGTCCTCGATGATGACAGTGCCGACCTGCGGGATCTTTCGGTGTCGTCCAGCTTCCTGTAGATAGCCGAACCCATCGCTTCCGATGACGGTTCCCGCATGAATAATGACCCGATTGCCGATGGTGATGCCTTCCCGAACCGTCACATTGGGATAGATGAGGCAATCTTCGCCGATCGTACTGCCGGCCCCGACGAACACGCCCGGAAACAGTGTCGTGCCGCGGCCGATCGAGACATGGTCGTCCAGGGTGACAAACGGCCAAATCGATACCTCCCGACCGAGCGTCACATGTTGCCCCCGAGAGGCCAGATTACTGATGCCAAAGGCGGGACGTTGTTTTAGAAACAACGCTTCCACAACCTGCGCCATGGCAAGCGCC
>Ga0209056_10008788_pt1 | contig 10350 bp, 10 predicted proteins | sample GraSoiAngelo_114_FD_185876 | JGI IMG/M metagenome (GOLD analysis project Ga0209056, IMG submission 185876) | Grasslands soil microbial communities from the Angelo Coastal Reserve, California, USA - 14_0903_13_40cm (SPAdes) (version 2) | ecosystem: Environmental > Terrestrial > Soil > Grasslands...
CGGGCTCCCGGTCGGCGGCGAGCAAGTCCACGAGCCGCAGCGCCAAGAAGGCTCCCTGGCCCAGCCGCGCTTCCAGCGAGGTCGCCGGCGTTTGGGCCGTGACCCGTTGCAGGAAGATCGCGTGGGGAAGGGATTCGAACTTCAACCGCGAAACCGGCATTTCCCGGTGCACTCCGGTGTTGGGGCCTGTGATGTACGCCACCCCTGCTATGGGCAGGCGCCGTGCCTGGGTGCAAGTCCAGCGGGCCCACAACATAGCTCTTTCCAACCAGGTCCGTTAGCCCGCAATTTCCGCGTTTTTTGGCTTTTCGCCGAAAAACTCAGATGCCGCGATTGCGGTGTTGTCGCCGCTAATTGTGGTCCATGCGACGGGGCTTCTCGCTTGCCGAACTGGCAGTAGTGCTCGCCATCGTGGGTGTCATCACCGCACTCGCGCTCCCGCGCTGGAAGGAGCTGCTCGATTGGGTGGCAGTCGATCGAACCGCCGTCGAGGTCTCGACGGCCCTGGCGGTGACGCGCAGCGCGGCCGTGCTGGGCAGCACGCGCGCCCGACTGCGGATCGCCGACGACTCCCTGCGCATCGACCGCCGGGAATCGGGAACCTGGCAGCCGTACACCCGCTGGGCCGGGCCCGCCGCGCGCGGCGTCGCGCTCGAAGTTTCGAACCCCGACATCGTCTTCCTCCCCACCGGGCTCGCGTGGGGCCTCTCGAATACGCGCGTGACCCTGCGGCGGGGCGTCCGGAGCGCCGTGGTCACGGTGTCCCGGGTGGGCAGAGTGAAACGTTGGTGAGAGTGCAACCCTTTGGGGGGGGTATGCGTCTAAGTAGGCGGGTAGGGGACGAAACCTTCTGGGGTCGATCCCGTACAACAGTCAGACGATGTGGGTCGCGGCCGAAGTGTGACGGCCACTTCGCCCGACCGCCAGCCCGGGGAGCTATCAGCCCCGGGTTTGGTTTTTCTGCAACCTCACAAGAACCGCTTCAACCCTTCCTCGAACGCCACCGGTGTTATCCCGAACACCGACTCGATGGCGTTCGCCGGCGTGGCGCTTCCCTCGACGAGCATCTGCAGCTGATCGCTGGTCATGGGAGCGCGCGCGCCGAGCCAGTCGAACGCCCCCGCGGCCGCCTGCGCCAACCCGAGCGGGACATGGATCAGCGGACGAGAGTGCCCCGTGGCCCGGCCGATGGTGAGTAAGAACTCCTCGTAGGTCAGCACCTGCGGCCCTCCCAGCTCGAACACTCCCACCGTGTCGGGCCGCTCGGTAGCGAGGGCGAACGCCAGCGCGACATCGTCGATCCACACCGGCTGCGTCGGGAACCGGCCGTCTCCAAACACCGGCACGACGGGGGACCAGCGGTGCAGCCGGACAAGCAGCTGGATGGGTGCACTCTCGGGGCCATTGATGATCGACGGCCGGAAGATCGCGTGCGACAGCCCTGAGTCACGGACCAACTGCTCGGCCCGTCGCTTGGTGCGGTGATAGGCAGTGGCGCCGGGCTCGTCCCGCGCTCCCACGGCGCTCATGTGGACGAAGCGTCGCACGCCCGCGTGTCGCGCGGCGGCGAGCAACGCCTCGGTGCCGGCGACGTGGACGGCCGTGAACGTCTGGACGCCCTGCTCGACGATGATGCCGACCAAATGGATGAGTGCGTCGGCGCCCGAGGCCAGCCGATCCAGGGCCGCTCTGTCGGCGAGGCCTCCAGCTACTACCTCCACATTCCGGTCGGACAGGAACCGCGCCCGCGCCGGATCGCGCGCCAGCACCCGGACACGGTGTCCCCGTGCGACCAGCGTGGCCGCAATGTGGCGGCCGACAAAGCCCGTGCCTCCCGTCAGTGCCACCAGCATGAGATAGGGGCCGCTTCAGCGGCAGGGCCGAGCCGCGGCTTCAGCCGCGACCTAGGTCGGGGTGCCGCCGCCCTCGTCGAGGAACACCAGTGTCCCGCGGCGCCCTACGATCGTCGCGAGGGCGTCGTACACGGCCGGGTCGAGCACCGTCCCCGAAAGGTCGGCCATGCGCTGCACGGCGTGATCGGCAGTCATCTTCTCTTGGTAGGCCCGCGACGTGCTGAGGGCGTCGTAGACCTCGGCGGCGGCGAGGATGCGGGCGGGGATGGGGATCGCCTCGCCGCGCAGCCCGTCCGGGTAGCCGGTGCCGTCCCACCGCTCGTGGTGTCCGCGCACTGCCGGGATGATGTCGCCAAGGTGTGAGAGTGGTGCAAGGATCTGGGAGCCGATCAGGACGTGCTGTTTGACGTGCTCGAACTCCTCAGGGGTGAGGGCGCCTTCCTTGTTCAGCACCGACTCACGGGTGCCGATCTTGCCGATGTCGTGCAGCCGGCCGGCGACGCGCACGTGCTCGACCTGCTCGTCCGGGAGGCCGAGCTGGTGGGCGATCGTGGCAGCCAGATCGGCGACTCGAGCCGAATGCCCGCGCATGTAGGGATCCTTCGCCTCGAGGGCGTTCACCAGCGCCTCGAGCGTGGCGACGGAAATGCGCTCGAGCTTCTGGCGCTCGCGGTGCAGCTCGGCCGTGCGGGTCGTGACCTCTTCCTTGAGCCACTGGTTGAGCTGCCGGTTCTCGAGCAGCATCTCGCGCCGCTTGAGGGCGCGCTGCACCGCCCGGCCCAGGTCGGCGAGCTCGATCGGCTTGGTGAGGTAATCCATCGCGCCGCGTTGCATGCACAGCGCGGCGCTGGTGGCGTCGTTGACGGCCGTGAGCATCAGGATGGCGAGCTCGGGTTCGATCTCGAGAGCTTGGGGCACGAGGTCGACGCCGCTGGTGCCCGGCATGCGGATGTCGCACAGCATGAGCGACACGCGATGCCGCCGCAGCTGCTGGAGGGCCTCTTCCCCGGACCCGGCCGCGTACACCTCGAACTGCTGCTGGGCGAGGAATTTCTTGAGGGCGTTGCGGATCGGCTCCTCGTCGTCCACCACCAGCACCTGAACGGGTCCCGTGCTCTCGGCCACGATACCTCCTTGTCTGGGCCTAACCTTCCACGAACGTGACGTCCACTGGCCCCGGGAGCAACCCCGCGCGCTGCGCGCGTCCCAGCAACTCGGTCACGGCGCGCCGCCCCTGCGGGCCGTAGTCGATGGAGTACGCGTTCACGTACATGCCGACGAACCGATCCGCGCGGACGTCATCCAGCCCGCGGCCGAAGCGCTTCGCGTGGGCGAGGGCCTCCGCGCGGTGCTCGAGCCCGTACTGGATGCTCGCTTTCAGGTCGCGCGCAATGTCGCGCATCAGCGCGGCGCCGAGGTCGCGCCGCACCACGTTGCCGCCCAATGGGAGCGGCAGGCCGTGCGTCTCTTCGTACCACCACTCGCCCATGTCGACCCACAAGTGCAGCCCCCGGTCGCCGTACGTCAGCTGTCCCTCATGGATGAGGAGACCTGCGTCGGCGCGCCCCGCCAGGACGTAATCCTCGATCTCGTCGAACGGCACGACGACGTGACGGGCCGCCGGCTGGTACAGCTGGAGCGTCAGAAACGCCGTGGTGAGCTCGCCCGGCACCGCCACGACGGCCCCGGGCGCAGCCAGCGCGGCGCGGGGATCGGCCGGCCGCGGGGTGCGGGCCACGATGCGCGGCCCGTAGCGGTCGCCGATGCTCGCCCCGTGGGCCAGCAGCGCGTAGCGGTCGGCGAGGTGCGCGTAGGCGTGCAGCGACACGGCCGTCACCTCGAGCTCGCCTTTCAGTGCACGGCGGTTCAACGTCTCGATGTCGGCGAGCTCGTGCTGGTAGTGCCGGGTGCCGGTGTCGATCTTGCCGGCGGCGAGCGCCCAGAACATGAAGGCATCGTCCGCATCGGGGCTGTGCGCGAGGCGGATGGTGCGCCTAGCGGGCACGCGTGCGTCCGGCGGCGACCTGGGTCGCTTGAGTGTGGAAGGCGTCGAGGTTGTCCTTGTGCTCGGCGTACTCGGGCCGCCGGCGGGCGCGCTCCGCCGCCTCGTTCCGGAGGAACTCGGCGTACGCCCGGCGCGCCCCCGCCGCGTCGCGCCGCAGCTCGAGCGCCCGGGCCCGCAGCATCGCTGCGAAGAGATGCGTCGGGACGGCGCGGCGGATCGAGTCCGCCTGGGCGAGGGCGCCGGCGTCATCATCGCCGGTGAGATCGAGCACGCCGATGTGATAACGCCCGTCGACGTCCAGGGCGGGGAGCATGGCGTACGCCTGCAGCGCCATCGGCAGGAAGAACTCCGCGCTGTCGGCCTTCCCCTGCGAGTGGAGGATCATGACCCGGTTGTAGAGCCGGGTGGCGCGCTCCTCGGGAGACATCTGCGAAATGTCGGGAGGCGAGAGACGGGAGGCGGGAGCTGCGACGTCTCCCGTCTCCCGTCTCCCGTCTCCCGTCGATGTCCCGAGCCGGAACACGACCACCGTGAGGAGCGCCCCCAGCGCCGCGCCCGCCACGCCCCACGGCAGCCCCACCCGCCACGCCGCCGCCTGGCCGCCGCCCACCTGAGCGCCGCATTTGTGACAGAACTTCGCCGTGGCCGCGAGAGGGGCTCCGCACGCGTGACAGGTCATCGAGGCCGGAATCTAACTGGCAGGAATCCCCGAGGCAGCGTAGTCTTTCCGCATGAGCGCCCCCTTCCCCGGCCAAGAGCGCGCGAAGCACATGGGCGAGCTGAAGCGCGGCGATGAGCACTGGGACGTCTACATCGAGATGCAGCCGGATGTGGACGTCGGGGGCGGCGCGGTGCGGGGTCGCGTCCACTTCGTGAGCGGCGAGCGCCGCCGCACCACGAGCTGGATTTTTCTGGAGTGGTCCGAGCGCGAGATCCAGGATCGCTTCGGGGAATTTTCGGCTGTGGAGCTGTGGCACTTCGTCGCGGCGCTGGATGGCTGACCACGCGTGTGGAGAACCGTGCAAAATTTGCACGATTTGCACGACGGAATGGCGCGAAAGCCCGTATCACCAGCACGTCAGCCAGAATGTTGTTGCGTTTCCGACACAGAACGGTTGACACCACGCAACGACGCTCTTACCTTCCCGCATGCCTAGGGTCAGCCCAACCGTGAGATCAGCGAGAGCCTGTCGCTCGCAGCCCGGAGCCGGGCTCTCGTCGTTCCTGGCATCGACCGTGCACAGCCCCGACTCACCAGACCGCTTGAGGAGAGCGACCCCATGACCGCGACGTTGGAGCCCACCACCTCGACCACGGGAGCGAAGCCGGGCGCCGGCGCCTCGCCCGTCGACGTGATCCGCAAGGCGAAGGAGGCCGGTGTCCAGGTAGTCGATTTGAAGTTCACCGACCTGCCGGGCACCTGGCAGCACTTTTCGATCCCGCTCAAGGAGCTCACGGACGAGTTGTTCAAGGAAGGGATCGGGTTCGACGGGTCCTCGATTCGCGGGTTCCAGGCGATCAACGAGAGCGACATGCTGCTGTTTCCGGACCCGGCGAGCGCCTTCGTGGATCCCTGTCTCGAGGTGCCGACGCTGTCGCTCACCTGTGACGTGGCCGACCCCGTGACCGGCGAGCGCTACAGCCGCGACCCGCGCTACGTGGCGCAGAAGGCGGAGCAGTACCTCGTGAAGACGGGGATCGCCACGACCGCCTACTACGGCCCGGAGGCCGAGTTCTACATCTTCAACTCCGTGCGCTTCGACCAGAATGCGCACGAAGGCTACTACCACATCGACTCGGAAGAGGGGATCTGGAACTCGGGGACCAACGGCGGTGCGGCGAACCTGGGCCACCGGCCGCGGCACAAGGAAGGTTACTTCCCGGTGCCTCCCGTGGACCGGCTTCAGGACCTGCGGTCCAAGATCATGCTCGCCATGATCGCGTCGGGGATCGACGTCGAAGTGCATCACCACGAGGTGGGCACGGCCGGCCAGACCGAGATCGACATGCGGTTCACCACGCTGACGCGCATGGCCGATCAGCTCATGATGTACAAGTACATCGTCAAGAACATCTGCCACCAGAACGGCTACACGGCGACGTTCATGCCGAAGCCGATGTTCGGGGACAACGGCTCCGGGATGCACGTGCACATGAGCCTGTGGAAGGACGCCAAGAACCTGTTCTTCGACGCGAACGGCTACGGCTTGATCTCGGAAACGGCGCGCTGGTACATCGGCGGGCTGATCAAGCACGCGCCGGCGGTGCTCGCGTTCGCCGCGCCGACGACCAACAGCTACCGGCGGCTGGTGCCGGGCTACGAGGCGCCGATCAACCTCATCTACTCGCAACGCAACCGGTCGGCGATCTGCCGCATCCCGGTGTACTCCAAGTCGCCGAAGGCGAAGCGGATCGAGTTCCGGGCGCCTGATCCGTCGAGCAACGGGTACCTCACGTTCGCCGCGCTGCTCATGGCGGGCCTGGACGGCGTCAAGAACAAGATCGAGCCGCCCAAGCCGATGGATGTGGATCTCTACGAGCTCGAGCCGGACGAGCGCAAGCACGTCAAGAACACGCCCGGCTCGCTCTCCGAATCGCTGGCCGCTCTCGAGGCGGATCACGACTTCCTGCTCCAGGGGAGCGTGTTCACCAAGGACGTGATCGAGACGTGGCTGTCCTACAAGCGGGCCAAGGAGGTCGATCCGGTCGCGCTGCGACCGCATCCCTACGAGTTCTTCCTGTACTACGACGTGTGATGCGGTAAGGGGCGGTAAGGGGCGGTAAGGGTCTGTACAACACCCTTACCGCCCCTTACCGTCTCTACCGCCCCTATGTCCGAAACCCGCGAGATCATCGACGACCTGAAGAAGCGGCACGTGCGGTTCCTGCTGCTGCAATTCACCGATCTGTTGGGGGTGAACAAGGCGGTGGAGGTGCCGGCCTCCCAGTTCGACAAGGCGCTGGCCGGCGAGGTGAGCTTCGACGGGTCGGCGCTCGAGGGGTTCGCCCGCGTGGAGGAGGCGGATGCGTTGCTGGTACCGGACCTCGCCAGCTTCCGGGTGTTCCCGTGGGAGAGCGGAGGCGACGACGGCGACCACGGCGAGGGCGTGGCGCGGCTGATCTGCGACATCCGGTACCCCGACGGCCGCTCGTTCGAAGGGTGCCCGCGTACCGCGTTGAAGCGGCAGGTCGAGCGCGCCGCCGCGCTGGGCTTCACCATGCATGTCGGGTGCGAGGTGGAGTTCTTCATCTTCGAGCAGAACGAGCGCGGGGAGCCGACGACGCGCACCCTCGACGCGGGCAGCTATTTCGACCTGGTTCCGGTCGATCGGGGGGAGAAGGCGCGCCGGGTGATCGTGTCGGCCCTGGAAGAGATGAAACTCAGCTCGGAGGCCTCGCATCACGAAGTCGCCCGCGGCCAGCACGAGATCGACCTCGGCGCCGGGGACCCGCTGACGCTGGCCGACCATCTGGCCACGCTGCGGTTCGTCGTGCGGACCATCGCCGTCCGGCACGGCCTGGTCGCCACCTTCATGCCCAAGCCGATCTACGGTCGCAACGGCTCGGGGATGCACACGCATCAATCGCTGTTCGCCAAGGGGAAGAACGCGTTCTTCGACCCCAAGGGTCCGATCCAGCTTTCCGAAGTGGGCCGCCGGTACATCGGCGGGCTGCTGCGGCATGCGCGCGGCTACTGCGCGATCACCAATCCGTTGGTGAATTCGTACAAGCGCCTCGTGCCGGGATTCGAGGCCCCGGTCAACGTGTCGTGGTCGACGCAGAACGTGTCGCCGTTGATCCGCCTACCGGCGCAGCGTGGCGAGGCGACGCGCTGCGAAAACCGCATGCCGGACCCGTCGGCGAACCCCTATCTCGCGCTCGCGGTCCAGCTGGCCGCGGGCGTGGATGGCGTGCAGGAAAAAATCGACCCCGGGGAGCCCGTCAACAAGAACATCGCGCGCATGTCGTACCGCGAGCGGCGTCGCTTCCGCATCGACGACCTGCCGCGGGACCTGCACGAGGCGCTGGACTACCTCGAAAAGGACACGGTGGTGCGCGAGGCGCTGGGCGACCACATCTACGAGCGCTACCTCGATGCCAAGCGCGAGGAGTGGCAGGAGTACATCGGGCAGGTGAGTGAGTGGGAGCTTAATAGATACTTGGGGCAATACTGAAGGCGTAGCACAAAGGCGTAGCACGAAGGCGTAGCACGAAGGCGTAGCACGAAGGCGTAGCACAAAGGCGTAGCACAAAGGCGTAGCACAAAGGCGTAGCACAAGGGCGTAGCACAAAGGCGTAGCACAAAGGCGTAGCACAAGGGCGTAGCACAAAGGCGTAGCACGAGGTCGTCAACGGTCCGGCGGCGGGTGGGCGATCAGACGGCCGAGCATCTTCAGCACGAGCGCGACCCGGCTCTCGAGCGCGTGAAAGGCCTGGGCGTTCGCCGGGTCGAGCGCCGCCGCTACTCGCAGCTGCGTCAGGGTCTCCTGCGCAGATCCCCTTGCGTAAATTAGAAAGCGACGGAACTCCGTCACTGTGCCCCGACCACAGGCCTCCGCTATGTTGGAGCTGACGGACAGGGCGGCGCGAACGAGCTGATCCGCCCGACCTGCGGCACCGGGTCCCGAGAGTGTGCGGCTCAAACGGGCCGCCTGCACCGAAATACCCACAGCGAGCTCGTGTACCTGCAAGCGTCGCGCAAAGGCACGCAGAACCATGCCCAACAGTAGGAGCGTACGGTGGTAAAGGCGGTACCCGTTTCACGCCTCTGCGCGACGTTTTCGCGCGACGTCGTCGCGAGACGCCTTTGCTTGACGCTCCTAGTGTTGTCCGCTTGCGACCCAACCTCGCGGCCTGACGATACCTTGGGCCTGCAGTCGTACGGCCGCTGGGAATGGCACGGCCGCATCGTGGCCGAGGCCGACCCCAGGCTCACCATCGCCCGGCTGCGCATGGACACGAGCCAGGGCGGCGGGGACGTCGTCCTGGCGCGCTACGACTTCAACCCGGCGGTGGGCGAGGGGGACGAGTACTCCCTGACGCTCGCCCTCGACCTCGGCCGGGCGCACGACTTGGTGCCGGGGAGGCCGTATGCGTTCGGCACCGGGCCGGGCCAGATCGCGGCACACGCCACCGTCGCCTGCCTGTGCCGGCCGCTCAGGCCCGATTCGGTGGGCGGCACCTACCTGCTGGCGACGCGCGGCCTGCGCCAGCTCACCGGCCGGGTCGACGCCACACTGTACTTTACCGAGTGGAACGACGCGTCCCGGCACGTCACCTATTCGTTGCACCAGCGCATTGACGCGATCAAGTAGGGCGGCCGTCCTGGCCCTGACGCTGCTATCCCTCTGTCCGTCCATCCGTCTATCCGCCCAGACCATCGACACCATCGTGGTCGTCAACCACAACATCTTCGACCTCGAGGGCGACGCTCCCGGCTTTCTCGCGCGCCTCGCCAACCGGCTGCACGTGACGACGCGCGCGGGTGTGATCCGGCGCACGCTGCTCGTCAACCCCGGTGACCGCTACGACTCGGCGCGGGTCGCCGAGAGCGAGCGGGCGTTGCGATCGCTGTACGTGTTCAGCCGCGTGCGGCTGGACACCACGCGCATCGCCGGCCGGCTGGCACTGCGGGTGACGACGTCGGATGGGTGGAGCACCAAACCCCAGCTCGGCTACTCATCGGCCGGCGGGGACGCGACGTGGCTCGCCGGGCTGGTGGAGGAAAACGTGCTCGGCACCGCCACCGCGCTGTCCGCCGTGTACAACAAGACCCCCGACCGCACCATTCTCGATTTTCGTCACGTCAACCCGCATTTCTTCGGGCGGCGCACCCGGCTCGCGGCGGAGTACGCGAGCAAGTCGGACGGCAAGCACGGGATCTGGTTCATGGGGCTGCCGTTCTTCGAGACGGGGGCGTCGCGGGCGTTCGCGACGGACGGCGAGGCGGCCTCCGAGCGGGTGCTGGTGTTTCGGGACGGCGTCGCCGACACGGTCGAGCGCCGGGCGCTGCGCTTCGGCGTGGCCGCCGGCTTCGCTCCGCACGCGACGAGCCGCGATTTCGTGCGGTTGTGGGCCAGCGCCCAGTGGCGGCGGGAAGATTTCGACTCGCTGGGCCACACCCCGTTTCCCCGCTCGACGTTCGGCACCGTGGGCGGAGGGGTGGACGTCGGGCATGTGCGGTTTCACGTGCTCGAGCGCTTCAACTCGTACGCCCGGCGGGAGGACGTCGATCTCTCGCAGCTGCTGCACGCCGGCGTGTGGGCGGCGCCGCGCGCGTGGGGCTATCCGTCGGACCGGGCCGGCGTGGGCGCCGAGCTGAGCGGTCAGGCCAGCGCCATCTGGCCGGGTGGCTTCGTCGTGCTGCGCGGCGCTGCGAACGGCGTGTACGCGCCGGAGGCGGGCGGCCTCGACAGCGGGCGGGTGAGCGGCGGCGTCACGGTCGCGAGCCAGAACCTCCAGGGCCAGACGCTGATCCTGCACGCCGAAGCC
>Ga0209056_10008792_pt1 | contig 10347 bp, 8 predicted proteins | sample GraSoiAngelo_114_FD_185876 | JGI IMG/M metagenome (GOLD analysis project Ga0209056, IMG submission 185876) | Grasslands soil microbial communities from the Angelo Coastal Reserve, California, USA - 14_0903_13_40cm (SPAdes) (version 2) | ecosystem: Environmental > Terrestrial > Soil > Grasslands ...
TGCAAGGTGTCACCTGCGAATTGCGCCGTATGACCTACGAACGGTCTACAATAAGACGGCTTACCATCAGCATTGTTTCTTGCTGCTTGTCCGTGAGGAAGCTAACCAGGACAAGGCGAGGCGGGCACAAGCCGAACTCGCAGCCGCGGCGCGACGCAGGTCGGCCTGACGCAATCGGCGAGGAACAGACTGACCATACCTTCGGGGGACTTCTTCACAGGCCTTACCTGCCGCTGCCTTCGGGCCAGGCGGAGGCTACGGCTTACTAAGGCGCTCCACCTTCCAGGTCCGAATCACTTGCGGATGCCGTGGCTTGTCCATCTCTCATATCCATTTTTGAGGAAAATTGATATAACCCAAAGCGTGGCGCTAGACTGAATCCACTCGACGTCAGGGTTATGCCTCAACGCGATATGCAAATCCAGATATGGTTTATCAGTTCAATTCGGACATGCTGCCCGATACGTACTTTCATCCGGGCGATCTCAAATACATAGTTCCCGGAAATGAAGGGCACTGGCTTGACCCCAGAAGAACGCCGATACGCATCCTTTGAGGAGATCCGCCTGGAAGGAAGCGCCGGAATAAACGACAGAAAAATCCTCATAGCGCAGTTGGTGTCCTTACACCGAATCTCCGCCCAACCGGCGCCGCTGCGCCTTTTCTTGATCGCGAGCGATGCCACCGCAGAAAACCCAAGGCCGTTGTTCCCATCGGCCATTCAATGATTTCTCAAATATCTTCCAAGCCGTGGTTCCGCAGGCACTGCCCCAATATGTTGAGAGCGCCGTCAACGCGAGCATGTGAAATTGGTTGAAGTACACGTCACCGAGCCAAAACAGGTCGGTTGATAAAAGATAGCAGAGCTTTGCCAACCACGGGCGGAGGTCTTATTCTACCTACATTCTGGAAGCGATTTTCTTAGGCACGGGAACGAACCACAAAAGCACGCGAGCGGATGAAACCGAATGTAAGTTGATCTATGCCTATTTGGGCGGCGTCGACCGCGGCTTCGTCGATGTCGCCGATATTGAGCGTCTATTCAGTGCGGAAATGCCTAAAACGATTTCGCGTCAACCGATCTCCAAAGCGACGATGGATCAGATTCGATAAAGGTTGAACTCACTTGTTGGGCTTCCACTCTCTTGTCAACCGTTCCGCTTCGGCGATTTGCGCCCGACTCATCATCGTGGCCAGCGCGTCTCTCTGCTGGGCTGCCACCTGCTGGTTCTCCCCGTCACTGGCGGCAACCAGACTTAACCACATGTGAGCCTGAACGAAATCCGTCGGGACACCTTTACCCCGAATGTAACTAAAACCCACCATAAATTCGGCCCTGGTGTCTCCCTGATCGGCAGCCTTCCGATACCACCTCACCGCTTCGGCATAGTCTTGAGGAACGCTCTGACCCTTTTCGTACATGACACCCACTTTGAGTTGGGCGAATGAGTCTCCTTGATCGGCAGCTTTCCGATACCACTTCATGGCTTCGGCGTAGTTTTGCGAAACTCCGTGGCCGTCGAAGTACAAAGCACCCACACCGATTTGTCCGTCCACGTTTCCCTGGTCGGCAGCCTTACGAAACCACTTCATCGCTTCGGCATAGTCTTGCGGAACGCTCTGGCCAATTTCGTACATGAGCCCCACGGCGAACTGGGCCACCGCATTCCCCTGATTGCCCTTTGGGATTAATTCCGCTAGTGGCGGTAGTGTGGTCTGTGAACCGGCGTGCGCTGCAGTGCCCAGCAGGAGGGCAGCAGTCGCGATAAGTAAAACCTTCCTTGGCTTCGTCATAACCCTGCTCATATCGGTCTCATATTGAGCGAAGGTCATGAGAAAGCCAACAAAACTGTGCAGCCCGCTGCGCCGCTGCGCCGCGCGCGGCTGGTTTACATAATACCTACACTGTGACGTTGCCTGAGGGGTGACGAGCGTCTTATTTTACCTACACTCACGTCATCGTCGCATGCCGCGGCGATCGCCACGGCGAGACCATCCTTAGCGCCTTTGTCTTCTTCTGCCAGATACAATTTCAACCAAAACATCCCAACCGGATTTCGCTTGAGGCACCGCTAATGCGCGGGCAATCCCTTCCCGGACGCGCTCCGGATACGGCCGGGAAAGATGTCTTAGCAAAATGGGCAACGCCTGCGGATATGGCGCAGTCGTATTTACGAGATCCCACACAGACTTTACTGAATACCCCGCCTCAGTAAGTTCCTGCAGAAGTGGCTCCTGGGGCACGTTGCCATTCGATTGCGCGTTTCTGCCGTTCTTTCTCCTGCTGCCGTTGTCGCTCGATGAACGACTCATATTCGCCTGTGTTGCGTAACCAGGTGAAGAACTCGGCTGCCGTCATTCCCCCGGGAGGCCGCTTCATGCTCATGGAATGAACCTCAAGTTAATTAATTGCTGCTCAACAGCTTCCGCCAGCGGACCGGACAAAATCGTATCTAGTCTTACCCACGTTGCGCCCGTCGCAGGCAAAGCTGGCCTGCGAAACGATACCAACGACGGAGAACAACGCCGCCCACAGAAGAGCAGGCAGCGGAGTCGTAAGGCAATCTGTGCGATCATTTGAAGTCCTTGAATGCCTCCGTTCCCCAAGCTTCAATTTCCGCCAGTGTCTTCAAATGGCGTGGCCGACTATTCCAGATTTCCTCGTATCGCTTGAACAACACTTCAACGGCTTCCTTGTCGGGGCTGGCGACAAAACAGGTGGCGTGAAAAACAGCATCCGAGTATCGAGACAACGGATGGGATCGGCGCAGGAACGCTGGGAATCCAACAGTCGCATCGCCTTGCTGAATGACTTTCCCGCACAGCAGGCACTCGGTCTTTCCTGGAAAAAGCAACGCCATAACTACCTCCGGTCGAACCTGGTGCGGCCACCGCCAAATAGCTCATAGATGTAAGAATGTCGCTGGCCGGTCTGTTCGAGCATTATAAAGTCGATCGCAGAAGGGCCGGTGGTCGTTGGATGTGTATGCATCGGAACCCACTGCAAATCGCTGCCAAATTGAATGCCCCCGGTTCCACCCGACACGATGACCCGTTCACCGCTTTGCAGGGAGATGATTGCGTGTTCGAGCCCACCGCTCACGTAGGTCCGTTCGGCAAGCTCTGCTTCGAGCGCTGCGATCCTCTCTCCGTGCGCAATCGTTCGCACAAAAGTGGCTGGAAGCACGTCGCCACCAGTGCTTGCGACCGTCGCTGTTGTCTCCGCGGCTCCTCCGAAACCCGCGGCAAAAAGACCTGCAGCAAAAAACACCGGGTCATCAGCCAATGGTACAGCCGCTCCCGGAGTGTGCCCAAGCCCGATGCGGTTCCCTTCAGTGTCGCAGATGAATTGTCCCCCGGCGCTGCAGCTGTTGTAATTCTCTCGGCCGGGCGAGGAACTGAACCCGGAGGGATCAATGAGATTGATGGGATCGTCATTGACGTATGCGTACAAGTTGAGGCCACCCGCAACGTCGATCGGATCTTCGGCAATGAATCGTTTGAGTGCGGGGCTGTAATACCGGCCACGATAGAAGTACAAGCCCGTCCCATCATTCTCCCGACCTGCATACTGCTGTGCATTCGCACTTGATGGCCCAGTGGTCGTGGTTTGTCCGAACGGATCGTAGCTGTACTGTGTCTGCAGTGCTCCACTGCTATCGGCCAGCGCGAGCGTCGTACCGAGCCGGTCGACTAAGAAGCTTCGCGCGCCACTCGCGTCGGTCCTGAGGAAGACTTCATCCTCCAGGATGGCTCGGATGCCTTTGCCTTCCAACAGGGATTTGAGGAGATCCGCCTGGAAGGAAGCGCCGGAATAAACGACAGAAAAATCCTCATAGCGCAGTTGGTGTCCTTACACCGAGAACGAACCACTCTCCCCTGCTTCATCGGCGCGTGATGTTCACTTTCAATCCCGGCGCCCAGTTCTTGAATTCGTCCGTGTAATACAGATACGCACGGCTAGCGGGACCGGTGTAAGACCCTGGAATGGCGGCAACGAGGCTCAGCGGAACCTCGAACTTGTCTTTCGCCTTGAGGTAGCGCCAGTAGAGGACGACTTCCCGGCCGATGACTTCGTAGGCATCGATCTTGCCGGACTTGACCAGTTCCTTGAGCTGATCGTGCCGGACTTCCAGACCACCTGGAATTCCCACGATGGCCACAGGAGTGGGGATCGCCTGATCGCTCTTGTTGGCGACGGATACGATGGCTTCGGTGACACTTCCCTCCTGAACCTGTGAATCCTTAAGAACGACCTGAAGACCGACCTGCGCTTCCTTGGCAGAGTCGGGAAGCAGGCTGTTGTACTTGATGCTGATCGAGAAAGGCATACTCGAGCCGTCTTCCATCTGGAGCGTAACCGTGTGCTTGCCGGGCACGAGATGACTGGTGAAATCCGGCATGACGAGCGCTCCCTGGTTGCCGGCCGTGAAGGCGAGAGGAGCGCCGACGGTCCTGCCGTCGACGCTGAGAATAATCCGGCCTGGAGCTTTGGGCCGGGCGTTCGCGTTGTCATAGGCAACGATGGAGCGCAGTGCGAGAACGGTGGATTGTGTCGAGCCGAAGCGGCCGCTCTTGTTCGATTCGACGATCCACCGTAGTCCCTTCTGGACTTGAGCCGCATATGCGGGTTCGCGCATCCAGGCAAGCACGGCAAGCGCCGTCGTCTCGATCGCCAGAGCGTCTCCGCCCGAGCGGGTAATGCTGGTAACGGCGCCCGTGACATTCCCGGCGGTTTCCTGTTTTTTGACAAGCTTGTCCATCAGCTGGCGGGCTCCCGGGTGGTCGCCCGTGGCCGTAAGAATGTTGGCTACCAGAGCAACGATGTAGCTGTCCTCTGTGGAAACGGCGGACGCTTTCACGGCCGCGATCTCCTTATCCAGACCTTTCTCTCCGGATTCGATCAGGGCCCAGACAATGTAAGCGTTGGTCGTGTCCACAGGAGCGCGGCCGAAGCTATCAAGGGCCTTCGCGTTCATGTTGAACCCGCCCTTACCGTCCCGCCGCGAAAGCAGCCAGGCGCGGGTTCGATCGAGCATGTCCTTGTCAACGGCGCGTACGTGCGACATGTCGGTGAACTGCAGCAGGCCGTACGCTGTAAGGGCTTCGTGTCCCGGATCGGCTCCGAACCATTCGTAGCCTTTGCTGCGGGATTCAAACCCGATGAGTTTTTTGTAAGAAACTTCGAGGAGATTTCGAGCTTTCTCGATCGTCGCGGGGTCCACGCCCGTATGCGTGAGGAAATATTGCTGAGCCATCACCATCGGATAACTGGTGGAACTGGTCTGCTCGAAACAGCCGTAAGGCTCGCGAAGCAGCGACTGAAGCGCGTCCGTCATACTGGCAAGCGGAGTGGGATACACCGACACGCTCGAGGACAGGCTGCCGCGAACAATGCCGGCCGGAAGCGTGAACTCGAACGATTTGGACCCGTTGCGCTCCAGCATACCGCCCGTGGAGCTTTCGTGCGGGAAGCCCAGAGGCTGGACATCGAGCGTTCGCCCGACGCTGTCGCGATACGAGCCGGCTTTGGCATCGAACGTCAGTTTGGCAAGACCAGTGAATTCGTGACCGACGTCAACCTGCACGAATCGGCGCGTCCGCTCTTTGCCCCGGAGTGTAGCGGCATTGTCGCCGCTGAGCGTGAACTTGATGCCGCCGGGGCCGCCGGCGGTCACTTCCGCACCGCGCAGTTCCCGGCTCATGCCGTTGATCATGCCGATGGGAAGTTGGATCACATCGCCGCTCGTGACTTGAAGCGGAACCTTGGGTTCGATGGAGAAGGGCTGCACCGCTGAGATCTCACTGATATTCGATCCCAGCGTGCCATCCCGGCCGAACGCGTCAGCCAGAACTCGAAATGAAGTGACCGAATCGCTGAGGTTGAACGAGACAGTGGCAAGACCAGCGTTATCGGTCTTGACCCCCGCATTCCAGTACACCGTTTCAGCGAAGTCGACGCGCGAACCCTCGGTCCAGTTTGGCCGAAGCGTGTGAGCGTATTCGCGAACCGTCACGACATTAGCGCGCATGATGTCAGCGCGCATGAAGGCCTCATCTCGGGCCACCGCCCTGCCTTGTCCGATTCCAAAGCCTACTCCACCGCCCTGCCCCGGCAATTGTTGAACCTGGACATTCTTCTGCGCGTCCTTTGGCGCCTGTAGAACTTCGAATCGGTCGAAGACATCCCTGCCGTTGAGTGGAAGATCTCGTACGCGGTTCCCCGCAACAACCGCGGGCGCGGCCGGAGGAGGAACAAATCGGCCTTGTTGGCCTTGCTGACCTTGTTGGCCCTGTTGCTGGCCTCTCCTGCCTTCCGCCGCGGCAGCTGCGAACATAAGCTCATTCACCGTAGCAAACGCCAGCCGAAAGTCCTGCTTCACGAAACGGTCGTGGGCCACCTGCGATCCTGTCGTCATTGTCTGGAACCCGGGCAACGATGCGCTCATCCGGTATGTTCCTGCCTTGACGTTGGAGAAAGCATACGCACCGTTCTCGTTGGTGACTGCGGTGAGAACCTCGCCGGTTGCAGTGTTCATCGCTCGAACGGTGACGCCCGGAATGCGTGCATTGCCCGCATTCGTGACAGACCCGTTGAGAGATCCTGTTCCCGCAGTGGCGAAGCGGCGCCAGCCTTGTGTACCCAACAACAGGTCGGTCGCAAGCGGCGCCTTGGGATTGCTTTCGTCGAGGTAAACATGCGCATCCGCCAGATTCTGGACCTCGCTTTCCAGCAGGACCATGACCGGTAGAGCGGGAGCCTGTTCGCGCTTTTCAATCATCTCCAGAACGCTGGAGTCGGTGACCGTGAGGCCAACCATCGCACTCACGGGCTTGCCGGTATAATCGATGGTCTTCACGCGTAACGTCACTTTATCGCCGGGAACATAGTCGGTCCGATCTGGCACGATCTGCACCTTGAGCTTGTGTTGCGGCTGACGGAAGATCAATCGCTCGGCCATCGGTGCCATTCGGTCGTCGTAAACCGTCGCCACGATCACGCCATCCAGAGACCTCGGAACGGCGAGTGTGAAATCCGTCAGTTGATTCGCCCGCAGCGTGACCGGTTTGAGTGCGAATTCCTTTCCTCGCTGGCTTAACGCGATGAGATACGAACCATCTGATGTAGCCCCGACACGGACCACGACGTCCTTCAGCCTGGGCGTGACATTCGACGCCGATGAAATGACAACGCCAGATGCTTTCACCGCCGGAAGCGCAAAGACCGTCTTGATCCCGGCCGGTTCGGTGATGCGGAGAGAATATGCTTCGCCTTTAGCAGGAACGAAGGAGAATCGGCCACGGCCCTCATGTTCGGTGCGGAACGTCGCGACTTCCCTGCCCGCCGTGTTGACAACGACACCGGCCATATCTGCAGGCTTCCGGGCCGGTGTTCGACCTTCAACGTAGACGCGGTTCGGCAGACCGGCAATCAAATCGCCGCCTTCCGGATAGATGGCCAGGTCCAGCGTCTGCAAAAGAATCGGGATCGTCTTCGTGGCGGTCTCCACAATACCGCTGTCTTCAATGATCATCGCGATGACGCCTTCACCGCGCGCGATAGCGGCGGGCAGCCTGAAACTGGCGCCGGCATTGCCGGAGCTATCGACCGTGGTCGTACCTTTCCAGGTCTCTTCGCCGTCGACCCGCGCACTGACCGACACTTTGGCTCCCGCCGGAATACCGCCTTCGGCCCGTTCGACATGCAGATTGGCGGCGACCATGTCGCCGGGGCCATAACCATCGCGTACAAAAACAATCTGGCTCTTGAGGCGCGGAGCACGGTAAGAACGGATGTCGAACTTGCGCTCAGCCCGGCCATCGGCCGCGGGATGAGAGATGCGAACCGTGTATTCGCCTCCGGCCTGAGTTGGTGGAATGTCCCAGGAAAACCCGGCGACGCTGTCGATAATCGCAGAGGCACCCGAGGCAACGGTGTCGCCTTTGGGTCCTTTGATCTCAAACAATACTGTTTCGCTCAAAGCAGTCGTAATCGGGGTATGGCCATCCGCGCGCAGAAGAACGCCTCGAACGTAAAGCCGTTCGCCGCTCCGGTAGATCGGTTTATCGGTAGAAACGTGGATGAGGTAGCGCTCGACGCCGCCGAACTCGGCAGCAGTTTGAGCCGGCGCAGCGAAAGGCCGCACCTCGCCGCCAAGCACGAATCCGGCGGCAATGAAGAGGCCGCCGATGGACACGGCGGCAACGCCTTGAAGCAAATGATTGGATTTAAAGAAGCGCGCAGATTTCATAGTGGCCTCCAGTCGACCTTCACTAACGATAACTGTCTTCAACGGCCGTTTCTTAGGCCGTTTCCACTAAAAAGCTTGGGGACGGGGAGAAAATGGTGTCTTTGACGCGACTCGATAGGAATTGTGAGATTCGTCCGGAGAAGAAAAAATAAATTCGGCAGTCAAGGGCAAGTAAATCGGGGAAGCACCCCCAAAGAATTCAGGGGTGCGTCCCCCGATTTCCCCGGTGTAATCTAAAATGACATGCGGCAATCCGGCGTATACAGATTGCTTTGGCTCCTCGTCGCGCTCGCGGTCCTGGCCACCGATCCTTCACGTGCGAGCGCCGGGCGCCTGACGCTCACAACCGCCGATGGATCAATTCAAAGGCAGATTCATTCGCTGGCCGGTTTGCAGGAAAAATTCCAGTTGGCCGGAAGTCGGCAGGTTCGACCTTGGAAACAACACAAACTGTGTAGTGAAGCCTCCAGATTGAGGAAAATTCGGGAAAAACAGATCGGATGACGTCGAGGGAGCATTTTCATCGACAGGCTGGGCGGTGCTCATGAGGAATTCACCCCGCTCGTTGTAGCGCCCACGGAGTCCGCTAACTGATATACCTGCACCTGTTGTGGAGATGCGTAGAACACCTCGGAACGGAACAGGCAGGTTTTCGAAGCCGGGGAGTTGATCAATGAACATCGATACCTGACTGTTCGACCCGATAGGTCTAGTTATAGTTAGAGCGTTACCGACAGGAGCTCCATTCAGGTCAGTCAATTCATACGTGACCTGAGCAACAGCGGTGCCGGGATTTGCAATGGCGAAACCGGTCCGAATGATGTTGTCTTTTTCCACGTACAAACGGAAGGCCGAGGAAGGTGCAGTCGCGGCAACCGCCGCTTCAGTGATTACCACGCCCGCGGGTCTAAACGAAAAGATCAGGACACCCGCCGGGTAAGCGGCTCCCGTGGCGGGAACAACGCGAATCCATCCGATATGCACGTCTGCTGAAGCATTCGCCGTTACAAAGGTCTTGGAGCCTTGCGCAGGTATCGAATAATCGAAGGCGGTACCGGCCTGGCCATCCAGCACGACGGACCAAGCCTGACCCGACTGACTTATGAATTGGAGACGGCCTGTTAACGTCTGATCCGTCGGATTGGTCAGAATGATCCGGCTGCTCAATCCGCCGCCGTCAGCGACGTGTGGGAAAACCACGGGTTGATCCCGACGGGCAGCCAAATCCGTTACCGGCAGCGTGCTCAAGAGGACCTCCGAACGTTCATTCTCGAACCCACGTAGCCCAATGACTGCCACCGGTGATGATGCCGTAAAGCTAAAGGTTCCTCCATGCGTCCACGGGTCAACGCCAGGCCAATGAGGATACTCAATATAATTCGCCACTTGTTGTCCCGGGGCGAGTATGCGCACAATGCGCTCGAGCTGTGAACCATCGGGCCGCATGACCGCGTGGGACAATATGACCGGAACGTCATTGGAATTCAGGACGGCAATACCAGTGTGCGCCCCGCGTGCTGAATCAAGACTGATGCGCCCGGCTTGTATCGGAGGGGTCGCTGGCACGGCAGCTTCGCTGATAAGCACGCCATCCTTGCGGTAACCGTAGATTGCAAGTCCAGCCGGCGGCTGATTTCCAGACTCCGGACGGATTCGCGCGTAACCGGTAATTGAAAGACCTGGCTGTTGGGCCGCCATTGTTGAAAGGGCTCCGCGCCCGGGGATCGCGAATGATGTCCTCGTCAGGTCCGGAGGGGTGCCGACCTCAAATGCAATGGGGTTGCTGGTTCCACTACTCTGCACAGCGCGAACCATACGCGCACCGATTCCAGCGCCGGCAGCGATATCCACCACGACATCCAGTAAGGTCGAACTCTCGACGTTGACTCCGGCGACTCGTGTACCGGGTCCATTCACGATGATATTAGTTTCACCTGGAACGAAATTCGTTCCACTAATGGTGAAAGTCGTCGTTGTGCCGGATGCAGTCCTGGGCGGCGTGATCGACGTGAGTGCCGGTTCACTTCCGGTACGAGGCGCCGTGAGCCGGCGAATTGTGTAATTAGACAGGTCGCCGACGTAGAGATCGATGCCG
>Ga0209056_10008793_pt1 | contig 10347 bp, 8 predicted proteins | sample GraSoiAngelo_114_FD_185876 | JGI IMG/M metagenome (GOLD analysis project Ga0209056, IMG submission 185876) | Grasslands soil microbial communities from the Angelo Coastal Reserve, California, USA - 14_0903_13_40cm (SPAdes) (version 2) | ecosystem: Environmental > Terrestrial > Soil > Grasslands ...
TTAGGCAGCGCTGTGCCGGAATGTTTGCCGCAAGACCTTGCCGCCGGTTTCCGACCCCCTGTACGTGCATCAGGGAGTCCTCTGAACGAACGGCCCCCGAACACTGCTCAAGTGGTCCCGCCTTCGAGCCTGGTGAGCCGCCCGACCAAGCCCGGAACCTTAGAACGTGAATTCCACGCCCAGCCGCGCCTGCGTCGGTGGCTGGTAGCTCCGCACCTGGCCATAAGTCGGATTGAGGTTGATCGGGTTGCCGTTGGCGTCCTCGTCCACATAGTGGAACGGCTCGAGCCACACCGGCCGCCGCGGAGATCCCACGTGCAGCCAGTCGAGCGTAGTCCGCGCGGCCACCCCCCGCCCAAGACTGAACGGGTAGGCAACCCGGAGATTCAAATCCCAAATCACGGGCGTGCGGCCGGCCGACCCGCGCGGCACGAGGAAAGTTGCCCGCGTGTACGTCGGGTTCACGCCGAACTCGTTGAGCGGAGTGCCGGACTGCCACGTGAGAAAGGCCCCGGTCGTCACACCGAAGTGCCACCGGTACGCGCCCGAGAGCTTCAGGACGTGCGTTCGATCGTTCGGCAGCAGCCCCGTGCTATTCGCCCGTTCCTCGGCGATCTGCAGCCCGCCGAGGCAGCCCGGGCACGCGCCGCCGTAATCAGATGCGTAGAAGCCTGTAAAATTCCCGTACGCTCGCGACAATACGTAGGAGAATCGAGCCTGAAGCTCTCGTAAGGCCCATTCAGCCGAGAGCTCGAGCGCCGTATAGCTGCGACGCATCTTCGGGAGAAAGCTCAAGGCCCCCTCGCCCGGGACGCCCAACACCCAATACCTCGCATCGGCGGTGTCGAGGCCGAACCCGAAGGCCGAGAGCAGGTCCCGCCGCATCACCCGGGCGGTGAACCTGAGGGACGTGCCGACGAGACGCTCGTACCCGAGCGCTACCTCCCGATGATGTTCCACCTTGAGTCCGCTGATGTTCGGGTACTGCGTGGGATAAGTAGAAACGTCCGCCACGGAGTCCGCCGAGGTGCCGGGGAGGCGCGGGTCAGACGAATAGTAGGTCCAGGATTCCGGATACGGAACGTAGAACCCTGAGGCGATATCCAGTGGCTGCTGTTGATAGTAGATGCCCCACGAGCCGAACAGGCGCTGCCTGCCGAGCCGACCGAGCTGATAGGAGGCCCCCAGCCGTGGCTGCCATTCGTTCGGAAAGCTCTGCGCCAACCCGGACGACCCGTACAAGTACTCCCCGGCCCACCGCAGTCCCGCATCCACCGTAAGGCGCGAGCCAATGCGCCACGAGTCCTCGGCGTACACCGTGGGAACTCGGTTGTGCACTGTCCAGGGAACGAGCGTCGAGTCCTTGACCCAGAGGGCGCTGTCGAGCCGCACTACGCCATGCGAGACCGCTGTGTCGCTGAAGCGGTTGTCCTCGTATTCCATCCCAGCGACTAGAGTGTGCGCTCCCAGCTCGAATGTGCCACGGAGCAGGACCGACGTGCGCGTGTCGCGGGGCGATTCCTTGCTCGGCAGACCGCCTGAAAGTGTGCTTGTGATGTAGTCGAGGAAGAGCGGTTCCGTGTCGCCACGGGCGGTTTCCGCTCCCTGTCGCAAGAAGCTGGTCGCGCGGGCGACCGAGGCTTCGAGAACCCCGGAGGCACCGAGCTGACGCGTGAGCCGCAGCGATCCCGACGTGTGCGACCCTCGACTGAACACGAGGTAGGGGTCGGGATTGGCGACCGAGTCTACGGCGCCCCACCCGGAGAATAGAGCCCCGGTCACCTCGTGGTGGGTGGAACGGTCGCCGAACACCAGGAGCTCGGCGCTGGTGGATGCCGCCGTCCGCCACGTGAGCTTTCCTGCGAACGCGTGTCGTCGCATCCGGTCCCGGTAACCCGCCCAACCTGGAACGGCTCGGTCCGCCGACTCGACCTGCGGGTTGTAGGCGGCGGAGAACCAGAGCCGGTCGCGCAGGATCGGTCCGCCCACGCGGGCGCCGAAGTCGTAGCTCGAGAGGTTGTCGTTGCGCACATCCTTGAGGCCAATCCGGCCGGGGCCCGTCAAGCCGCTGTTGGTGAAGAATGCGAAGACGTCGCCCTCGAACCTGTTGCCTCCGGAGTACGTCACTGCGTTGACCGTCCCGCCGATCGCACGGCCGTACCTCGCATCGTAGCCGCCTTCCTTCACCTCGACGGCCCGCACGAAGTTGTATGGCAAGGCGAAGCTGGCCACCGGCAGCGAGCCCTGGAAGTGCGGGGGCGTGGTGTTGACGCCGTCGATGAAATAGGCGTTCTCGAGACCCGTGGCTCCGCCGATGTTCACCGGGTCGCCGGGGTAATAGCTCGTGTTAGCGTGTGGCAGAAATACGACGACGGAACGGTAATCGCGACCGACCGGCAGCGCGTCGTAGGTGGCCGCATCGACGTTCGCTCCGATCGTCGTGCTCGTGGGATCGATGGAAAACCGCTGGGCTGTCACGCCGACCTCCCCGAGTTCGATCGCCTGGGGCTCGATCGTGACGACGCCAACGTTCGTTGTGCCACCGATCCGGACGGAGACGCTGTCGACGACGACGGGTCGGAACCCGATCCGCGCCAGCCGGACGGTGTAGCTCCCGGGCGGCAGGGCGAGCACCTGGAAAGAGCCCCTGAGGTCCGTTCGGGTCGTGCGCGTTCCCTGGAGACTCGGGCCCGCGACGATCACCCGGATATCCGGGACGGGTTCCGATTGGAGCGCTACCACTCGGCCCCGGAGATTGCCGGTGACTTCTTGTGCGGGCAGTGACCGCGGGAGAACGCACAAGGCGGTGAGGAAGACGGAGCCGATCTTCATCTAGCTCCTCGCCGCAGCCAATCGCTGGAATCGCGGGCTCCCCCGCAACGGATCCCAGAACGGATCGGCCTTGAGCCAGTTGGCCGAGAGCGGGCCGGGTCGAGAGAACACCTGTTCCAGCTGATCGATCGCTTTGTCGCGCTTCCCGAGGAGCACGTAGATCCGCGCCAGGTTCGCGGGCAACAGAGCGCCGTCCACCGCGTCCTTCGACACGGGCAGGAGGCTGATTGCCCGCTCGCCTTCGCGCACCGCTTCGTCGGGGCGGCCCAACCCCGCGAACGCAGCGCCGAGCAGCGCGTGGTAGACATGGTCGTCCGGCCGACGCCCGACCACATTCTGCAGGACGACGCGTGCCGAGTCGAACGAGGCACGCGCGAGTAGGGTCTTGTCGCGTCGCCGGTACACGAGCGCCTTTGCGAGCAAGAGCGCCGCCGTGTCGCCGTCGAGTGCAGCCGGCGATAAGGCGAGCAGCTTGGTCTGCTGGTCATCGCTCAGCAGCAGGACGATGTCGCTGAGCGTGATTAAGACGCCCTCGAGGCCCGTCGGCGCCATGTTCTCCGAGACGTCGGGAAAGAGCCGCTGCGCGCCCTTCACGTCGCCGGTGAGATTCAAGTACCCGATCGCTTTGGTCAGCCGCCCTGAGACCGATCGCGGTGTGAGCTCGAGCGCCCGGTCGTAGTGGTAGCTCGCCGCTACGAACTCGCGCTGCCTCGTGTAGTACTCGCCGAGGACGGCCGCGAAATTGCCGTTCCTGGGACTGAGCAGAACAGCTTCGTGCTCATACGGCAACGCTTCGCTCCATTTCCCCTGGTGCTCCTTGACATTCCCGAGCATTACCGTGGCGTACGGATCGCTGGGACGAGCCCGTCTGGCTTGCGCGTATTCTGCCAGCGCCCGGTCCCAGTCCCTCAGACCGGCGAAGAGGTACCACGCCAGGGCGCCGTGCGCTTCCGGTAGGTCGGGGGCCAAGCGCAAGGCACGATCCGCCTGTGCCTTGCCAGCCGCGAGCTGCGCCACGTTCCGATCCACGTAGCTCCAGTACAACGCCACGTGCTCCACGGACGACCAGGCCCACGCCACGGCGAAACCTGAGTCGAGTGTGAAGGCGCGCTCGAACATCCGCAGCGCCGTTTTGAGGTCGGCGAGGTCCCAATCCTTGTCGATCGCTGCGCGCCCACGGAGATATGCGTCGTAGGCCTGGAGATTGGCCGTGGGCCGGTCCTCGAGCAGACGCCGCTCGGCGTCTGCCACCGCGATATCGAGGGCGCCGGCGACCCGGGTGGCGAGGTCGGCCTGCACCGCGAACACGCCCGCCAGGGTCGTGTCGTACTGGTCGGCCCAGAGCTGGGTTCCGTCGGAAACCCGGATCAGCGTCGGACTCACGCGCACCTGGCTTGGGCCTCGAGTCGGCTTCTCCCAGCGGACCGTGCCCTCAAGCAGATACTGGGCGCCGAGCTCTCGGCCGATCTCCTGCGGGCTCTTACTCGTTCCTTTGTATTGCCGGGTGCTCTGCCAGGCAATCACGCCGAGGCTGCGGATGCTGCCCAGGCGGGTGGCGATGGCCTCAGCGAGTCCATCGGCGAAGTACTCGTCAGCCGACGCGCCACGATTCTCGAGCGGCAGCACTGCGAGCATCTTGCGGTTCGCGACGGGTAAGGGCTCGAGCCCGCTCGTTGTCCCATGCTTTCCCGTGACGCCGTACCCCACCGCGCCAACGACCAGCACGATTCCGAGGGCGGCCGCGACGGTCGAGAGCGTGGTGGCTCGGCGCAGCTCCCGCCGCAGCGCCGCCGGCAGCGCCGCCAACAGGAAATCCGTCGTGGATTGACGCCGCCTGCGCCGCTGCTCCGCGGCGCCCGGCAGGGGCGCGCCGCGCTCGCCCTCCTCACACAACTGCTTCACCAGTGCCAGCACGGCGGCGTCCGGCGCGGTCCCCATCTCTTGCCGTAGGAACGCTTCGTGCGCTCGAGCGTGCTGGATGGCTGCGGCGGACTCGCCCGCGGCCACGAGCGTCGTCATGAGGCCGAGGGCGGCTTGGGAGCTGAACGGATCGACTGCCGCGAGTCGGCGCCACCAGTCGGCCGCGGCACGGTGGGCGCCGCGCACGGCCGCCTGTTTCGCCAGTGTTACGAGCGCGTCGCTGAACAGGTTTGCGAGTTGCGCGCGCTCGGCGTCCACCCACCGCTCGAACTCCGGCGCCCCAGTGACGAAGAACCCGTCCAGGAACGGTCCCGCATACCCACTGACCGCCGCTTCGGCATCGCCGCGTCGCAGCGCGGCCTCGAACGCCTGAAGGTCGCTCGCCACCACATCCGGGTTCAGTCGCAGCTCGCTCGCGCCGAGCAGCACGTCGCGTTCGCGGAGATCGCGCCGCAGGGCGTAGGACGCCTGGTTGAGGAGATTGCGGCCGTGCTCGGCGTCGCTCTCGGGCCAGAGGTAGGCGATCAGCTTGTCGCGACTGAGCCCGTTCTTGCCCGCGGCGGCGAGGAGGGCGAGCAGGGCCAGGGTCTTGCGCTGGGTGGCCGCGCCCGTGATTGGAGCGCCGCCGTCCTTGATGGACAGCCCACCGAACGTCCTGAGTTCGAGCATCAGCCCGCCGCACGTCCTGAGGTCCGGCATCGGGCCCATTTGAGCCGGGTTTGATCGGGCCCACACCGCGCGGGTCTAACTTAGCCCGCGTGGACCAGCGAAGCGAATGACACGGGACCGGCGAGACCTCCTTTAATTCAACTCGTTCGGGACCAACGACATAGGGGGGAGGCATGAGATCGATCCATCGGGCCATCGCTTCTTGCACGGCGTTATGTGCGGCGTCGTCCCTCCTGCTCGCCCTCGCCTGCGGCGGCTCCGAGTCCACCGGACCCTCCACCGGAATCGTGCTGATCAGGGCCTCAAATACCGGCCCGGGCCTCGATCCCGACGGCTACGTGGTCGCGGTGGACGGTGGCACGGGGCAGTCCTTGCCGGTGAATGGATCAGTCACGTTCAACCAGCTGAGTGTGGGAAGTCATCAATTCCTACTGAGCGGGGTCGCAACGAACTGCACGCTATTGAGCCCCAATCCAGTGACGGTAGCCGTCACTGCGGGGGACACCGCCCAAGCCACGTTCCAACTCTCTTGTGGGGCGCCCCTTCGCCCGATCGCCTTTTCGAGCAACCGCGACTACAGCACAAGCATCTACGCGATGAACGCTGACGGCTCAGGCGTCGTCCAGCTGACAAACAACCCGCCCGACTACAGGCTGCGGGACGGCGCCGCAGCCTGGTCGCCTGACGGAACCAGGATTGCGTTCTGGACCACGCGCGACGGCGACTGGGAGGTCTGGATGATGAACGCCGACGGCAGGAGCCTCACCCGACTCACCAACAGCTCAGGACTGTTTGACTCGACCCCGATTGTCTGGTCCTCCGATGGCAGAAAGATGGCTTTTCAGTCTTTCAATTTTACTGCGTCTCCCAGCGAGATCTACGTGTTGAACGCTGACGGCTCGAGCCTCGTCAACGTCACCAACAACGCGGCGGCGGACGGGGGGCCCGTCTGGTCACCCGACGGCACCAAGATCGCCTTTTGGACGAACCGCGACGGGAATGATGAGATCTATGTGATGAACGCCGATGGCTCGAATCCCGTGAACCTCACGACCAACCCGGCGGCGGACAGGGCGCCCGCCTGGTCCCCCGACGGTCAGAAGATCGCCTTCGAAACCGACCGCGACGGCAAGGTGGCGATCTACGTGATGAACGCTGACGGATCGGGCGGCGCCGCCCAGCTAATCAACACCGCGGCGGACGACCAGGCGCCTGTCTGGTCTCCCGACGGCACAAAGATCGGGTTGCAAGCCGGTGGTGACATCTATGTGATGAACGCCGATGGCTCGAACCCGGTCAACGTCACCAACACCCCGGACTGGAACGACGACATCGTGTGGTCCCCCGACGGCAGAACGATTGCGTTTCAGACCCTCAGGATTGCCGGCGGTGGTACGTCGAACAGCGGGGGGCCCGCCTGGAGACCCCGGTAGGGGGCGCGATGCTCGCTGGCGGCACAGCGAAAGATAACGCTGAAGATCTTCCGCACCTGGCGTGCGGCATGGGCCCTGCTTCTCCAGTGACTTCAAAAGGGGAGGGACGATGAGAACGACACGCATCACCGGCAACCTGCTGTTCGGCGCGGCCCTGCTGGCCGGCTGCAGCGACCGCGGCGCTCTCACGGCGCCGTCCGCTCGCCCTCTAGCGGGCACCGCGGCTCTCGTGGACCGGCCGTACACATGGAGCTTCAAGTGTAACGGCCACGGGACCATCATCGCACAATGGTATTGGACTGAGAACGGCCTGGCGATCGCAAGCGGCAGTGCCAGCTGCGGCGCCGATGAGACGCTCACCGGCACCGGGGTGCGCCCAGCCAACGCGAACGGCTTCACGGCCAACGAGGGGGACAATTCCAAGAGCTGGACATTCGACCCCGCCGGGCCCTTCAGCGCGAGTCTGTCGGGCTCGTCGGGTGGAAGCACCCGCCACTGCTTCATTTGCACCCCGAAGGAAAACGGCCAGCTGAGCGTGGACAGCTAACGCCGCCCAGATCGCCTAAGAAACCGCGAACCTCGTGCGGAGGAAATCATGAATCCCATTCGAGTAGCGGGAAGCCTCCTGCTCGGAGCCAGCTTACTGGTCGGCTGCACCGAACGGAGCGTCCCACCGGGAGTCACGGGTCCAGCGACCGGATCGTTCTCGGCTGACGTTGTCGCTGGGAGGACCAGTGTGGCAACCGACCCCGCTGGAGACGCGGAGAAAGCAGCCCAAGCCTACCAGGACATCGTCAGGGCTGAGATCACGAAGCAGGGGACGAACTTCGTCTTTGTCATGACGCTGGCGGCCCCTGTGCCCGACAACCCCTCGCTACCGTCGTGGGCCGATGTGCTGGCATGGGAATTCTGGCTCGACACAGACCCGACTGCGTTCCCAGTGGGCTATCCATTCACCAAGAACACAGCGAACCTCCTCGAGTTCGAGATCCAGCACCGGGTGTACCGCTCCGGGTTCACCGATCCGCTCGACCCCACGAGCAGCGGTGGCGTCCTGGTAGACCGGAGCCCGCTGCTCACCGGCGGACAGGCGATCCTAACGCCCATCAAGTTCAGCATCGACGGTGCGAAGCTGACGTGGGTGGTGGACGCCGCATTGCTCGGCGATCCACCGACGTTCCAGTGGGCTTCGGGTACCGCAGCGGCGCATGCAGGTGATGACGTGAAGAACGGGTACAGCAACATCTCTGTCTTCGACTCTGCGCCAGACCTGAACCTGGGCGCCCCGTTCGTCAGTTGGCCGCAGTGACTTCTTGCAGGAGGGAACCATGAGCGCTTTGGAAAACGCCTGCACCCTGCTCCTCGGAGCCATGTCGATCGCGGGTTGCAGCGAACGGAATGACCCGACGGCGTCGCGCGCCCTACCGCCCGCATCCTTCGCCACGGTAGCGCCGCTGAGCAGCGTCGTCACCGACCCGGTCGGAGACCTTGAGAACAAGGGAAGTGATTACCAGGACATCATCAGGGCGGAGATCGCGAAGCAGGGGACAAACTTGGCCTTCGTCCTGACGCTGGTGGCCTCCGTGCCTGAGAGCCCTGCCCTGCCGTCCGGGGCCGATGTCATCGTATGGCAATTCCTGGCAGCACCGCGCCAGAGGCACCTATGCGCGCGTGCGACGACGCGAATGACCTATCCGTTGCCGGGGCATGCGGATAGCTCTGCACCACGGTGTCGCTGGCGCGTCGCCAGGAAGCATAGCGCGACGACATATCCCAGGCCCGCAGCGGATTCGTAATCCGCTGTCCGTTTGCAACGTGAAGCGATAGCGCACCTTGAGCGAGGGTTGTGCCACAATCGTGCCGCAGCCCGGATCGCCCCCGGATCGCCGGATCGTCAGCCGCGCCAGGGTCGCAACACCCCCCCGTTCGCGAAAAGAGGGGGTGGGGTGGATCGAGGCAGGTGGATGTCTAGCGACCTAAGGCCCCCGGCCCGCCCCGCGTCGAGGCGGGTGTCCATCCTGTGAAAAAAATTCCAATTCGGTCGGGACCGTCGCACTACTTCTTGTCGAACGCGGCGCTGTCGGGTCCGTCCCACGGCGAGCCCCCCTTCTAGTGGTCCCGCTTGCGTGGCAAGAAGAACGATAGCGGCTTGCGATAGAGCGTCGCGAATCGCTGCAAATCGACGGGGTCGATGCGACGCTCGCCGAGTTCGCACTTCGTCACGAAGGACTGCGGTCGCCCGAGGGCCTTCGCCACCTGGACTTGCGTCAAGCCCGCCTGCCGTCGTGCGTCACGGAGGCGCTTCAGGAGATACTGATACTCGGCGCGGTGAACCGCGCTCCGGCGCTGCTTGGCGTGCCCCATAGCAGAGCACGCTGCACCCCATTACGGGATACCCCATCATGGGTTATTTTTACAACGTTTCGCGGGCCTGCCTAGTGCTCGGCACCACGAATGACACTCGAAGGTTATTATCACCTGACGAGCAAGAGGCTACCCAATGTCTACGACGTCATCGCAACGGACGACCAAGGTGGGTTCCGCAGCGCGGCCATCCAAGGCTACGAGGCGAACACTCCGGTTCAAGCTGACCGACCTTCGCATCGGGTCTTCGAAGGGGCCGGACGACCGGGCTCCGCTCCCGTATCACCCGAAGAGTAGGAAACGCTGATGGCGGACCGCCTGACGTCCGAACGGCTGACGGAGTTAGCGGACGAGTTCGAAGCGCAGCTCGTGCGGGAAGCGAAGAATCCGGCCGATCTGCTCAACGCACTCGACGTCATCGCGCTCACCTTCCAAGTGCGCCGGGACGAGATCACGGCGGAGATCGCCGCGCTGTCCTAGTGGTCCGGCGGTGGGGCGTGTTCATGCCCGTGTAGGAACGTTGAGCCCCAGTTCACCTGTGCGGAGGTGCTTATGAGGCGATTACTGGCAGTCCTTTTCCATCGTCTTCGCTGCGTGCGGTAGGAGACGTCTGGTCCGTCGCTCCCGAAACCATCTGGCTGCTGTGGTCGTTGCCCGGTTGCCTCGTCGCTCTGGCCAAGCGAATCGGAGCGTATCGCGTCTAGGGCTGCGTTCTGGGGAACATCGAGCACGAGGAGGAGCAATGGACTACTACAATCTCGAACAGAAGGTGACCGTGGGCGGCGGTTCGCCGTGATCCTCGGGGTCGCGGGCACGGCGCTCGTGCTCTGGACCATCGGGCACGCGGTGCTCGATTGGGCGTGCCGCCACGGGATACTCCCATGACCGGCGTGTCGAACGTGCGACCCGATCCGGGCCAATGCGTCTTCCACGGAGAGAAGATACCAGACTATTCGGAGGATGGCTTATGAGGTTCATCGCCGTCGCGCTGCTCGCCCTCATCGCGGCGATCCTGCTGTTCGGAGCGGACTCGGTACGGTCGGCCCCGGAACGCGTGTTCCCGTCCGGGCCGCACGAGAGTCACACGTATCGCTGTGGTCGGAACGGCACCCTGATGTTCCTCGCTGAC
>Ga0209056_10008799_pt1 | contig 10345 bp, 9 predicted proteins | sample GraSoiAngelo_114_FD_185876 | JGI IMG/M metagenome (GOLD analysis project Ga0209056, IMG submission 185876) | Grasslands soil microbial communities from the Angelo Coastal Reserve, California, USA - 14_0903_13_40cm (SPAdes) (version 2) | ecosystem: Environmental > Terrestrial > Soil > Grasslands ...
CGGCCCAGGCGCTGCCGCCGAACGCCACGCCCGCCGAACTCGAACGTCTCCGTCGAGAGCTCGACCGGCTCGATGCTTGAGCTGATTCTCGGAATCCTGTTGGCCGCAGGGGCGACGTACTATGTCCTGATCCCCATTCTTCGGCCGCCGGAGGAGTCGGCGAATCGCGGTACGGCCGACGACGAGGGCGACGATCCTGCGGACGACATGCGTCCGCAGGCGGTCGCGCTGCGTGCGCTGAAGGAGATCGAGTTTGATCGGGCAACGGGGAAGCTATCCGACACGGATTACGACCAATTGAAGGCGAAGTACACGCAGGAAGCGTTGGCTGCTTTGCGAGAGGAGGCAGGAGTCAGGAGTCTGGAGCCTGGGGTCAAACCAGCGCCTGACTCCAGACTCCCGACTCCTAGATGTCCCGAGCACGGAGCTCGCCCGGAGAGTGGAGCGATCTTCTGCTCGGATTGCGGCAGGCGACTAGGAACGGCCCCCGGTTACTGCGCGCGCTGCGGCACCGCGCTCGACGATGATGCCCGCTACTGCAATCGCTGCGGAGCGCGCGTCGCCGCCTGACTATTGCGTTTTCCACTCCCGTTTCCTATCAGTCTGCATCCTCGAACTCTGGAGCGCGTCGTGAACCGCTGGGTCTCGCGATTGGTGGTGGTGCTGCTGGTGGCGGCGTTGACAGCGTCGACGGCGGATGCGCAGGGGCGGTACCGCCGGCGCGCGGTCGGGGCATCCGGTCCCACCTACGGCGCACACGTCGGCTACAACTTTGACGTAAACAATCTGCTCATCGGGGCACAGCTCTCCTGGCCGTTCACGCCGGCCCTCGCTCTGTATCCCACGTTCGACTACTACTTCGTGAGCGGCGGATCGCTGTGGGCGCTGAACTTCGACCTGAAGTACCGGCCGCCGACCCGCTACGGCGCGTGGTACGTGGGCGGCGGGTTGAACTGGTCGCACACAAGCTCGGGCGGGGTCAGCGGGAGCAACACCAATCTCAACCTACTGACGGGACTCGAGGGACGCCGGGGACGGACGCGACCCTACATCGAAGGCAAATTCATCCTCGGCAACGGCAGCTCGTTCCAGATTGTCGGAGGAGTCAGCTGGCGCTAGGCTAGAACTCGAACGTCTCCATCTTTCGCAGCGCCATCCGCAGGGGAACAATCGTGGCCGCCGTGCACAGCGCGGCGGCCACCGTGAACCAGAGAAACATCCACCCATCGATGACGACCGGCCGGCCGTCGTAGACGGCCCGGACGTAGGTGTAGACCGCCTGCCACAGCGAGACGATCACACCCGCCAGCAACGCGATCGTGGCCATCATGAAGACCAGGCCGCCGAACGAGGTCGGGATCTGCGCCGCGTTTTCCGTCTCGAACTGCGGATAAAGCGTCCCGAACGCGAGCGCCATCGCCGCAATGGCCAAGGTGAGGGCCGCCATCGTCGCGAGGCTCATCACCATCATGAACGTCGAGACCTCGAGCAGCGCGTTCGTCATTCCGGTGAGGAGCAGGCCGAGCGCCAGGAGCGGCAGTGTCCCCACCCAGTACTTCGACCAGAGCAGCGCGCGCAGATCGAGCGGCGAGGATCGCAGCAGCCACATCTGACGGCCTTCGAGCGATACCGCGGGGAAAATGAAGCGCGCGGCAATCGACGCGAGGACGAAACCCGCGAGGCCCAGGTTCAGGAACGACACCAGGTTGACGTAGAAAAACCCCACCGGCTCGCCGCGATGCAGCGGCAGCGCCTGAATGTTGAACAAATAGACGACCACGAGCACAGCGAGCAGGATCAGCTGGCTCCACTGTGTCGTGTCGCGAAAGAACAGCTTGATGTCCTTGAGGACAAACTCGCGCTTCGCGACCGGCAGCCAGCCGAGCAGCGACCCCACCGTCCAGCGCCACAGGCCACCGCGAATGAAGCGCTCCGCGCCCTCCTGCGCCTTGGTGAACCCCTGCGCGTACAGCGCGCGATGCAGCACGGCGCCGAGCGTGACGAACGCCGCCGCGGTCGTCCACAGCAGCATCAGGGGCAAGGGATCGAGCTTGTGCTGCAGAAACCCCATGATCGCCTGCGACGCCCATTCACTCGGCAGAAACGGCGAGGTCGGGCCGCGCAGCAGGATGAGAAAGTCGAGCAGGTTGCGAAATCCTTCGGGACGGGCGAGCTGCTCCGGCCGGATCACACGGAACAGCAGGATCACGCCGGCGGCTGCCCCTAACGCGACGATGGAGAGCAGATCGCGCGTGCGGCGCGCGGGGAAAATATTCACCAGCACCAGTGTCACCGCGCAGCCTACGACCGCCGGGAGAATCAGCATCGGTACGATCGCGAGGACGGCGTACAGCGCGAACAGCACGCCTCCCCTGTACACGATGCCGTAGGCCGCGAGGATCGGCACCGCCATCAGCGCCACCATCCAGGACGAGTGCAGCAGTGTCTCACCCAACTTCGCGAGATACAGCCGCAGCCAATCGACCGGCGACGAGACGAGCAGGTCGAGGTCCTTCGCGAGAAAGAAGCTCGACAGCGCCGTGATGACGTTGGAGAGCACCAGGATCGAGATGAACGACAGGAGGATGAGGCCGAGGATCTTGCCGGGGATCAACGGCCCCAGCTCTTCGACCTTCCGCAGATTCCGCAGGATCAGGTAGAGCACACCAAACACACCGGCCCAGAACGCCCCGCCCACCAGGATCAGGATGATCAGCTTGCCGCTGCCGCCTTTGGCGCGCTCCTCGCGCAGCCGTTGCAGCGCGGTGCGCCACTTGGGCTGTAGCACGTGGGCGAGCGATGGCTGCTTGATCACGCGACTCGGCCGCCGAGGACTTCGGCCAGCTCGCGCACCTGCGCGCCGCCGGTCAGCTTCAAGAACAGCTCCTCGAGACTCGCATCGCCGGCTTGATGCTGGCGCCGCACATCGCTGACCGTTCCGGCCGCGACGATCTTCCCGTGCTGGATGATCGCGATCTGGTCGCACATCGCCTCGGCGACTTCGAGTGTGTGCGTGCTCATCAACACCGTGCCGCCCCGTTCGACAAACTGCCGGAAGATGTCCTTCAGCAGACGAGCCGCTTTCGGATCGAGCCCCACCATCGGCTCGTCGACGACGATGCACTCGGGGCGGTGAATCAGGGCGCTCGAGATGATCAGCTTCTGTCGCATCCCGTGGCTGTACGCCTCGATCAGCTCATCCTTCCAGCTCGTCAGCTCGAACACCTCGAGCAGCTCCGCGATGCGGCGCTCGACGCTGTCGCCTTCCTGCCCGTACAGGCCGGCGACAAACCGGAGGAATTCCGCACCGGTAAGCTTGTCGTACACAAAGGGGCGGTCCGGGATGAAACCGAGCCGCATCTTGGCCGCCAGCGGAGTGACGTGGATATCGTCGCCGCCGAGCAGCACGCGGCCCTGGGTGGGCCGCAGGATTCCGGCGATCATCCGCAGCGTGGTCGTCTTGCCGGCGCCATTTGGGCCCAGGCAGCCGTAGAGGACGCCGCGCGGCACGTGCAGGCTGATGTCGTCCACGGCGACGAAGCTGCCGTAGAGCTTGGTCAGGTTCTCCAGGCGGATCATAGCACCTCGAGCTTCAGCCGGCCGATGAGCGGCACGAGCTCAACCTGCCGCGCCAGACCGCCGGTTGTGATCGGCAGATGCGCGGCATCGGCGGGGAATTGATCGAATGTCGGGTCCACCGCGATCCAATCGTTCAGGTAGACCTCGGCCCAGGCGTGATAGTAGAACCGGCCGTTCATGTAGATCAGTCCCGCGACGGTGCGCGCCGGCAATCCGGTCGATCGCGCCAGCGCGACGAACAACGTCGCCGCTTCGTTGCAATCACCGCGGGAGGTCTCCAGCACCTTCACCGCGCTGGGCACGCTGCCCGATTGCGGGATGGTGCGGCGCAGCGAACCGTGGACCCACTGGGTGAGCAGCTCCGCGACGCGCGCGGGACTGCGCTCCCGCTCGATGATGCGGCGGGCCTGGGCGGCGATCCGCGGGTCGCGGCTCTGAATCAATGGCTCTGGCGTGAGCCACCGCGCGAGCGCGCTATCGCGCTCGGAGGGGAGCCGGCGCGGCGTCGCGTGCGCCTGCAGCGTCCCGGCCTGAACGATCTCGAGCGTATCTCTCCCGTTCCGCCGTACGCGCATCCGCGCTCGTTCGGGAGGATCGTCGCGGAGTCCGGCGACCAGCGCGGTCAGCGGCACGATCTCGCCCAATCCCGGTGCCGCGCTACTCCGGGCGACGCGAGCGGTGTCGCGGTGCTTGAAGTTCTCGTAGACGATCTCGAACGCCGCCCGCTCCATGGCGAATCCCCGGTCACCGTCCCCATCGATGGACGCAAGCACCACGCGTCCCTGCGCATCGATCCAGCTGCTCGTCGGAACGCCATATGCGTCATGGTCGATGCGGAACGCGCGCACCGTGTCGAAGTGTTCCGGTACCCACGTCATCGTCGTCGAATCGAGGTCGGCGCTGTCGGGCACGACCAGCGTCGACTCCGCCGCAACCCTGGCGGTGACGTCCCGGCTGGTCAGGAGCAAGGGGTCGAACAGCCGCGCGGTATACGAGCGTCCCGAACGCAGCTCACCCCCGAACGCGAGTCGCAGCGGCAACAAGGTCGGGAGCGTGACCGGGCCTTGCAGCGGGATGCGCGTCATCTGCGAGTCGCCTTCGGAGATGATGGCGACGGACAACACCGTGTCACCCAGTACGCGGCCGTGAGCCGCGAATTGCCCGAGGTCGCCGTCGAACGTCGCCTCGACGCTCTGCAGGCGCAGCGCGCGCGAGAGCATTGTGGTGCTGCGTGCGGTGGTGCGATGCAGCGCGCCCAGGGCGGGCACGTCGAGTACGAACACGTTCACGACCCGGATCGCGTCCGGCATGGTGTCGATGGTCGTGGACGAGTAGCCGACTTGTTGGCCGCCGACCGCGAGCCGATAGAACAGCGCACCCGGCGGGACAGCCAGCGCCGCCTCGGCGAGCCGGGCGCCGGTGGAGCGGAACATCTCGCGCTTCACCAGCCAGCCCAGCGACAGCACCCAGGCGGCAAGGATGGCGATTACCCACTGGCGGCGCTTCACGATACCATCCGCTGCAATGCGGCTTCGAACACTTGCTGATCCTCAGGGCGCTCCACGACGAAGGACACGCTCTCGGGGAACTGCGCCCCCCGATGCGCGTGCAACACCGTCGCCATGATTTCGGCCGAGTCCTCGAGCGTCAGATTGCCGGCTCCCGTGCCCAGCGGCGGCGCACTGACGTGCACGAACTCCCACTCCTGCGCTTGATGCAGCACCGACAGCCAGGCGCGCGCCACGTTGCCACGAGTGACCGGCTCGGTCTCGCTGCGAATCACGGCATGAATGACGAATTCGGCGGGGAGATCGCCACCTGCGGCGGTCACGACGGCCGCCCCAACCGCGAGCTCGCGATTCAATCGGATGCGGTTCTGGAACTCTTCTCCGCCGACGATTTCCAGGCGGCGCAGCGCGGCAGCCGTAGGATCGAGGTGAGTGGTGGCGGGACGGACGATTGCATCTGCAGCGAACGACGCGAGATCGTCCACGACTACGCGAATCACCTACCGGTCATTTCCCGGGAGCGGCGGTACATCGCAGTCGCCTCGTCGGGTCGGTTCAACCGGTCGAGCACTTTGCCGATGCCGTACAGCGCCTTCGGATTCGCGGGCTGCAGCTCGACGGCACGCTCGTACGCCCCGAGCGCGCCGGTGAGATCGTCCAGGTGATTGAGCGCTTCACCCAGGTAGTACCAGGCCGCCGCACGTCCCGGTTGGACTTCGACCGCGCGCCGCAGCTGGTCGGTCCCCTCGCGCCACATGCCACGCCGCGTCAGCACGATTCCGAGGTTGAACAGTGCCTCCTCGTTGTTCGGGTCGGCGCGCAGAATCCGCTGCAGGTCACGCTGCGCAGCCGCATAACGGACGGTCGCGCCCAGGATCGCGGCCCGGTTCAAGAGCAGCGCGGGATTGTCGGGCTCGCTGTCGAGCGCGCGGTCCAGCTCCGCCAACGCGCCGTCGCGGTCGCCGCGGGCATCGAGAATCAGCGCCAGGTTGTTGCGGGCCTTCACGTGGTTCGGATCGCGCGCCAGTAGGTCGCGATACGACGTGGCGGCCCGTTCCATCTCGCCACGCTCGCTGGCCTCGCGTGCGGCGACATAGAGCGGATCATCGGCGACAGGCGTCGGTGCCTCCGAGCTCGCCGGGATCGAGGCTGGTGGAGGTGGTGGAAGCGGTGGAAGTGGTGGAGCTTCTCCCCCCTCGCCGTCGTTCAACCTTGCGATCGGGCCCTCGGGAACCGGAGCCGCTACCGGCTGCGCTACGCGCAGCGGCGGCGGTTGCTCATCCCGAGCCACATCGTTGGGTGTGGCGATCGCGCCGGTTTGCGTGAGCGATTCCGCTTCCTCGATCAGCTCCGCCGCGACCCGTGCCCGTTCCTGCGAGGTCTGCCAACGGCGCTCGCGCCGGGAGCCTTGAGGGCCCTGGGGGTTAGGGGGGCCAGGAGGGCCGCCACGGCTCATGTCAGGACCTTCGCGTCTGGGGTCATGGGGGATGCTAACGTAGGAAAGGGGAGTGACGGATGCAAGGGAAATCCCGACACTCGGCCATGGGGGCGGTAGGGGGCGGTAAAGGGGCGGTACCGCCTCCTACCGCCACCTACCGCCGCCGCAGTCCGAGAGTTGACCGAAATACGCTGCACTATCTAGCCTACAGTTCTATGTCCGGTGACGCCCTGATCGTTCGCGGAGCACGCGAACACAATCTTAAAAACATCGACGTCGAGCTGCCCCGCAACTCCCTGGTGGTGATCACGGGGCTGTCCGGTTCGGGGAAGTCCTCGCTCGCGTTCGACACGATCTACGCCGAGGGACAGCGGCGCTACGTTGAATCGCTCTCCGCCTATGCGCGTCAGTTCCTCGGCCTCATGGACAAGCCCGACGTCGATGCGATCGAAGGACTCTCGCCCGCGATTTCCATCGAGCAGAAGACCGCGGGTGCGAATCCCCGGTCCACGGTCGGCACGATCACCGAGGTCTACGACTACCTCCGTCTGCTGTGGGCCCGCACCGGTACGCCGCATTGCCCCAACGATGGGACACCGGTCGAGCGGCAGTCCGCGTCGCAGATCACCGACTTGGTGCTCGAGTGGCCGGAAGGCACCAAGATCGAAGTGCTCGCGCCGCTGGTGCGCGGGCGCAAAGGTGAGTTCCGCGATGTGTTCGAGGCGATGCGCAAACAGGGTTTCGTGCGCGCCCGCATCAACGGCGAGACGTACGACCTGTCGGACGTACCCAAGCTCAATCGCCGCCAGAACCACGACATCGCCGTCGTGGTCGACCGGCTCGTGGTGCGAGCCGCGGATCGAGGGAGACTCGCTGATTCGATCGAAACGGCACTCAAAGCAGCTGAGGGTGTCGTGGAGGTCGTCCGACAGACCGGCAGTCCACGCTCCCGGATGTTTTCCGAGCGGTACGCCTGCCCCAAATGCGGGCTGTCGCTCCCGGAGCTCGAGCCGCGGCAGTTCTCGTTCAACTCCCCGTACGGTGCCTGCCCCGACTGCTCGGGACTCGGCACACGGCGCGAGGTGAACGCTGACCTCGTCCTCGGCGATCAAAGCCTGTCGATTCTCGAAGGTGTCGTGCTGCCCTGGGGTGAGCCGAGCGGCTACCTAAGGAAAGTGGTGCTGCCCGCGCTGGCGCGGACCTACAAGTTCGATCTCAATATCCCCTGGCGCGAGCTGTCGCCCGCAGTGCAGAAGATCTTGCTCAAGGGCGCGCCCGGAAAGACGATTACCTATCAGTACGACAGCGAGCGGTGGCATGGCTCGTACGAGTCGGGCTGGAAGGGCGTGCTCGATCACGTCGAGAAGCGCTACCGCGAGACGGCGTCGGATGCGGTGCGCGAGCAGCTCGAGCAATACATGGTCGAGCAGCCGTGTCCCACGTGCGGCGGCCGGCGCCTCAAGCCCGAGAGCCTCTCGGTATTGGTGGCCGGCAAGAGCATCGGCGACGTCGTGGCGCTTCCCGTGCGCGAGGCGCTCGACTTCTTCGCGAAGGTCCCGCTGCGAGGGCCAGGCCGCGCCGGACTGGATCCGGAGATTTCGCGGCCGATTCTGAAGGAAGTGACCGACCGCCTGCGGTTTCTCGTAGACGTCGGCCTCGACTATCTCACGCTCGAGCGCTCCGCCGTGACCCTCTCGGGCGGGGAAGCACAACGCATCCGCCTCGCGACCCAGATCGGCAGCCGCCTCGTGGGCGTGCTGTACATCCTCGACGAGCCGTCGATCGGATTGCATCAACGCGACAATGCGCGCTTGCTCGCGACGCTGAAAGAGCTACGCGACCTCGGCAACACCGTGCTGGTCGTGGAGCACGACGAGGAGACGATCCGGTCCGCCGACTATGTGGTAGACCTGGGACCGCGCGCCGGCCGCCATGGCGGCGAGGTCGTGGCGGCTGGTCCGCTCGACGATGTGTTGCGCCATCGCGACTCTCTGACAGCGCGATATCTACGCGGCGAGCTGCGAATCCCCTTGCCGCCGCGTCGCCGCATCGCCAACCCCGATCGGATGCTCCGCGTGCTCGGCGCGAGGCACCACAACCTCAAGGATCTCTCCGTCGAGTTCCCGCTGGGCCTGTTCGTCGCGGTGACGGGCGTGTCGGGCTCGGGGAAATCGACGCTGGTGACCGACATTCTGTACCAGGCGTTGGCGCGCCACTTCTATCGCGCGAAAGTCGTTCCGGGGGCGCACGAACGCTTGGAGGGGCTCGACCACATCGACAAGGTGATCGACATCGATCAGAGTCCGATCGGCCGCACGCCGCGATCCAACCCGGCGACGTACACGGGTCTGTTCACGCCGATCCGCGAGCTGTTCACGTATCTCCCCGAATCCAAGTTGCGCGGCTACGGACCGGGCCGATTCTCGTTCAACGTCAAGGGTGGGCGCTGCGAGGCGTGTCAGGGAGATGGGCTCGTCAAAGTGGAGATGCACTTCCTGCCCGATGTCTACGTCCCGTGTGAAGTGTGTAAGGGGCGGCGTTACAACCGGGAAACATTAGAGGTCCGTTATAAAGGAAAGTCGATTGCCGACGTGCTGGACCTGACCGTTGCCGATGCGCTCGACTTTTTCGAGCATCAACCGCGTATCAGGACGAAACTCGAGTTGCTCAACGACGTAGGTCTGGGATACATCCACCTCGGACAGTCGGCCACGACCCTCTCGGGCGGCGAAGCGCAGCGCGTGAAGCTCGCGACTGAGCTCGCCAAGCGGGACACGGGCCGAACACTGTATATCCTGGACGAGCCGACGACCGGATTGCATTTCGAGGACGTACGGCTGCTGCTCGAAGTGCTGCACCGGCTGGTGGACAAGGGGAATACGGTCGTCGTCATCGAGCATAACCTGGACGTCGTGAAGACCGCCGATTGGGTCATCGACCTGGGGCCCGAGGGTGGGGAATTGGGCGGTCGCGTTGTGGCGGAAGGGCCGCCTGAGAAAATCGCCCAGTCCAAGGGCTCTCATACGGGGCAATTCCTGCGCAAGGTGTTGCAGGCAGGAGACTAGACGGTAGGTTGAATCAGCGCGAGGAGCACGAGCTTATGCCTCCTGAGGGAGTGGCCTTTCTCTTCACGTTGACCATCATCGGGTCGACCGTACTGCTGTTCCCGCTCGTGCGTGCCCTCGCAGAGCGCATCCGCACTAAGAACGTCGATGCTGGGGTGAGAGAGGAGCTGCAGGTGCTTCGTGAAGATCTCTTGGGCGAGATCCAGCAGGCGCGCCGCGAGATCGGTGAGCTCGGCGAGCGTGTGGACTTCACGGAGCGATTGCTCGCGAAGAAGTCCCAGGTATGAACGGTCCTGAAGCCGTCGCCGCCTTCATGTTCTTCGGCGGCACGTTCTGGGTGCTGCGACCGGTCGCGGCCGCCGTCGCGAAGCGGATCGCGGGGGAGCATCGCCGGCCGGGGATGGAGCCCGCCGAGCGTGACGAGATCTTGAGGGAGTTGCAGCAGGTGCGTGAGGAAGTTGCGGAGCTGGCCGAGCGGATGGACTTTGCGGAACGGCTCCTCGCCAAGCCACGGGACGGGTGATGGAAGACATCCTGGCGCTATTTATTCCCATCGTGGCGGTCGGCGGCTTCTTCGCCTGGATGATCGCGCTGTCGCCGGTCGGGAAAGCATTCGCGGAACGCCTCAAGCACGGGCCGGCGAGGGGCGGAACGAACGAGGACCAGGGGGAGTTAGTCGAAACCGTGGAGCAATTGCGCCGGGAAGTGGCGGAACTGGCGGAACGAGTAGATTTTACGGAACGGCTGCTGGGTCA
>Ga0209056_10008800_pt1 | contig 10342 bp, 8 predicted proteins | sample GraSoiAngelo_114_FD_185876 | JGI IMG/M metagenome (GOLD analysis project Ga0209056, IMG submission 185876) | Grasslands soil microbial communities from the Angelo Coastal Reserve, California, USA - 14_0903_13_40cm (SPAdes) (version 2) | ecosystem: Environmental > Terrestrial > Soil > Grasslands ...
GACGTGACCACGAGTAAGTCGATCTTCTCGGGCACTCAGGTCCAGGGCCGCGGCAACTCGCATCCCAACCAGGCGACGACACACTGCACCTCCACCCTGACGGGGACTGCCTCGGAGCTCGGCTTCATCGGGCCGCTGCCGCCGGGAGTTTCTGCGACGGACACCCTACAAGAGACCATAGATGTGACGGTAATCATCCAGAACTGACGGCGATCCAACTTAGCTGGAGTGATTGACAGGGCCGCCTACCGGGTAGGCGGCCACTGTGCAGACTGGATAGATTCCGGCATCGGGGCCGGATCGGAGTGGTGATACGGGGCGGCTGCTCGCTTTGGTCAAGACCAGACATGCAATCCCCCGCTGGGTCGGATCAGACACCATGCGGCGGCACCCGTCACCACAGTTTCTCATCGAAGTTGGGACGATTTGCCGTGACTCCAATGGTTGCCGCTGCAGGGGTAAGCTGCGACACAGATGGTCGCGTCCCGGGACTGCTGTAAAAGCGAAGCCGTTTCTCCGCGCGGCGTCAGCATTCTAAGCGGTCATCTCCACGGATGATTGCGCGCGCTTCGCGGCGCGCAGGTCGGCGAGTTGACGATGCTCGAAGTCAGTCAAGGCGAGGCCTCTGGCGCCGGCGATGACGAGGTCGAGAACCGCCCAGCAAAGACTGAGACAGCTGGTCTCGCCGGGGAAGCGACCGATGATTTTGGTCCGGCGTTTGACCTCACCCAGCGAGCGCTCGAGCAGGTTGGTGCTGCGCAGTCGCTTGCGCAGCCGGAGCGGGTAGCGGAGGTGGACGCAGAGAGCCGGCAGGTCTTCGGCCAGGCAAGCCGCCGCGCTCGGGTAGTCGGTCTGGAGCTCGCTCACCAGCGTTCGGAGTCGAGCCTCGCCATCAGCTGCTGAGCCGGCCAGGTCGAGGGCTGCCCAGTAGGCGTTGCGGACGCGATTGTGCAGCTGCTCATTCTTGGGCAGCTTGGCGATCACGTTTCGCAATCGATGGACCGTACAGCGCTGACGATCGCTGTCCGGCCACAGCTCCTCGACCGCCTTGATCAGCCCAGGCGCACCATCGACCACGGCCATCCAGGGCGCTCGCAGACCGCGTCGAGTAAGTCCGCGTCCCATTTCCAGCCAGTCTTCATGGCGCTCCCGCTGACCGAGGCAGACGTCGAGCAACACACGTTCGCCGGACTCCGTGTAGCCCCAGGCCACTAGCACCCCTTCCTTGGCTCCGCTGGGTCGGGTCGGAAGATAGATCGCGTCCAAGAAAAGGACCAGGAGATTGATCTCGGCCAAGCTTCGAGCTCGGAACGCGCGGTAGCGGTCGCGCAGCTCCTGGCAGACGCGGCTTGCGGTGCTCCGCGAGACCTTGCCCAGGCCCGCCTCCTTGAGCAGGCTCTCGATATCGCGGTCGGATAGGCCGCGGACATAAGCACCGATGATCAGCACCTCCAACGGTCGTGTCCTGATCACCATCCTCACGTCCGGGATGACCCGACTGACGAATCGCTCGGCGGTGTTGCGCAGCTGAGGGATCTGGACCTCGAGCTCGCCCTCAGCCGTCTGCACCCGCCTCGGTCGCACCCCGTTGCGCGAACCGCGTGCCTCCACTGTCCGTTGATAGCGGGCGCGGCCAAGAAACTCCGTTGCCTCTTCCTCGACCGCTCTCTGCAGCACCAGCCGGGCCCCCAGCCGGCCCAGTTCGGCGAGGCGCTCGTTGTCGGCCAGTCCCTCGCTCAACAGCTCCTCGATCGCGCTCTCCAGGACGCTGCTGGGCGCTACTCTTGTCGTCACGACGTAGTCCTCCTTCTCGGTGGTTTTCCAGACCTACCGCGGGAGACTACGTCTTTCTACTTTTACAGCGCCGTGCGGACGCGACCCAGGGGGGCACGGAGTTACAGAAAGCCTCAACGGCAGCCGGCACAGGTTTGTGACTTTTCAACGAACTGCGACTCTCGCCTTCCTGCAGCGGCACGTTCGTCGGACGTCGACTTCATCAATGGTGTCGCCGATGATCGATTCGTGCTGCTAGAAGGGCCGCTCGGAAACGGCGATCCAACAGCAATGCCGACGCTTCGGTGTCAACGTGGACGCCGTGGCTTACCCAAGGGCGAGCATCGCCTCAGAGATCTCGTTGGCCGCCGCCTCGGGAAGCGCGGTGGCGGCCTCCTCAAGGACGAGCAGTCGGGCGCCGTGGATCTCACTTGCTATTGCCTCGCCGTTGCCGACGGGGAAGAACGGGTCGCGGCGTCCGTGGACGACGAGGGTGGGGATGTCGATCTCGGGCAGGCGCTCGCGCCATCGGGGTTTGCAGTTGAGCTTGGCGAACACTGTGCCCAGCTGGTTGGCCATGTGGAGGGTGGGCGCGGCGCTGGGCGTGCGGTCCCAGATGCGCGCCGCGATCGCCCGTGCGGCGACAGGGTCATCACCGCGGATCTCCGCGCGAGCAGCGGCGAAGTCGGCAACCGCGTCGCGGTCGGCCCAGTTGGGCATGGGGACCGCGAACAGGCGGCGCATCGTCGCCTGGTCATGGTCTGGGAGGTCAGCGTCCGGCTTGCCAGGCGCCACTGGGCGCGTGCTGGCCAGGGTGAGCGCCGAGAACGCGGCCGGATGGTCGAGAGCGGCGACTTGGGCGACCATCCCACCGACGCCGGTGCCGGCGAGGTGCGCTGGCCCGCCGCCGAGCGCATCGACAAGGGCGGCGGCGTCGGTGGCGAGGTCCCGAAGTGTGTACGGGGGTTCCTGCGGGTCTGTCGTTGTCGACTCGCCGCTGTCGCGCAGGTCGTAGCGAACGACCCGCCGCCCACGGGCGGCGAGTCGCACGCACAGCGCATCAGGCCAAGACTGCATCGTCGGCCCGCCCGCGAGCAGCATGAGTGGAGCGGCTTCGTCGCCGAAGGACTCAACGCCGAGCGCGACACCGTTGGCGTTGACGGTAGGCACTCTACTTAGGCCCCTCCAAACCCCACCAGCCGGGCCAGCGAACCAAAGAGCAGTTTTCGCACGGCCTTTGTTCGTGACGCAGTTGCACTCAGGTTCCGGCCAGCTTAGCGACGACCGGCGCAAGTGAGTCGGAGACCTCGGCGCCGAAGACGAAGTAGGAGAAGCCCAGCTCCTCTCGACGCCGCTGGATTTCCTCGGCCGCGGCCACCCGGTCATCCGGAAGGATCTCCAGCGAGTCCGCTGCACGCAGCGCAGCCGGGTCCGTATCGGGAGATGCCATGAACGGCGCGACAGCGTTGCCGATGACCGCAACGTGCTGCGACAGCTCAACGTCCCGGATGGCGTGGAAGTCGCGCACCCGGCGTTGGACGTCGGCTCGTGCCTCACCGGGCATCAGTGCGAACGTGACCGTGTCGGCGATGTCGGCCGCGAGCGCCTGAGCCTTTGGTCCGTGCACGGCCATCACCACGGGCGTGTAAAGGGCAGGGCCGTCGAGCTCTCGCAGCATCGTCACCGTTTCGCGGACCTGGGTCAGCCGCTCGCTCGGTGGTACGACGGGCATGCCCAGGTCACGGAGCTCATCTTCGATCCCCGGCCTTCCGGTGCCGACACCCATCTCGAAGCGACCCTCGGTCAGCACCGACAGCGAATGGGCTTCCCAGGCCGTGCTCCACGCCGGACGCAGCGGCGAGGCATACACCCAGGTACCCACGCGCAGCTCGGTGAGCGCGGCGGCGACGGCAAGCGTCGGGCCGGGCGAGGGCTGGAGTTGCGGGAAGTCGGGCATCAGTAGGGTCGAGTAACCGCTGTCGGCGAAGCGGCGAATGCGGTCTCGCCACGTCGGCAGATCCGTTCTGATCGGCACGGTGACCCCGAATCGGAACGGTCGAGTGCGGACGGTTGTCCTCGAAACGGTCATCGCTTGTCTCCTTGAGTGGTTGACCATTGAAGAGAAAGACGGCCGAGGACGGCAAAACTCATCTGTCAGAGAAGGCGGGACCCGTCCTAGTGTCCCGTTCCAGAGGAACGTTTACGGTCGGCTTGAGCGAGGATCTGGTCGGCTGGCTTGATCCAGGTGAAGGGCCGGCAGTTCTTGTTCCAGGCGTCCAGGAAGCGCTGAATGGCCTCTCGAAGTGAGCGCACGCTTTTGAAGACACCGCGGTGGATAGCTCGGCGGTGAAGCAGCGAGAACCAGACTTCGACCTGATTCATCCAGCTCGCGCTGGTCGGCGTGAAGTGGAGGTGGAAACGCTTGTGGCGCGCTAACCAGCGTCCAACATCGGGGTGCTTGTGGGTGTGGTAGTTGTCGACCACCAGGTGCAACTCCTGGTCGGGATAGGTCTCGGACAGCAGGCGCAGAAAGGCAAGGAAGTCGTCCAAAACTTGTGGTCAACTCCGCTATCGCGTTGTCCATAGTGGCCGCCCTGGCCATCGTGATGGCTGGATAGTCGCTGGCCGGGTGCTGAGCCCAGTTAGGACCATAAGCGCCACCGCGCGCCGGATCTCTGCCACGAACCTGCTTCAGCGGGGTGCGCCGCTCGCCAGTGTGATCACTCGACGCTGGCTGGACTGGAATCTGCCCAGCGGAACCGGCGTTCGGGGCCATCTGCTCCGTGATGCTGGGCCAACTACTCGGATGGGCGTGGACCTTTTGGGTGAATGGTCTCGCCTCGGGCCAGCATCTCCACAAACTGCTCGACTCGCCTGGCTCGGGTCTCGACCTTCTTCGCGCTTCCGATCCGATAGACGATGGAGTACCGGTTCGCACTCGTGAGCGTTTGAAACATCGCCTGAGCACGGGGGTTGACCGCCAATGCCCTCGCCAGGTCCTCTGGAACCAGTGCGCCACTCTGACCGGCGTAGGCGGCCTTCCATCGACCATCCGCCTTCGCCCGCCGAACTTCGTCATCCCCTGATCGGTGCATTCGTCCGGAGGCGCTCAACCGCTCGGCGATGGCAACGTTGCGTTGAGACCAAGGGCTGCGGGCGTTTCGGGGTGTGAATCGTCGCAGGAACATTGTGCTGTCACGGCGTCCAAGCTGCCCGTCGATCCAGCCAAAGCAGATCGCCTCGTCAAGTGCCTCGTCGTAGGAGATGGTCGTCGGATGCGTTGTGCCCTTCTTGGCGAGGACCAGTCGCACGCCTTGTGACTTGGCGTGGTTGCCATTCAGCCAGGTTCGCCATGCGGCAGCATCAGCGACCATCAGCTCAGGAAGCTCCACGGCGCCACTGTACATTTGGTGACGTTCGGGTTGCCCACCCGCCGGTCGAACGGCGCGCGCGTTGGCCAACCTTGCCGGCCGTCAGCTAATCCTCGTGGTCGAAGACGATCCGGATACCGAACCGAGATCGCCGAGGATGGCGTTCAGGCTTCACAAAATAGTCGGCCGCGCCCAGCGCTCGCCCATGACACGGCGGACCAGTCGTCGTGGAGTTTGGACTGTGGGCCACGCCACAGAACATCGCACTGCTTGCTCGGATGCGTGATGCGGGCGCGGAGCCGTGGTTCTTCCATGGCGACCGCACCGCCGCCAAGGCAGCATGGCGGCGAGAGAACCGCCTTCGCCAGCGCAATTTTGAGGACGGCAAGTGGGACCAAGTTGTCCAGAAGATGGATGACAACTGGGGGTTGATTGTTGATGCCGTGGGTGAGAACCGGCTGCTACGCACAATGGAGGCAGCCGAGCGGATGACCGCCGAGGTGATATACGACCGCATGGAGGTGGCGCGTGCGGTCGCGTGACGCTCTCTTCGTTACCCATGACTTTGGGGCGAGGATTCGAGCGACTCACGAAGCAATGCTCATGGAGGTGGCGAGCATCAATGGAGATGAACTGTTGAACACATCCCCATCTGCGCTGGCTGAGTACTTGGCCGACCGCCATCGTATCGATGTCCCCGTGTTGAACGAGTCCGGGATCACTGTCGACCAGCGGGAGGCTCCCGTGGCGGTCAACACGTTCATATATCAAGTTCCTGAAGGGCCCGGTACGTGGTTCGACTACTACGTCCCATTTGAAAGGGAAGCGGTGGCCTTCGAGTGTCGAGCTTCACGGTTCAGCACGAGCGCACCACGAGGGCAGATCACCGGTAACGAACTTCGGCTGAGCTACGGCGTCCCGCACGACAAGAGAGTTGACGTGGGGCCGCAGTTTGCAAACGACCTCGCGCGGGTCAAGCAGCACTTGAACTGGCTCCACGAAGATGCGGTGCCGCACAATACCGGGGCTTCTCGCTGCCGCCCTGCAAGCAATCGAACGTCGGCGCGCGAAGCTCTTGGCTGATCGCCAACAAGTCGCTTCGCTGGGCTTCCCTCTGCGCCAGCGTGGCAGCCCGCAGACGTACGCAGTACCGACCGTCTGTCCTAAAGCAAGGATCCAGCGACCGTCGGGCGGCACAGCACCGTTCGCCGGCGCTGCTCGTCTCAGCGTCGGTCGCTTCCGCTTCCTTCGCTTCACCTCCCCACGGTGTGGAGAGGTCGGCGATGAGGCGCCGGGAGGGGAGGTCCCCTTCCGACCCTCGAGGTCAGAGGCGGCGAGCGACCGAACGGCGGCTTTTCGACGACAAACCCCGACTGACAACATGGTCAGCCGCGCCTATACTTTGCGCGCTCTCAGGGTGGATCGAGGCTGATGTAGCTGCCGCAGCGGCAGCCGGCCGGAGCGAGCAGTGGGCGGAGGGCCCCACGAGGAGAGGAAGGTGCTCCGAAACCGCCACTTGGCATCCGCGATTCTCATCGGCCTTGTGCTCGCCGTCGTGACATTTCCAACGCCTGCAAAAGCCGACATCACCGGCTTCGTCTCGCGGCAAGGCACTCAGCTCACCGTCGATGGCCAGCCCTACCGGTTCACCGGTTTGAACATCTACAACGCGAACTCGAACGGCTGGTGCTGGTACCCCTTCGACGCGGCGTCTCTGGACTCGAGCCTGAGCGCCATCAGCTCGCAGGGTGGCGTCATCCGAGCGTGGTTCTTCCAGCAACTCGCGACCACAAACGGTGCCCGTGACTGGACCGCTTTCGACCGCACGCTGTCGGCGGCTCGAAGTCACGGTTTCCGGGTGATCGCGACGCTGATCGACCAGTGGGGTGATTGCGGAGCTTCGACATCTGGTTTCGGGTACAAGACCGAATCCTGGTACACGACGGGCTACACCCAGCCTGACCCGGTCGGCCTGGTCTCTTACCGCGATTGGGCGGCTGAGATGGCGAGCCGGTACGCGGCAGATCCGACGATCCTTGCATGGCAGCTGGTCAACGAGGCCGAGGTCAAGCCCACCAGCGGCGCAGCTTGCTCTCCCAATGCGGCGCAGATTCTCAAGTCTTTCGCAACTGATGTCTCCGGACTCATCAAGAGCGTTGACCCCAACCATTTGATCTCAATGGGAACGATTGGCGGGGGCCAGTGCGGTGCCCAGGGAGCCGAGTACCAGGACGTCCACGACATTCCCACGATCGATCTCTGCGAGTACCACGACTACACGCCAAACCAGGCTATGCCCGGAGACGTCTACAACGGGCTGCAGGTCCGCATCAATCAATGCAACGCCCTCGACAAACCGATATTCGTTGGCGAGTCCGGCATCCGGCCGGTCGACGTTGGAGGAACGCTGTCAGCGCGCGCTCGAGCGTTTCAGGCGAAATTCGAGACGCAGTTCGCCGCCGGCGTGGTCGGCGAGCTGATTTGGGCGTGGGACAAGGACGGGTCGCTCATCAACAACTACGACATCGGCCCCGGGGATGCGGCTCTGGACGTCCTCACTGGAACCAAACCGTTTTCCAGCATTCAGAACTTCGCCATCTCCCACGACGGCAAGCGCATCGCGATTTCTGGGACTCGTGACGGTGCGCCAGGTCTTTACGAGGCGAATCGCGATGGCACCGGTACGGTACTGCTAGTTGCCGACGGCTATGCGATCGACCCTCAGTTCTCGCCGGACGATACGCAACTGGTGTATGGAGGCGCTTTAGACCGACACAACCATGGCATCTTCATGATTGTCTCGTCAGGCGGTACTCCGCGCAGTCTCACTGATCCTGCGATAGATGAGGCTCAGCCCCGGTTTTCGCCCGACGGAACCAAAATCGTGGCGATTGGTGCCGATCCGGTCACGAACACATATACCGAGCTTCACTTGATAGACGTTTCCAGTCTCACCGACACCATCATTGCCACCCATCCGAACGGATTTGTTAATCCCAACTTCTCACCTGACGGATCAACCATCATCTTCGTGCAGGCCGGGGGGCCAGGCGGGTCGTGGGAGATCTGGGCGATGCCGGCTTCGGGTGGCTCGGCGACGATGGTCACGCACTTCACGGGTGGCCGATCCGCGTTTCAGCCTGAGGCGTCGCTGGCCCCGATCAACCGCGGAAAGATCGTTTTCCTCGAGGCGTACCAGGCGATCGACACGATCGATCCCGACGGATCCAACTTCGCACAGGCCGTGGTGACCACCGGTCGCGGGTTCAGCGCCCCTCACTGGACTCCAAGCGGGCATCTCTCGTACTTGCTCAATTCAGATCTCAATGGTGGTTACACACAATCGCTTCACATGCCGATGCAACCTCTGCAGCCGATCACCAGCCCTGTGGCTGCTCCAGGGGACGGCAGCGCGAGCGTGAGCTGGCTGCCCCCCGCGTACGACGGCGGAGCACCGGTCACCTCATATTCCGTGATTGCTCAGCCAGGGACAGCCAGTGTGTCAGTCCCCTCGTCGATGACGACTGCGACCATCAGCGGCTTGACGAATGGTGTGACTTACACATTCACCGTCACGGCCTCCAATACGGAGGGCACGTCCGATCCCTCTCTCGTCTCGAATCCCGCAACTCCTCAGGCCGGGGCCATGCCACCGGCAACAGTCCAGCAGGCAGTTTCCGGCGGCTCAACCGCAACGACCGACCCTGGCACTGGACCGACTCCATCCCTGCCAGTCACCACCTCGGTCACCATGCCCCTAAGCTCCCAGGCCGGAACCGTGAACATCAGCCAGAGCTCGGTCACCGAGCCAGCGCCAACAGGTTTCTCGCTGGTCGGGCAACAGGTTCAGATCTCAGCCCCGTCCGGTACAGCTGCCAGTCCGCTGAGCCTTACGTTTTCGCTGGACGCCTCCGCCACCGCGGGAGAGAGCGCCGGCAGCTTGCAGATCTACCGCACCGAAGGCACTGGAACGCCGACCCCAGTGGCCGACTGCACTGGAGCAGTAGGCGTCGCCTCGCCCGACCCGTGCGTCTCTGCACGCGCCACCCTCTCCGGAGGCGACATCCAGCTCACGGTCTTGACATCGGCAGCGAGCATCTGGAACCTGGCCCTCGACAAAACGCCACCTTCGATCACATTTGCGACGCCGATTGACGGCGCCACCTACAAACTGCGGCAGATCGTCAACGCGAGCTATTCCTGTGCCGACCAGGGATCGGGGATCGCGAGCTGCTCGGCGCCGGTGGCAAGCGGGGCTGAGATCGACACCGGCTCGGTCGGGACCAAGACATTCGCGGTCACCGCACGAGACAAGGCCGGCAACTCAAGTGTCGTAACCCATATCTACAAAGTCATCTTCGACTTCACCGGGTTCTTCAGCCCGATCAGCAACCCGCCCGTGCTCAACAGCGTCAAAGCAGGGGCCTCTGTGACCGAGAGCTTCAGCCTGGCCGGGAACCAGGGTTTGTCGATCATTCCGCCTCCGTATCCGAAACTCCAGACGATCTCGTGCACGACGCTGGTCGCGAGTAGCCCGCCAACTTCTCTCAGCGGCACTCTTCGCTACGGGTCAGCGGCGTATCCGACGCGCTATTTCGAGACGTGGCCGAGTCTGAAGTCATGGGCCGGCACCTGCGCGCAGGTGACTATCCGGCTGACCGACGGCACCGGCCATGTCGCCTACTTCAAGTTCACGAAGTAAGGAGCGAGGGCGGGGCTTAGAGCTCCGCCCTGCCCCTCTCGGCCGCCCTTACCATGACGCTCAGCTTCCCGAATGCCTTGTCGCGGGCAGGTACTTCAACCCGCAGTCTGGAGCGACCATGAGCCGCTCCTGGCTATCGTCCGGGAGCTCGCCGATGAGCTTTCGCCGCAGCTGCGTCCCGAGGGCAGGGGAGTTGCGATGAGTTTCCGAGTCATCAGCGGTCTCAATGGGTGATTCCGGTAGCGTCCGATAGTCGGCTTGCGCTGCGCACCGGCCCGATTTCAGCAGGAGGGACAGGAGATGCCCGACCACAAGATTGGAACCCGCGAGGAATGGCAGGCAGCCCGGGACGAGCTCGCCAAGCTCGAATCCGAGCATGCGAAGCGAAACGAGGAGATCAAGAGAAGGCGTCTCGAACTTCCCTGGGTCCGGGTCGAGAAGGAGTACGAGTTCGACACCGAGGACGGCAAGAAGACCCTCGCCCAGCTCTTCGACG
>Ga0209056_10008802_pt1 | contig 10337 bp, 9 predicted proteins | sample GraSoiAngelo_114_FD_185876 | JGI IMG/M metagenome (GOLD analysis project Ga0209056, IMG submission 185876) | Grasslands soil microbial communities from the Angelo Coastal Reserve, California, USA - 14_0903_13_40cm (SPAdes) (version 2) | ecosystem: Environmental > Terrestrial > Soil > Grasslands ...
ACTTCCATCACCGGATGGTGCATGAAGGGGAATGGCAGGTGTTGAGAGTCGGCGATGAGGTCCATGTCATCCCGCCCGAGCGACTGGCCAATGTCTACGCTCGCGGACCCGACGTGCGCTGGGCGGCGTAGTCGTCAGACATTTCCTTGCAGTGATCGCCGCTTCGCGCGCAAGGACCTAGCCGTCTAGGACTATCACTTACACCTTTTTTACAGGGGATCGACCGGGCCGCCATTAGCGTTCATCTTCCAAGTCTGGGGTTCAGTCCGTGGAGGGAAGGATCGTGAAGAAGGCGCTTATTGCCGCCACAACAGCGGTTGGGCTAATGCTTGCGTCGCCGGGGGCCGCCCAGGCGGCGTACACGCACTGCGACTGGGATCCGATCGTCCCCGTCATCACCCCGGGCGGGAACCTTGTGCTCGTCTACGACAGTGTCTGGACGGCGTACGCCACCAGCCTCGGGTTGCCCCTCGCGAGCTATACGGCCAAGCGCGCCTACGACTCAAGCGGCCGCCCGGTGACGGCGGTCGATATGGCGATCACGACGCCGACAGGTCTCCTGTTCAGGTACTCGTACCTGGCCCAGGTGACGACCGGCCTGCTGGGATCGGGCACTGTGCTCGCTTACAGCTACGGCACCAGCAGCACGCCTACGCATCTGAAGTTCGTCCTGCGCCAGGCGTAGACCTTGGCGCCGGGCCGGCGATCTGAGATCTACCGCCTGGCCGTCGGCCTGGCGGCCGCGGCGCTCTTCACCGCGACGTTCTCGCTGTTGGCCGGGGTGGCCGTCGACGGGTGGGTGATCGCGACGCTGGCAGCGGGCGGCCTGCTCGCACTGCGGTTCCCCCTGCACGTCAGCCTGAGCGAAAAGATAAGCGTCGTCACCGCGGTCTTTTTCGCCGCGGTCCTGCTTCTGCCGGTGGTGCAGGCGGCCGCCCTTGTGGCGGCCATCTCTGGGGTCGACATTGCGATCGCGGCAACGCGAAGAGTGGTTGCCAACCGCGAGAAGCCGCCTCTGGGCGTCGTCGCGCTTTCGCTCTTTTTCAACGCCTCCCAGCTGTATTTCTCAGCCTGGGCGGCGGGCCTCGTGCTTCTGGCCGCAGGCGTTACAGCCGGCGGCGGAATCAACCGCGGGCAGGACGCGTTTGCGGTGATCGCCGCCGCGGCCGCCTTCTATGTCACCAACCACGTCCTCGTCGCGACCGCCGTCGCGTTCGGCACGTCGCGCAACCCCCTCGCGATCATGCGCACGACGCAGAAGGTTCTCGCCCAGTTCGCGATCCTGTACCTGATCGGCGCCATCGCGGCGTATGCAGCGGCCCGGTGGCCGTGGTTGCTGGCGCTCACTGTGGTGCCGGCTGTCCTGGCCTACCACTCGTTGCGCCAGCGCATCGAGATCCGCCGCGACGCGATGCGGGCGATGGAGCGCATGGCCGACGAGGTCGACCGTCGTGACCCGTATACATATCAGCACTCGCAGCGTGTCGCGATCTACGCGCACGCCATCTCGCGCAGGCTTGGTTTCAACGGCCCGGAGGTGCAGATGATCGAACTCGCCGCGAAGGTCCACGACATCGGCAAGATTCGCATCCCGGACGCCGTCCTTCTCAAGCCCGGCAAGCTGACCGACGCGGAGCGCCGCGTGATGCAGACGCACCCGCGCCTCGGCTTCGACATCCTGAAGCCGTTCAGCGAGTACGCGAAGGTGCTCGACCTGGTGCTCACGCATCACGAGCGATACGACGGCCGAGGCTATCCGAACGGCACCGTCGGGCGGCGCCTGCTGCTGATCGCGCAGGTGATCCCGGTCGCGGACTCGTTCGACGCGATGACGTCGGCTCGGGCCTACCGCGGAGCGCGGACCTGGGAGTCGGCTCTCGAGGAGCTTCGCCGAGGGGCGGGCACGCAGTGGAATCCCCAGGTTGTCCAGGCGGCGGTGGCGGCGCTTGCGCAGGAGGAACGCGCGCCCGCGGAGCACGCGAGTCCGGTCCCGGTGATGGCCTAGCTTCTCACCGGCGCAAAGCGGACGTCGTGCTTCTCGCCTGGGTTCAGAAAGTCCGCCAGCAGTAACGCCTCCTCGACAACAGCCAGGCGTTCGGCTTTCGGGATGGGCTTCTCGAACGGGGTGATCACCAGGGCTGAATTTGCCGGCACCCACATGGCTCGGACGAAGCCGTCGATCAGGACGCTGCCCTGCATCACACCGTTGCTGCTGAACATGCCGAGATGCTTGCCAGGCGGCAGGATCCTTGTGCGGTCCGCATGCCCGAGCAGGATGTTGTCGAAATCCGGCAGCAGCCGAACGGGCACGGCGATCTCGGGATCGGGACGCGGCGCACGCGGCAGATCGAAGAGCTCGGCGCCTTGCTCGTCGCGGAAGACCTTCAGGCTTGGTCGCATCCGTTCGAAAACGTCACGCACGGCGAGCCCGGACCATGCCCGCATGTCGGCGGCCGAGGCGGGCCCGAACGCGGAGAGGTAACGGCGCGCGAGATCCTCGACCGCAAACGCGGGACCGGGCTGCTGTCCGAGCCACGCCGCAAAGGTGGTCAGCGTGACGAGGCCTCTTCCTCCCCAGACGCCACGCGGCGGAGTGAAGACGAGGGGCTCCATGTAGCGAACGCCGTAGGCCATAGCAGGTCCGTCGTGCTGGGGAAATCGCTGGGCGAGGAGCTTGGCCAACTCCGCGATCGTGCGCGGCCGCTCGGCCATGATCTCGCTTCCGGCGCGACGGATGGCCGCCATGTCCGCGTCCCGCATATCGCGGCCCCAAGGGCTGCCGCGCATGTAGCCGCGCTCACCGAGCGGCATGAAGACAGGCTTCAGACCCAGTGCGTCGCGCGCCGTGACGAGATGGATGGTGTTGCGCATCAGCGAGATGCGGACCGCCTTCCGGTCTTGGATCAGGTGCGACAGCTCCGCATGGCGGAAACCCTGCAGCCGCGACCAGAGGCCGACGTACGGCAGGTTCGGGGCCTGGGCCTGCATGCCGACCAGGTGCTCGATCGTGGCCGCGGCGGAGGCGCGCCGGCGTTCAGCAAGGAACTGGCGGGCGAGCAGCGCGCGGTTCAGCGCGCGCCGGCCGAGGACCTGGGCACGTTGATGCACCGGAACATTTTCCGGCCGACTGGGCTACAAGCCGGCTTGGAGCTTGGCCTTCTCGCCGACCTTGCGCATCTTGTCGACCCGCTTCCTCAAGTCCTTGCGGCGCTGTTCGCCCCGGTCCGGATCGAAGAAGTAAGTCGCCGCGGCGGCAAGGCCCATCCACATCATCAGGCGGGTCAGCCTGAATCGCATGAACATCACCTAGAGAACGGCTTCAGGTCGGGCGATACTTGACGGCCGTTCGACGAGGTGCTATCTCCGAGCCACTCAAAAAAAGGGGAGGGAAGCATGAGCACGCAGGGTCAACTTGGTGCAGCCCGGTTGGAGCGCGACGCGATAGGGCTGGCACCCGTCCTCTTCCAGTCGATCACCCACATGGCGCCGGCGGCCGCGGTCGCGTTCTCGATCATCTTCGCCACCACCTACGCCGGTGGGGCGACTCCGCTGGCCGTAGTGCTCGCGCTCGTCGCATGCCTGATGGTCGCCATCAGCATCGGGCAGCTGGCCCGACACCTCCCGTCGGCAGGCGGGCTGTACACGTACAACGCCCGCGGCCTGCATCCGACGGTAGGCTACTTCGTGGCCTGGGGTTTCATGATGGCCGAGCCGCTCGTCGCTCCTCTCCTGTACCTCATCTTTGGCAACGTCCTTTCGGTTTATCTCAACAGCCACTTCAACACGCCGACCTGGTTGTGGGCGCCGCTGGCCGCGCTCGCGGGCGCCATCGTCTGGGTCCTTGTCTACCGAGGGATCCGCATCTCGACCGAAGCCGGTGTCGCGCTGGGCGCTTTTGAGATCGTGGTCTTTCTTGCGCTCGCCGTCACGCTCATCATCGCCGCCGGGTCGAACAACACACTCAGCGTTTTCAGCCCCGGCACGGGTAACTCGAGCGGACTGGGCTCGGTCTTCGCGGGAATGGTCTACACGGTGCTCGCGTTCATCGGGTTCGAGGCCGCGGCGCCTCTTGGCGAGGAAGCGAAGAACCCTCGCCGGACGATCCCCCAGGCCGTCGTCTGGTCGTGCGTGCTGATCGGACTCTTCTACCTCGTGTGCTACTACGCCGCGACCGTCTATTTCGGGCCGAGCCAGATGGCGGATCCCAAGAACGGGTTCTTTGGTTTCAACGGTGGCGATCCCTGGGACGGACTGGCGGCCAAGGTCTGGGGTCCGTTCTCGATCCTCGTCCTGCTCGCGATCATCAACAGCGCGATCGCAAACTCCAATGCGGGTGCCAACGCGGCGACGAGGATGGGCTTTGCGCTGGGTCGCGCCGGCATCCTGCCGCGGGGCCTCGCGGCGGTGCATCCAAGATTCAGGACGCCTTACGTGGCGGTCCACGTCCAGGGGGCGCTCGGGATCGCGATCGCCGTAGTTCTCGGTTTCGTGTTGAGCAGCCCGCTCAACGCTTTTGCGCTACTCGGCACGATGGTCACGCTGATCGTGGTCGTCATCTACATCCTCACCAACCTGAGCAACCTCGTCTTCTACTGGCGCGAACGCCGCGACGAGTTGAACCCGATCTGGAACGTGGTGGTGCCTGTGCTGGGGATCGTGATCTTCATCCCGGTCTTGCTCGCGTCGTTCGGCATCGATTTCGCCGGCTTGGGCATCGTGAGCCTGACCGCCCCAGCCAACGCCGCACCGTGGATCGACCTGGCCTGGCTCGTGCTCGGCGCGGCCCTCTACGCCTACCTGTCCGCGCGCTCCCCGGCGGCGCTGAAGGAAACCGCCACCATCTTCGTCGAGGCATGAAAAGGGGGCGCTTGCGCGCCCCCTTCAGCGTTTTCTAGAGCCTCACCCGACCGACAAAGATGTCGGTGTTGCCGAAGGTCCCCAAGCAAGACGCCGGTACGTTGGGTACTCCGCCGGTTCCCGCCCGGAACGCGTCCACGGCGGCGCACGGGGTAGCCGCGCGCGCGTCCGTCCAGATGAACCAGGCGTGGTCGTTGTCGCTGATCAGCGTGTTGTAGTCGCCCAGGAACTGGGCCGTGAGCCCGTTCGTGGACGACCCGTCCGGGTCAGAAGAGGCGGAGATTTTGTGTTCTGACGAGAAAGCACCCCCGCTCACCGACTCCGCGAGGTAGCTGTCGTAGTGGACGACACCGGCACCTGGATGGGTCCCCGCCGCCATTGCGTCGACGGCCTGCGTCGCGACCGTCACCTTCTGCCCATTCGGCGACACCGCCACCCCCGGGAAGAAGGCGCTGCGTCCCGCCACATCAAGCACTGGCGAAGCGGCTGTCCATGTACCGCCACCGTTGGTTGAGGTGGTGAGCACGACCTTGCCGCGCCCGCTGCGATAGTCGGCCCATGCAACATAGATTTTGCCGTCAGGACCAATGTCGACGGAGGGAAAGCTGTCGTTGCGGAAGCTGGTGCCGGGCAGCGGTGATGGTATGGGCACCACCGTGCTGGCGACCGCCTGGTTGCTGAAGTGCACGCCTCCGTCGGTCGACTTGACGAACATCTGGGCGTCAGTCTTGGCGCCGTTGATCTGGGTGCCGCTTTCGAAGAAGACGTAGACGTCACCGTTGGGCGCCGTCCGGATTGCCGAACCCTGCCGGCCGCCGATGCTGCTGTTGTTGTGGGCGGGCGTCAGCTGCTGTGTCGGCGAGAAGGTGCGACCGCCGTCGGTCGACCGCGAGAACGCGATCGGCTCGGCGCGGCCAGGCCCGCCTTGAAAGAGCGTCCAGCTCACATACACCGTGCCTTTCAGGGGCGAGCTCGGGCTGCGGTCCACCCAGAGGTTGATCTTGTCGTTGAAGTCCACCGGGTTTGTCCGGCTGGTGGCGAGCACCGGGTCAGACCAGGTGGTGCCACCGTCGGTGGAGCGCGACACGGTGATCAGCTCCGAGTTGGTGACCACCCCGCGCACGCCGGCGAGGGAACCGTAGTACGCAGTCCCGTCCAGGGCGAAGGCGATCGTGGGATCGCCGTCCGAGGCAAGACCGGGGACCCCGAGCTGGCGAGCCAGCTTGGCGAAGCCGGGCAGGGTGTGAATGTTGCCGCCGTTGAAGCTGGCCGTATTGTCACCGCCGGCCGCAGCCGAGAACTGGCTCCAGCTGGCGCCGCCATCGTGGCTGACGTAGACGCCGGAAAGGCCAACGTTGGTGACGAAGGGGCAGCCTGAGGTGGTGCACCCCGGCAAATCGATCTCGTCGTTTGCCCCGGCCACCAGGTTCGTGGCATCGGTCGGGTTCTGCGCGATGGCGGGCTCGTTCTGCTTGTTCTGGGGGAAGGGTGCCGGCTGCACCAGGTTGGTTTGACTTTGGACGACTGACGCCTGGGCAGGGCCGGCGCCTGCCACAAGGGCCACCAACGCCCCCATGGTGACCGCTAAGGGTTTCCAGACCGATCTCAGGCTCTTCATGTCGTCTCCCCCCACTGAACGGCGGCTTAAGAAACGCTGGTCTTTCGGCCAGTCTAACCACGCCCGGTCGCGTTCTTCAACCAGGGAATACGGAAGCTCCCGCCGAGCCAGTAGGTTTACAACTTGATGACTCGCCGCGGACTCCTGCTGTTCGCCGCGATGTGCGTCCTGTGGGGAATTCCCTACCTCTTCATCCGCATCGCGGTGGGCGAGCTCACTCCGGCGACCCTCGTCTTCGTGCGCACGGGCATTGCGGCGCTGATCCTCATGCCCTTTGCCCTCGCGCGCGGAGGGCTGCGCGAGATCGGCAGCCGCTGGGTCGCGCTGATCGCATTTGCGGCGATCGAGATCGCCGGTCCATGGTTCTTCCTGTCGAGCGCTGAGCAGCGCATCTCGAGCGCGCTCGCCGGCCTGCTGATTTCTGCTGTGCCGCTTGTCGGCGTCGCGATCGCGACCGCGCTGGGCAATCGCGAGCATCTAGAGCTCGGCAGCTTGACGGGATTCGTGATCGGGTTGGCGGGGGTCGCACTGATCGTCGGCTTCGATCTACGTGCAACGGATGGCGTCGCGCTCGTCCAGATGGTTCTTGTGGTGGTCGGCTACGCCGCGGCGCCGGCCATCCTCGCGCGTTACCTCACCGGGGTGCCCTCAGTGACCGTGATCGGCGTGGCGCTTGCGCTGTGCGCAGTGGGATACGCGCCCGTGGCGGCATTGCAGTGGCCGCACTCGGTGCCGAGCCTTGCCGTGATCGGCTCCGTCGCCGTGCTGGCTGTCGTCTGCACCGCGATCGCATTCCTTCTTTTCTTCCGATTGATCGCTGAGATCGGACCGGTTCGAGCCACGGTGATCACGTACGTCAACCCCGCGGTGGCTGCCATCCTGGGCGTCGCCGTCCTGCACGAGAACCTGACCCTCGGAATGGGTTTTGGTTTCGCGCTGGTCCTCGCCGGCTCGGTCCTGGCGACGCGCCGCCGGGCGCCATCTGCGGTGTCGCGAAGGGCCCCCGAAGCCCAGCCCGGGAAGGCCCTGTGATGCGTCTGGCAGTCGGCCCTGCCCGGGCCTGGGGAGAACTAGCGCTCGACTGCCCGTACTTCTCGGTACCGGCACGTTTTCGGGTGTATGAAGGGGCGCGGTTCCACCGCGGCCATTGCCGTGTCCGGCCTGCTGTGGGTTTCTGCGTACGCCGGCGCAGTCCTGGCCCTGAGCGGTTGCACAAGCTGCCAGTCGACTGTGCGGCAGGTCGCCCTGCCCGCTCTCGCCGCGGGCTCGTTCGACGGCGTCGAGGCTGACCAGACCGCCCACCGCATCTACCTGGCCGACCGCACCAACAACAAGGTCGCCGTGGTCGACATGTCCTCGGCCAAGCCTCAGTTCGTGGGCACGATCGACGTGGCCGGCACGCCGAACGGGCTTGGCGTGGCGCCCAAGCTGCATCGCCTCTACGCCGGGATGGCGGACGGCAATCTTGTGGTGGTCGACACCGACCCCCAATCGCCGCGCGCCATGCAGGTGATCGACAAGATCTCAGTCGACAAGACCAGCGCCGACCTGCTCGACTACAGCGCCGGGCTGCGGCGCGTCTTCGTCTCGACCGGAATCGGGGGCGAGGTCGTGTCGGTCGACGTGGCGGGCACCCAGGCCCAGCAGCGGTTCGCGCTGAAGGCCCCTGTCGGCCAGCCCCGCTACGACCCGACGGACGGAATGCTCTACGTGACCACGCCCAGCACCGACTCGCTGCTGAAGATCAACCCGGCGGACGGCAAGGTCGTGAGCACGATCAAGCTTGCGGGCTGCCACCCATACGGGCTCGCGATCAACCCGGGCCGGCAGCTTGCCCTGACCACCTGCCGGAGCAGCGTCGCGGTGGTCAACCTGCAGAACAACGCGTTCGACGTGAGCCGCGCGGTGGCGGGCGGCGACATCGTCACGTACGACGCAGCCGCCGATCGTTTCGTGGTGGCGTCGCCGCATGGCAACACCGACAGCAGCGTGAGCGCGTTCTACGGCGACGGGCACCTGATCGGATCCGTTTCAGGAACGCCGGTCACGCATGGGGCCGCTTTCGACGCGCAGCATGGCGTGGTCTACGCGCCTGCTGCCGCGGGCCTGTTGAGCTTCGCCCCCGGAGCCTGCGAGCCGCCTCCCGACGGCCTGCGATTCGCGGGCGGCATGTCCTTCTTCCTGGCCCCGCTGCTCGCGTTTGCGCTCTTCCTCTACTTGTATGCGCGCCACCGGCGACGCGGTGGACCGAAGCGACTCACGTACGAGGAGCTCCGCAAGCAGGACATGGTTACCGAGCGAGAGCGGATGCTCGAGCTCGAGGATTCGATCCTCGGACCGGTCAACCAGGAGTGGCGGCCGGAGGCTTAGTCCATTCTCCGCAGCCGAAGGAGCTGCTCGGCGATCGGTTCGAGCTCGAGCTTGTTGACAGTCCTTATGAGGTCCAAGGCGTCCGCTGGAAATGCGTCGATGCCCTGACACGCCCCGGCGATGGCGCCGGCCATGGCCGCGATCGTGTCGCTGTCTCCGCCCAGCGAGGCCGCGAGAAGACATGCCTCCCACGCGCCGGCCTCTTGGGTCGCTTGCAGGACGGCGAAAGCGGCGGGCACCGATTCTTGCGTCGCGACGCTGGTGCCGACGACGTTGCGGATGAACCGGACGAGCTCGTCGCGGGCCAGCCCGCGGACGCCGTCCAGCGCGGCATCGATCCTGGCGGCCACGTCGGCCCCTGCCACCCAGGCGCCATGGTTGCGCCCCGCACGCGCGGCTGACAGGCCGACCTGGATCGCGCCGTCGAGGCTTGCCCCGCCAACGCCTGCGCTGACCGCGGCCGCCACGGCGCTGGCGCCAGATAGAGCGAGCGTGGTGTTATGCGTGACGCCGCTGGCATCGACGACCGCCTGGAGCAATCCGTCGAAGTCTTCGACCGGTCTCGCGATGCCAACTGGGGTGACGCGCATCGCGGCGCCGTTCGTGTCGCCAAAACGGCCCGCCTCCTCGACCGAGGTGCCCGCGGCGACCGCCGAGATTGCGCGCTGGGTCGACGGTCCGAGCAGGTCGAGCGATCCCCGCCGCACCATTTCGCGCTCCCAGTGAGCCAGCGCATTGGCGAGGGTGTGGGGATCGATGCGTCCGTGTCCGTCGATCAACAGCCGCGCGATCAGGAGCGCCTGCTCCGTGTCGTCGGTGATGTGACCGGCGGGAAGACCGGCCGCGATCGGATGGTCGTCGGGCGCCGGCTGGAACCAGGTGATCATGCCGAAGCGACGATCGACGTCCTCGGGCGACAGGAGCTGCGTCGGCATGCCGAGCGCGTCGCCGATCGCCAGGCCGTACAGAGCGCCCAGTACGCTGTTCAGCTCCGACGACCGCGTCACTGTCCGTCACCCAACCGGAAGCGCAACCGGAAATGCTGCGGATCGAGGAGGCTCTCGACGTGCTCGATCCAATGTCCAGACCTGGTCCACGTCGTCCGCCGCGTGTGCAGGAAGGCGGTTCCCGCGCGCCTGCCGAGCAGCTTCGCCTCTTCCCTCGTCAACAAACCCACATCCACCAGCTCCTCACCGTGGTGTGGCACGAGCCCCGCATCTCGCAGCGTGCTCTGCAGCGAGTCTTGGTGCAGCCCGCTCAACGGAAGGTCCCTGAGCTTGCCGGCAGCGGGGACTCGGCTTCGCTCCAGCGAGACCGCAGCGCCGTCCGGGACATACCTCACGCGATCGATCGCGATCATCTCCATGCCCGGCACGTGCAACTGCTCGGCGAGCTGTTCGTCTCGGATGAGCTCGATCCGGACCACGCGAACCGAGAGGCTGATGCCTTCACGGGCGAGAGCTCGGGTCCAGCCCAGCCGGTCATCCAGAGG
>Ga0209056_10008803_pt1 | contig 10336 bp, 10 predicted proteins | sample GraSoiAngelo_114_FD_185876 | JGI IMG/M metagenome (GOLD analysis project Ga0209056, IMG submission 185876) | Grasslands soil microbial communities from the Angelo Coastal Reserve, California, USA - 14_0903_13_40cm (SPAdes) (version 2) | ecosystem: Environmental > Terrestrial > Soil > Grasslands...
TCCGGTCTTCGGGGTTTCTATTAGCTTCGCGGCGTGTCTCGAGAGCAGATGGTCGGCACTCCGGTAGCTGGCTACACCATCAAAAAAGAGGTAGGTGAAGGCGGCACCTCCGCCGTGTACCTAGCCGAACATCCCAATCATGGCACGGTCGCGCTCAAAGTGCTACGGGAAAAGCTGCGCCAGGACAAGACGGCGGTAACTCGTTTCGTCCGTGAGGCGAAGTACGGAGCGAGAGTCAAACATCCCAATGTTGTAGAGACCATCGAGATAGGACAGGCCGATAATGGCCTCCACTTTCTCGCTATCGAGTGGGCTGAGGGCGAGATCCTCGAGCGCTATGCCAAACAGAACGCTCCACTGACAAGAGACGAGGTCGCAACCATAGTCTCACAAATAGCGGCAGGGGTACAGGCAGCCCACGACGCCAACATCGTTCACCGCGATCTGAAGCCCGAAAACGTCATGTACGATCCGAAAACGAGACGCGTGAAGCTGCTCGACTTCGGAATCGCGACTGACACTCAGGCCTCGAGCGATGAAAGGCTCACTCGGGCGGGGTTCTTTGTCGGCACGCTAATGTACATCGCTCCCGAAGCTCTCTCGGGGGAAATCGTGACCGCTGCTGCCGACCAGTACAGCCTCGCTACGATTGCATACTACCTGCTGACACGCTGTTTGCCCTATACGGCGAAGGCCCCCCGTGAGATGTTCACGCAGCTTCTGACCATGCCTCCCATTCCGCTAAGAAGCGCTGGAGAAGGCGACTTTAATTTTGCGCCGGAGCTCGACGCCGTAGTGATGCGCGCACTATCACGTTCACCCACAGATCGCTATTCCAGTGTAATAGCCTTCGCGAACGCGTTCACCGAAGCAGCCAGGATCACACCGGAACAGCCAAAGATTCTCGACAAGTTCAAAGGGCTACTTAGACGTAACCGGTAAGTCTTCAGGATCGACGGGGAGCCAAAGCGTAAAAGTCGAACCCTTGCCGAGCTCACTTTCCAGCTCGACCATCCCACCAATCAGAGCCGCAAGACGTCGAGAGATTGCGAGTCCCAATCCAGTTCCACGCTCTGCAGAATTACCACGGGGTCCGGCATCCACTTGCTCGAACTCCTCAAAAATCCGAGTCTGGTCTGCTGGATCAATGCCAATCCCCGTATCGATCACCTGAATCCCAATCCAGGGATTCGTTGGATAGGAACTTCGGTTGACGGAGGGAGGTCCGCTATCAGGAAGTGAATCAACGAGCCGGGTACGGATCACGACCCCGCCCTCGTTAGTGTATTTCACCGCATTTCCCAACAGGTTTACGAGGATCTGTCGCAGGTGAGTGGGATCAGTTCTGATCCGCGGCAGGGCTGCCCCCATGACGAGAGACAAGCTCAATCCTTTCTCGCTTACCAGCGATTCGATTTCGCTCGCAACATCAAGAACAAAAGGCCGGAGGTCGATAGTCTCCGTGTGAATCTCGAGCCGACCTGCCGCCATCTTGGCAAGATCCAGCACTTGATCGACAAGGTGCCTCAGGTGATTGGCTGATGCCTCGATCCGCTCCACCGGTTTTGCCTGCCGGGGAGTAAGCTCCCCGTAGACACCTTCCCGTAACAAATCAACAAACCCAACAATGGCATTGAGAGGAGTTCGAAGCTCGTGAGAGACATTCGCGAGAAACTCACTTTTCATTCGGTTGACCCGGAGTAGCTCAGAGGAGAGTCTTTCCAGCTCCTTTGACCGCTCCACCAGACTGCGTGCCTGCCGCCGCTCATGACGAAGAACAAGGGCGAGACCCAGCACCGTAGCTACGGAGACGATCCACCCAACAAGACCAGTCCAATGATCGAAGCCGATCTGCGACAGCGAATGCATTGACTCCAATCATAAGAATCCATAACCTCCCGCACCATGACCGATCATGCGGCGCTCGTTGCACTACTTGCTGAACACTCTGCGAAACGCGGCCGGTTCACGCTCGCATCCGGCAAGCAGTCGAAGTACTACATCGACGCGAGGCTGACGACGATGAGTCCGGAGGGGCTTTCGCTCATAGGCCCATTAGCGCTCTCCGCACTCAGGCAATCGGGATGGGAGATAGACGCAGTCGGTGGCCTTACACTGGGCGCTGATCCAGTCTCTTATGCAATCAGCTACGCTAGCGCGGATTCAGATCGTCCCTTGCGAGCGTTCACTGTTCGAAAGGAGACAAAGGCTCATGGAACAGGAAAGATGATTGAGGGGCCTTTCAGAGAGGGTGATCGAGTGGGGATAATCGAGGACGTGATCACCACTGGCGGATCAGCACTTCGAGCAATTGAAGCTGTCCGCAACGCAAACGGCATTGTAGCTGGTGTTCTAGCTCTCGTCGACCGCGAAGAGGGTGGACGCGAAGCACTTGAAGCAGCTGGTGTGCCAGTTATCAGCCTCGTCGGAGTAGGCCAGATCATTGGCGCTCTCGACATCTAGAGCTTTCACCCGACTGCGGTTTTGGTATCCAGCCCGGATAGGCAGCTGATGGTCTAAAGCCACACAGGATATCAACATATGGCAGAATCAGTTCAGTCCTGAAGTACTGAAGCATACCCTGACCATCGTAAGTGCTCCTGAATACCACCGGAGACATTTTCATCACAGTACGTACATGCCGGCCGAAGCTCTGGGGTGACGAGTAGTCGAGATGGTTCGCCACTCGGGCCACCGACAGTCCGGGATTCTCAAAGAGCCTTGCCGCACGAATCAATCTCGCCAGCGATAGATACCGCTTCGGCGCCGGCAGTCTGGCGCGGAAGAAACGACTCATGAGCGTGCTCGGCAGAATATTCAGGTGACGCGCGAGCTGCCTCACAGTCGAGATCTTCGGTGAAGGATCAAAGAGCAACTCGAAAAAACGCCAACAGTCTTTCGACACGCCAGGCAGATCAAGACTGATCTGCGAGAGCGCTGAACGCTGTAGGTCACTCGACCCTTGCGATGCGAGGATATTTCTCAGCGTCTGCCATCCAGCTGGCATCCTCGCGTCTACGAGCGTCCGGATCCCAAGTTGGCCCAAGGCGAGCGTCGTGTGAGGAGTTGAGCTCTGCGTTTCTGTCAACAGCGCAACAGCCGGGACCCTAGGAAACTCCCGGACCATTGCTGCAACCCGGCTTGAATTCTGGGAACCGTAGCGCGTAACAGAAATCAGAACCAGTTTCGCCTTCTGCTCCCGCAAGTCTGAAAGCACCTCATCAAGTGATTCGCGGTGAAGCGCATCGCATAGCCCATGTGCCGCTGCGTCAACTCTGGAACGCTCGAGCGGAGTGAGAATTGTCGAGACAGGAGTACAGCCAGGGCGGGTTCGGGGGCGGCGCTTGGAATCGGACGGCATGTAATCCTCACGGAACTAGTAAGACCAACGAGAAGAACAATACTCGTAGCCGTCAGATCGTCGTCATGGGCTGCAGAGACTGAAACCGAGCTCTCGGGACTTTCGTCATTCTGTTATATTTGGGGAGCAAGCGGTCGGACGATCGCGCATTTAGTATCCTTGCGATACCTATTCGAGGAAAGTCCGGGCTCCAGTGGACAGGCTGCCAGGTAATACCTGGGCGCGAGTAGCGAGAGCAATTCGCGACGGAAAGTGCCACAGAAAAAAGACCGCCATCTCACGATGGCAAGGGTGAAAAGGTGGAGTAAGAGCCCACCGCGCTCATGGCAACATGTGCGGCACGGCAAACCCCAGCTGGAGCAAGGCCAAATATGCGGCGAGAGGCGTCCACCTCGATCAAGACACCGCGGGTAGGCTGCTAGAGAGCATGGGCGACCATGCTCGTAGAGAAATGATCGTCCGGATTACGAGAGTAGTCCGACAGAACCCGGCTTATAGACCGTTTGCCAACAACAAACAACCTCCGCCAGCTTTGGTCGGGGGTTGTTTGCTTTCCTGAAAGTGCAGTCGCAATTAAGGACCAGACACAATGCACCGAAGAACGACCAGCTTCATCTCCACGCTTTGTCTGTTTGGCGGGCTGTGCCAGCCCTAGCATCCCCCACCCTGGTACGCCAACACCATCACCTTCAGTTCCAGTTTCCCTCGCTGTGCCTCCAAGCACAAAGACATGGGCTTTCAACTATGCATCGGGCATAGTCTCATACCAGATATCCAGAAGTGCAGCAATAGAAAGCGAATCTGACTCCGGCCCACATTCACAAATCTCCACCAATACAACCCACGAGTCACTTAAGCTCGAATCAGCGGGAGACACGGTCCACTTTACCGCTACTATCGACAGTTTTTCAACGACGATTCAAGACTCGATTAGCCGACCACAGGCCACGCAAGGACCCATTCAGGTAATAGGATCATTTTTGAATGACAGTCTTCTCATCTCAAGCGATAGCCTGACGACCAAAGACTGCAACCCTGCCAAGTCCGCACTGATGACCGATCTCCATAACCTCTTCGTGCGGATTCCAGCCCAGCTCACACAGGGCACCAACTGGAGAGACTCAGTAGAGGTCATGGGCTGCCAAGGCATGATTCCGACAACGACGCGAACTACCCGTTCCTACGTAGCAGCCGGCGAAGCCACTCACCAGGGCTACCCAGTTGTGTTAGTCCAGCGTGTAGACACAATCAGTGTGCATGGAGAGGGGTCTCAAAAACAACATCGACTAGTTCTCGATGTTACTGGAACAGGCACAGCGACCTACTACCTAAGCCCTGGAGAGGGACACATTGTACGACTTAGCACTGGGCAGGATCTCAGCTTGGCTATTACTGCTTCAGGCCGGACCTATCACTTCAAGCAGAGCTCCAAGCAAGACTTCAATCTCGTTCGTTAGTCGACAAGCCGAAGTGGCATTACGAGGCACATATATGAGCCAGGATCCTTCCAGCTCTCTGGCTCCATGGTTGCAGCGCGTTCAGGCGCTTTGAACGTCATACGCACTTCATCAGTCGGGATGTAGCGGAGAATCTCCAGCAGGTAGCTGGCATTAAAGCCAATATCCAGCTGATCGCCAGTGTAGCGGATAGGAAGCTCGTCCTGAGCCTCACCCAGGTCGGGGGTCTGCACGCTAAACTTGAGCATACCTGCGTTGAAGGAGAGCCGGATCCGATGGGTCTGATCCGACGCAATGACCGACATCCTTTTCAACGCGCTCGCTAGAGCAACCTTATCCGCAACAGCCACTTTATCATTGTCCTTCGGAATGACTTGCTCGTAATTCGGGTATGGTCCCTCAATCAGCCGTGTGAAAACCGCAGTAAATGGCGACCGGAAGCCGATGTGATTGTCACCACGAGCAATCTCTAGCTCCTCCTCCGCTGGAAAAAGCCTTCGCACCTGTTCTAGTGCTTTCGGAGGTACGATCAAGTCGCTTGCGGGAGCATTAGCCGAATTGATTGGCAGGTCCATCTTTGCCAAGCGATGACCGTTGGTGGCTACCATCCGCATTTTATCAGGTCTCAGCTCCCACAGTACCCCATTAAGAATGGGGCGGCTCTCCTCAGCCGACACAGCAAATGACGTATGAGCGATCAGCTGTTGCAGATCACCTGATCGAATCCTCCAGCTCTCATTGAATCGAACTGATGGAAACGTCGGAAATTCATCCCTAGGGAGACCCAGCAGTTTGAACCGTGATCGTCCACAGTCCAGGGTAACCCTCTGTTCCCCAACTGCAGCAATTTTTACCGGAGCTGGTGGCAGCTCTCGAGCAATCTCACTCAGCTTCTTCGCGGGAATAGTTACCGCTCCTGCCGCATCCACATCTGCCATTACCTCAGTGCTGACAGCTATATCGAGATCCGTCCCGGATAGTTTGATGCCCTTATCCGTGGTTTCCAAAAGGATATTTGCCAGAACTGGCAACGTTGTCTTTGCCGGAATGCTAGCCGCGACTGCAGTTAATCCTTCCTGAAGCTTTTCTCGAGAGATCGTAAACCGCATCCCTTCCCCTGTGGAATTCGGGTGAGGTACTAAGAGTAGGTCTCTGATTAGAGACCTTATACTAGTAGCTGTAGCAGGTGCTGTGGAGTTCTGTTGAGTGAGTCCAACTTATGGAACCAGTAGGGTTTCCGCTACGCTCGGTGATGTGTTGTTGGATGTTGGTAAACTCAGTTGAGAAAGATTGTCGACATCGATTTTAGGAGGCTCTAGTTGTTTCCACACGTTGGAGGGAGCGGAAGTTGAAAGTCTGAAGGGTATTGCGCAGCCGGTTGATTCTGGATTTGAGATCTGAATCCTGTGTAATGTCTTGTTGGACCTTCTCGAGACTGTGGATGACTGTGGAGTGATCACGACCGCCGAATGCGTTGCCGATCTCAACGAGTTGGGTGGCGAGGAGCTCGCGGGTGAGATACATGGCGATTTGGCGAGGCGTGGTGAGCGTTTTGGTTCTGGTCTTTGAGCGTAGGCCATCGACTGTAACTCCCCACTCCTTCGCAACGGCCTGCTGAATTGTGAAGATTGTAAGTGATGCCCCTGTCTCATGCTCAAGGCCTTCGATTGCACGAAGTTTGTCGCGGAGAGCCTCTCGAGCGACATCTACTGTTATGTCTTTGTGTTTCAGGGAAGCGTAGGCAAGCAGCTTGATGATTGATCCCTCGAGCTCTCTCACGTTCGATCGTACGTGTTCGGCAATGAAATGGATGACGTCGTCCGGGATTGTGAGTTCCAGGCGATCGAGTTGCGCTTTTTGCTTCAGGATTGCGACGCGGTGCTCAAAGTCTGGCAGGCTAATGTCGGCTACCATTCCCCACTGGAATCGGCTAATTAGCCTGGCTTCGAGGCCCGCGATTTCAGATGGCGGACGGTCGCTCGTGAGCACGATCTGGCGACCGGCTTCGTAGAGCGCGTTGAAGGTGTGAAAGAACTCTTCCTGGGTGGTTTCCTTCCGCCCCTTCAGGAAGTGTACGTCGTCGATTAGAAGCAGGTCGGTTTCGCGGTAACGACGGCGGAACTCTGCGCCTGTACGGTCGAGAATCGAGCCGATAAGCTCGTTCATGAATTGCTCTGTTCCTACGTAGGTGATGCGTGTGTTCGGGCTGCGTTGAAGTGTCTCATGTGCGACTGCTTGCATGAGATGAGTTTTGCCAAGCCCTGTGTCGCCGTAGATGAACAGAGGATTGTAAACCTTTCCGGGTGCCTGACTAACGGCATGAGCAGCGGCAGCGGCAAGCTCGTTTGACTTCCCGATTACGAAAAGGTCGAAGGTGTAGCGCTCACTCAAGGGTGGAGAAGAACTGCCTCCGTTCTGTACTGGGAAAGGCTTGGAAGGAGTAGGAGGTGGGCTGACGAAAAAATCCATCTGAGACCGCTTTTTCCGCTCTTCGTTAACTCGGAATGCAACGTTAAGAGGGTGACCGAGAACGATCGGAGCGTAGCTCGAGAGTAGCTCGGCATGCTTGGAGTCATTCCAGTCAGCTGTAAACTGATCAGGCGCTCCTACGAAGATTGTGCCGCCCTCCATAGAAAGAGCTTCAGTAGGCTGCAGCCAGGCTTGAAAGGTTTGGTAAGGAAGCTCTTGGCGGGCACGGTCGAGCAAGCGCTTCCAAACTTCTGCGGGACTAAGCGACATGACGCGCTACCCTAGCCAGTTTATGTGGAAAAGTCAAACTGCAGGGATCTGCACTCCTTAAACTGCCTTGAACTATCTTCAATGCTGGAATAGTTTTAGCGGCTTCCTACCGCACCCGCTCTTCCTGGTTTCTGGAGTATAGTAATGGGCAAGCCGACCTACCGTCCCCGTAATAAGCGTCGCATTCGCACTCATGGTTTTAGGTTGCGTATGGCTACTAAATGGGGTCGAGAAGTTCTTAGCCGCCGCCGCAAGAAAGGACGTAAACGGCTCGCCGTCCAGTTGCCGACGAAATACGCCGGCGCGTAAGCGGCTCGCGTTTCCTCGGAGCGCTAGGCTGAGGAGCGAGACTGATCTGGAGAGAGTAAGACGTACAGGGAAGCGAATGCAAACTGAGCTCCTTGAGGCTCGGGCATCTGCTTCCCTGTTGCTGCATCCACGGGTCGGTGTAGTCGTTCCAAAGCATAGGCGAAAAGTCGTTGAGCGGAATCGCATAAAACGTCGCCTGCGCGAACTTGTGAGAGTAAGGCTGCTACCCCAGCTGGAGGGAATTGACCTTCTGATTCGCGCGAAAGCCGAAGCGTATGACTCTACGTTCGACCGACTCGCAGGTGATGTAGCAGTGATTGGTCAGTGGGTGTCAAGCATGTCAAGCATGTCACGCTGACCGTGCGCTTAGTGTTCATTGTTCTGATTCGCGGCTATCAGCTGGCCATATCACCGCTGTTTCCAGCTAGCTGTCGTTACTATCCAACCTGTTCCGCCTACGCCCTCGAAGCCTTCGAGCGGTATGGAGTGGTCAAAGGGCTGAGGCTAAGTGTGAGCCGAATCCTTCGATGCCACCCCTTTCGCCCTGGCGGTTACGATCCGGTTCCTTGAATGGATAAGCGTTTTTTTCTCGCTCTTTTTCTTTCGCTCATTGCGATTGCGATTTCGCAGCTGCTGTTTCCGACTGTAAGGCCAACCGCCTCGAGGCGTGCTACAGATTCCACCTCAGGTGGGGAAACCTCTGCATCCTCGACACAGTCTACATCTGTGCAGCTGCCTCTAGGTCAGGCACCTGAGACTGTCGTGTCGCAAACGCAAGCGACAGTAGGGGCGGCGGGCGGAGCCGTACGCTCGGTTGCCGAAATGACCACTGTGAGCACGCCAAAAGCGATTTACAAATTCAGCAATGTTGGCGCGGCTCCGATATCAATTGTGATTCGGGATTATAAGAATCGCTCAGCCCGAGGCGGCTTGGTAGATCTTGGAGCCCCCGGATCACCATTGGTCAGCTATGGGCTCGTCACTCGGACGGATACTACTGATCTCGCCCAAGTGCAGTTCAGGCTCACGCGCACCAAAAACTCCAGGGGAGACGAAAGTCTGGTCTATAGCGCGTCGGTAAAAAACCTCGGGGTCTCGATTGCATACTTGGTGTCGAGTGATACGGCTGCAAGCTATGTGCTTCGCGTGGATGGGCGGGTGACAGGAGCGAATGGGACTGCATATTTGATCACTGAGCTTCCGAGAACTCTCCAGCCGACTGAAGCCGACACGATCGGAGATCATCGGACTCTGGCCTACAGTTTCAAGCCAGTGCGTGATCACGCGCGCAGCGTGCTGTTTGGCAGTCTCGATCCGGGTGAGAAAACGCTCGAAGCAGGGCCGCTCAACTGGGTTGCGATAAAGAATAAATATTTCGTGTTCGGGATTCTCGCAACGCCCAACGGTGCTCCGTTCAGCGAAGTAACGCTAACTGGTGGGGCACGAACGTCGAAGATCGCAACGAGTGCTTCTGCGAGCGTGGTGGAAGAAATTCGGAGCGGCAGCTTTTCATTTGAGATTTATGCCGGACCGCAGGAATCACAGCGTCTCATGCGAATGGGAAGGGACTTCGATCATGTGAATCCCTACGGCTGGCGTTTTCTTCAGGGGGTGGTGCATCCAATCGCCTCGAAGGTGATTCAGGCTCTCCTCTGGATGCACAACCGGCTCAATCTGAGCTATGGGTGGGTGCTGGTCATTCTTGGAGTCCTTGTGCGGCTTGCACTCTGGCCCCTCAATCAGAGTACTATGCGCTCGAGTCTCAGAATGCAGGAGCTGCAACCGAAGCTCGCCGCCGCTCAGAAGAAGTACAAGGATCCAGTACAACAGCGTGAAGCGATAATGAAGGTCTATCACGACGCTGGTGTGAGTCCATTTGCTGGATTGACTGGCTGTCTGCCAGCGCTTCTCCCGATGCCGATCCTGTTCGCGCTGTTCTTCGTTTTCCAGAACACGATCGAGTTTCGTGGCGTGCCTTTCCTGTGGCTCCACGACATCTCGATAAAAGACCCCTTCTACGTTCTGCCTCTGCTCATGGGCGCATCGATGTATCTGCTCTCCTGGATTGGGATGCGTAATGCTCCTCCCAACCCACAGGCGAAGATGATGGGCTATATGTTTCCGGTGATGATGACGGTGGTGCTGCTGAACCTGGCCTCAGGGCTCAATCTTTACTATACGGCGCAGAACATTGCGGCCCTGCCCCAGCAGTGGCTCCTGGCGAAGGAGCGGTCGAAGGTACATCCGGCGGGATAGGAAAAGAAGGAAGGGCGAAGGGGGAAGGAATGCTGCGTGTTACCTACATTGGTCACGCAACGCTACTAATTGAGATCGGTAAGAGACGAATTCTTACAGACCCCAATTTCGATTCGGCGCTGGGGAGATTTCTTCCTCGTGTTAGTGCTCCCGGGATCGCAATCGACGCGCTCCCTAAGCTCGATGCGATACTGCTGACACACGCACACGCTGA
>Ga0209056_10008804_pt1 | contig 10336 bp, 10 predicted proteins | sample GraSoiAngelo_114_FD_185876 | JGI IMG/M metagenome (GOLD analysis project Ga0209056, IMG submission 185876) | Grasslands soil microbial communities from the Angelo Coastal Reserve, California, USA - 14_0903_13_40cm (SPAdes) (version 2) | ecosystem: Environmental > Terrestrial > Soil > Grasslands...
GGCGACCGGCAGTTGCACATCAAGGATGGAGTATTGCAGTGATGGAGTGGCGGCGGACTGATTTATTTTGCGGCTTGAATTGCATGCTTAAGCATCGGAGAATTTTCCTGCGATTATGAAAACCACTGATGCAGCGGTATTAGAGGAACCTAAAATTCATGAGCCTACTGCGGATGCAGTAGTTGAACCGGCAATTGAAGGTCGCCCACGGCCCACCTCAGTGGGTATCAAGGAAGCGAAGATTTACGTCGACGGAAAATTCTACTCCGAAGTGGACGCCAAAATCTCCGTCTTCGACCATGGTCTCCTATACGGCGACGGAATTTTCGAGGGGATTCGTTTTTATAATGGGCGTGTTTTCCGGCTCGGAGAACATCTTGATCGTTTGTGGGACTCGGCTCGGTCGATCTGTCTGGAAATTCCAATGACCAAGCAGGACATGACGGACGCGCTCCTCGAGACAATCCGACAGAATCATGTGCGGGACGGCTATGTCCGGCTACTGGTCACGCGCGGCATCGGCAATCTGGGTTTAAATCCGATGCAATGTAAATGGCCGAGCGTGATTATTATTGTGGCAGCGATCACCCTGTATCACGAGAACCTCTATCGAAAGGGCTTAACGATTGTCACCTGCGCAACGCGGCGCTGCAATCCCGGCGCGCTCAATCCGGCAGTCAAGTCCCTCAATTATTTGAACAATGTGATGGCACGGCTGGAAGCGAATTTGGCTGACGCGGACGAAGCACTGATGTTGAATGACGCGGGCAACGTTGCCGAATGCACGGCGGACAACATTTTCGTTGTCAAGCGCGGTCAAATTGTTACGCCGCCAGTTACGGCAGGCGCGCTTCGCGGCGTCACGCGCTCGGTAGTGTTTGAGATCGCCGCGGAACTCGGCTTCAAAACGTTAAAGGCGGACATCACGCGCCATGATGTTTTCGCTGCCGACGAATGTTTCCTCACAGGGACGGCTGCCGAGATCGTTCCTGTCGTCAAAGCCGACGGGCGCCTGATTGGAAACGGAAAACCCGGCCCCATTACTACGCGCATAATTGCGCGCTTCCGGGAAATGACACGCGAAACGGGCACACCGATTTTCGCTTAGCATTGAGCAAAGCCACTTCTGAGGCAGAAGATGTCGGGGAAATATTCGGGGTTGAATGTTTCCAGAATATCTGGGTCTAATTAACAGAGATGTTGTGCGACGTTTGCAAATGCAATGATGCGACGGTCTTCCTGACCCAGATTCTGGAAGGTAAAATGCACAAGGTGAATCTGTGCGAAGCTTGCTCGAAAGAAAAAGGTGTACAGGATCCCACGAGCTTCGCTCTTGCCGATCTGCTGCTCGGCATTGGAGCAGCGGAAGAGATCGAAAAGGGAGCACCCAGCCAAAAATGCCCGGTATGCGGTTTTAGCCAGGCTGATTTCAAAAAAACTGGACGCCTGGGGTGCAGCGAGTGCTACATCACGTTTGCAGAGGGTCTCGGCTCGCTTTTAAAAGCAATGCACAAAGGCACCGAACATGTGGGAAAATTGCCGGAGCGCGCACAGCGCGCTGTGGCGCTCAGTCATCGGATGCGCGCGCTGACCGAAAATCTGCAGAAAGCCGTGGCAGACGAGAACTACGAGACGGCCGCCTCGTTGCGCGATCAAATTAAACAACTCGAAAGTGAACTCTTCAATTCCCCGTGAAATTTTCAAACATGCTGGCTACTGCTGGAGAATGGCTGCGCGGTGAAGGGCCGCATCACCAAATTGTAATCAGCAGCCGTGTGCGCCTCGCGCGCAATCTGCGCGACCGTCCTTTTCCGGGCTGGGCCAAGAAAGCCGAACGCAATTCGATCCTGGAACTGATCAGGTCGCAGGTGGAAGCGCTTCCGGAAATGCAGGAATCATTCTCCGAAAGCTTGCAGGACCTTTCGGCGTTGGACAGGCAGGTGCTGGTGGAACGTCATCTGATCAGTCGCGAACATGCTGCCAAAGGTGGGGGTAGCGCTGTGGTGGTGAATCGGCGGCAAACGGTTAGCATCATGATCAACGAAGAAGATCATCTGCGGATGCAATCGATTCGATCGGGGCTCCAGTTGAAGCAGGCATTCAAGCTGGTCGACAAGATCGACAGCGCACTTGAGAGCAAACTCGATTTCGCTTTCGATTCGCGGCTGGGATACTTGACTGCGTGCCCTACGAACGTTGGCACTGGCATGCGCGCCTCCGCTATGCTCCACTTGCCAGGCCTTGTCCTGAGCGACCTGATTAATCAAGTGGTTCAAGCGGTAAGTAAAATCGGTCTCGCGGTGCGTGGCCTTTACGGCGAAGGCACTGAGGCAATGGGCAACCTCTTTCAGATTTCAAATCAGACCACCCTTGGTGAGAAGGAGGACGAGATCATCAATCGTCTAACGAAAGTGATTGAAACAATCATCGAAAAGGAACATGACGCGCGTCAAATTTTGCTCCAGAAAAAACCGAACACGCTTTGCGATCAGATCGGTCGCGCTTATGGCGTTTTGACTTACGCGCACGCCATGGCGTCGAAAGAAGCGCTCAACCTTCTCTCGGTCATCAAACTCGGCATGGACTTGGGTGCGTTTCCAGAAGACCAACGCCTGCAGATTGATGGATTGTTTATCGAGACGCAGCCGGCGCACTTGCAAAAAAGCTCTCAACAAAAACTGAACGCCGAAGAACGCGACCATTTGCGCGCCCAAATTATCCGCGACCGTTTGAAAGTCTTCCCCAAACCTGATATTAGTAAGATGGCAACGGAGTCGGGCAACGGCTCGACTAACGCGCCATCGAACAATGAATAATTTCACACCGCGGGCTCAACAGGTTTTGGCGCTTGCTCGCAAGGAAGCCGACCGGTTCAACCACAACTATGTCGGCACGGAGCATCTGCTCTTGGGACTCATCAAACTGGGCCAGGGAGTTGCGGTCAACGTTTTGCAGAAGATGGGTCTGGACCTTGAGACCGTTCGCATGGAGGTGGAGAAGCAGGTCGGCTCGGGACCGGAGACCAAGATTGTTGGTAACGTTCCGTACACGCCCCGGGTCAAAAAAGTGTTGGCGCTAGCAGGCAAAGAAGCCAAGGCGCTGAATCATTCCTACGTCGGCACGGAACACATTTTGCTTGGACTCTTGCGAGAAGGCGAAGGCGTCGCTGCCAGAGTGCTCAAGAGTCTCGAACTCGACATCGAACGCACGCGCAACGAGATTCTCAAAGAGCTCGATCCAAACTTCACGCCCTCTGAATCGGAGCAGGAAGGCGGCGAACCGGCGAAGAAAGATATTAAAACTCCAGCGCTTCGCGCATTCGGTCGCGATCTGACCGAGTTGGCGAAGAAAGGAGAACTCGATCCCGTAATTGGTCGGCGCAATGAGATCGAGCGGGTGATTCAAGTCCTTTGCCGGAGGACAAAGAACAATCCAGTCCTGATCGGCGAAGCGGGTGTGGGCAAGACGGCCATCGCCGAAGGCCTGGCGCAGGAGATTGCAAACGGCAACGTGCCAGAATTGTTGCACGACAGGCGGGTGATCACACTCGATCTGGCGCTAATGGTGGCCGGAACAAAATACCGCGGCCAGTTTGAAGAGCGCATCAAAGCCGTGATGGACGAAATCCGCCGTTCCAAGACCGTGATTCTATTCATCGACGAATTGCACACCATCGTCGGAGCGGGTTCGGCCGAAGGCGCGATGGACGCATCGAACATTATCAAACCGGCGCTAAGTCGTGGCGAATTGCAATGTGTCGGCGCGACGACGATGAACGAATACCGCAAGTACATCGAGAAAGACGCAGCGCTGGAACGCCGTTTCCAGACGATAAAGGTGGATGCGCCTACGGTTGATGAAGCCATTCAAATCTTGAAGGGTCTCCGACCCAAGTACGAGGCGCACCACAAAGCAAAACTCACCGACGAGGCGCTGGAGACAGCCGTCAGATTTTCCGATCGTTATATCACGGGGCGATTTCTTCCCGATAAGGCGATCGATGTGATGGACGAGGCCGGCGCGCGTGCCCGCATCAACGCCATGACGCGCCCTCCGGATGTGAAGGACATCGAAAAGGAAATAGAAGAGATCCGGTTGGAAAAGGAAGGAGCAATCAAGGCGCAGGATTTCGAAAAAGCTGCAGCCCTTCGCGACAAAGAGAAGCAAACCAAGGAAAAGCTCGATGCCATTCTGAGCAAATGGCGCGAGGAGCGAGAAGAAAAAGAAGTGGTGGTGACGGCCGACGACATGATGCACATCATTTCCAAGGTGACCGGCGTGCCTCTCCAGCGCATGGAGCAGGAGGAAACACAAAAGCTCCTCATGATGGAGGCCGAGATGAAACAGCGCGTCATTGGTCAGGACGAAGCGGTCACCGCCATCAGCAAGGCTTTGCGCCGCTCACGCGCGGATTTGAAAGATCCAAAACGCCCGATCGGGTCATTTGTTTTTCTCGGTCCTACCGGTGTCGGCAAAACGTATCTCGCGCGCACTCTCGCTGAATTCATGTTCGGTGATGCCGACGCGTTGATTCAAATCGACATGTCGGAGTACATGGAAAAATTCACTGCTTCGCGGTTGATCGGTTCGCCGCCAGGTTACGTCGGCTATGAAGAGGGCGGACAACTTTCGGAAGCCGTGCGACGCCGGCCGTATTCGGTTGTGCTTTTTGATGAGATTGAAAAGGCCCACCCGGATGTCATGCATCTGCTCTTGCAGATACTCGAAGACGGCAAAATCACCGACTCGTTAGGGCGCAAGATCGATTTCCGGAACACGATTATCATCATGACTTCCAACGTCGGGGCCGAGTTGTTGAAAAAGCAGATGGTGATGGGCTTCGGCGCGCCCCTGGAAGGACATGATTACGATTCGATGCGGGACAAAATTCTCGATGAGACGAAGCGCGTCTTTAAACCCGAATTTCTCAATCGGCTGGACGAGATCATCGTGTTTCATTCTCTCGGCAAGCCGGAGCTGTTACGCATCGTCGATCTGGAAGTGGACAAAGTGCTCAGGCGCATCAAAGCCAAGGAAGTCCACATTGACCTGAAACAAAGCGCGAAGGAATTCCTCATCGAGAAAGGATACGAGCCGCAGTACGGAGCGCGGCCGATGCGCCGTGCGGTGGAGCGTTTTCTCGAAGACCCGCTCGCCGAAGAATTGCTTCGCGGTAGCGTCAAAGCAGGTGACAAAGTCGAAGTTGAGGCAGTCGACGGGAAGCTGTCGTTCCAGGTTCCCGAATCCCAACCACAGAGTAACGCGACTGCGTCGGCGAGCTAAGGCACGTCACAAATTAGGCCCGCGGGTGTGCGTCTGCGTAGGCTTTTTTCAGCCGCTCAACTGTGACGTGCGTGTAGATTTGTGTTGTGGAAAGGCTGGCATGTCCAAGCAATGCCTGGACACTGCGCAGGTCGGCGCCGCGATCGAGCATGTGCGTCGCAAAACTGTGCCGCAACTTGTGCGGGCTGATTGAAATTGGAATGGATGTGTGGCGCACATAACGTTTCAACACGAGCCAGATGGAGCGCACGGACATTCGCCTTCGCGCCTTGTTTATGAAGAGCGGACCTGCATGCACATTGGCAGCGGCGCGATAGCGCGAGATCGCTTCGAGCGCGGGCAACCCCACCGGGCAGACGCGCTCCTTGCGGCCCTTGCCGAATACGCGCAGAGACTCGGTGTAAAGATCGACATCAGCCACATCAAGCGCAGCCAGTTCGCTCAGTCGCAAGCCGCTGCTGTAGAATAATTCCATAATCGCGACGTCGCGCAGCGGCATCCAAACGGGCGCGGAGCGTTTCTTCGTCTCGCGGGTTGGCGCGGTAAGAAGCTCCTCAACTTGCTGACGTGTAAGAACCAGCGGCAGTTTTTTTTCAATCTTAGGCAATTGCACTTCCCGCACTGGATTGTGCCGCAGCCGTTTTCGAGCCGTCAGAAACTGATAAAAGCTGCGCAACGCAGAGAATTGCAGTCGCACGTAGGAGCGTGCCTGCGCGCGCTTCATAAGCGCAAAGAGATAATCGCGAAAATCGTCGGCTGTGCATTTCTTCCAGGATGTTTTGTTTTCAGTGCCGAAAGCAGCCAACGCCTGCCGATACGCCTTGAGTGTGCGCGGCGAAGCATTTCGCTCATTCGCGAGATAACGCAGGAATTCTTCGACCAGAGGATCTCTCTTTTCGGAAACGCTCTTGGCTTCTGTCATGCCGAGGCGGAGTCGAGACATCTCTAGCTGTTTAACTGACGCGCGTTCCATAAGCAATAGTCAGGGATTCCTCGACTTTCGCTCGGAATGACAACCACCAAGAGTATCATTCCGGCTTTTCCACCACATAGCGGAGATCCGCTGCGCTGGCATGACCGCGGAATTGACTTTTGAAGATTGGCGGCGGGTTGGTGGAAATTAATTCGTAGCCCTTCAAAACAAATTCCGGATAAATTCCGTTGCTCGCAGGCTCATAGACTTTATCGCCGCTGAAGTAACCATAGAGCTTGTATTCGTAATTATTGTCGTCGCCGAAATCGACGCGTTCGCGGTCGGGCGCAAGCTTCTGTTTTTCATTTAACATCACCATCTCCGCTGTGCTCCATGGCTGACCCGGCCGCCGGATGTAACCCCAGAATTTGTAATCGGGCTTGTAATAACGCCGCCCGATAAAGTAATCGCCGGTCGGCTCCGCCGCGATGTGTTGTGCCATCTCGATTCTTGCCTGCTGAATCCCTTGCGGCATGGTTTCGCAACCGCCGAAGAACACTGCGCTTAGCAACAGATTCCCTGCCAGCAAGAACTGAATAGCGCGTCTCATTCCTCCGATGAACATCTTTTATCGCAGCTTTCCGCAAGGCGCAATTGGAAGCTCTGCCAGACAAAATTGGAAAGTCGAATTATGAAATGCGGAAACAACCGCAACCATGTATTTTGTCATTCAGATTCCGTCTTCCCTTTGTCATTCGACATTCGTGCCTCGTCATTTACCATTCGCCGGTCAGCCCTTCACTAATCACCTGAGTTGATAATGGTCCGATTCTTTAACGCTCTGGGCGCGCCGCTGCTCTCGTTTTTTCAATACCTGGGCGAACTCGTGTTGCTCGCAGCCGACACGTTTCGTTCTATTTTTACGCATAAGCTCCGCTGGAAATTGTTTCTCAATCAAATCGTCGAGGTTGGACTGCTTTCGCAGCTCGTCGTGGTAATCACCGGTGGATTCACCGGTGCGGTCTTCTCGGCACAAACATTTTTCCAATTCAACAAGCTGGGAATGGGCTCCGCCGTAGGTGCGGTAGTTTCGGTAGCGCTCTGCCGCGAGCTCGCCCCCGTCCTAACCGCTCTGATGGTGGCCGGGCGTGTCGGCGCGGCGATGTCGGCCGAGATTGGCACGATGAAAGTGACCGAGCAAATCGATGCATTGCGCGCGCTTGCGGTTTATCCAGTTGATTATCTGGTCGTGCCGCGGGCGCTCGCCATGATGGTATCGATGCCGCTGCTGGTGGCGGAGTGCATTGCCGTCGGGATCGCCGCCGGTTATCTCGTAGCGATTTTCATGCTGGACATTAACGGCACTTACTACATGGCGAACATGGTGCGCTGGACGCGCAGTCGGGACATCATCATGGGTTTGTCAAAAGCATTCTGTTTCGGAATACTGATCGTGTTCATCAGTTGCCACAAAGGATTGACCACACGCGAAGGCGCGGTCGGCGTCGGTCGGGCCACGACTGAAGCGGTAGTGAATGCCTCGCTCGCGGTTCTGATTTGCAATTTTTTCCTCACCATGTTGTTCAACATTATTTACCCAGCCGGGTATCAATAAGCGGGGTAATGACGTGATGAAGCTTTGGAGTAATGAATTGAAAGTTGAGAATTGAGAGTTGAGGTTTGTGCGTTGCGATGATCGAAGCGCCGCCATCTCCCAAGCCCTCGATTAAGCCTCCTTTGGTTTCGAGTAGGTCTTCGCCAATGATCGCGGTGCGCGTATTGACCAAAAAGATCGGACAACAGGAAATTCTGCGTGGCATCGATCTTGAAGTCTCAACTGGTGAAACCCTTGCCATCATTGGGCGCAGCGGCGGCGGCAAGAGCGTTTTGCTTAAACATCTCGTTGGATTGATGCAGCCCGACACGGGGGAAATTTGGATCCAGGGCCAAAACATCATCGGAATGAGCGAACGCCAGCTCGGGGAGATCCGCAAAAAGGTCGGCATTCTTTTCCAAGGCGGTGCGCTTTTCGATTCCATGACGGTGGAGGACAATATTGCTTTTCCGTTGCGCGAAGCTGGCGAGAACGACCCCAAGGTTTTACGCTCGAAAGTCGCGGAGATGCTTGAGGTGATGGAAATGGAAGGACAGGAAGATAAGATGCCGGAGAGTTTGAGCGGCGGAATGAAGAAGCGAGTTGGTCTCGCACGCTCCATTATTCGCCGGCCCTCCTGTGTATTGTACGATGAGCCCACATCGGGCCTCGATCCCGTGGTAGCGGATAGTATCAATCGATTGATTCGCCGGCTACAACGGCGCTTTGGAATGACCAGCGTGGTCGTCACGCACGATATGAAAAATGCGTTTGACGTCGCGGACCGAATCGCATACTTGCACGAGGGTCGAATTTATTTCGTCCGACCTTCAGCAGTCGAGTGATCCACTGATCCAGGATTTCCTCCTCGGTCGCTCTGAACACGGTCCGGCAGTCTCTTAGTCGCCGACTAAAAACGCGGCGTTTTGGAAATCGCCGCGCCTTGCGAAAAAGTTCGCTCAGATTGACAATAAGCATTCAAGATGAATCGGCACGAGCGAGGTTTGGAATTCAAAGTCGGCATTTTCGTTTTTGTGGGATTAGCGATGCTAGGCGCGCTGCTCGTGCAATTCGGCAGGCTGGGAGAGGGTTTCAAGACGTATTACACCATCACCGTTCGCTTCAATGATGCGGGCGGACTGTTGAAAGGCACCGATGTCTTGCTCGCCGGCGCGAGAATTGGAAAAGTCGCAGGCGGTCCGAAGCTAGTTCGCGAAGGCGGTGGCGTGGCTGTCCCGCTGAAAATTTATGATTACATCAAGATCCCTGAAGGAACCAAATTCACAGTCGGAAGTTCGGGTTTGCTCGGCGATCGGTTTGTAAATGTAATAATGCCCTCCGGGCAGCCGAAGGCTTATCTGGCACCGAATGCAGATGTCAGTGGCGCGCGGGAGAGCGGCATCGACGATCTCACGCGTGAGGGAGGCGCCCTGGTGAACGATCTCCGTGGGACCTTGCAAAAGATCGACACGACTGTGACCCGGTTAAATCAAGACACTCTTTCGTCACAGAACATGGAAAACTTGAAATCGAGCATGGAACATTTAAACCAGGCGACCAGCGCGCTGGCAGAATCTTCCAAGAAATTGGATGGGGTAGTCGATCAGGCGGATTCAACGATGGCTTCGGCAAAAACAGCAGCGGACAACTTGCAGAGCGCAATTGCTGACACACGCAAGGTCCTGCGCAGCGCTACGCAAGGCAAAGGTTTGGTGGCGACGCTCCTGAACGATCCAGCATTAGCGGCTGATTTGCACGCGCTGATCACCAATTTGCGAGCGCACGGCGTCTTGTTTTATCGCGATACTGCCGCAACCGCTCAGCCAAAGCCGCCGGAGCAAACTAAACCGGCGCGCCAAAGCCGGAGCCGCTGACCATATAGGTCCAGTTGCAATTGACGCGAAAAGCGGTGTGAGGACTCACCGCACTCCAAAGCTTTCGCGAAACGGAACAACGGCTTCCGTCATTTTCGCACGAAGTGCTTTTGGAGCGCGACGCGTCCTCGCATCGCTTTCAAGGCCGGAAGCGGCGTCTTAGTCCCGAATACTTCTCAATCGCTGGTAGCCAACCGTGTGCGCAGTTCTTCCTCTCTCAAGCCTTCGATGCGAATCACTTTGTCGCGCGACTTGTGACCGCGCAGCACAAGGATTGTTCGCGATGGAACTTTCAGCAGGTCAGCGAGAAAACGAATTAGAGCGGCATTCGCTTTTCCTTCCAGCGCTGGTGCTCGCAGTTTCACTTTGATTGCGCCGCCATGCTCGCCGACTACCATGTCGCTCTTCGCATTTGGAACGACGTGGAATCGTAGAATAGCCATCGATTAACTGTAGCGGCGGTCTGTGACCGTCGCATTCTTGGTCGAAAAAATAGGAAACGGATGCAATTTGCTCGCGAACACTTTGAAAGTTCACAGCAAGATCACTAGATTTGACACAGACTGACACAGATTATTTTCCAGAGAAGGCCACAACCTGGTAGCTATTTCGTGTTCGTGGTCTGCGGAAATCTGCGTAATCTGTGGACGCTAACCGGATCTGTTAACGTAA
>Ga0209056_10008807_pt1 | contig 10335 bp, 8 predicted proteins | sample GraSoiAngelo_114_FD_185876 | JGI IMG/M metagenome (GOLD analysis project Ga0209056, IMG submission 185876) | Grasslands soil microbial communities from the Angelo Coastal Reserve, California, USA - 14_0903_13_40cm (SPAdes) (version 2) | ecosystem: Environmental > Terrestrial > Soil > Grasslands ...
CCTACATCGAGACGCACGAGGAAGTGGTGAAGGCCTTCCGGCCCAAGTCGGCGATCCGTCCGAAAGCGAGTTGACTCGTGCCAGAGCTGCTCGACGCAATCGAGATCGAAACCGTAAAGAACCCGACGGCGAGCGTCATCTGGCTGCACGGGCTGGGTGCGGACGGCAACGACTTCGCGCCGATCGTGCCCGAGCTTCGACTGCCCAAGGCGGGGATCCGCTTCGTTTTTCCGCATGCGCCGGTCCGGCCGGTGACGATCAACGCCGGCATGCGAATGCGCGCTTGGTACGACATCGCGGACGGCGCGAACCGGCGCGAGGACGAGCGCGGCGTGCGCGCCTCGCAGGTCTTGATCGAGGCCCTGATCGCCCGGGAAAAGGAGCGCGGGACGAAAGCGGGGCGGCTGGTGCTTGCGGGATTTTCGCAGGGCGGCGCGATCGCGCTGCACGCCGGCTTGCGCGATCCAGAGCGCATCGCCGGAATCATGGCTTTGTCGGCTTACGTGCCGGTCGGGGAAAAGCTTTCCGCCGAGAGGAGCACGGCCAACCGCGACGTGCCGATCTTCATGGGGCACGGCAGCGACGACCCGATCATCCCGCTCGTGCGGGCGGAGCAATCGCGAAACCTGCTGAAATCGCTCGGCTACCCGGTCGAATGGCACGAGTACGGCATGCCGCACTCGGTGTGCCCCGAGGAACTCACCGATATCGGCACCTGGCTGCGAAAGGTGCTCGGGCCCTGAGTCGAAAGGAGCGTTACTCGCCCCTGTCGCGGATCATTTGCCGGCAACGAATCAGATCGTAGTCCTCGCCGTGCTCGGTCCCTCCCACAGGCAGGAGCAGATAGACCTTTCCGTTTCGCTCGAGCTCCAGATTCTGGCCGGCAACGAGGACATTGGCGCGCAGCAACAGCTGCACCTCGGGAGCGGAATCGATCGGATTGAGCAGAATCGCTGTCTCCGAGTCCTGGCTCGTTCCCATCTGCCCGCTTTGCAACCTCACCTGCACGGGCAGCGCGGCCCGACCCAGGGTCTGGATTCCTACCGTCCCCTGCTGCGCGGATTCGCGCTGGAAACGGCGAATCACCCCGACCACCCAGTTGGAGCCGCCTTCGGGCTGCAGCCCGAGCAGGCAGCCGATTTTCAGCCACTCTCCCTTGATTTGCGGAACGCTCGCTCCGAATCCTCCGGTGCTGACGTTCTCCACGATCCAGCTTTCGACTTTGCCCGGGTCGAACTGCACCTCACCGGCGGGATCGAGCGCGGCATGCACCCCGTCGAAACCATAGGTGACGGTGAGCCGCGACTTGACTCGGTGACGCTGCGCTCTCCTCTCCGGAGGCTTGGGCGACCAGTGAAGAGCGACGTGATCGAGAACGTCGAGCACGACCTCGGGTTCATAGTTACCGCCCAGCGCGATGCTCGAAGGCAACGCACCGGTGGATTTCACGGTCTGGGCGAGCTTCTCGATCTCCTTCACTGCGCCGCCTGCGGCAAAGAACCTGAGCGTCGGAGCGCGGTGCGGCAGATGCGCGGCACGCACCGGAGGCTCGTGATTTGCCAGATCGAAGCAGTAGACGATATCGGGCTGGAGGGTGGCAGTGAGCTTGAACGAGCCGGCAAAATGTGCGATCAGCCGCTCGACCAGCTCGATCTCGACTGGCAGCAGGCTGTCGGGCGACGATGCCGCAAACATCACCGCTTTGAGAAATTCCTGCTCGGGCGAAGTCTCCCCGGGCAACCCTGCGTAGGCGATCACCTTGGACTGCGAGTACTTGCGGTTTTCCGAGAGCGCGTAGATCTTTGCGACCACTTCCCACAGGGAATTGTCCGGAGGACCGTAGCGCATGTGCTGCCATTTCATCTGCGCGGCGAACGCGCGCAGCGCCCGCACGGTGAGCAGCGGCACGCTCTGTTTCAGGTCCTCCCAGCCCTTCTGGCCGATCGCGTAAGCTTCGATGCAGGTCGCGAACGCGAGCGCAGATTGCCGATACCATTCGCGTATCACCGACCACAGCCGGTTTTCCTGGAATTTGGACGGGCGCTGCGAGGAGAGGTACTCCCGCTGGAGTTTGCGAAGGTGGACCTGCGCAGCCTCGTCCACCATCTGCACGATCTGCGCCCTGTGCTCGGGTTTGAAGCCCTCCCAGGCACGCACCGATTCCAGCCAGTGATTCAGATCCTCGAGCGCCTTGAACGGATCGCCCGCGGGAATCGCGTCGAGGATCACCCGGGCCCCCTTCACCTCGGCCATGGGATGATCGGACGCGCCTCCTCCGAACAGCTTCATCGTGCCTCTCTCCGTCTCGTGCGCTGCCGGAGGAAGAATCGGCGCGGGCCTGTTCGTAGCCCTCGGATGGTGCTGGCGAGTGGACTCGAACCACCGACCTACTGATTACGAATCAGTTGCTCTACCAGCTGAGCTACGCCAGCCTGCGCCCCGCGCACGAAGGGTGAGGCCGCATTATATCAGCGGCAAAACCGGGGACAGACCACCATTTTCCTTCGCGGCAAAGCCGCAGGGACTCCGGCTGCCGAAAATAGTGGTCTGTCCCCGGTTTCGCCTAGGATCGCGGGCGCGTGCGGATGACGATGTCCACGCCGTCGGCGACCGTGCCCTGCGGCAAAGGCGGCAGGCCGACGACGCGGATATTGTCGGCGGGAAGATCGGTGAGCCGTCCCGTCACAACATTGTAGAGGTGATGATGCGGCTCGGTGTTCGGGTCGTAGACGATTTTGGCCGGATCCACGACCAGCTCCCGGATCAGCTTCCTTTGCAGGAAGAGTTTCAGCGTGTTGTAGACGGTTGCCTTCGATGTTTCAGCGTAGCGGGAGTTGACCCACTTCAGGATCTGATCCGCCGAAAGATGCTCGCGCCGCGTAAACAGCACGTGGGCGATCTCCATGCGCTGATGCGTCGGCGTGATGCCATGCCGACGCAGCAGCTGGGCGATGTTTTCGCGATTTCGGTTCTGCAGTTTTCTCACGAAAACCATTCTAGACGAGCATTTGGACCCTGTCTAATTCGGCCCGCAATCCATGAAGTCCCCTTCCGGGAGTCACGCTCGGGAACGTGAATTAATTCCGCTAAAATTCCGGCGCAAGTGCCGTACGTACGCGGATTTCGGCCACTCGTCGGGAAGGTTTGCGGCGGACTTCCCGAGTTCTCTATCATTGAGCCGCAAAAGAAGGGAGTCCCTATGCAGCGCCCAACCGGTTTCACCCTAATTGAATTGATGGTCGCGATCGCGATCGTCGCGATCCTGGCGGCGATCGCCCTCCCCAACTACACGGATTACGTGAGGCGCGGCAAGATCCAGGAAGCGACCTCGACCCTGCTCGCTATGAGAACCAAGATGGAGCAGTACTTCCAGGACAATCGCTCGTACACCACCCCCGGCGCCCCGGTGCTGGCTCCGTGCACCGCAGGGTCCAGCGTGCCGGTCCCGACCCTTAGGTATTTCACCATCACCTGCCCTGCGACAGCGACCCCGGCGACCACGTACACGATCCAGGCCGACGCCACCGACGCCAGCATAACGGGCCTCAGGTTCACGATCAACGAAGGCAACGTCCGCGCCACCACGGTGACTCCGGGCTCGCCGATCGAACAAGCCGGGTACGCAAACAATCCGAACTGCTGGACCATCAGGAAGGGCGGCCAGTGCTGAGCATGCGCTCCTCGCAGCGCGGCCTCAACATCGTCGAGATCATGATCTCGCTGGTGGTCCTTGGCGTGCTGATCGGGCTGGGCGCACCGGGCTTTGCCGAATGGCTGCAGAACCAGCAGATCCGCGCCGCCGCCGAGGCGACGCTCAACGGCCTGCAGGTGGCGCGCGGGGAGGCAGTGCGCCGCAACACCCCGGTGCGCTTCCAGCTCGTCTCCGACTTAACCTCGACTTGCGTCTTGGCGAGTGACTCCGTCACTGCGCCCGTCTCGGTCAGCTGGGTGGTGAGCCTCGCCGATCCCACCGGCGCGTGCGATGCAGTCACTGACAGCGGGCAGCCCGTTCCTCCCCCCGGGCGAATTCTCCAGAAACGCACCAGCGCCGAGGGTTCTCCCGGCGCTCTGGCGACGTCCGTGTTCGTGCCGTCCCCGCCCGTCCCGCCCGCACCGCAGGCTGCCAGCACAGTGACTTTTGCCGCGCTGGGAAACGTCGTCGCGAACGCCGACGGCACGCCGAGCATCAACAAAATCGACCTGACCAATCTCAACGTCTCTCCCAGCGCGATGCGGCCGCTGCGCATCATCATCAATTCCGGGGGAAGCACCCGCATGTGCGATCCCGCCTTCGCGCCCCCCGAGCCGCGCGGCTGCCCGGCGTTCCCATGAGAGGAGAGACGATGATGCGCGCAGGCACGCGATTTCCGGCGCGGGGCAGCGAGCGCGGCGTGATGCTGATCGAGGCCCTGGTGGCGATCCTCATTTTCTCGATCGGCATCCTCGCCGTGGTGGGAATGCAGGCCGTTGCGATCAAGGACATGACCAGCGCCAAGTATCGCAGCGAGGCGGCTTTCCTCGCGCAGGAGTTGCTCGCGCAGATGTGGACCGACAACGGGAATATTGGTGCTTACGCTTTCCCCGGAGCGGGAGCGCCTCCCGCGAGAATCCTGCCCTGGGTCAACAGGGTGCAATTGCGGCTTCCGGACGGCGCAAACCAGCTTCCGGTCGTAACGCTTACCAATCCCAGCCCGGCTGCGCCCGCGGTGCCGACCGGGGCGACCGTGCAGATCACCGTCAGATGGCGCTTGCCCGACGAAGCGACGCAGGGACTTCCGGCGCACAGCCACACGGTGATCGCCTACGTCTATCCGAGTTCGACCTGAGCGATGCGCCCCTCTCAACATCGTGTTTCCGGGCACGGCTTCAGCATGGTGGAGCTGCTGGTGGCCATGCTGATCGGACTCATCGGCATGATCATCATCTTCCAGGTGTTCCAAGTGTCCGAAGGCATCAAGCGCTCCACGACGAGCGGCGGTGATGCCCAGCAGAACGGCGTGATCGCGCTCTATACCATCGAGCGCGATTTCAAGAACGCGGGAATGGGATTCAACGATACCACCTTCGTCGGCTGCAATATCGTCGGATACGACAACCAGCGCGCGACTCCGAATTTCCCGGCGGCCGGAGTCACCATGAAGCTCGCCCCGGTGCTCATCACCTCGGGGGCCGCAACCACGGCACCGGACCAGATAAGCGTGCTCTACGGCTCTCAGCCCCAGGCCGCAGGCAGCGTCTCCCTTTCCGGGAACATGGCGGCCCCCACCGATGATCTGTTCGTCTCCAACCCGTTCGGGTACAACTTCGGCGACCTGCTCTTCCTGGTCGAACCCAACTCGGGGAAGAACTGCTCGATCATGGAGTTCAACCGCATAGGCACGAGTTCGAATCAGCTCAAACACGACAACACCGCGTACCTGAGCGGAGGGTTCACGCGCACGCCCAGATTCAACCCGCCCGGAGGGCTGGGCGTTTTCTACGCCGGGGTCGGCACACTCAATGTGTCGCGCGTATTCAACCTGGGCAACCTCTACACCTTGCCCCCGGGCGGAACCGCGCCCATCTATCTGCCCGTCTACAACTTCTACGCCCTCGTAAACGGCAGCTTGACGGTGACCTCTCAATTCGTGATCAGCAACGGCCAACCGGCAGTCACCTCGATCGCCGACAACATCGTCCACATGCGCGCACTCTACGGGCTGGATGACGGAATCAACGACGCGACCGTACCTTATAACGTCACCCCGACAGCGGGCGACGGCATCGTCGACCGCTACGTGGATGCCGCCACTTTCAACGCATTGTTGGCCGCGGTACCTCCGCCCGTGCCTACCCCCTGGGCCCGCCTCATCGCCGTGCGGATCGCCGTAGTCTCGCGCAGCGCGTTGCCCGAGAAGGCGTCCTCCGGACTTGCCACCGATCCTTGCGACGCGACCCCCGCCACCGCCGAGCCGCAGTGGACGGGCACCCCGTGGGCGGGCGCGCCGTTCAATTACAAGACGCGACTCGATGTAAGTGCGAGCGTGGCTGCGCCGGATGACTGGAAATGCTACCGGTATCGGGTGTTCGAGACAACGATTCCCTTGCGCAACTGGATATGGAAGTCGAGCTGACATGAAGACTCCCCGTTCGTTCTCCCGGCGCGCGCGCTCTCTGCAGCTGCGCGCCCGTCAAGGCGGCACGATCCTGATCATCGCGCTCATCGTGCTGGTCGCCATGACCCTCGCGGGCATCGCGACGATGCGCTCGGTGGATACCGCGACCATCACGGCCGGCAACATCGGGCTGCGGCAAGCTTCTGTCAATGCGGCCGACCAGGGAATCCAGGCCGGCGTCGCCTGGCTCACCGCGAATCTCGGCCCGACCCTGGTCAACGACAACCACCAGCCCGGAACGGCCTCGAAGGGTTATTTTTCCAGCGTCCCCGCGAGCGACCCCGACTGGAACAACCCACTCAACTGGAGCGAGGCGGGGCAGTTGAACAACGGCAACCCCGATGCCGGCGGCAACGTGGTGTTCTTCCTCATCCACCGCTTGTGCCCCGTACCCAATTGCGACACCAGCGCGACCTGCGGCAGCAACCCCCCCAACCTCTGCGCGTCGACGCTTTCCACGGCGGCACTGACCGGGCAAGGCTCCGACCAGACTCGGCCGACGGACTCCCATACCCAGGTGCCGGCCACCCATTACCGCGTCACGGCGAAGGCCGTGGGACCGCGCAACTCGATTTCTATCGTTCAATCCTTGGTGAAGGCGTTCAACTAGAGCGCGCCCGCCTGAGAGGGAGCAAAACCATGAAACGCAACCACCTCGTTCTGATCAAGCGCCTCCTCGCCTACGGACTCGCCGCCAATCTGGCGGCGCAGCCGGCGTTTGCCCAGGTCACGATTTCCCAGTTGCCGCTCGCCTCTGCAGGCGGCAATAACATCGTGCCGAATCTTCTTTTCACGCTCGACAACTCGGGGAGCATGGCCTGGCAGTTCGTTCCCGACTACGTCGACCCGGGAACCGTTTTCGCGGTCACGGGCAACAACAGTTCCCCGAACAATCGCTGCATGACCCCCAGCACTGGAAACAATAGCAGCACTGGAAACAGTATCTGCGTGGAAGGCGACCCGCCGTATTCCGCGGGCGGCGAATTTGCAATGAACGGCGTCGGGTACGATCCGAACTTCACCTACTTGGCCGGAATCGACTCGAACGGCCAGCCGCACATCAATCCGCCGAGCGGGACCCTCACGCCCACCACGACCCCGAAGGACGCCTACACGGCCTCCTCGGGCACGATCGACGTCACGTCCCAGATACCGGACAGGAAGTATTGCAACTCGAACGGCGTGTGCAAGCGCAACGGGCAGGACGACGCGAGCGGCAGCCTCGTCTCGGGGACGGATGACCTCGGCCGCACCATGTCCGCGGGCCAGTTTCCCTACCGCACCCACGCATCCAACTCGAGCTTGGCAATCTTCGGCCTGCCCGAGATGATGTCCATCGGGAGTTTCTCCCGCAGCGGCAGCACGATAACGGTCACGACCGTCGAGGCGCACGGCCTCGCGACGAACGACCATATCTACGTGACCGGAACCGGAAGCGGCAGCTTTGACAACAACAACGCCACGATCACGTTCATCAGCGCCAATCAGTTCAGCTACACCGGCGGAAGCTCGGACAGCTCCCCCAGGAATGGCTTCTACCGAAAGCAGGTCGTATTGACCTCGGCGACCGGTTTTAACCGTCCCGCGAGCAACGCCAACGTCACGGTGACGAGCACTGCCCACGGCCTGCAAACCAACGACAAAATCAGCGCATTCACCAATAATTCGCGCCTCACCCCGGGCGTCGAGGTCACCATCACGAAGGTCGACAACGATTCGTTTACCTATCCCTACAATGGGGGTGGAAATAATTTGCAGACCGGGTCCGGTTCCTGGGTGCGCACTGGCCTGTACAACGTCGCGAGCACCGTCAACGGTCCTGCCCTCGCCTACCGCATCTTCCCGGTGGAATACTGCGCGGACCCCAACCTCACCGATTGCGTCGAGGTTATCCCGCCGGCCGCGCCGCCCGCCGACCATCCGTTCCCGGCGCACGTGCGCTTCTGCCGGACGCAGGAGGAAGCGCTCGCCCACGGCGCAGTCACCTTCATCGCGACCACGCCGCAGACCAACCGGTGCCAGCTGAAGTACCTTAATGTGACGGGGCTGCAGACCTACCAGTTTCCCCGCTACGGATGGTTCATCCGCGACACCATCAAATCCACCGTCACCTCGTACAGCGGGCGGCCCCTGCGGGTCGATTGCGCGGCAGCGCCGGTGTGCAGCTACACCGAGGAAATCCAGAACTACGCGAAATGGTACGCCTACTACCGCACGCGCATGCAGATGATGAAGACCTCGGTGGGAATTTCGTTTCGCGGGTTCATCTCCAATCCGACCGGCACGCCGCCCAAGCCCGACAATCTGCGCGTGGGCTTCATCACGATTCTCGCCGCCTCCAGCGGCAGCGTAGATCCGACCCAGTACCTGAGAATCGACAATTTCAATACGACGCAGGCGAACAACTTCTACACCAAGTTCTACCAGCAGCCTCCCAGGCTCTTCACGCCCTTGCGCGAGGCGCTTTCGCGCGCCGGATGGATTTTTGCGGGCAAGCTCGGTACGGGGCTGACGGCAGGGATTCCGGCGGCCGACGACCCGATACAGTCGTCCTGCCAGAAGAACTATTCGCTCCTCACCACGGACGGTTTCTGGAACAGCAACGCGGGGCAGGACATCGCCGGCACCGCGATGGGGAACTGGGACAATATCGACAATAACCTCTACACGCCCGCCGGGGTCAATCCCGCCTATACGGATCCGGTGTCGAGCCGAACCACCGGCACGTACGACGGAAACGTTCTGCCGGGCACCGTGGCGGGGGCCAGTCCCGGCGGCTCCGGCACGCTCGCCGACGTCGCCTTGTACTACTACATGACCGATCTGCGCGGCGGAGTCGACCGGAACAACAAGCCGACCGGGCCCGCGACCAGTCCCAACACCACGCCCACCGCGAACGGCGACGTGTCCGCGAACAACGTCCCGAGCAAGGCGGGAAACAAGGACTTCGCGCAACACCAGCACATGGTCACCTTCACCCTGGGCCTCGCCGACGGCTTGATGCTCTACGATCCCAACTACGAGACGGCATCCGGGGATTTCGCGAACATCAAGAGCGGCGTCGCCAACGCCTGCTTCTGGGCTGCGGGCGTGTGCAACTGGCCGTCGCCGCAACAGGACAAGCAGAGCGCGCTCGACGATCTGTGGCACGCCGCCGTCAACGGGCGCGGGACCTACTTCCTCGCGCTCAACCCGCGCACGCTCTCGAACGCGCTTCAGAACGCATTGAGCAACATTGCGGGGCGGAACGCGTCCGCGGCCACTTCGAGCCCGAACATCACGCCCAAGGACAATTTCGCGTTCAGCACCACCTATCAGACCAACACCTGGTCCGGGATCGTCAAGGCGCAGCGACTCGACGCCACGACCGGCGCGGTGCTGACCGACAGTCAGGGCAAGCCGATCGTCCTGTGGGAAGCCGACAAGCAGCTCCTCACCCAGGTCAGCGCGAGCGGCGATTCGCGCAACATCTGGATGCTCGACACCACCGCGCCGACCAAGCTGAAGACTTTCCAGTTCGCAAGCATGACGCTCGCCGAGCAGGCCTTCTTCAAGGGCAAGGGCCCTACGATGGCCCAGTACCCGCTGCTGAGCTTCGGCCAGAAGTTCACGGTCGACCAGGGTCCCGCGCTCATCGGGTTCCTGCGCGGGCAGACCGGCAACGAGGCGGTGCTCTTCCGCGACCGGATCGAGACCGATCCGGTGACCAATTCGACCCAGCAAACCGTGCTCGGCGACATCGTCGATGCGACGCCCGCATACGTCCGGGTCCCGCTATTCAGCTATACCGACACCGGCTACAGCAGTTTCCAGAGCGCAAACATCAATCGCCCCGGTGCTCTTTACGTCGCGGCAAACGACGGATTGCTGCACTCCTTCGACAACACCGTGGATGCCAACGGGAACCCGGTAGCCACGGCAGGAACGGAAAACTTCGCCTACATGCCGAAGTTCGTCATGCCCGGCATCTACCAGATCGCGGACACGGCTTACGCGAACGCGCACCGCTTCATGCTCGACGGGAGCCCGGAGACCGGCGACGTGTTCGACGCCACGGCCGGGATCTGGAAGACCATCATCGTCGGCGGCGCCAACGGCGGCGCGCGCGGTTTCTATGCGCTCGACATTACCGATCCGAAGAACCCGAAGGGCCTGTGGGAATTCTGCTCCGATTTGACGC
>Ga0209056_10008808_pt1 | contig 10333 bp, 10 predicted proteins | sample GraSoiAngelo_114_FD_185876 | JGI IMG/M metagenome (GOLD analysis project Ga0209056, IMG submission 185876) | Grasslands soil microbial communities from the Angelo Coastal Reserve, California, USA - 14_0903_13_40cm (SPAdes) (version 2) | ecosystem: Environmental > Terrestrial > Soil > Grasslands...
CGATGTGCAACCGCATCGTCGTGCTCGATCATGGCGAGAAGCTCGCCGAAGGCACGCCCGAGATGGTCGCCGGCCACCGGGCGGTCATCGACGCCTATCTCGGAGTGGCGAGTGCTTAGCGTCCAGGACATCGACGTCTTCTATGGCCCGATCCCCGCGCTCCACGCAGTGCGCCTCGAGGTCCAGGCCGGCGAGACGGTGTGCCTGCTGGGGCCGAACGGCGCGGGGAAGACCACGACCGTCAGGGCCATCATCGGCCTGCTCACGCCGCGGACCGGCCGGATTTCTCTGAACGGCACGGACATCACCGGCTGGCCCCCGCACCGCACGGTCGGCCTGGGCGTGAGCCTCGCACCCGAGGGCCGGCTGCTCTTCCCGGACATGTCGGTCGAGGAAAATCTCGAGCTGGGAGCTTCGCCTCCGCGAGCGCGCGCCCAGAAGCGCGCCGCGCAGGAGCGGGTCTATTCGCTCTTTCCTCGCCTGCAGGCGCGGCGCGGCCAGCCCGCCGGCACGCTCAGCGGTGGAGAGCAGCAGATGGTGGCCATCGGCCGCGCGCTGATGGCGAAGCCCGAGCTGTTGATCCTGGACGAGCCCTCACTGGGGCTCTCGCCCCTCCTGGTGCAGGAGCTGTTTCGGGTCCTGAAGACGCTCAACGAGCAGGGGCTGAGCATCCTGCTGGTGGAGCAGAACGTCATGCAGGCCCTGAAGATCTCGGACCGGGCCTACCTGCTGGAATCGGGGACGATCGTCATGCAGGGCACGAGCGCGGAGCTCGGGAGCTCCGAGAGCATCCGGAAGTCCTACCTGGGAATCTGATCGAGAGCGGCCCTGTGAAGGAGGCACGGACATGGGAATGAGGTCTCACGTACTCGGTCTCGGACTGATGGTGGTGGTGAGCGCGCTCTTCGCCGGCTCCCATGTCTTCGCCCCCGACGCTCGCGCCCAGGCCCGAGAAATCAAGATCGGGGGCACGATGGCGGTCACCGGCACCTTTTCCGTCGAGTGGGGGCCCACCGCCAAGAATTTCATGGAGGCGTGGGCCACGATGATGAACGAGCGTGGGGGCATCTTCGTGAAGGAGGCGAACGCCAAGCTCCCGATCAAGCTCATCCTCTACGACGACGGGAGCAGCGCCGATCGCGCGGTGGAGCTCTACGAGCGGCTGGCCACCACCGACAAGGTGGACTTCTTCACGGGCCCCGCGACCAGCCCCATCACGATCAAGGCCTCGACCATCGCCGAGAAGTACGGCATCCCCATGGTCACCGCGGAGGCCAACAGCCCGGCGATCTTCGCGCGCGGCTTCAAGTGGCTGGTCGGCGCGGACCGGCCGGCGCCGCAGTGGGCGGAAGACTACTACGCGATGGTCACGGCGCTCATGGACGCGGGGACCATGCCGCGGCTCAAGACGGTGGCCGTCATCCAGGAGAACACGCCGCACACGATGGACGTGGGATGGGGCGGCATCAACCGGGCGAACATCGCCGGCCTGACGGTGGTGGCGACCGAGACGGTGCCGCCGAGCGCGACTGACTTCTCGGCGATCATCGGCAAGCTGAAGGCGTTGAACCCCGACCTGATCTATGTGGCGACCTGGGCCGGCACCGGGGCCGCCTTCGCCAAGCAGGCGTTCGAGCTCGGCCTGAAGCCGAGGGAGCTCCACATTCCCCACAGCACCATCACCGAGAAGTACTACTCGATGGTCGGCGCCACCATCGGCGAAGGCATCACCGGGACCACGCACGAGGCGCACTTCAGAAAGGGCGACAAGGACGCGTACTTCGCCCTGCGCAAGCGGGTCGGCCTGAGCGGGTTCGATGCGGGGTGGACGTCGCTTCGCTTCATCGCGCTCGAGGCGCTGACGAAGGCCATCGAGCGGGCCGGCAGCCTGGACCGGGCCAGGGTGATGGCGGCCCTCCGAGATCTCAAGTACGAGACCCTGCACGGCCAGCTCGCGTTCAGCTTCGGCGCGGAGGTGGCCGGAAAGAAAGTCGACGGAGTCGGCAACAAGGTCGTCTATCCGGCGCAGTGGCAGAACGGAAAGATCGAAGTGATCTGGCCGCCCGAGGTCGCCACCGCCAAGTACCGCCCGCGCCAGTAGCGGGCGCTCGCTCGGATCATGGCGCGCGTGCTGGAGTTGATCGTCAGCGGGTTGTCCCTGGGTGGTATCTACGCCCTGCTCGCGTTCGCCATGTCCCTGACCATCAGCACGACCCGCGTGCTGAACGTCGCCCACGGGGTCTTCTTCGTCTGGGGCGGCGCCTTCTTCGTGATCCTCTCCCAGCATCTCAACCTCCATCCGGCGCTGGCACTGCTGATCCTCACGGTGCTCTTCTTCGGTTTCGCCCTGCTGTTCGAGTGGGGCATCGTGCGCTCCCTGCTGGGGCGAAGCGTTCACCTGCTGCTGACGGGTAGCATCATGGCGACGTTCGGGTTGGGCCTCTCGATGGAGAGCGCGCTCGGATATTCGTGGGTCACCTTCGTCGATCCCTATCCGGTCTTCTCGTCGTCCCTCGCGATGTTCCCCCTGACCCTGGGCGGGGTCTCGCTCTCGGGGAGCCGGCTCGTCATCCTCGCGTTCGTCCTCCTGATGGTCTCGGGCTTTCACCTCTTCCTCCACAAGACGTTCCTGGGCAAGGGGGCACGCGCGATGGCCCAGAACTTCGACGGGTTTGTCGTGATCGGGCTCAATCCCTACCGGCTCTCGATGATCCTGTTCACGCTGGCCATCGTCGCCACGGCCATATCCGGCGCGTTCTACGTCCTGGCGGTGCCCCTGAATCCCTACGAAGGACTGCCGCTGACCCTCAAGGCGTTCACGGTCGTGATCCTGGCGGGCGTGGGAAATTTGCCGGCCACCCTCGTGGCGGGGACCGTGCTGGGCCTCGCGGAGGTCATCACGAGTCAGCTCCTCGGCACGGTCTGGGCGCCGGCCGTGAGCCTGACCATGCTGTTCCTGGTTCTCTCGTTCAAGCCCACCGGCTTGTTCGGAAAGGGCGTCTATTGAGACCGACGCGCGCGCGCGCCACCACCGCCGCGGCAGGCGTCATCGCGGCGCTGGGCGCGCTCCCGCTCTTCCTCTCGTCGACCTGGCTCGTGGTGATGTTCCTGAGCTTCGTGTGGCTGATCCTGACGGCGAATTACGACGTGCTGGATGGCTTTCTCGGCCACATCAACCTGGGACAGGGTGCCTTTTTCGGACTCGGGGCGTACGTGGCCACCATGCTGCTGAATATCCCGAGCGTTCAGCAGTTGGGCGCGCTCACGCACGTGGTCATCACCGTGTCCGCGCTCGCCGCCGCCGCGCTCTTCGCGGCCGTGATGGCATTCCCTCTCTTTCGACTCAAGGGTCTCTACTTCGCCATCGGGACCCTGATCCTGATCTTTCTCCTCCAGGTGCTCGCGCTGAACCTCGGGCCGCTGACGGGTGGATCCTACGGCCTCTACGTGCCCCCGGCGTTCTTCATGAGCACGTTCGTGGCCTACTATCTGGCGCTCGTCGTGGCGATCGTATCGGTGGCCCTCAACTGTTACCTGTCCCGGAGTACCCTGGGCCTGGCCTTCCGCTGCATCAAGGAGGACGAGGGCGCGGCTCAGGCGATCGGGCTCAGCCTCATGAAGTACAAGAGCATCGCCATCGTGCTCAGCAGCCTTCCCAGCGCGGCGGCCGGCGTGCTCTTCGCCCTGAATTCCGGGTTCATCGATCCGAATATCGCCCTGGGGGTGGAACGAAGCCTCCTGCCAGCTCTGATGGCGCTCATGGGCGGCACCGGCACCGTCCTCGGGCCGGTCTTCGGCACCGCGATCATCCGGATCGTCGAGACCGTTTTCTTCCACTACCTGCGGCTGCCGGTTCCGTCTATGCTCTTCTTCGGGATCACCTTGCTGGCGGTGGCCCTGGTGATCCCGGAGGGGCTGCTGAAGTCTCCGCGGATGAGACGCCTGGCCCTGTTCAGGGCCCTGGCGTCGTAGGACGATCGGACACTCGCACTCGAGGAGGGAGCGAACGATGGCGTCGAATGGTGATCGCTACAACGTCGGTGGCGTGCTCCTACCGCGACCCTTCAAGATCCGGCGGCTGGGCCACTTCGGCTTCAACGCGGTCAAGATGGACCAGTCGCGCGACTTCTACGGGGGGCTGCTCGGCTTCAAGCACTCGGACATCCTGGACTTCGGCAAGATGCCGTGGGCGCCCAAGGGCGCCGACCTCGGCGACACGCGCGGCTACTTCATGCGCTACGGAACGGACCACCACGCGTTCGTGCTCTTCAACAAGCGGGTGCTGGACCACCGGCCGGATCGGAAGTTCGCGCCGGAGGTGACGGTCAACCAGATCACCTGGCAGTGCGGCAGCCTCAAGGAGATCATGGACGCCCACACCTACTTTCAGAACCGGGGGATCCCCATCCAGCGCGTGGGACGTGACATGCCCGGGAGCAACTGGCACGTGTACGTGTACGACCCCGACGGCCACACCATCGAGCTCTACTACGGCATCGAACAGATCGGCTGGAACCAGCTGAGCAAGCCCACCGAGATGTACTATCGCGGCTTTCGCGAGAAGCCCTCGCTGCCTCAGGTGTCCGAGATCGCCGAGGTGGCCGAGGCGTTCGACAAGGGCATCGACGTCCTCTCCGGCAACCGTACGCGGGAGACTCTCGCCGAGACCTACGAGGTGGAAGGGGTGCTGCTGCCGCGGCCGTTCAAGATCACCAAGATCGGCCCGGTGAGCCTGTTCGTGGCCGACGTGGCGCGCGCCGAGGCGTTCTACTGTGGTCACCTCGGCTTCGTGAAGAGCGAGGAGGTCACCTATCGCGGCTCGCGCTGTGTGTTCCTGCGCGCGGGCGCGGAGCATCACAGCGTGGGGCTCTTCCCCAAGGAGCTCCGGCGCGCGCTCGGCCTCTCCGAGCACACGAGCTGCATGTCCTTCGGGGTCGAGGTCGGGAGCTATACCCAGCTGCGCGAGGCCGTCGCCTTCTTGAAATCGCACGGGGTGACGCTCGTCGACTCGATACCGCCGGAGCTCTATCCCGGCATCGACTACTCGGCGTTCGCGCTGGACCCGGACGGCCACTGCGTCCAGCTCTACTACTACATGGAGCAGGTCGGTTGGGATGGGAAGGTGCGGCCGGCCAGCCAGCGGCGCGCCGTGCCGTCGGCGTGGCCAGAGACGCTGGAGCCCCTCTCGGATACCTACGTCGATCAGGTCTTCCAGGGGCCGCTCGGCTAGGAGGCGGAGATGAAGTTCGGCTATTTCACGCTGACCGACAATCCACCGGCCTACGGTCCGGGCCGGCGCGATCCGAATCGGTTCCTCCTCGAGGTCGTCGAGGAATGTGTCGAGGCCGAGGCGATGGGGTACCACAGCGCCTGGGTCCCGGAGCACCACTTCGGTCGCTTCGGCGTGCTCCCCTCGCCGACCATGTTCCTGACCCACATCGCCAGCCGCACCCGGACGCTCAAGCTCGGGCCCGCCACGGTCGTGTTGCCCATCAACCACCCCTTGCGGATGGTGGAAGAGTTCAACCTGCTGGACCTCTTGAGCGACGGGCGCGCCGTGTTCTCGGCGGGACGCGGGTACGACCAGGGCGAGTACACGCCGTTCGGCGCGTCGTTCGACGACAGCCGCGCCGTGTTCGACGAGCAGATGGAATACATGATGGCGGCGTGGCGGCAGTCGCCGTTCGAGTTTCACGGCCGGTACTACTCGACGCCGGAGCCGCTCACGGTGGTGCCGCGGCCCCTGCAGCAGCCGCACCCCGAGGTGTACGTGGCGTGCTTCTCGAAGCCGTCGATCGAGCTGGCGGCTCGGCTGCGGGTCAACACGATCTTCGCGCCGTTCGCCGCCGCGATGCTGTTCGGCTCGGTCCAGGAGGCGGCGCGCGAGAGCAAGCGCATGGCCATCGAGGCCGGCCATCCCGACCCGAAAGTCATGTGCAGCTACTTCCTGGCCGTCGCCCACAGCTCGGCCGAGGCCGATCGCGCGCGCGAGCGTCTGCTGCATTACCTTCACAGCATCCTGCCCGTGCTTCCGGGCGACCGGAGCACGGCTCCGCCCCACATCGCGTACTTCGTGGACATCGTCGAGCGGCTCAAGGCGATGCAGCCGAGCCAGCTGGGCGATCGGAGCATCGTCACCGGCGACGTCGAGCACTGCATCGAGGTGCTGAAGCGGTGCGAGGAGGGCGGCCTCTCCGAGGTCATCCTGTACTTCAACTTCGGCGAGCTGAGCCACCGCGACACGCTCGCGGCGATGGAGCGCTTCGCCAAGGAAGTGATGCCCCAGTTCGCCGAGAAGCACGAGACCGTCGTCGCGGGGCGGACGTCATGAATACCGGTTCGAGCCGCCCCGTCGCCCAGGTCGGTAGCGATCCAGCGCTGCTCGCGTTCAGCGAGGCCGCGCACCGCCACGCGCTGATGCCGGGCTGGGAGTTCCAGGGCGGCGTTGCCGACGCGCCGATCCCGGCCGAGCAGGCGTACCGCTGGAGCTGGCGCGAAGTGCTCCGGCCGATGATGGTGAAGGCCTACGATGTCGTCGATCCGGTCAAGGCCGAGCGGCGCAACCTGATCATGTCCAATCCCGGCCTCAAGCGCGCCGCGACGACGCAGACGCTGATCGCCGCCGTCCAGGGCGTTTTGCCGGGCGAGATCGCGCCGGCGCACCGCCACACCGCGGGGGCGCTCCGGTTCATGATCGAGGGGCGAGGGGCCGCGACGGTCGTCGACGGCGAGCCCTGCTCCATGGACCCGGCGAGCCTGATCCTGACGCCGCAGTGGTGCTGGCACGACCACGCCAACGAGACCGACCACCCCGTGATCTGGCTCGACGTCCTCGACGTGCCCTTCATCATGGGAATCAACCAGTGGTTCTGGGAGCCGTTCCCCGACGAGGTCCAGCCGCGGTCGCGGCCTCCGGGCGGAAACCTCAAACGGTTCGGCGCCGGCATCGTCCGGCCGGTCGGTCCGCGCCTCCACGACGGCCCCTCTCCGCTCCTGATCTACCCATGGGATCGAGCCGAGGCGGCGCTCGCCGAGCTGGCCGAGCTCGACACGAGCGACGGCGGCGTGATCGTCGAGTACAACAACCCCGTGACGGGCGGCCCGGTGCTGCCGACGATCGCCTGCTACGCCCACCGGCTCCGGCCGGGCGGCGTGACTCGGGCGCGCCGGACGAACGCGAGCGCCGTCGTTCACGTCGTCCGGGGTCGAGGCCGCACGATCGTCGGCGATCAGAAGCTCGAGTGGGAGAGGGGCGACTGCCTGGCCATTCCGCACTGGACGTGGGTGCAGCACGAGAACCGGTCGGCCACCGAGCCCGCGTTCCTCTTCAGCTCGACCGACACGCCGATCCTCGAGGCGTTCGGCATCTATCGGGAGGAGCGCGCCCCGGACCCCGCGCGATGAAGTTCGGTCTCAACTTCTTCCCGTCGTTCCGGGCGAGCGACTATTCGACCGCGGAGTACTTCGCCCAGTCCCTGCGCCTGGCCGAGCGCGCCGACCAGCTCGGATTCAACTCCGTCAAGACCGTCGAACATTACTTCTATGACTACGGCGGTCACTCGCCGAATCCCCTCGTCTTCCTCGCGGCCGTCGCGGCGCGCACGCAGCGGATCCGCCCGATCACCGGCGCGGTCATCCCGGCCTTCAACCATCCCGTCAAGCTCGCGGCCGAGCTGGCGGCGCTGGACAACATCAGCAACGGTCGCCTCGACGTGGGCTTCGGCCGCGCGTTCATCCCGAAGGAGTTCGAGGTGTTCGGCGTGAGCATGGAGGAGAGCCGCGCCCGCTTCGAGGAAGGCATCGACATCATCACCCGGCTCTGGACCGAGGACCGCGTGTCCTACGACGGCAAGTTCCACCGGTTTCGCGATGTCCACCTGACGCCGCGTCCCCTCCAGAAGCCTCACCCGCCCATCTGGGTCGCCTCGGTCGCGTCGGTGGAGTCGTTCATCTGGGCGGCCCGGCGCGGCTACCACGTGATGATCGTGCCCTACGCCGGGAGCATCGGAAAGGTACGGGATATGGTCCGCGCCTACCGCCAGGCCTGGCGTGAGGCCGGGCATCCGCCGGGCAAGGAGCAGGTCCAGAGCTCGCTTCACTGCTACGTGGCCGAGACGCACCGGGAGGCGATCGAGGGCGCGAAGCCCCGCATCGAGCGCTACATCGAGGTCTTCAGCGAAGCCGTGAGCTCGTGGGCGACCCATCAATCCCCGCAGTACGCGAGCTACGGCAAGCTGGTCGAGTCCATCGCCCGGACGACCATCGAGTCGATGCTGGAGGAGCGTCAGGCGCTGATCGGGACGCCCGAGGAAGTGATCGAGCAGCTCCGGTACCACGTCGACGTCTTCGGCGAGTTCGAGCCCTCGCTGCAGATCAACTTCGGCGGGATCAGCGTCCAGGACGCGCTGCGAACCCTGGAGCTCTTCGCCAGCGGGGTCATGCCCACGTTCCTCTCATAGCGTTCGCCGGTGAACGATCTCGACGAACGACCTGGCCGTGGGGCTGGAAACCGAGAATTGGCGGCAGGTCCTTGCGGCCCGGGGTATTTCCGCGGAAGATTGGTAGCCGTACGCGAGGAGGACTGAACACCATGGAACGCTCCACCACCACGAAGCGAATCGCGTTTGTTCAAGCGTGCTGGCACCGGGAGGTCGTCGATGAGGGCCGCGACTCCTTCGTCGCCGAAATCGAGAGACACGGCGTGTCCGCCGATCAGATCGACATGTACGAGGTGCCCGGAAGTCTCGAGATTCCACTGCAAGCCAAGCTCCTGGCCAAAACGGAAGCATATTCAACCATCGTCGCCGCCGGGTTCGTCGTCAACGGCGGTATCTATCGGCACGAGTTCGTGGCCCAGACCGTCCTTGACGCCCTCATGAGGGTGCAGCTCGAGACCGAAGTGCCCATCATCTCGCTCGTTCTCACCCCTCAGAATTTCCACGAACACGACGACGCGCACCAAAAGTTTTTCCATGAGCATTTCAAGGTGAAGGGCGCAGAGGCGGCCGTCGCCTGTGTGAAGACCCTGGACAACGTCAAGAAGGTCCTGGCCGGCTCCTGAAACGCCCGGCGATCGGATCGACGTGATGCGCGGGGCTCATTCGCTGACCTCCGGGAAGAGGCCGCGGGTGGGGGCGTGGGCCTTCTTCCACACGAGCACGCTCCGCACGTAATCGATGACGACCTTGCCCTCCTGCTGAATCCCGCGCGTGCGCACCTTGACGATGCCCCGTTGCGGGTTCGACCGGGACTCGCGCTTGTCCAACACGCGCGACTCGGAACAGAGGGTGTCGCCGGCGAAGAGCGGATGCGGTAGCTTCACCTCGTCCCAGCCGAGCGCGACGCCGTTCTCGCTGACGTCGGCGACACCCATCCCGGTCACGACGCGAGGGTGAGCGTGCTGTTGATCAGGCACTTCCCGAACTCGGTCCGCCGGGCAAAGCTCTCCTCGCAGCGCCGTTACCACACGCTCTTGCCGCCGAAGCGACGCTCCCAGCGCGGGATCACCTCTTTGTTGTAGACGTTGTCGGGAACTTCACCGCGCAGCGCACGCAGGACCGACTCGGTCGCCCACGCGATGCCCGGACCCAGCCCGCTCCCCACGTTGGACGAGACCATGTGGGGCGAGAGCAGGACCGTGTCGCCGAGATTGCGCAGCTGGCTGTCGAGCGCCAGCGGCTCCTCCTCGAACACGTCCAGCGCGGCGCCGCCGATCTGTCCCTTGAGCAGCGCCTCGATGAGCGCCGGCTCCTGCACGCACGGGCCGCGCGAGGTGTTGATGAGAATCGCCCTGCGCTTCATCAGCGCCAGCTGCTCGGCCCCGATCATGTGCCGGGTCTCGCGGGTCAGCACCACGTGCAGGCTCACCACGTCCGACTCGCGGAGCAGCGTCGGCAGGTCCACCCGGGTCACGCCGTGCTCCGTGAACCTGCTCTCGGGCACGTACGGGTCGGTGGCCAGGATCTTCATCCGCCACGGCCGCAACAGCGTGGCGATGCGACTCCCGATCCGGCCGAGACCGATCAGGCCGAGGGTGATGCCCGCGTAGCCGTCGGCGCGGGCGCCCAGATAGGTTCCCTGGAGCTGCTGATCCCGCCAGGTGCCGCGGTCTTTGAGATGCCGGTCGCGCTCGCGAACCTTCTTCAGCATGGTGAGCATGGCCGTGATCGTGCCTTCGGCGACGCCGCCCCAGTTCGATTCGGTCGGGCCGTGGCAGACCAGGATCCCCATGTCGGTCGCCGCCTCGACGTCCACGTCGTCCACGCCGATCGTGTACTTGGCGACGACCCGGAGCTCGGGCGAGCTCTCCATGATCTTACGGCTGATGGGCACG
>Ga0209056_10008809_pt1 | contig 10332 bp, 8 predicted proteins | sample GraSoiAngelo_114_FD_185876 | JGI IMG/M metagenome (GOLD analysis project Ga0209056, IMG submission 185876) | Grasslands soil microbial communities from the Angelo Coastal Reserve, California, USA - 14_0903_13_40cm (SPAdes) (version 2) | ecosystem: Environmental > Terrestrial > Soil > Grasslands ...
CCTCGCCGACACGGGGCCGGGGATTTCCGACGAGATCGCTCCGCAGGCGTTTACGCCGTTCTTCACCACCAAGGAGCCAGGCCAGGGCACCGGCCTGGGGCTGTCGATCAGTTACTCGATCATCGAGGCGCACGGCGGGCGGCTCGTGCTCGAGCGCCCGGCGAGCGCGGACGGTGGCGCGGCGTTCGTCATCACCCTGCCCCCGGCTCCCGCGGACACGCCCCGCGCGGCTGCCCCGGTCGCCACGGCCCCCGCCGCCACCGCTCCCGCCGAGCCCGCGACCGCGCCGCGCACGATCCTGCTCGTGGACGACGACCCGGCCGTGCGACGCGTGGTGCAGGCGCTGTTCGCGCGCGAGGGGCATCGGGTGGAAGTCGCTAAGAGCGCGCAGCACGCCCTGGAGCTGACCGGGACGCGGGCGTACGATCTGATTCTGGTCGATGCGCGCGCGGCGGCGCGCGGCCGCCTGCTGGTCGAGGAGATGCTCGCGCGCAAGAGCGCGTTGAAAGAGCGGATTCTGGTGGCGACCGGGGACGTGCGCCCCACCACGGACGAAACGCTGCGCCGCCTCGGCTTGCGCTACGTGCGCAAGCCTTTCAACCTCCGCGATCTGCGAGACGAAGCGGCGCGCGTCTGGGCCGCCATCGCGCTGTCGTAAGCTTCCGCCGGCCATCCGTAGCGACTGAGGTTCACGGCCCCGGCACTGCCCGGCGCGAAGCGCACGCCTTCGCGCAGCAGCAGCGCGCGCTGGAACACCGCGCTGTGATCGTTCGCGGCGAGCGAGATGCGACCCGCGGCGTTGATCACGCGCCACCACGGCACGTCGCTATCCTCGGGCAGCGCGGACAGCGCCCACCCCACCGTGCGCGCGGCGCCGGGTCGGCCCGCCAGCCGCGCGACGAGTCCGTACGTCGCGACGCGTCCGCGCGGGATGTGGCGGACGATGCGGTAGATGCGATGGTAGAACGGGTTCACGATCGCTGGGGTTAGCATATCCGCAATACGTCGTCCAGCAAGCCCCCGTCACCTTGACAAAATAGCGCGAGCACGTCCTCGAGAGCGCGCCGCTCCCGGGGCCACGCGAACCGCCGCAGCGCCTCGGCGGGCGCGAGCCACTCGGCGCGATCGTGTTCGGCCGACACGCGCGCGTCGGCGTCGCCCGCCACGAACGCGGCGAACACCGGAATGAGCGCCACCTCGCCGGTGCGATGCTGGTAAAACGCCTCCACGCGGCTGGCGTTGTACAGGTGCAGCGGCGCCAGTCCCGTCTCCTCGCGCAGCTCGCGGAGCGCCGCCTGCTCGGGACGCTCGCCGGGCTCCACGGCGCCGTGGACGGTCTCCCACGCGCCGGCGTTGCGGCCGCCGGGCCCGCGGCGCAGCACCAGCACCTCGGGGCGCTGGGGATCGCCGCGCAGCACGTACGCGTCGATGAAGCGAACGCGCGCGTCGATGGGAGGAGGACCGCTAGTGCCGGCGGCGGCCGAGCACCGCCTCGAGCCGCGCCGAAAGGGCGCGCGCGCGGAACGGCTTGGTGAGAAAGTCGTCGGCGCCGAGCTCGAACACGCGGACTTCGTTGTCCTCGTCGCCCTTCGCCGTGAGGACGATGACGGGGATCACCGCGGTCGCCGGCCGGGAGCGCAGATGGGAGAGCACGCCGTACCCGTCGAGGCCGGGGAGGTTCAGGTCGAGGACGATGATGTCGGGCCCCATGCGGTCCACTTGATCGAGCGCCTGGACGCCGTCGCGCGCCTCGGCGACCTCGTACCCCTCGCGCTCCAGCAGCTCCTTCATGACTTTGCGCAAGCTGTCCTCATCGTCCACGAGGAGGACCTTCTTCGCCGGCTCGCCGTAGGCGCCGGAACGGCGCGCGGGCAGCGCCACCTCTTCGAGCAGATCGAAGTGCGTCGCGATCGGCTGCGCCCCGACGCGCGCCGGGGCGGCGGGGGCGCCGTGCGCGCCCGGGGCCGCGGGAGCGGTGTGGGCGGCGAGGTCCGCGATGGCGGCCGCCTCCGGCGGCACGTCCACGACGCGCATTAGCTCGTCGATCGTGGACTCGCCGCGCAGCACGTGGGCGAGCCCGCTGTCCCACAGCGATTTCATGCCGGCGCGCCGCGCCGCGTCGGCGATCCGGTCCGCCGGGTCGCCGGCGGCGATGCGCCGCTCCAGCTCGGCGTTCATCGTGAGGATTTCGAGGATCGAGAAGCGCCCGCGGTAGCCGGTCATCACGCAGTCGGGGCAGCCGGCCGCCCGGTACAACGGCGTGCCCGTGGGGATCCAGCGCTTCAGACGCTCGGGCGGCGTCTCCATCCACACTTCCTTGCACGTCGGGCACAGCTTGCGCATCAGGCGCTGGGCCACGACCCCGCGCCACCAGCCGCGTCACCGCATTGGCGGCGTCGTTGGTGTGCAGCGTCGAGAGCACCAGGTGGCCAGTGAGCGATGCCTGGACGGCGATCATGGCGGTCTCGCGGTCGCGGATCTCGCCGACGAGCACGACGTTGGGGTCCTGGCGCAGGATCGACCGCAGCGCGGCGGCGAAAGTGAGCCCCGCCTTCTCCTGCACCTGCACCTGCACGATCCCCGCCATGCGATACTCGACCGGGTCCTCCACCGTCACGATGTTCACGCCCTCGCCTTTGATCTGGTTGATCGCCGAGTAGAGCGTGGTCGTCTTGCCCGATCCCGTGGGCCCGGTGACAAGGAGGATGCCCTCGTGATTCTCGAGCAGACGCTTGATCGCATCGCCTTCGCCGGGGTTCAGGCCCAGCGAGTCGAGGGACTTGGCGGTGGCGCGCGAGTCGAGGATGCGGATCACGATCTTCTCGCCGAGCTGGGCGGGGAGCGTCGAGACGCGCAGGTCGATCGGCTGGCCGTTCACCGCCACCCGGGCGCGGCCGTCCTGGGGCCGCAACCGGTCGGCGATGTCGAGCTGGGACATGATCTTGATGCGGGAGATCAGCGGCAGCCCAGCGCCGCGGGGGATCTTCATCACCTGCCGCAGCACCCCGTCGATGCGGTAGCGGACGGCGACGCCGCCTTCCTCCGGCTCGATGTGGATGTCGCTCGCCCGCGAGAGGATGCCCTCGGAGATGATGAGGTCCACCAGCCGCACGACGGGGCGCTGGCTCGCCTCCTCTTCCGTGATCTTGATCTCCTCGGCCGGCGCCTCGGTCAGCTGCACGAGGTCCGCCGAGGATTCCATTCCCGACAGCAGCTTGTTGATCGCCCTGTCCGGCCGGTACAGCTCGTCGAGCCGCAGGTTGATCTGCGACGGCGCCAGCAACAGCAGCCGCACCTCGCGGGCCGTGGCGAACGCCAGGTCCTTCTCGGCGTGCATGTCGAAGGGGTTGGCGGTGGCCACTTCGAGGTACGAATCCGTCATGCGCAGCGGCAGGATCCGGTACCGCCGGGCCAGCGTTTCGGGGACGACTTCGCGGACCTTGGGATCGATCTGGGCGGCGTCCGCCACCTTCATGCGGAAGCGGGCGGCGAGCTTGCCGAGGATCTGCTCGTCGGTGCAAGTCTTTGCGGCGACGAGCGTCTCCCACAGCGTCTTGGCCGGGTCGGCCTTGCCCCGCAGCTCCGCCAGACGCTCCGCGTCAACCAGTCCCTCCAGGGACTGGACCAGCCACTCGTCGGAGAAAGTCGCTTCAGGCATTGGGGCTAGCCCGAAACCTAGTGCCGTTCCAACTGTTCGCGCCATAGCATTTTAGCGCAAGACACGCCGTTGGCCTCAGAGCAGGCCCCAGAAATCGCGCGTGACGTCGAACGCGAAGCGGACGCGCCGGCTCTGCGCGCCGACCCCCACGTCGAGGCGGAAGACGCCCAGCCATTCCAGCCCCGCGCCATACGTCACCCGGGCGTCCGGCGTCGCGCGCCACGGCGTGCCCGGCACGGGGCGCGCCGTCCAGCCGGTCGCGACGTACGGCGCGAGCACGGCGGCGGCGGGCGTTCGCGCCCACGGCCCCAGCTTCAGGGACAGGAACGGCACCGGCAGACGCCACTCCGCGTGCACGAGCGCCGCGCGCGCGCCGCCCCAGCGACGGAAGTCGTCGCCGAGCAGCGTGCCGCGGCCGCCGAGGACGAACGCGCGGTGCGGCGGCACATCGCGCGTCGCGGCGCCCCCCTGCGCGCGCACCAGCACGCGCGTGCCGCCGAGCGGGACCAGCAAGTGCCCCGCCCCCGCGAGCCGCACGTACGTCGCTCCGCCGTCGCGACGGCCCAGCTCGAGCGCCGCGTCGACGTGGACGTCGCGCCGGACCGCGAAGCCCTCGCTCCGCCGCCGCACGCCCAGCGTCACGAGGTCGGCCCCGCCGTCACCGAGCGGGACGTTCGGCCGGAACGTCCCCGACGCCGGCACCGCGCGGACCGGCAGCCCCGAGATCCATTCCCGGCCGGCTGCCACGCTCCACTCCCCGCGCGTCCCGATGCCGTGACGCCACGTCGCACGCGCGCCGTCGGCGAGATAGTAGTCGCCGTCGTCGACGCCGAACTCCTGCGCGACGAGGGAATTGAGGAGCGGCGCGATGACGGGGACGTCCCCCACGTCTCGCACTTCGCGAAACCCCTCGATCTCCAGCGTGGCCCGGCCCGAACCGTAACGCGCCGCAACCCGCCCCTTCGCGCGCCGGTCGGCCAGCCCGTACGCGGCGTGCCCGTGCAGCTCGATCCGGTCCCCGCCGGACCGCCACACGAACCCCATCCCCGGCGTGACGCCTTCGACCCGGTTCACGTGCACCAGGTCGCTCAAGCGACCCGCCCCGGGGCGGGCCCGGCGCAGCCCGGAGAGCGCGCGGTCGCCCGCGATGCGCTCCACCTGGGCGCGCACGCCTTCCAGATCGTTCTGCCGCACCGGCTCGGCGACATCCTGGAGCGCGGCCGCGAGCGGCCGCGTCCACGGGAACGAGTCCAGCTCGGCACGCGGCAGGCTCACGATCTCCTCGCCGGCGAACCACGCCTCGACCAATCCCAGGTTCAACCGGTAATCGTCGATCTCCCAGCGGCCGCGGATGATCCCCCGCGCGGGTAGGTCGAGCCAGCTGGAGCGGCGGCGGATTTCAATCTCCTGGCGGTAGGGGAGCCACCAGCGGCCCTCGAACAGCGCGTTCTCGAGCACGATGCTGACGTCCTCCAGCTCGGGCTCGCGGTACGTGGGCGGCGTGAAATTGAACGCCATGCGCACCAGGTCGGCGGAGGCCGCGTCCAGGTACAGCGTCCCGACGATCCGCGGCGCGGCGAAGTCCCTGGGCCGAACCCGCACGCTGATGACGCGGACGGTGCGGCCCGGCAGTCCGATCGCCAGGGTGTCGTCGATGGCGTAGTCGTAGAGCAGCGGCGCCCCGGCGCTGAGCGGGTGCGGCACATCGCGCACTTCATCGCCCTCGCCCAGCCGGATCAGAGGACCGAAGTTGTTCTGCACGATGCCGAGGTGGTCCCGGTGGTAGTTGATGTCCGTGGGCAGCTCGGCCCGGTCCCGCCACCCGACGATGCGCTGCTTGCTGGCCCCCGGCGCCTTCCAGTACACTTCCAGCTCCAGCTGGTCGGCCTTGATCAGTCGCGGCGGCTCGCTCAACCCCTCACCGAACTGCCCGAGGAAGAAGACGAACCCATGCGCTTGAGCCTTGTAATCGTGCAGCGAGGTATCCGCCGCCGCCCGGGAGCGGCGGGCGATGGCGCGCGCGACCAGGGCGAGGGCCGAATCAGTGTTCCAGGTCTGGGCGGCGAGCGCCCCCGCGCCGGGGGCGGCCAGCAGGGTGAGGATCACGGACAGCCGACGCATCGCGGCCGCGATCGTGGGCTCGGCATGCGGCGGCGGCACCGGGCCCGCCGAACGAGGCGTCCCGCTCAGCGCTCTGCTCGTGCTGCCGCGCGTGGACTCGATTTACGCGCCGAGCCCGGGGCTGTTCGACTATCACAACAATGCGCTCAACACGTTCTTCATCCGGCATCCCGATGGCTCGAATACCCTGTTCGCGACGTATTCGTTCACCTCGCACAGCATCGTCTCGGTGAACAACGTCATCCTGGCCGACACGTCCACGGTGTTCGTCACCGTCACGCTGACCGCTGGCGTATACGCCTTCACCGTGTCGCCCGCCGGGATGGTCTTCAACAGCGCCGGCGAGCCGACGGTGACGGTCGCCTACGGCACGTACGGAGACTTTTCCGTGTACCGCCAAAGCCCGAAATACGCGACCGCGACGGACTACGAGCAGGCCCTGGCGCTGTGGCGGGAGAACACCGCGGACCACTGGGTCCCGGGCCGCAACAGCGCGCACGTCGGCACCAACACCGTGACGAGCGCGCTGGAGACGCCCGGCCGCTACGTGATCGCGGCGCCCAGATGACCGCGGGGACCGACGCCCGCAGCGACTTCCTCGCGCGCGCGGCGCGTGGCGGCATCGTCCCGCTCGTCCGTGAGGTGGTGCTCGATACCGATGCGCCGGTGGCGGTGCTCGCAAAAGTGGCGCGGCCGCCGTTCTCCTTCCTGCTCGAGTCGCTGGTGGGCGGCGAGCGCTGGGCCCGCTACACCTTCCTCGGCACCGAGCCGCGCGAAGCGTGGCGCTACCGCGGGCGCGCCGTGGAGCGCTGGACACGCGGCGACGGCTGGTGCCCCGCCGGAGAGACCGATGATCCCATCGGCCACCTCGCGCAGCGGTTGCGCGCGCTGCCCGCGGTCCCGGTGCCGGGCCTGCCGCGCTTCACCGGCGGGGCCGTCGGCTACCTGGGCTACGACCTGGTCCGCACCATCGAGCGCTTGCCGGCGCCGCCGCCGGACACGCTGGGGCTGCCCGACGCGGTGCTGATGATCGCCGACAGCCTCGTCATCCTCGACAACCTCTACGGACGCGCCATCCTGGTCGCCAACGCGGAGGTGCCGCCCGGCGCGCCGGGCCAGGAGCGGGTGCGGGCGTTCGAGCGGGCCGAGGCCCGGATCGAGGAGCTGTCGCAGCGGCTCGGCGCGCCGCACGGCCTCGCGCCGCTCGCCTTGCGGGAGGGGGAGGGGGACGGCGGGCCCGCGGTGCCGACGACGACGCGCTACCCGCGCGAGGCGTTCGAGCGCGACGTGCGCCGCATCCTCGAGTACATCAAGGCTGGGGACACGTTCCAGACGGTGCTGTCGCGCCGCCAGGAGGCCGCGGGGGCCGTCGACCCGCTGCTGTTGTACCGCTACCTGCGCGCGCTCAACCCCGCCCCTTACCTCTATTATCTGGGGCTGGACGACTTCGCCCTCGTGGGCAGCTCGCCCGAGGTGCTGGTGCGGGTCGAGGGTCAGGACGTGACGCTCCGGCCGATCGCCGGGACGCGCCCCCGCGGGGCCGACGCCGAGGAGGACCAGGCGTTGTCCGCGGCCCTGCTCGCCGACGAGAAGGAGCGGGCCGAGCACATGATGCTCGTGGACCTGGGGCGCAACGACGTCGGCCGCGTGTCGGCGTACGGCACGGTGCGCGTGACCGACCTGCTCGTCATCGAACGCTACTCCCACGTGCAGCACCTGGTGAGCGAGGTGCGGGGCCGGCTGCGCGACGGCTTCGACGCCCTCGACGTCTTCAAGGCGTGCTTCCCCGCGGGCACGGTGACCGGCGCGCCGAAAGTCCGGGCGATGCAGATCATCGACGAGCTCGAGCCCGAGCGCCGCGGCCCCTACGCCGGGGCGGTGGGCTACGTGGGCTGGGGCGCGGTGAACCTCGACACGGCGATCTGCCTGCGCTCCGCGCTGGCGCTCAAGGACCGCGTGATCGTGCAGGCGGGCGCGGGCATCGTGGCCGACTCCGACCCGGCGCGCGAGTTCGCCGAGTCGCAGCAGAAGGCGCAAGCCGTGCTGCGGGCGCTGGCGCTGGCTCGCGCCGGGGACTGAGGTATATTCTCGCCCGATGTTCAAGCTGCTCTCCACCTCCGGCGAACAGTCGATTGACCTGCAGCCGGGCCGCACCCTGGTCGTCGGCCGGGCGGTCACGAGCGACATCCCCATCTACGACCCCACGATCTCGCGGCGCCACGCCGAGGTGGCGTTGACCGACAACGGGGTCAGCATCAAGGATCTCGGCTCCTCCAACGGCACGTTTCTGAACGGCGCCCGGATCACCGACGCCGAGGCGGCGCCCAACGACGTGGTCACCTTCGGGAAGGTCGCGTTCCGGGTCGTCGCCGTAACGCCGCCGGTGGCGCGCCCGCAGGTGGTGCCGCCGTCGGAGTTCGCCCCCGGCAGGCCACCGCCGGGCGGCACCATCGTCCGCCAGCTGCCGGTGAGCGTCTCGGGCGGCGTGCCCGCGATCATCGACGCCCACCCGCAGGGCGCCTCGCACTTGAAAGTTCAGGCGCAGACCCAGGAAGAGCGCACGACGAAGAAGCTGGCGCTGCTGCTGGAGATCTCCAAGGAGCTCAACAAGCAGCAGGAGCTGGACCGCCTGCTCGACAAGGTGGTGGACTTCACGTTCCAGATCATGAACGTGGACCGGGTCTCGATCCTGCTGCTCGACCAGAAATCGAACGAGCTGGTGCCGCGCGTCTCCAAGAGCCGCACCGGCGACGCCTCCGCCGCGCGCCACGTGCCGCAGTCCATCGCCCGCAAGGCCGTGGAGGACCGGGTCGCGATCCTCTCCGACAACGCCGCCGCCGACGACCGCTTCAAGGGGAAGTCCATCCTCATCCAGAGCGTGCGCAGCGCGATGTGCACGCCGCTCATGGGCTCGGACCAGGGCGTCCTCGGCATCCTGTACGTCGACAACCAGACCGCGATCCACTCGTTCGCGGACGAGGACCTGGAGTTCCTGATCGGGTTCGGCGGGCTCGCGGCCGCGGCGATCGAGAACTCGCGCCTCTCCGAGCGCAGCCGCCGCGAGGCGCTGGTGCTCTCGAACTTCCAGCGCTACTTCGCGCCCAACCTCGCCGCGCAGATCGCCCAGCAGGAGGGGGCCGTGCAGCTGGGGGGGCAGAAGCGGCCGGTCGTCATCTTCTTCTCGGACATCCGCGGCTTCACGCCGATGTCGGAAGACATGGGCCCCGACGACATCGCCACCCTGCTCACCGAGTACTTCACCGAGATGGTGGAGATCGTGTTCGAGAACAGCGGCACGCTCGACAAGTTCATGGGCGACGCCATCATGGCGCTGTGGGGAGCGCCGATCGCTCACGCCGACGACGCCGACCGCGCCATGACGTGCGCCCTCGAGCAGCTGGACTCGCTCGAAAAGATGAACGCCAAGTGGAAAGCCCAGGGCCGCCCGCCCGTGGCGATCGGGATCGGCATCAACTTCGGGGAAGTGTTCGCCGGCAACATCGGCTCCGACCGCCGCCTCGAGTACACGGTCATCGGCGACGCCGTAAACACCGCCAGCCGGCTCTGCTCCTCGGCGGGTCTCAACGAGATTCTCATCTCGGAGCCGTTCTACAAGGCGCTGAAGAAGCCCCCCAAGGTCGAGGCGCTCGAGCCCGTCCAGGTGAAGGGCAAGGCCAAGAAAATCCCCGTCTACCGCGTGAAGCGGTAAGGGCGGCCGAAGCGCGCCAGCAGGTCGAGCGCCAGCCGCAGCGGCAGCCCCATCACCCCGAAAAAGTCCCCCTCCACCCGCTCGATGAGCGGCGCGCCAAGGCCCTGGATCGCGTAGGCGCCGGCCTTGTCGAGCGGCTCCCCCGTCGCCACGTACTCCTCGAGCATTGCGCGATCGGCTGCGCGGAACGTCACCCGGGACACGTCCAGCGCCTGCTGCAGGTCGCCGTTCCGGGCGACGGCGACGGCGGTCAGTACCTCGTGTGTGCGCCCCTGCAGGCGCGACAGCATCTCCACCGCGTGCCCGGGCGACGTGGGCTTCTCGAAGATCGCCCCGTCCAGCACCACCGTCGTGTCCGCCGCGAGGATCAGCTCACCCGGCGCCCGGGCGACGACCGCCTCGGCCTTGGCCCGCGACAGCCGCGTGACGTAGCGGTCGGGCGCCTCGCCAGGGAGGACGTGCTCGTCCACGTCGGGCGGCATCACGCGGAACGGGATCCGCAGCATCTCGAGCAGCTGGCGGCGGCGGGGGGAGCCGGAGGCGAGGACGATAGGACGGTCGGGAGGACGGGAGCTCATGGAGGGAAAGCAACGAGCGAGCCGGGCAGTCTAGCGACCGCCCGGCCGATATCGGGCATCCCGCTCACGTGCCGTTGGGCTCTCCCGTGGTGGCGCCGGCGGCCCGGACGACGTCGATGTTCCACGCGCCCAGCTCGTCCACGAAGACCGACAGCTCGACCACCGTCGAGCTCGACGTCAAGCTGCAGTCGCCGGCCGGGAAGGTGTAGCAGAAGTCCGGCGTCAGCGCGTTCGCGGACATGCTGGTCCAACCCTCCGCCGGCGTC
>Ga0209056_10008811_pt1 | contig 10332 bp, 8 predicted proteins | sample GraSoiAngelo_114_FD_185876 | JGI IMG/M metagenome (GOLD analysis project Ga0209056, IMG submission 185876) | Grasslands soil microbial communities from the Angelo Coastal Reserve, California, USA - 14_0903_13_40cm (SPAdes) (version 2) | ecosystem: Environmental > Terrestrial > Soil > Grasslands ...
GAAGATGAGCTACAAATCAGCAATGCAGCAAAGAAGTCGCTGAGGGAGATTCCTGCAGTAGTTTATCACGGAAACAACCCCGACATCGCATGGCTGGTTCAGGGGCTCCGTCACTTTTCGGCTTCTCCTATTAAGCGTTGGGAGCCTATCCAGCAGGCCCGATTTATTGAGAAGACCGCGGAGCAATCTGGAGCAGAAGAAATCAAAATCGGCAAGCAGTTTGGTGTAAAACCTAGAGAAACAGCAAAACTGATCGACGCACTTCATTTGTTCCGTCAGGCGAAAGCACATCGTGATTACGGCGATTCGATTGATGACAGCAAATTCACAATGTTTCACGATGGCATTTTCGATAAGCGGGAGGCGCTTGCCACCGAATTCCTTGGGTACAATGAAGACGCTAAAAAGGCCACGAATGAAGCGAACTTTTCTCGTTTCTTAGCATTAATCACATCGTCTGGTTCGAAAGGTACATCAACGATTCGACGCGCGATCGATGTTCGCGATAAGCTACCAAAAATTATTCTTGAAAAGGACGTCCTTGATCGACTGGTCGATGGCGAGATCGACTTAGACGAGGCCTATCAAGAAATTATTAGCCGGACTAAAAGTAGAGAAAGCGGTAAGTTCAGTCCGGAGGAAGAGCTGAAAAGCCTTCAGGCCTCACTCGACCGCATCACGAAACTTCCGAGTACAGCCATTTCTATGAATGGTGACGTAAAAGGTCAGTTTGTCGACTTGCTCCGCAAGATACAGCGGATCGTCAAAGCTCATCTTGAAATGCTCGATTAAGTGAACCCAAATGCCCGCGCTATCGCGACAAAGATTGTCGACACTATCAGGAAATCGGGCGCGACTGTTAATTACGAAACCGAGACGATACGGATCTTAATCGAAGACCATAAGCTATCGCGAGCCGTTGCTGCAGAATCTGCAGAGAGATTGTTCGGTAGTGTACATGGCCACCTGAAAGAACTGCACTGGAGTAGTCGCGAATTAAACGTGACGCCTCCGTTTGACTTCAGCGAGAATGATTCCCGCTACCTTGTTTCCACCGACAAATCTAAGCCTGGTCATCGCAAGCGCCGCGACGAAATTCTGACCCTTCTTCGCGCCTGCGCTTGGAAGCAATTCGAAAATGCTTGCTGCAAGCTACTGGAGCTCTCGAAGTGCACCAAGTTTGCCATCGGGACGCGATCGAAGGAAGGCGGTTTGGATTTTTATGGCTTGCTGCACATTGGTGGGTTGGCACCGGATAAGAAGATGCTATTCGACTGGCGTGTTCGCGTGTTTGGCCAAGCGAGACACATAGGCAAGAAAGTAGGGAAGGACGCACTTCATACATTTAACGACCAGCTGCGCGAGTTCAGTCATAGCCAAGGAGTGGCGAAACGAAAGGCTCTTGAATGGTTTGCCTCCGATCCGGCTCCGGTTCTCGGAGTTTTTGTCGGGTTAGAAGGCTTCTCCTCTGGTGCCCTGGATTTAGCAAAGCAAAACGGAATCATCACGCGAAATGGCGTTCAGGTTAGCGAGTTTTTCGCTGCAGCTATTGCATCGGGAGAAATGACGCTGGGTGATCTCGAGGAGTTACTTGGTGAAAGCGCATGATTGCGAGCTCGAGATGAGTCGTTGAAACGTTAAATGTTTCTAGCGAACCTCAGTCATGAAAACGCGATCAGATACCAACGACTCGTCCCAATCGATTAGTTTGGCTTTCGTATCCCTAGGGCGCGACGTTGGGAAATCCGTCTTCAACATGCGCTAGCGTCGAGCGTCAGAGACCACCGCTACTGCAAGGGTTCATCTCCTTTATGTGAATTTGTGCGTAGAGTGCGCTGGTGATAAAGAACTCCTTTAATCTCCAACAACACCTAAAAGGCGATCTAATTGAGCTCCGTCCACTCATGCCTGGAGATTGGTAAAAGAGCTAAGAGTTGATGGTTGAGTATTGAGCGTTGCGGAGGAATTAGGAAGTTGGCAATTGGACGGCGCACTCCAATGAACATTTTGGTTCTCGTACGGGCGACAACGTATGCCACGCTGTTTATCGAGCTGGTGCTGGTTTATTTACTCGCTCGATTCTTGTCGTGATCGGGCATTGTTGAGCGCGCAAATGCCGGAGCGCCGTGTGCCGGAATAAAGATATCGATCCTGGCACAAAACGATGTCTGGTCGCGCGACGGGGGTTGCGCTGGGCATCGAACAAGGGAACACTGCGCACTTTCCGCGATGCTGACCGTTTCACAACTTTCAAAATCTTTCGCCAGCCGGGCGCTCTTCGACGACGTGTCGCTCCAGGTTAATCGGAGCGATCGGATCGGTGCCTAGCTTGCAGCAGCCTTGCGGACGAGCTGCACGATAAACTCGTCATCGAACGGTTTTGCGAGAAAGGCGAGAGCTCCCGCATCGAGTGCGGCCTGGCGCACTGGCGGATCGTCTCGTCCGCTAATGAAGATGATCCGTGTCTCGGGCGAATCTCGGCGGAGGCAAGCCTGCACTTCCAAACCGTTCATGTCTGGCATCCATACGTCCAGGATTGCTACGCGACATGGGGCAAGTTTGAGCCTGGCGAGAAACGCGGCTGGATGGTTAAACTTCTCCACAACAAAACCGGCCGAATTCATTAACCGGCCAAGTGCCTTGAGCATGGAGAGGTCATCGTCGAGGAGCCAGATACCATCGCAGGCGGAAGCGCTCACAGGCGAGCCTTTGGTGTCCAAATCTTCGACAGCATAAAGGTAGGCATGTCTAATCCAGTCTTATTTATCGATAATTACTATGGGACTCTGATCGATGCCGCGCCATGAGACCTTAGTCTCATCCCACGAGGCACTGACAGGACGAGTCCTGCCACGCTTTCTTTACGTAACCCAAGGGGGGGAAGTAGCTGTCTTAGACTTTAGCTCGCTTTTCCGGTTATTTTATGCAGTTTTGCCTGCTCTTCGGAATCAGAACTAGGCGACTTGAGAGTTGTCCTCCTTCGACCGCGGTAAATGAACTGTGAAACACGCGCCTCCGCCGTCACAATTTTCTCCCGAGAGGCTTCCGCCGTGCGCCTTGATGATGCTGCGAGAAATGGCGAGCCCCATTCCAGTCCCCTCCGCTTTTGTGGAAAAGAATGCCTCGAAAAGTTGCTCGCGCATCCCACTGGGAAAACCAGGACCAGAATCACGCATGCTGATGAGAATGTCTCCGTTTCCATCACAGCCCGCATGAATGGCAAGGCGTCGCGCATCGGAGGGCACAGCAGTCATTGCTTCAAATGAGTTGATGGCGAGATTGAGAAGGACTTGCAAGATCTGCACCGGATCTCCCCAAACCTGGCCCGTATCGGAATCAACTTCGGCTGTCACTTCTATCTCCCGTCCAATGGCATCAGCGTGGACAATACGGAGGAGCTCGTGAATGGTGTCTCCGATCTGGATCAACGCGCGGCGAGGCTTGCCTTTGCGGACCATGTTGCGGATGCCCTGAATAACTTCGCCGGCCCGGCGGCCGTCAGCCACGATGTCGGTGAGCAACTCCGTCAACTCCTCGGTTACGATTTTACCCGCCGCGATTGAACGCTGTGCGGCCCTGGCGTTCGTTACCATCGCCCCAATCGGATTGTTGACTTCGTGCGCGAGCGACGCCGCCAGTTCGCCCATCACCGCGACGCGTCCCACCCGGGCCAGTTCCATGTTTCGGAGCTGATTCTCCAGCTCCGCCTGCTTGCGCGCGGTAATGTCGATCACCGATGCCAGAACAAACAAACCTTCCGCGGTGCGGATCGGATTGAGCCCCACTTCCACGGGGAATTCGCTGCCGTCTTTTCGACGGCCAAAAAGATCGCGCCCGGCTCCCATGGCGCGGCTGCTTGGTTCGGAGAGAAAACCTTTGCGATCGCCGACATGTCGATCGCGGAAACGTTCTGGAATTAACGTTTCGATATGGCGGCCGATCAACTCGCTGAGTGAATAGCCGAAGACGGTTGTGGCCGACGCGTTGGCGAAGGTGATCACGCCGGCTGAGTCCACCATGATCATCGCGTTCGGCGCCGCATCGAGTACGAGCTGGAATTTTTCTTCTGCGAGCTTTCGCCCGGTGATGTCGCGCGACACCCCGCGCACGAAGGCCGGTTTGCCACGTTCGTCTAACTCGACGCCGCCATAACCCGCGATCCAGCGTGTGCTTCCGTCCGGCCGCGTGATGCGATATTCACTTTCATGCTCGCCGCCACCGTGCTCTAGCACGTGCTGCACACGTTGCTTCATACGTTCGCGATCCGCGGGGTGCACGACCTGAAGCCATTGGCCAATGTCCAATGGCTCCGATTCCGCAAAGCCGAACAACCTTCTCCATTTCTCCGTTGCCCAAAGTTCGTCATCCCGGATGTTCCAAAGCCACAGACCGAGGTTCGCCGCGTTGGCCGCGAGGTTAGTGCGCGCTTCGCTTTGCCGCAGCGCCTCCTCGGCACGCCCGTGTTCCGCCATGCCGGCGGAAAGTGCCATCGCAGTAATGGTGACCACAGCCGTCCAGTACTGCAGAGCAAGAAGCGACTGATTTTCCGTTTCCGCGGCGAATGGCCCGAAACTATGCAGTGTGCCCCAAATCGCGATCGCTGAAAGAATGAAGATACCCGTAGCGGTTTCGCGCTGTGTGAAGCGGAATGCTGTCCAAATGACAATCGCTCCGCAAATGAACGCGATTGGATAATTCCTGACCGAAATTGTAAGCCATCCGCCGAAGACCGCTTCGCTGAGGACGAACAACAGCAGAAGGAGGATGCCCACTTCAACCGCTTCCCTCCTGTTCCAACGCCGCTTTGATGCGATGCTCCAGAGAATAATCAATGGAGCGATCAGAAGGTCGCTCGTTGTGTCCCCCAGCCACCACGTCAGCCAGATTGCGCCATAATTGGCCCAATCCGCGAAACCAGCAAGTGCAAGGCTGGTCACCCCAAAAGCTGGGCTGATAATTGTGCTAACCACCGCTGCGAGCGCGAACTTAAAAACGCGTTGCGGACGATTGAAGACGGTTGTGCCGCCGGCAAACCGATTCACCAGCCAGGCACCGCACATAGCTTCGAGCGTGTTGCCGCTCGCGACGGCGAGCGATGTGGCGACATTGCCCGCAGTGGTAACGTTCACCAGAAATGCGCCGACAAAAATTGCAGGCCAGGCTCGGTAACCGAGCACGATCAATGCCGCGAGCGCAATTCCCGCTGGCGGCCACACCGGCGATGCACTCGCGTGCAAAGATGCCAGCATCAATCCGAACTTGCCGGCGATGAAATAGACAAGCGTTAAAAGGCCAATGATTGGCAGCCCAGAAAAAGCTCGCGATTGCATTGCCTGACCGCCTCAGCGAATCGTCTTCTCTCTACGTCGGCCTTGAACGAGGTCAACACCAGAAGGCGAATCGCCTTCCAGATTTGCGTCATCGCTCAGTTTAATCCTGCTTGTTTAAGGATACTATTAGATGTCGATCCCAAGATAAAGCGATGTCTGCTCGCACGACGGGAGTTGCGCGGGGCATAGAACAAGGGGACACTGCGCGCTTTCCGCAAATGCTGACCGTTTCACAACTTTCAAAATCTTTCGCCGGCCGGGCGCTCTTCGACGACGTCTCGCTCCAGGTCAATCGCGGCGATCGGATCGGATTGGTTGGCCCTAATGGCGCCGGCAAATCAACGTTGTTTGCGCTTCTCCTCGGTGATGTCTCGCCCGATAAGGGGACGATCGCGATCGAGAAGAACGCAACGATTGGATTTCTTCCGCAGGAGACCGCCGCTGCCGGAGACGAGACCGTGCTCGAGCTTGCTCTCGCCGTTTCGCCTGAGCTCGTGCACGCGCAGAAAGTGATCAAGGCGCATGAAGCAGCTGTAGCCGGGATGGCTGATCCCGGTGCCGACGCGGCATATCACAATGCGCTCCATGTTTTTGACGAGCACGGCGGATGGGAGCTCGAACCAAAAGCGAAACGGGTTCTCGCCGGACTGGCTTTTCGCGAAACTGATTTCGACCGCCCGGCGCGCGCTTTAAGTGGCGGCTGGATTATGCGCGCTCATCTCGCGCGCCTGCTCGTGATGGAACCCGACCTCCTTCTGCTCGACGAACCGACGAATCATCTCGATCTCGAATCGCTTCAATGGTTCCAGGAATATCTGCGAAGTTATCCGGGCGCGATTGTCATGATCTCGCACGACCGCGAATTTTTGAATCAGCTTGTCTGCAGCATCGTCGAGATCGCGCACTCGAAACTGGTGCGTTACCGGGGCGACTGGGACAGTTATGTCGAGCAGAAAGCAGCGCGCGAAGAACAACAGCTCGCCGCTTATAAAAATCAGCAGAAAGAAATCGCGTCGCTGCAATTGTTTGCCGATCGATTTCGCGCCAAGGCAAGCAAAGCATCGCAAGCACAGAGCAAGCTGAAACAGATCGACCGCATGAAAAAAATCGCGGCCCCGATCGCGCGCGGAAAGACGATCAAGTTCCATTTCCCGCAACCGGTACGCAGTGGCCTGCGCGTGATCACGTTGAAAGACGTCGATCATGCTTATGGCGACCTCGTTGTTTATCGCGGAATGCAATTCCATGCGGAGCGCGGTCAACGCACCGTGCTTGTCGGCCCGAATGGCGCCGGGAAATCGACTCTTCTCAAGTTGCTCGCCGGGGTGTTGCCCGTGCAGCATGGCGTCCGCGAGTTCGGACATAATGTGCGCACGGGTTATTTCTCGCAGAACCGAATCGACGTGCTCAACGCGAGCCATACAGTTCTCGACAGCGCTCGTGATATGCCTAATCCCGTGTCCGAACAAACCGCGCGCACTGTGCTCGGTTCTTTTTTGTTTCGCGGCGACGATGTTTTCAAGACCGTCGCAGTTTTGAGCGGTGGCGAAAAATCGCGGCTGGCTCTCGTTAGGTTGTTACTCGATCCGCCGAACCTTTTGCTCATGGACGAGCCGACGACACATCTCGATGTCGGCTCGATCGATGCCCTCATCGGCGCCCTCAAACAATATCACGGGACGCTCATCTTTATTAGTCACGACGTTCATTTTATCCGCGCCATCGCTACAAGTGTTCTGCACGTAACCGCAGATGCGAACCGCGCCGGTAGCAAACTGACGTTCTATCCCGGCGATTACGATTACTACCTGGACAAATCACAAGCCATGTCCGCCAAAGCGGGCCTGGTAGGGACGGACCGCCGGGCCGTCCGACTGACGACCAGCGATAACGGCGCCCAAAGAGCGGGCGGGCTAAAACAGCAAAAGGAACAAAAACGTTTGGCAGCGGAAGCGCGCAATGCGCTTGCCAAAGCGAGGCGCGAAAAAGAAAACCGGGTGCACGAACTGGAGACGAAAATCGCCGCACTGGAAGGACAACAGAAAGAACTGGCCGCGGCACTGGAAGATCCTGCTGCTTACACACAGGGCGGCCGCGCCATCGCGATCAATCGCGATCTTTCCATTGTCGCCGACGATCTTGCCCGTCTGACGGCGGAATGGGAGCGCGTCACCGCCATGGTGAGCGTTCCCTAATGAAAAACTTGAGAGTTGATCCGCCGTCGTGCTGCTGCGGTATGACAGGTGGTTGAGTGTTGAGGGACTTGCGGCCGGCACGGCCGCCTCTACACCGAGAGGCCGCGGTCAACGACCACGGCTACAGTTTTCCTCTTTCTGGTTAGAGAACGCGGGGAAAATGGATGTTCAGTTTGAGACAAACGTAGAGGACCAGGATCGCCCCAAGTGTGGAAAAAATGAGGCCGGCGGGATGAAATCGTCCGGTTGTCGGGTGCGAAAACATGTGAGTAACGGCGCCGCCGATGATCGATCCGATAATGCCGAGCACGATTGTCCAGAAAATCGTCATGTGGACGTGCATCACCGATTTCGCGATGACACCCGCGATCAACCCAACAATAATGTACCAGATCAAGTGAATCATAATTTTTCCTCCGTTGTTTGCCTGCAGAAAGTTGCCGAGTATGGCCAGGCGTTTCACAATTGACCAGACTTTTTTCCAGACTTCCTGGTTTCTTGATTCATGCTTGCTAAACAGATTGTATGGAGTTGCCTGGTGGATGCCTTTGCGGTGGGACTCGATATGTGTTGAAGAGCCGGCCTTTTGCTCTGATCGATTGTCATTGCATCGATTGCCGGCGAAGCGCCGGTGCGCCTTACGTGCAGTGGGGATCGGTCCCGCGGCAGGATCTGGTCGTGACAAAAGGTGAACCGCGCAAAATCGCGTATGCGGATCGGATTCGCTCTTTTGCGGCGTGTTGCGGCACGCACTTGTTCTTTGAGGACACCAAAGATTCAGAAGCGATCGATGTGACGATCGCATCGCTTGACGATCCAGCACCATTTGCGCCGGGGAAAGTGGGCTGGCTCGAAGTTAAATTGCAGTGGGTTGTGATCGACGAACCGCTTCCGTATCTTCCGAAATCCCGAACCCTGCGTAACCAACACTATTTGGACGTACGGAGATACGCAGAAAGCTTGTCGTACAAGGCAAGCTGAATGCGACGGTCTCCCTCGTTGATTTCATGGACCTTAAGCTGGTCGGGAGACATGTGTCTAAGAGCATCGCGGAGTGATTCAACATGTTTCAGCAACTCGTCGCGGGTGCCCTGCATGAGATATCCAGGAGGAATGGTGGTTGCGAAGGAGTTTGCAAAGGCGACGACTTTAACCCCGGGACTGAGTTGATACTGCGGACCCCCCTCTAGAATTGGTGTTTTTTCGTCATAGCTCGAATATTCGATAGTGGCCTCGCGAGGGTTCGTAGCAGGACTTCGCATCACTGCTAACACGTCCACAACTGCCCGTGCTTTGATATCGAACTTCGTTCGTGCGAGCTGACGCACTTCTCTTACAGAGCCAACGTACACGACAGGCGCCTTTCTCCGAACGCCTTCTATGAAGCTGCGCATATTGGCGGCGGTCAGTTGGTCATTGTCAGCCGATATGAGCAGGAACACGGAGACTAGCGCAAGTTGTGCGAAACTCTTTCTGTTCATGCTATCTCAGGAAACGGTAATCACGAATGCACACCAATTCACACGAATTGTCCGCAGAGTGCGGAGAAGCGCCATCACCAGGTCGCGGCGGCGACCGCTCCCCAGAGCATTTGAATTCGTGTTCATTCGTGTCAATTCGTGGTTAAAGTGCGCTTTGCTCCGGAATGTCTTTTGATCTTCAACCACATCTAAAAGGCGAACTGATCGAGCTTCGGCCGCTTGCCCCGCAAGACTGGGATGATCTCTTTTCTGTCGCGTGTGACCGGCTGATCTGGGAGCAACATCCGGAGAGCGATCGCTACAAGGAAGGAGTATTCGAAAACTTTTTCAAAGGCGCATTGGAATCTGGCGGAGCGTTTGTAGTGATTGATAGGAAGACTCAACGCATTATCGGCTCGACGCGATTTCACGGTTACGATCCGGAAAAATCTGAAGTCGAGATCGGCTGGACCTTTCTGGCGAGGAAATATTGGGGCGGGAGGTACAACCGGGAAATGAAACGATTAATGCTGGCTCATGCGTTCCAGTTTGTGGAGAACGTGGTTTTCTACGTCGGAGAAGATAATATTCGCTCGCGGAAGGCGACGGAAAAGATCGGAGCGATTAAACACGGCATGGTGAAGAAGGTTTATGGAAATCGTCCGCCCTCTCTCAACGTAAGATATGTGATTAAAAGATCGTAACCACGAAGGGAACGAATTGGCATGAATTTTGGAAGGGCTTCTGGAATCGGAGGTCGCATGCCCGCCGCTACAGGCTAACCGTTCGTGTTCATGAGTGTGGATTAGTGGCTAAAATTTTTGTTGACGAATCGGAGCGATCACTTATCTTCTGAATCCCGCGAAAGCGGACCGCCTTCTGCATGAGGCTGGTGTTCTTCTCTTGGCTTGAGACAAGCCAATTTGGTCAGATTATTGGCGAGGTCGGGTATTGTCTTGTACCGGAGGAAGTTATTGATCTTTGACAGTTTGGTCGTGGATTTCGAAGAGAGAAATCCATCGATGGAGATAGATAGTCAGCAAACATTGAATTGTGCGTTATCTGTCGATCTTTTTTGAAATTAAAGATTCAGATCGGACAAACGCTGTTTCGGATGAGGCGCAGCCGACAAGGCTGTCGCCGCAGAAGAAGCAGGAATGAAAGTCAGATCACAAACTTTCGGTTTCCTCACGGGGACCGAGTCGTTTTTAACGGAGAGTTTGATTCTGGCTCAGAACGAACGCTGGCGGCGTGGATAAGACATGCAAGTCGAGCGAGATTTTTTCCTGTAGCAATACAGGGAAAAGTCTAGCGGCGAACGGGTGCTTAACACGTGGGCAATCTGCC
>Ga0209056_10008812_pt1 | contig 10332 bp, 9 predicted proteins | sample GraSoiAngelo_114_FD_185876 | JGI IMG/M metagenome (GOLD analysis project Ga0209056, IMG submission 185876) | Grasslands soil microbial communities from the Angelo Coastal Reserve, California, USA - 14_0903_13_40cm (SPAdes) (version 2) | ecosystem: Environmental > Terrestrial > Soil > Grasslands ...
TCGCTGCGCGTCGTCACGCCCGCGGGCGTGGTCGAGACGCGCCGGCTCCCCGGCTCGGGCGCCGGGCCGAGCCCGGACCGCCTCTTCATCGGCTCCGAGGGCATCCTCGGGGTCATCACCGAGGCCTGGATGCGCCTCCAGGACCGGCCCACGTTCCGCGCCTCGGCCGCGGTCACGTTCGCCGACTTCGCCGCCGGCGCCGCGGCGGCGCGCGCGCTCGCGCAGGCCGGGCTCTACCCGGCCAACTGCCGCCTCCTCGACCCGGGCGAGGCCGCCACCGCGGGGGCCGGCTCGGGCGAGGAGGCCGTCCTGCTGGTCGCCTTCGAGTCCGCCGACCACGAGCTCGACGCGTGGATGGCGCGCGCCCTCGCGCTCGCCGCCGCGCACGGCGGCCGCGTGCCCCCCGACGCCGGCCGCACGAGGACGGCCGAGGAGGGCGCGCGCGACGGCGCCGCCGGCGCGTGGCGGAAGTCGTTCCTCGACGCGCCCTATCTGCGCGACGCGCTGGTCGCCATGGGCATGATCAGCGAGACCTTCGAGACCGCCGTCACCTGGGATCGCTTCCCGGCCTTTCACGAGGGCGTGACCGCGGCGACCGAGGAGGCGCTCCGCCTGGTGTGCGGCGGCGGCCAGCTGACGTGCCGCTTCACACACGTCTACCCCGACGGCCCGGCGCCCTACTACACGGTGATCGCGCCTGGGCGGCGCGGCGCCGAGCTCGAGCAGTGGGCGGCCATCAAGCAGGCCGCCTCCGACGCCATCCTGCGGCTCGGCGGCACGATCACGCACCACCACGCCGTCGGCCGCCACCACCGGCCCTGGTACGACCGGGAGCGTCCTGCGGGCTTCGCCGCCGCACTCGCCGCCGCCAAGGCGGCGCTCGACCCGGCGGGCGTCCTGAACCCCGGCGTGCTGATCGACCCGCGCTAGTGTGCTGTGGCTACGCGGGGCTCGCGTGCGCGCCCGGGCGGACATCGATGACGCGCAGCCAGGCGAGGAGGCGCGTCACCGCGTAGGTCGGGTCGAACTCGAAGCGGCGCCAGGCGAAGTTGAGGCGGCTCGCGGCGCGGTGGTGGTTGTTCTGGAAGAGCTCGCCCAGGGTGAGGAAGTCGAAGGGCAGGAAGTTCCGCGAGGCGTCGTTGGTCCGGAAGTTGCGATAGCCGTAGCGGTGGCCGCACCAGTTGACGATCGCGCCGTGTACCGGTCCGAGCACCCAGTGGACGGGAAGGAGCAGGAACTGCCACCACGCCGTCGCGAGCCAGAGGTAGACGAGCGCGTAGGTCGTGCCCCAGGCGGCGCGCGCCACCCAGGTCGAGCCGACGCGGTCGAGCCAGGGCCAGTCAGGATAGTTGCCGAGGAAGCGCGGCTCGGGGGACGACGTCCCCAGCAGGTGCGCGTTGTAGCGCACGGCGGTCGTCCACATCATGCTGAGCACGTTGGCGAAGAAGCCCGGGGCGTGCGGGTCCCGCTCCGTGTCGCTGTAGGCGTGGTGCTCGCGGTGGAGGATCGCGTAGGCGCGCGGCGAGAGGTACGAGGAGCCCTGCACCAGGTAGGTGAGGAGGTGGAACGTCCGCTCGGTGCGCGGCGTCATGGTGAACATGCGGTGCGAGGCGTAGCGGTGGTGGAAGAATGACTGGAAGAAGGCCGAGATGATCCAGTGCGCGGTGAAGAAGATCACGATCGCCATGTTGGGGGGCGCCTTTCGGGAGGGTTTATGTAGCCTACCAGCCGGCCGGACGACGCGCAAACCCAGATGACGGTTGGCGCGCCGGCGAGCCACGCGCTATAGCCGCGCCATGCCGGATCTGCTCCTGCTGCGCCACGGCCAGTCGCAGTGGAACCTGGAGAACCGCTTCACCGGCTGGATCGACGTGCCGCTCTCGCCCCGCGGCGAGGCCGAGGCGCGCGCTGCGGGAGAGAAGCTCCGCGGCCGGCGCATCAACAAGCTCTTCATCTCCGTGCTCGTGCGTGCGACGGAGACCGCGCGCCTGGCGCTCGAGACCGCGGGCATCGGTCCGCTGCCCACCGAGCGCGACGCGGCCCTCAACGAGCGCATGTACGGCGAGCTCCAGGGGAAGAACAAGGCCGAGGCCGCCGAGCGCTTCGGCGCCGCGCAGGTGAAGCTCTGGCGGCGGAGCTACGACGTCCGGCCGCCGGGCGGCGAGAGCCTGGCCGACACCGCGGCGCGCGTGCTGCCGTATTGGGAGAGCCACATCCTGCCCGACCTGCGCGCCGGCAAGAACGTGCTCGTGGTCGCGCACGGGAACTCGCTGCGCGCCCTCGTCATGCACCTGGACGGGCTCGCGCGCGAACAGGTGCTCGAGCTCGAGATCCCGACCGGCGTGCCGCTGCTGTACGAGCTCGCGGGCGACGGGACGGTGCGCGGGAAGCGCTACCTGTGAGCCTGCTGCTGCGGGATCGGCGCATCATCGTGACCGGCGGCGCGAGCGGCATCGCCGCCGCGACCGTCCGGGCCTACGCGCGCGAGGGGGCGCGCGTCGGCGCGCTCGACGTGAACGACGAGGGCGGCCGGCGCGTCGCCGCCGAGGCGGGCCCCAGCGTGACCTACTACCACTGTGACATCTCGCGTCGCGCGGAGGTGGACGACGTGTTCGCGCGCGCGGCGGCGGCCATGGGCGGCCTCGACGTGCTCGCCAACGTGGCGGGCGTCGAGCGCGGCACGCCGGCCGAGGACATCCCCGACGCGGAGTGGGACCTGGTCTTCGCGGTCAACGTGAAGGGGACGCTCTACACCAACCAGGCCGCCTTCCGGCACATGCGCGAGCGCGGCGGCCGCATCATCAACTTCGGCTCGGGGGCGGGCATCCGCGGCCAGCGCGGCTCGGCGCACTACTCGGCGGCCAAGAGCGCGGTCATGGCCTGGACGCGCACCGTGGCGCAGGAGTGGGCGCGCTACGGCATCACCGTCAACTCGGTCGTGCCGGCGATCTGGACGCCCATGTACGACGCCTATCGCGCGCGCATGTCGGACGAGGAGCGTGCCATCCACGACCTGGCGATGCAGCACGTGATCCCGCTCGGCGGCCGCCTCGGCGATCCCGAGGGCGACCTCGCGCCCGTGATGGTCTTCCTGGCCGGTGACGGCGCGCGCTTCATCACCGGGCAGGCGATCGCGGTCGACGGTGGCATGATCATGCTGGGGTGAAGATGGAGATCCGCTTGCCGCTGCCCGCGCTCGAGCCCGAGAGCGAGCGCTTCTGGCGCGCCGGCCGCGCGGGCCGCCTCGAGATCACGCGCTGCAGGGCGTGTGGCTGGTACATTCACCCGCCGCGGCCGGTCTGCCCGCGCTGCCTGGCGCGCGACGTCGGCTGGGAGGCCGTCAGCGGCCGCGCCACCGTGGTCAGCTACACGGTGAACCATCAGCGCTGGATGCCCGGCATGGAGGTCCCCTACACGATCGGCCTGGTCGAGCTGGTCGAGCAGGCGGACCTCCGGCTCACCACCAACCTGGTCGGCTGCGCGCCCGACGCGGTCGCGATCGGCATGCCGGTGCGGGTGACCTTCCGCGACGTGAGCGACGAGATCGCGCTCCCGCTCTTCGAGCCGGATGCCGAGGCGAGCCGCCCTCCGCCGCCGCCGCGCGCCGCGCGACCCGTCGCGCCGGCCATCCACCCCGGCGCCGACCAGCACCTCGAGCGGCGCGCCATCCTCTCCGGCGTCGGGCAGTCGCAGATCGGGCGGCGGCTCCTCCGCACGGACCTCGACCTCACCTGCGAAGCGGCGCTCGCCGCGATCGCCGACGCGGGCCTCACCACCGGGGACATCGACGGCCTCGCCTGCTACCCGGGACCGATGGGCACCGCCGCGCCGGGCTTCGCGGGACCGGCCACCCCCGACGTCCAGGACGCCCTCGGCCTCCAGCTCGGCTGGCACGGCTCGGGCGGCGAGGGGCCGGCGCAGCTCGCCCCCGTGATGCTGGCGGCGCTCGCAGTGGCGGCGGGCCTCTGCCGGCACGCGCTCGTCTACCGCACCGTGACCGAGGCGACGGCCGCGGCCAGCACGGGACGGCTCGGCATCGGCGCCGGCGCGCGCACCGTGTCGGGGTTCGCGCAGTGGGTGATCCCCTTCGGCGCCATGTCGGCGGCCAACTGGCTGGCACTGCACGCCGTGCGCCACATGCACGAGTTCGGCACCCGGCGCGAGCACCTGGGCGAGATCGCGCTCACCGCGCGCGCGCACGCGGCGCTGAACCCCGCCGCCGTCTACCGCGAGCCACTCACGATGGACGACTACCTCGCGGCGCGCATGGTCACCTGGCCGTTCGGCCTCTACGACTGCGACGTGCCGGTCGACGGCTCGACCGCCGTCGTCGTGTCCTCCGCCGACGCCGCGCGCGACCTCCCCCACCCCGCCGTGCGCATCGACGCGGTCGGCAGCGCCATCCGCGGCCGCCCGGTGTGGGACCAGTGGGAGGACCTGACCACCATGGCGGCGCGCGACGCGGCCGCGCAGCTCTGGGCGCGCACCGACTTGAAGCCGGCCGACGTCGACACGATCCAGCTCTACGACGGCTTCAGCTGGCTCACGCTCGCCTGGATCGAGGCCCTCGGCTTCTGCCAGCGCGGCGAGGGCGGGCCGTTCGTCGAAGGCGGCAGAGTGCGTCTTGGCGGCGCGCTGCCGCTCAACACCTGGGGCGGACAGCTCTCCGGCGGCCGGCTCCACGGCTTCGGCTTTCTCGCCGAGGCGATCCGCCAGCTGCGAGGCGAGTGTGCCGCGCGGCAGGTGAAGGACTGCGAGGTGGCGGTGGTGGCGGCGGGCGGCGGGCCGATCGCAGGGTGCCTGCTGCTGACGCGGTAGCTACACCCGCCGCCCGGCCGCGGCGTAGATCGCGTCGATGACGCGCATGTTCCCGATCGCGTCCGCCGGCCCGGTCGGCACCGGCGCCCCGTCGCGCACGGCAGCGACGAACGCGCGCAGCTGACACTCGTAGGTCGAGGGGCCGGCGATGCGCTCGCTGCGCGTCCCCGCCGGCGTCAGCACGCGCAGCCGGTGGAAGATGTGGGGCGCGATCGGGTTGAAGACGCTCACGCGCCCGCCGCTGCCCTCGACCGTGGCGCGCGTGCGCAGGAGCCAGGCGGAGAAGAGCGAGCAGGTGAGCCGCGCCGTCCGCCCGTCGGGGAAGCGGAGGCTCGCCTCCATGGCGCGGTCGACGCCGCCGCGCGTCCACCAGCCGCGCGCGCTCTCGACCGCGGGCTCCGCGCCGGCCAGATGGCGGAGCACCGAGACCGTGTAGCAGCCAGTGTCCATGAGCGCGCCGCCGGCCAGGTCCTTCCGGTAGCGGATGTCGTTCGGGAGCGGAAGCGGGATGCAGAAGTGCGCCTCCAGGTGGCGGACCTGGCCGATCTCGCCCGCGTCGAGGATGGCGCGCACGCGCGCGAACAGCGGGTGGTAGCGCCAGTGGAACGCCTCCACCAGCACGCGCCCGGCGCGCTCCGCCGCGCGCGCCATCTCCTCCGCCTCCGCCGCGTTCGCGGCGAACGGCTTCTCGCAGAGGACGTGCTTCCCCGCCGCGAGCGCGCGGGTGGTCCAGGGCGCGTGGAGCGAGTTCGGAAGCGGGTTGTAGATCGCGTCGACCTCGGGGTCGGCGAGCAGCGCGTCGTACGACGGATGCACGCGCGGGATGCCGTGGCGGGCGGCAAACTGGCGCGCGCGCTCGGGGTCGCGGGCGGCGACGGCGAGGACCGTCGCCTCGGTCACGCGCCGGGCGGGCCGCACGAGCGCCATCGGTGCGATGCGCGCCGCGCCGAGGATGCCGAAGCGAAGCGGGTCGGCCGCCATGCTACGTCTTCTGCATGAGGATGGCGATCGGGCCGGTCGGGTAGGCGTGGCTCTTGAGCACGATCGCCGGCTAGCGAGCCCGCCCCGACCGTGTCAAGCGCCCGCCGCGGCGAGCAGCGCCGGCAGCACGACCCCGCTCGAGAACACCTCCTCGGCCAGGCGCCGGGCCGCGCGTGCGGCGGCGGCGTAGTCCAGCTCGACGGCGCGCAGCGCGTCGGCCGCCTCGTCGAGCGAGTGGAAGAAGCGGAGGCCGGGGCTGGGCGGCAGATGCCGCTCGGCGCCCGTCGCCTCGACCACGCACGGCCGGCCGCTCGCCAGGTAGCAGATGGTCCGGTCGCTCACCCAGCCGGGCCTGGCCTTCACGTAGGCCGGCTTGGCGGCGCTCAGCTCGCCGCGCGAGCCCTGGACGTAGCGGCGGAACGCCTCGGGCGTGCCCGCCACCTCGCCCGGATCGACGAGCCGCCACCCGTGCCGCGCGAGCAGGGTCCGGTCCTCGGTCTCCTCGCGATGGAGGTTCGCGGCCAGCTCGAGCGCGACCGGCACGCGCCCGGGAAGGTCGAGCAGCGCCAGGAACCCCGGCCGCTTGTTGCAGTCGTAGGTTTCGCCGTCGAGGAACGCGTACTGCTGCGTCCACCACTGCGTCACGGTCGTGTAGCAGGCCCCGCCGGCGCCGCCCTGATCCGGCCACGCGGGCAGGTGGACGGCGGGCCAGACCTTCTGCCACGCCACGGCCCCAAGCGGCACGGGCGAGTCGGCGGCGCCCAGATTCTGCCCGATCGTCAGGTGCACGTCGTGCTCGCCGACGCCCAGGTGGTGCTCGCGCGCCCAGAGCTGGAACGGCCCGGGATCGACGTCCAGGAGCGCCGTGCGCGCGAAGCCGGTGCGCAGCGGCGCGGTCACCGAGTTGGCGAGGTTCAGCAGCAGCGCGTCGCGGGCGCGGACGCGGAGCTCCGCGGGCGCCAGGCCGTGGTGCTCCGCCTGCCCGGGCGGATCGTCGCGCGAGCCCTCGGGAAAGCAGACGAGCGTCACCCACTCGGCCACCCCGAGCCGCTCGACGGCGCCCCGGAACGCGCCCACGAATTCCCGCGCGCGGCGCCGATCGCCGCCCGCCCACAGCAGCTCGAGCCAGTGAGCCTCCACGCCAAGGGCGCGGAGCCCCAGCAGATATTGGAGGGGCACCCAGAAGTTGCCTCCCCCGCTGGGGTACTGGGCGACGAAGGCGGAGCCGACGAAGACGGGGAGTCCCATGGCGGAGAGGCGCCCGGCCGTGCTAGCACGAATTGCGATGGCGCGTCTGCCGGCCGAGCCCGATGCCCCGCCCCTCGAGACGCTGCGCACGCTCCTCGCGTCGGCGTCCCGCCTGCTCGGGGAGTTCACCGACGATCCGCTCCTGGCCCGTCTCACGAAGGTGTTCGCGCAGATGCCGGCTGCGGACCGCGAGCCCATCGTCGCCCTGCTCGAGCGCGAGGTGCAGGCACGGGTGACGGCCGGGGCAGTGAGCGACCTGACGGGGCTCTCCCTGCGGCCCAATCCGCGCGCCCGGCTCTACACGCGCATCCTCGCAGACGATCCTCGTCCGAACCCCGAGCGCGCCGTGCAGCAGGCGCTGCGCGCCATCCAGATCACGCACAGCGCCGTCGCCCCCATGAACAGCGAGTGGAAGGCGATCGCACGCAACGCGCTCGAGCGGGCGAGCGCGGCCGAGCGCGCGAGCGTGGAGCGCTTCGCCCGCGAGCTGCTCGACTTGATCGAGGAGTGCCGCAGGCGGCTCGATTCCCCGGGCCGGTCGCGCTCCTGAGCCGAGGCCCCGCGATCGGCTGAGCAGGCAGGGCGGGCGTGAAGCGGACCTCGTGGCTCGCACTCGCGGCGCTCGTCGGCCTCGGCGCCTTCGTGGTCTACACGAGCCTCCAGGCGGGCGGCGTGCGCTGCGAGGTGTGCATCGAGTTCGGCGGCGGCCGGGCGTGCCGTGCGGTGGACGGGGCGACGGAGCGAGAGGCGTTGACGGCGGCGCGGACCAACGCCTGCGCCCTCCTGGCCTCGGGAGTGACGAACACGATGGCGTGCGAGCGGACGGACCCCACGAGCACGGCGTGCCGGGCGCGCTAGTCATCGCGCGGAGGGGCGGGGCTGCCTCGGGCGCGATGGGAAGTCCTGAACCCGCACGCTCCGCCGTACGCAGTGGACGCGTACCTGACGATGGAGGTCGGACGGGATACGGGCGCCGAGCACGACGAGTTCCCCATCCCTCAGAGGTCTATTGATGGCCTAGGGTCCGGCGCCGACGGCGTAGATCGTCATCTCGCTCGTCGCCAGCTCGGGCACGACGATCGCCTTCCAGCGCTCGAGCTGCTCGGCGCGCTCGGGCGTGGCCCAGTCGGCCGCGACGAGGACGTGGTTGATGCCGAAATACCGCAGGGTGCGGATGCTCTCGGCGTCCGGAAAGCCTGGCATGACGTGCTTCAGCAGCACCGTGTTGCCGGGGATGTAAGCCGAGTAGCCGTTCGCCATGCGCCGGCCGTGATACATCTGGCAGTACATCCAGAACGTCGTGCGCTCGAAGTCGTCCGGCATCACGCCCGCGGCCATGGGTAGATGGATGATCGTCGTCCCGGGCGGCGAATCGCGGAGCCAGCGCACCCACTCGAGCTCGGTCGGCTTGCGGCCGAGGTCGAGGAGCGGGATCGGCGCCGAGAAGAGCTCGAGGCCGAGCGCGACGGTGAGCGCGCCGCCGAGGAGCGCGCGGCGGGGGCGGTGCGGCTCGGGCCCGAAGCAGGCGGCGAGCCCGAAGCCTGCGAGCGTCGCGAGGAAGACCTGCGCGAGCCCGCCGAAACGCCAGAGATTCCGCGCCAGCCGGAATCCGGGATAGGCGGCGCGGAGCACCGCGTAGAGCGCGCCGAGCGGGGAGCCGAACGAGGCCTCGGCGAGCAGCGGACCGAACGACAGCAGCACGAACGCGACCACGACGGCGAGGCCATAGAGCGTCCAGCGACGGAGACCACGGTGCCGGAGCCCGTGCCACGAGCCGACGAGCGCGAGGAGGATGAGGCCCGTCCCGGGGTAGAGCGCGTAGGCCCGCCGGTCCGGCGGCCGCCGGCGAAGCAGGTTCGTCGCGGGCATCTGGAGGTACGCCTCCGGGCGTGCGCTCGTCGCGCGCACCATCGACTCGGGACGGTCGGGCTGCACCTTCGCGAGCACGCGCTCCTGGACGACCGCCGTGGGCACGACGAGCAGCGCTCCCACGAGGCCGACGACAGCGAGGACGAGAGCGGAGCGCGCGTCGAGCAGCCGGCGCCCGCCGAACACGAGGAGCGCGAGCAACGCGGCCGGGCCGAAGAAGAGCGCGGTGTTCGCCGACGTGTGGTAGCAGACCGCCATCCACAGGACGCCTCCGAGCGCGGACCACGCGCTGCCGGTCCGGCCGAAGCCGACCAGGCACGCGAGGGTCATCGGAATCGGGAAGAGCACGGTCGACTGCAGGACGCCGATCTGATCTGCCACGAACGGCAGCATCTCGATCACGAGCCCGCCGCAGAGGGCGGGCCAGAAGCCGATGCGCAGGCGCCGCAGGAGGAAGTAGCCGCAGCACCCGTTCAGCGTGAACGCAATCAGCACGACCGCGTCGTAGGCCAACGCGGGGCGGGCGGTGGTCCACCAGAGGGCGCCGGCGACGAGGCCGCTCAGCCATTGCGGTTCGGTGTAGGCGAAGGCGAACGGGTCGGGGTGGAAGATGGGTGCCTGCCAGTACCCGCGGTAGCCATGGAGCAACCGCTCGCTGTTCCACCAGAGCGCCCAGAGGTTCAGCCGCGGGACGACGGGCGCCGGATAGGTCCCGAACGGGATGGCGCTCCCGAGGTGCAGCGCGAGCGGCGCGGTCTGCGCCAGCGCGGTCGCGAGAGAGAGCACGGCGACCCCGGTCGCGCGCCGGACGTGGGCACTCATTCGGCGGACAGTGCGTGCACGAGGCTCGGGTCGTCAAGGACGGGACTCGCCCGCCCCGAGGCGCAGCACCCAGGCCGCCGCCAGCAGTCCGCTAGCAGCACCGACGAGCGTGGCTGTGGACGATGGCCGCGCCGGCGGCGAGGCAACGCACGACGTCCACGGCGATCTCCGCGCGCGAGCGTGGGACGGAGGCGTTCCGCTCGGGGGCGGTCACCCCGTTGATGACAGTCAGAGGTGTCAGCAGCGGGTCGAAACGGGTCGGAAGCGGTCGCTATCGGTCACGGGAAAGGCGAGTGGTGTTCAGCAGTTGCATATGAGCCGTGCTGGGATCGAACCAGCGACCCTCTGCTTAAAAGGCAGATGCTCTACCGACTGAGCTAACGGCTCGTCGTAGGAAGACGGGCCCTTTTAGCCGCTCGGGAACCGCGCAACAACTGTACCTGCGCCCGACCTGTGCCCGAACGCTCCGCCGCCGCCTACCCTGCTGCGCTTCTGTGTCAGCCCGTTGCCGTAGTGGAGCGACCGGAGGGGGCCGGCGCGAGAGCGCACCGGCTTCTCATCCTTCTCGTTACACACGGAACACACGTTACAACA